>Ga0102946_1000599_pt1 | contig 12534 bp, 9 predicted proteins | sample SalPon2A_A_D1_MG_FD_78209 | JGI IMG/M metagenome (GOLD analysis project Ga0102946, IMG submission 78209) | Soil microbial communities from South San Francisco under conditions of wetland restoration - Salt Pond MetaG R2A_A_D1_MG | ecosystem: Environmental > Terrestrial > Soil > Wetlands | place... | reverse complement strand
TGCTGTTTGATTTTAACTATTACGACATCAAGATAGACAACGCCATCCAACCGCCGGATGCACAGGATGTTCTTACCCAGTGTGTTGATACACTGGATCCGTTCTACTGCGACAATGTATCGCGGTCGGTTAATGGTGCTGTTTTGCGTGTCGATGGCATATTGCAAAATATCGGTGGTATCGATACGTCCGGTCTGGACTGGAAAGTCGAGTTAATGACCGAACAAGGCAATGCCGGACAGTTTCGCTTTCAATGGCTGAGCACTTACCTGTTTGATTACACGGAAACCATTCCGGGACCGGATGGTGATGTCAAAATTGACCGGGAAGGTACTGAACTGGGCTCGCCCGAGCGTGCCTTTGTTAAGTATAAAACCCAGTTCAACACTGATTGGTTTTATCAAACCTGGACCGTAAGGCTTGGCTTTCAGTACTACGATGGTCTGGATGAGCAGTGTGGCGGAAACGTTGCCGCTTTTGAACTTTGGGACGATTTTTGCACCGACGGGCAGGACGGTAATAAACTCGACAGCACCATATTTACCAACCTGAGCGCCACCTGGACGCCCGATTTCTCCAGCGAGGGCCAGTGGAGCTTCATGGTGGGTGTGGATAATCTGTTCGAAGAAGATCCACCATTCTGTGCTTCATGTGATCTGAACAGTTTTGATGGAACAATTTACCCGATACCGGGTCGCTTCTGGTACGCCAGGGCGGTTTTCAGAATTGAGTAATTCGATTTTGTTTTCCTAAATAAAAAACGGCCCCGAATCGGGGCCGTTTTTTATTTCGAGTTGAGTATCTGAATAGCCGGTTTATTTACCTTGCCGGCTTTTCTGTTCATACACAAGTCAATCGTTAACGTATGTATTACTCACTTGCTTGATTATTCCTCTGCGCCGCCATCAATTTCTTCTGATCCGCTTCACTGAGTACAGGACGGTCAACCTTTATGGTCAGCTTGTTAAGTTTGGCCGTCAACGCAAACGGAGGCTTGTAATCGGCATCGTTTACACCGGTCAGCGTGTCGGAGCCGATATCGAAGGACTCGTCCCACTGCAAAATCATGGGCAGCGTTTTTGGCATTTTCTTGGTAGCAACCACTTTGCCATCCACCGACAGCGTACCGGTTCCGGGTTGGGCCAGTCCGCTCATACTATTGAAGGCAAGTGTGCCGGCACCCAAACCTTCGTATTTGAAATCGAACTCAACCGTGTGCTGGCCAGGTGTCAACGCATCCGCGCCTTCCCACTTGATACGTTCGAGGTCAATCAAGTTCCAGAGAAATACCGGTTTGCCTTCCAGCAGGTAGAATCCATAGCCTGCAAAACGACCGCCTGATGTAAGGATCATACCCTCAGCACCACCTTCGGGCACATTGATATCCGCGGTGATCGTGTAAGACGCATTGAGTATGGATGGCGAATCACCCTGTGGTAAACCGACCATCGGGAGGGTGTAAACGAACTCGGTGCGACCGGCTGTGATATTCGGACGCGGCGCCACCAGGCGACCGGCAACGGAAGCATCCATCGGGAAGACCTGGTATTTCTTTGCCTCCTCGACAAACATCTTCTTCATCTCTTTTACCTTTTCCGGATGCTGGTCAGCGATGTTATTGGACTGGCTGAAATCCGTAGTGAGATCATAAAGCTCAAGCACCTGGTTATTGAGCGGATCCGGGTTTGCAGCGCCAAATGCCTCCCAGGGTGCACGGTTGACCTTGGTGGCCAACAACCAGCCTTCATGATACAGGGCATACTGACCCATCATCTCAAAGTACTGGGTGGTGTGCTGCGACGGCGCCTTGGCGTTCTGCTCATCAAATGTATAGACGAGACTTGAACCTTCCATGGGCACCTGCTTGATACCGTTCACCACTTCAGGTTCAGGAATACCGGCCGCTTCCAGGATGGTGGGTACGATGTCATTCACGTGGCTGAACTGCTCACGAAGGCCACCCTTGTCCTTGATTCTTGCGGGCCAGGATATGGCCATGTTCTGCCGGATACCACCCAACTTTGAGGCGTTCTGTTTGAACCAGGTAAATGGCGTATCAAAGGCCCAGGACCAGCCTGCCGACATGTGATTGTATGTTTCCTCGGTACCCCAGACGTCATACCATTTCATCTGGGTTTCAACGGGCATCATATTGACACCGTTAAAGAACGCAACCTCGTTGGGTGTTCCCAGCGGACCGCCTTCGGCACTGGTACCGTTGTCGCCGTTGATATAAATGATAAGTGTATTGTCGAGTTTACCCATGTCTTCAATCGCCTGAATGACACGGCCGATCTCATGATCGCTGTAGGCGGAGTACGCGGCAAACACTTCAACCTGCTTGATGAAAAGTTTCTGTTCTTCAGCGGTCAGGTCATCCCAGTTCTTGAGAACTTTTGTCGGCCAGGGCTCCAGTTGGGTGTCCGCGGGTATCACACCGAGTTTTTTCTGGTTTTCGAAGATCTCATCGCGTAGCTTGTTCCAACCCTTGTCAAACAGTTTCATGGCGCTGATCTTATCCAACCATTCTTTCGTCGGATGATGTGGTGCATGCGTGGCACCGGGTGCGTATTTAACAAAGAAAGGCTTGCTTGGCATCGTCTGGTTAAGCGTGTGCAGGTAATCAATTGCATCGTCTGCCATGCCGGTTACCAGGTTCCAGCCCGGCTTGCCTTCGAATGGATAAATCTGGGTGGTGTTGCGGAACAGGTTCGGCTGCCACTGGTTTGCATCACCACCAACAAAACCGAAGAAATACTCAAAACCCATCCCCGTCGGCCACTGGTCGAAAGGTCCGGCCTGGCTTGCGGCAAACGCAGGTGTGTTGTGGTTCTTGCCGAACCAGGATGTGGCATAGCCATTTTCGAGAAGAATGCGCCCGACCGTGGCCTTGTCGTCCGGAATGATGCTGTTGTAACCGGGAAAGCCGGTGGACTGCTCGGAAATAACACCGAAGCCAACCGAGTGGTGGTTTCGCCCAGTGATAAGCGCGGCGCGTGTCGGAGAGCACAGCGCAGTGGAGTGGATGTTGTTGTAACGCAGACCATTGTTCGCGACACGATCCAAGGCCGGTGTCGGAACCACCCCGCCGAAGGTGCTCGGTACACCAAAGCCTGAATCATCAGTGATGATGAGCAGTACGTTAGGTGCGTCTTTTGGCGGCACGATACGTGGTGCCCACCAGGATTTCGAATTCAGCGCGTCATTCTTGATCTCTCCGCCGAATGCAGGGTCAGGAGCAGGTAACTGCTCACCGCTTATGGTTGTTGTCGCGCCAGGCGAACCGGGTTCACCGGTGACTTCCTGTGCGGAAATGCCTGCCGTGGCGAGTACAAAAAACACTGCCGCCAGCAAAATAAATTGCTTTAACAAGGAACGGGTAATCATTTTTAAAGCTCCTTGGATTGAAAATCCAGGTCGAAAAGAAAAGCAAAAAAAGCCGGTTCATTTTGATCAGCCCACAACGCCAAGCCTTATGGGCTGCATAGTATTATGCGCCTTTTTTTTAAAAAATATTACCCGGCGGGGCATTAAATATGCATTAACTCTGCACTTTTAAATCCGTATCTCAAGCGGTCACGATTCCAGGCATTCGCTCGGGCTGCTTTTTCAGCCCACATCGGGCAGGTAGCCCGACAGGTGATGTCGCGCCTGCCGCGCCCACCATGGCCACTGGTGCGAAACATCCTTGCCCCACAGATCAAGCTGGTGGGGTATTCCCTTGGCCCTCAGCACACCCGCGAAACGCTGCGCGTCCTCGATGTTGCCGTCCTCCCACTGGCCCTGCCCGCAAACGACCGCGAGATGGGTGTTGTTGCGAATCTGCTCCAGGTAATCGCCATCGATGTTGGGCACATAGTTGAGTGGGCTGTTGAAGTAGATATCGTCGTTGATGTAGCCGTCGGTTAACCAGGTTGCATCGTAGCGGCCGCTCATACACAGGGCATAACGAAAGACCTTTGGGTACTTGAGTGCAAAGTTGGCCGCGTACAGCGCGCCGAGACTGGTACCGGTGACCGCAATCGGAATATCGTCCCTTTGGCAGTCTTCACGGATATAGGGGACAAGTTCTTCCATCACCCAGCGTTCGTAGGGCAAATGATTCTTGATCCTTTCGTGCGGATGCACTTCCTTACGTGTCCACACTGCTGAGACGTTGCTTTCCACCGTGTAGAGTTTGAGCTTACCGTGCTCCAGCCAGTCACCCAGCGCCCGGGTCATGCCATTGTTTTCCCATTCGTGGGCCATGCCGGAAGCACTCGGGAAAGCGATCACCGGTGGGCCGAAATGACCGTAGCGCCACAGGTGAATGGGGCGGCCCATGTGCTTGCTTGGGATCATTTCGTGCTTTCGGAACATGGCTGGTCTCTTCCGGCGGCCTTGCCGGTGACGCAAGTTCGGGTTGCGGTCGACGGCAGTGCCTGTTGTTAATGGCCGTCCATTATATGCCGGGTGGTGCGGAATGCACCATCGGCCGGCGCGGTTCTTAATCAGCTTGCGTCGATTTGCAGGTCGGTACCTACCGCATCGGCCATTTCAAGCGTCTGCGCGAGTTCTGGGTGACGTACGACCAGGTAGCCGTCGGATAGAAGTGTCTGTCGCCAGTTGCGCCTTGGCTCGCCAATAGAAAGCAATTCCTCGACGACAATGTGTTCTCCATATCGATGCCTCAAACCGCCGAGGCCATGGATAGCGGAAATACGGCCCTGTCCGCGGGCACGTTTGAATATTGCCGCGGCGTTGTAACGGCGGTGGGCAACCTGGTTGAATTCACCACGCGTGACGGCTTCCGCCCAGCCCTTATAGATATCGAAATCGTTACTGTAATTCATCAGATCAACCGAGCGCCCTCCCGGCGGGCGGCCGCCGATTTCGCCAAAAACAGCCTCGCCCGTGGGGGTCAAAAACCACTCCATGTGGGTAAAGCCGGTGCGAAAACCCAGTGTCTCGATAACACGCCGGCCCAATTCGAGCCCGACAGCGAGTTCCGGGCGTTCGGGGTTACGCAGATTGACCGTCTGCATCGAAATCCATTCTACATTGCGGCCGATGATAGGTTTGGGACGGTACCAGGCGATGTTTTCATAAAAGATTTCGCCGTTTGCACAAACCGTGTCGTATGTGTATTCCTCGCCCTCGATGTATTCCTCTACGCTGACCTTGCGGTGCTCACCGACATCGGACACAGCGATTTCCAGGCCACCCTGATCACGCACCTCGTGGGTATGCGCCGAGCCGGCCCCATCGATGGGTTTGATCACGAGAGGCAGTCCAATTTTTGTAGCCGCCGCGCGGATAGCATCCGAGCCGGTCGCGATCATATTGCGTGGTGTTCGCAGGCCTGCAGCATCGAGCGCATCTTTCATTTTTTTCTTATCGCGAAACAGCTCCGTCTGGGCCGTGTGCATGCCCTCAATATCAAGCATCTCACGCAGTTGCGCAGCGAGGGTCATGAACGGCTCCCACAGGCATTCGACACGGTCGATTGTAAAGTGCGCTGAGCTTTCCCGGACAGTAGCAAGCACCGAATCACCATCGACCAGCGACGGGACGCGTATGTAATGTGACAGGTTCTGCCTGGCGACAGTTGGCAAGTGGTCCACCGGGTGCTCACCGAGCCCAATGACCTGGGCTCCGCATTGCGCCAGCCCGCGCGTGAACTCGGCCATTTCCGCAGGATAGCCGGGAGAAAGAAATAGGACGTTGATGGCGTATGCCTCCTGTTGCGTGTTGTATCTTAAGTAACCGATAACGGTTGGCTTTGCAAGCGGCAGGGTGAAGCGCTGAATGAGAAGTTGAGTATGTAGAGCACGGATGTTATCGCCTGTCTCCAAATTCCCGCGATCAGACCCCCAGGACTTCCACGGGGTTCTCACAAACGGGCCTGCCCATGGTCAGCGGTTCCCGTAGCGTCCCGCTTGTGGCATTTGCGGTTACATCTGCTTTGACACCGAGTGCGTCCAGCAACTTTGTTAAAAAGGCACGACCTGCCGCGGTTGCCGCAATGTCAAAGATTTCTGCGTCTGTATAACCCGACTCCCGCAGTGCTTCGATATCCTCTGGGTTTACGCCGGATGCATCCCGGGCAATTTTTCTTGCAAATTGGACGACTGCAGACTCAGCCTCTGTGAGCACTTCGGGGTGAATTCCTTCCGCCACGCTGACAACCGCTTCGTCCCCAATAAAATCTGCGAGTTTTTGTCCGTGGGCCAATGAACAGGCCGTGTTTTTCAATTCAACCGCTGCTACAAACGTCGCGAGTTCAAACAGGCGGTCACTCATCGGCCGCCGGATTTCAGCCAGTAACCGGCCCCACCGGGCCAGCACTTCAGGACGTTGGCAGAATACCTTGGCGTAATTGGGTACGTAGCCATAGGTAGCTTGCTGGCGGGCGTACATGTCTTTCACATCCCCTCTGGCATCGGACGGTGAGATGGTATCAATAAAAGCCATTTTCAGATTTCCTTGTTGTTCCGTTTAGAAAAGAATCCAGGTGTTCGCATATAAAGCGGGCATCATCTTCGGCGCCATGAAGGAACGATGACTTCCGGTGACGCAAGAACGGCAGTCCCACAACGTACATACCAGGTGAGTCGGCGACCCCACCCTGGTGCCGGATCATTCCCTTACGGTCCAGTACCGGCACATCAAGCCATGAATAGTCCGGGCGATATCCGGTTGCCCAGATGATGGTTTTAATATCGTTATCTGCCAGGTTCAGACCCAGGCAGGGCGTTTCATCAACCCGTGTCGGTTCAAAGCGTTCAATTGGTGCGTACTCAGATGTCTGCGGGTTTTGCACAGCCCATTCATCGATAACCTTTAGTAAACGGTTCATTTTTAAATCAGCCAGCGCACAGACATTTTTCAGCGAACCGGAAAACTGGACGACCCCGTTATTGACAGCCATTAAGCGTCCGACCAGCTGAATACCCAGATCGCCCATGACATTCAGGTCCAGAATCGGGTGCTTCCTGGAGCCAATCAACTGCGGAGAAGGCAGGCGTCTGACCCGGTTTATATCATCAATGTCAGATTGACCCTCGTCCAGGATTCCCGCGGCATCCATCCACCACTGGATATCCCTGCCCCGGTAAATGCGTGGCAGGCGCACGTGCTCACCCACGGCAATTGTTACCGGGCGACCGGAACGATGGATTTCTTCTGCCAGTTGCAAACCGGTTGAAGAGGCACCAACGATAATCACACCTCCCTGTTTGAGTTGTTCAGGGTTGCGATACTCCCTTGATGTGACCTGTTGAACATTATCAGGTAGCGTTTCGGCCGCTCTTGGGATGGATGGCAAATTACAGGCACCACTGGCGATAACAACACTACGGCAATTCCACGTCCCCCGGTTGGTAACGACCTGGTAACCGCGAGATGTCTTTTTGAGTGAAGTTACCGTTGTTGAAGTTTGTACGGGTGCCTTGCTGTGCAAAGCGTAGTTCTCGATAAAGCCGATAACTTCCTTAACATCCATATAGCCGTCGGGGTTCTCACCACGATAGCTGTAACCGGGTAAACGGCTTTGCCAGTTTGGAGTCAGCAGTTTCAGAGAATCCCAGCGTTCGTTCCGCCAGGAGTTTGCCACCTCACCGCGCTCGAAGACCAGGTGGTCTATCGAGCGCCCGGTGAGGCAGTAACTGACCGCCAGGCCGGCATGACCCGCACCAATAACAATGGTGTCGATGGTATGAGGATTATTGTTAGTCATAACCCGCGCAAGGCTCAATTGACGCTTACAGCGACATTGGTCGGGTTGGTGACAATATCGAATGCAGCCGATCTTTTCTGTGACTGTGCCACCAGGGCCGCAATATCTTCGCTTGATGCATCTGCATCGATATCAAAATGTACCTTGATGCCGTCGAAGCCATTGCGAACATCGGCATCAACTCCCAGGACACCCTGAAGGTCCATACCAGCTTCGAGTGTTGCCTTGACCGAGTTCAGCTGGATGCCGCGATGCTCGGCGATGGTAGCTATTCCCGCGGTCAAACAACTCGCCAGCGCAACGAGTATGAACTCATTCGGTGTGACGCCATTGTCTTCTGACGCAAAGATCTCGGGGTGGTCAGAATCAAAGATGAACTCTTTGCGATGCGATTGTTCCGCACCCAGGCCAAAATAGCCTTCAACCGATGACCGCGAGTGGGTACCGTTAATCCAGGTGCAGGACGTACGCCATTTGAACTGTGCCGCCTCCGGTGTTTGTGTAAAGGCCTCGCGGGCACCGAGGAGTGCATCGACATTAACGCCATTATTGCTCGTGTTGATAACTTCGCTCATTTTATATGTTCCTTTTTCGTTTCAATTGATCATTAAAAATTGTGAAAATACAAAACGGTTGCCGTGATGCAGATGGCATGGCCGTCTCGTTGGGAAGCATTATTCTCAAAACCGTTCTTCAAACCTTGACCACTGCCTGACGATTTCCTGACGATAAACAGACCAACCCATAAAGCATTGAATATAAAGTGAAATGTATTTGTTTGTTTTTGGTTTATCAGCGGCTGAATCTAACTAACTACATGGTCAAAACACACTATGACGATAACAACCCTGCATAAAACGTGGCAAAATACCGACACCACAGCCTGACCAAACCGGACAGGAAGCTCGAGCCTGTTAATTAAAAGGCCCTGGCTGTACATCCGGGTGAAATCCGCCTGAGCTGGACGCATAGGAGACAGTCTTGAAATTCCATCTGGATACAGCCAACATCTTTGTACCTGACGGTTTACCTGTTGATCAAGCACTGGCGCGTACTACCCACCTGTGTATCGGTGCTCACCAGGATGACCTCGAAATCATGGCGCCCGGGGCGATACTCGAGTGCTTTCAAAGCCAGGAAAAGTGGTTTACGGGTGTAGTTGTCACCGATGGTCGTGGTTCACCCCGCCATGGAATTTATGAGAAGCACACCGATGATGAAATGCGCCTGGTCCGTTTTGCAGAGCAGCGCAAGGCAGCCACCGTCGGAGAATACGCCAGCCAGGTTATCCTGGACTACCCCAGCAGTGTTTTGAAAAAGGGCATCAGCGAAACACCCGTAACAGACATCGCCTCGATCTTGCTGGCCACACGACCGCAGGTGGTGTTTACCCATAACCTTGCTGACAAGCACGACACACATGTCGCCGTGGCATTGAAAGTTATTGCTGCCATACGTGGCCTGCCCGAAAGCAACCAGCCCGGCAAACTGTATGGCTGCGAAGTCTGGAGGGGGCTGGACTGGATGGTGGATAGCGACAAGGTGACGTTCGACGTTTCAAACCAGGAGAACCTGCAAGCAGCCCTTTTGGGTGTCTATGACTCGCAAATCAGTGGTGGAAAACGTTATGACCTGGCAACGCTGGCCAGGCAGCGGGCAAATGCGACTTTTTTTGAACCAAACGACGTCGATAATGCGACCGCCTTGAATTTCACGATGGACATGACACCATTGCTCACTGAACCGGATACATCACCAGCGGACTTTGTGCTGGCCTATATCCGCCGATTTGAACTGGAAGTAAGCAACCGTCTGAAACGCCTGGATTGAATATCACATGACGCTACACACCGAGATCTTTGAACAACCCGCTTGCCTGGAACGTCTGCTGACTTCGCAGAAAGATAACGTGCAGGAAATAGCCAGCGCCATACAATCCCGTGACATCCAATATGCGTTCCTCGCCGCACGCGGTACATCGGACAATGCCGGTCGTTATGCAAATTATCTTTGGGGTGTCATGAACAGCCTGCCGATGGCGTTGGCGACACCGTCTTTGTTCACCTATTACCGGCAGCCACCACGCCTGAATAATGCCCTGGTGGTGGGTATCTCCCAATCGGGACAATCACCGGATATCGTCAGTGTAGTCGAGGAAGGTAAACGACAGGGTAACCTGACGCTGGCAATCACCAACGCCGTGAATTCCCCGCTGGCGAAAGCAGCCGATTTTGTTCTGGATATATCCGCGGGCGAAGAAAAAGCCGTTGCCGCCACAAAAACCTATACAACCCAGCTGATGTCCATAGCGATGCTTGCGGCCGCATTGAAGGCTGACGAGTCATGCTGGGATGAACTTGCCAAAGTGTCTGGCTGGGTTACAGAAGCATTGCAACTGGACCGGCTTATCGGACAGGAGGCGCAACGCTACCGCTATGTGAACCGTACTATTGTACTGGGTCGCGGTTACAATTATTCCACAGCTTTCGAGTGGGCTTTGAAACTCAAAGAACTCACTTATATAACTGCCGAACCCTATTCAAGCGCCGATTTTTCTCATGGGCCGATTGCCATGGTAGAACACGGCTTTCCGGTAATGGCCATTGCGGCCAGGGGCAAGGTCTTCAACTCGATGTTAAAGATGCTTAAACGGCTGCATGAAGGTATCGCGGCAGAACTGGTTGTTATCTCCAACGATGCTGAAGCACTGGACCTGGCACAGCTACCATTGGCCATACCTTCCGATATACCCGAGTGGCTGTCACCACTGGTCAGTATCGTGCCGGCACAGTTGTTTGCCTATCACCTGACGCTGGCCAAGGGTTTCGATACAAACCAACCACGCAGCATCAACAAGATAACTGAAACACACTGACAGCGGGTTTCAGGGAATCTTTATGAACACTCACTGCTTTGAGCGTTAAATCTTTTGTAGGCGGTCTGGACTATGACTGGTTTGCATAGCTTTTAAAGCGGGACTTGTCCTTTGCCTTGGCCATCGCCGAAGCTCCGCTTATTTTGCCCTTCCTCATCAGGTCTTCCAGCGAATCGTCCATGGCGCACATGCCCTCGTTTATACCACTTTGGATCACGGATGACAGCATGGTCGTGTTGCCTTCGCGAATGATGTTGGGAAGGCTGTTTGTCCGCAGCATGATCTCGTAAGCTGCGCATCGTCCCTGGCCATCGGAAGTCGGTAATAGAAGCTGCGATACGATTGCGCAGACCGAATCGGCCAACGTGGTGCGAATCTGCGATTGCTGGCTGGCTGGAAAAGCGTCAATCAGGCGGTCGATGGTCTTGGTCGCGCTGTTGGTGTGCAACGTGCCAAATACCAGTGTGCCCATTTCGGCTGCGGTGATCGCCAGTTCAATCGTTTCCCTGTCGCGCATCTCTCCCACCAGGATAACGTCGGCGTCCTGACGAATGGTGGCCTTCAAGGCATCTGCAAAACTGAGTGTGTCGTGATTCACCTCGCGCTGGGAAAACACGCTCTTTTTATTGGGATGAACAAACTCTACCGGGTCTTCGATCGTGACAATATGCTTGCTGAAATTTTCATTGATTTCATTGATGATCGAAGCCAGCGTTGTAGATTTACCCGAACCGGTCGGACCGGTAACCAGAACCAGTCCACGTTCAAGATAGGCCAGCTTACGAACCGCCTCGGGAATATTGAGTTCATCAAAAGTGAGAATTTTCTCCGGTATGATACGGAACACAGCCCCCACGCCCCGATGCTGATTCATGAAGTTGACACGAAACCTGGCCTCGCCCGGTAGTGCCCAGGCGAAGTCCAGGTCCCCACACGCTTCGAACTCCTGCCATTGTTCCGCGGAACAAATCTCACGAAGCAATTCCTTCAATTCCTCATCAGAAATTACCCCCCAGCCCTCAACATCCGTCAGGTTGCCGTGGATACGCACCCTCGGAGGCCGGGTGGCCAAAAGGTGCAGGTCCGAGCCGCCTTTTTCTTTCAGGTACCGGAATAGTTCATCAATTCTGGCCATGTCGTTCCCCTGCTATTTGAAGTTCTCGGGTTCTTCGGCATGCCTGACCGCCTCATCCTTCGTGATCAGTTTGTCACGCATCAACTGGGTTAACGACGCATCCAGCAGGCGCTGCCCCTGGGCACGGCCCGTTTGCAGAATTGATTTTATCTGGAAAGTCCGGTCCTCCCGGATCAGGTTGGCAACCGCGCTGTTATTTATCATCACTTCGAGTGCCGCGACCTGCCCCTGCTTGTCCTCTCTTTGCACCAGCCGTTGGGATATCACAACCTTGAGAGATTCTGACAGCATCCTGCGTATCTGGCTTAACTGATCCGGTGGAAAAACACCGAGCAAACGGTTGATGGTGCGAATGGCATTGGACGTATGCAGTGTCGCCATGACGAGGTGACCTGTTTCAGCAGCCGTTATGGCCAATGAAATAGTTTCCAAATCGCGCAATTCGCCGATGACAATGACATCGGGGTCTTCGCGCAGGGCTGCCCGTAAAGCCGTTGCAAAAGACTCAGTCTGGGCGCCTACCTCGCGTTGGGTGACGTTACATGAGTCCGATTCGTGTACATACTCGATCGGGTCTTCGATGGTCAGGATGTGATCTGAACGGCGCTTGTTGATCAAATCCGCCATTGCAGCCATGGTCGAAGACTTACCGCAACCTGCCGGGCCGGTGAATAGCATCAACCCCTGGTGAAATTCGGTGTACTGCTCGAACTCTTTTGGAAGCCCGAGATCAGCAAGCGTCGGTGGTGATGGTTTAATGGTACGAAAAACGGCATCGTAACCACGCTGCTGTTTGTAAATATTGGC
>Ga0102946_1000598_pt1 | contig 12535 bp, 9 predicted proteins | sample SalPon2A_A_D1_MG_FD_78209 | JGI IMG/M metagenome (GOLD analysis project Ga0102946, IMG submission 78209) | Soil microbial communities from South San Francisco under conditions of wetland restoration - Salt Pond MetaG R2A_A_D1_MG | ecosystem: Environmental > Terrestrial > Soil > Wetlands | place... | reverse complement strand
GCATCGATGCGGATCAGCGAGCGATTGCGGATTGCTGCAATGCAGCCGACATAGGTGGTGAAGAAGATGGTTTTGCGGACCACCTCATCCGACCAGTAAAGATTGACGTCGCTGGTCAGCTTGCGCAGCATGACGTTGGCGATTGCCACCAGCAGGGCGACCATCACCGTGATGAAGAGACTCCAGTCTTCGACAAAGGCAAAGGTGCGATGAATGTGGTAAATGAGTTTTTTCATTTTCACTCAAAAATAAAGCGACTTGGTCAGTGTTTGCCGAAGATAAAAAAACGACCGGGGAGAAAGCATCTCCCCGGTCGCTGAATATAGCGGGTTTCGCTGAAAGAATCAATTATTTGAGGTCAGCCTGGACCTTTTTGAAATAATCCATACCAATCTTTTCGCCCCAGGACTGGTAGACCGGAGCGATCATGTCGATCAGCTGTTGCTTCTCGGCGTCGGAGAGCTTGTGAAAGGCGACGCCTGCTTCCTTGGCTTTGGCGACTTGATCTTCGTGCTGCTTGCGGGTCAGTTCGCGGGTCTTGGCACTTTCCTCGACAATCGCCGTCATCAGGATCTGCTGCAGATCAGCAGGCAGTTTGTCGAACCAGCGCTTGTTCATCAGGTGGATGAAAAGACCCTGGGCGTAGTCGAGTTCGGTGAAGTTCTTGGCGATGGTGAACTTCTTGGTGATGTTACAGACAATCGCGGTGTGGTCGAGACCGGTGATCACGCCGGTCTGCAAAGCTTGAGGTACATCCGGCCAAGGCATGACCGTGAACTTCATATCCCACGCCTTGTAAAAGTCGGCATTCAGAGGGGCCTGGGCGATACGGAAGTTCACCTTCTTGGCATCTGCGATCGTGTTGACCGGCTCGGTGGTCGCCCAACCGTAGGGGCCGTAACCGGTGACGTCAACGGTCATGATGCCGCCCTTCAAAGTACTTTCGGCAAACGGTTGCCAAAGCTCCGGGGTGTTACGGAACTTGTCGAGCTTGTCGAAAGTATCCACAACGTAAGGCATGTTAACGATTCCGAGAGTGTCGGCGACATTTTGTGCGGCAACTGAAGAGCTCAGCATGCCATGCACGGCGCCGAGCTTGAGCTTGTTGATAACGTCCTTCTCACCACCCAGCTGGGCCAGGGGGCGGAAGTCGACATACAGGCGGCCCTTGGAGTCTTCCCATACGCGATCACGCAGGCGGTAACCAAAGCCGACGCCTTCAATGACCGGGTGGGAAATGTTGGACAGGATGTAGGTGTATTCTGCACCGCTCGGGTCGAAATTGGCTTTCCATGCGGCCAGAGGGTCTTTTTTCTCTTCAGCAAGTCCTGCACCGACACCGAAGACCAGGGTGAGACAGAGAGTCATTACCAACAAAGACAATCTTTTCATGTTTACCGCTCCTTTATGGGGTTAATAAAACCAAAACTGATAAATTTAGCTCAACATCCTAAAACAAACCCCGTTTTATTAAAAGTTTTTTTTAGTAAACCCGGCTAAAGGGGCGGTCTCAATGTTTTTTTGTGGTAAGCATTAGGAAGGGCCAATCTTTTGAAGTCTTTTTTTGTTGCGTCGGCCCCTGGTATAATGTAATAACAATATATATATCTATATGAATGTATAAAGGACGGCTGCTCTATGCGTAAAAACATTTTGACCGACTTCAGCTTACGTCGCCCCTGGTTGGTCATTGCCATGACACTCGTGGCAACGGTTCTCTTCGCCACGCAGTTTCCCAAAGTCAAGTTCGATAATGACCCTGAGAACATGCTTGGCAAAAACGAACCTGTACGGGTTTTCCATCACGAGATCAAGGAAAAGTATTCGCTCTACGATTTCGTGATTGTCGGTATCGTCAACGAAAGCCATCCTGACGGGATCTTCAATGTCGAGACGCTGACCCGCATTGATCATTTAACCGGTCAATTGCTGCACCTCCATAAAAACACTCAGGGCCTGCCGGAAATAATGCCGCGGGCAGATCGTGGCGGACCGCCAAAAGTCATCGATTTGCGAGCCGATGGGACCTGGCAGAAGATTCTAAACAAGGCCTTCAGCCATGACCCGAACCGTCTCTTTGACGAGCGTGGTCAAAGCGTCATCATTGGACAGGAACTGATCGCACCGAGTGTCGTAGACAATCTCAAGCAGGCACAATTCGGCTCGTTGAAGCTCGAGTACCTGATGGAGTCGCCGCCACAGACGCGCGCCGAAGCCATGGTAATCCGCAAAGACGCCATGGACAACCCGCTCTATGCCGGGACCCTGGTATCCGAGGATGAAAAGGCAATCTGCCTCTACCTGCCGATCAAGGATAAAACTTTCAGCTACAACGTCGCCAAGTTGGTGCGCAGTCTGACCAGTGAATGGCCTGCAGAAGATCGGGTTTATATTACCGGCCTGCCGGTCGCGGAAGATACCTTCGGCGTAGAGATGCTCGTTCAGATGGCGACGTCCGCGCCGATGGCTGGAGTGGCAATTTTTCTGCTGCTGCTGTTTTTCTTCCGCAAGCTGAGCCTGATCGTAGCGCCGTTGGTGGTTGCCATCGTCAGCGTCGTCTGCACCATGGGCCTGCTGATCGGACTCGGTTTTGATGTGCACATCATGAGCTCGATGATCGCGATCTTCCTGATGCCGATTGCCGTGGCCGATTCGGTACATATCCTGAGCGAGTTTTTTGACAGCTATCACCGCTTCCAGGACAAGTCGGAAACACTGAAATATGTCATCGGCCACCTGTTCCGGCCGATGCTGTTTACCAGCCTGACTACGATGGCCGGTTTCGCTTCCCTGGCGACCACGCCAATTCCGCCGGTTCAGGTGTTCGGACTGCACATCGCTTTCGGTGTAGGGCTTGCTTGGCTGTTGAGCATGACGCTGATTCCGGCCTACGTCATGGTGATGGTTCCGCAAAAGAACCTGGCATCACTGACAGGAAGTTCGAATGGCGAGACCGGTAACGGTTCCCTGAACCGCTTTCTGATCGGGTTGGGTCGTTTCAGCGTCGCGCGACGCAAGCCGGTCCTCATAATCGTATGCCTTCTAATCGCCGTGTCGGTTTACGGCATCAGTGCCATCAGTGTGAATGACAACCCGGTCAAGTGGTTTATGCCGGATCACCCGGTTCGGGTCGCCGACAAGGTCTTGAATGAACATTTTGGCGGTACCTATACTGCCTACCTGACTCTGTCGGCAACGCGGCCCGGCCAGTGCAACTGTGTGGAAAAAGCGATTATCCTGGAAACGGAAACCGAAGCGCGCTTTCACAACAGCTTTCCCGAGGAGACCAGGCGATTCCTTGCCGAGATCAAGAGCCTGCAGGAACGCTATGGTACCGTTTCCGCCGCCGATGCCCACAAAGCCTTCGTTGAGCTGGTCAGAGCTGCGGAAGAGATCGATGCCGAGGTATTGTCCTCATGGTACGAGCTAGCCGATTCGGTCAATTATCTGGCCGCCGATGGCCTGACCTGGGAGCATTTCACAAAGGAAGTGCAGTCTTTCGCAGGAGTCCGCCCGGAAGATCGTGAAATCTTGCTGAATGCAATGGCCGGACAGAAGCACCTCACCGGCCTGGAACTGATCGAAGCCGCCCTGGATATCTGCGATGAGTATACGGCCCTGTCGTTTACCGATTTCGTCTACGAGATGGAAGCGGAGATGACCGCGCCGCTGTTCAAGCAACCGGCTATGCTGAACTATCTTGAAGGGTTGCAGCAGATGATGGCTGAGCAACCGGTGATTGGCAAGAGCAGCTCGGTGGCCGATGCGCTGCACAAAGCCAATTTTGAACTGAATTACCTGGCGCCGCCGGACGGCCTGGCTGAGGCTGATGTGGCGGCATACGAAGAGCGGAACCGCAGCTACTTTGCAATTCCAGATACAGCTGCCGCGGTCGGGCAGGTCTATGTCCAGCTTGAGGGGATGAAGAAAAAAGACAGCCTTTTCCACATGGTCACCCGTGATTACCAGGAGGCCAATGTCTGGGTGCAGCTGACCAGCGGCGATAACCAGGACATGGAAAAAGTGGTAGCAGTGGTTGATGACTACTTGGCAACCCACATTCCTCCGGTATCACTCAAAGCCGAGTGGGCAGGGTTGACCTATCTGAATGTCGTTTGGCAGGACAAGATGGTCTGGGGGATGATGGGGTCGCTGGCGGGCAGCTTCGTGGTTGTCCTGATCATGATGACTTTGTTGTTCCGTTCCCTGTTTTTCGGGGTTCTGGCCATGATTCCCTTGACTGTGACGATATCACTGATCTACGGCATCATCGGCCTGGCGGGTAAGGACTATGACATGCCGGTGGCCGTTCTTTCGGCGCTGACTCTCGGCTTGAGCGTTGATTTCGCGATTCATTTCCTGTCGCGGGCCCGGGACCTGCAACGTGAACTGGGCAGCTGGCAGGCTGCCCGACTGCAGATGTTCAAAGAGCCGGCTCTGGCGATCAGTCGCAATGCGATTATTATCGCGATCGGTTTTACCCCGTTGTTGCTGGCACCTCTGGTGCCCTACCGTACGGTCGGTTTCTTCCTCGCCACGATCATGGCGGTATCCTGGCTGGCGACCCTGTTTATCCTGCCGGCCTTGCTGACCATCTGGGAAAGAACTGCGTTTGGCAAGGGACATGATCCTGGCGGGGATGATGACTCTGGAAAGGGAAAATCATGAGCAAGGTAAAATTCTTAGAGGTAATGGCGGTTGTTTTTCTGTTTATCCCAATCAGCCCGGTTTTTGCCGAACTAACCGCGGACCAGATTGTCGAAAAAGCCAATCAGGCTGCCTACTATGCTGGCAAAGACGGCCGGGCCAGCGTACAGATGACAATCAGCGATGCCCGGGGCGGTACCCGCCAGCGGGCTTTTACCCTGTTGCGCATGAACACCCAGGATGGTAACCAGAAGTTCTACGTCTATTTCGTGGAGCCGGCTGATGTGCGGAAGATGGCTTACCTGGTCTGGAAAAATGTCGGAGGAGAGGATGATCGCTGGCTCTGGCTGCCGGCGCTCAACCTGAAGAAACGTATCGCACCGGGAGACAAACGCACCAGCTTTGTCGGTTCGGATTTCTATTACGAGGACGTCTCCGGACGCAGCCAGCATGAAGACCGTCACGAGCTGATCGAGGAGACGGATCAGTCCTATCTGCTCAAGCATGTTCCGAAGAAGCCCGGTTCAGTGGAGTTCGCCTGGTTCCAGACCTGGATTGATAAACAGACGTTCCTGCCCATGCGTGCCGAATACTATGACGATTCTGGACAACGATACCGGGAGGTTGAGGCTCTCGAGGTGGAGATGGTCCAGGGGCATCCGACCGTCATGGTTGCCGAGGCGCGTGATCTCAGGTCGGGCAGCACCACCCGCAATGAGTTCAAAAAGGTTGAATACGATATCGGTCTGCAGGAGCAGGTGTTCACGGAACGCTTCCTGCGCCGCCCGCCCAGGGAAGTGACCCGGTGAGGTTGTTATGATGCTTTTCAGGATCAGTTTCCTTGTTCTGTTTGGTGTGCTGTTGGCGATACCGTCTGCGGCCCTGGAGCTGAAAGCCATCCAGGCCGACCTGCATGGTTTTCTAGATGCTCGTTACGGTCGGCGCCTGCAGAACGACCCGTACCAGGACGCGAAGAGCCTCGGTGAGACGCGCCTGCAGCTCGAGCTAAGCCGCATGGGTGACAGGAGTACCCTTCTACTTAAGACGGATGTCTATTACGATGATGTCGTTGACCAGAATAAAGTCGATCTCGAAGAGGGCACCGGATGGCTCGATCTGCGCGAAGCGAACCTGCTCTTTTCACCGCACGTCATGGCGGATGTCAAGCTCGGACGCCAGATCCTGACCTGGGGAACCGGCGACCTGCTCTTCATCAACGACCTGTTTCCAAAGGACTGGCAGGCTTTTTTCAGTGGTCGGGACGTTGACTATCTCAAGGCCCCTTCCGATGCGATCATGATCAGCATTTTTCCGGAGTGGGCAAATATCGATCTGGTTTACACGCCCCGCTTCGATGCTGACCGTTTCATCAGCGGCGAGCGGATTTCCTACTGGGACCCGGTTTCGCAGAGCCTGGCCGGAGCCAACGCGGTGACCAGGACCGATCGTCCTGACGACTGGTTCGGTGATGATGAATGGTCGGTGCGAATTTCGCGAAATATGGCTGGTTATGAACTCGCACTTTACGGTTATGACGGGTTCTGGAAGAGCCCGGCCGGTTATGATATAGCTGCCGGCAGAGCTACTTTTCCGAAGTTGCGGGTTTTCGGTGCCAGCCTGCGCGGTAATCTCGCTAAAGGGATCGCGTCGCTCGAAAGTGGCTACTATGATTCGAGGGATGACAGGGACGGTAAAGACCCGATGGTCCCGAACAGTGAATGGCGTGCCCTGGCCGGTTACGAACAGGAAGTCGTGCGTAATGTCACGGCCGGCGTCCAGTACTATCTCGAGGCGATGCAGGACTATGATCGATACCGTGCCGGCCTGCTGACAACTGCAACGGCACGGGACGAAGTGCGCCAGGTGCTGACGCTGCGCCTGACCTGGCAGCTTCTCAACCAGAACCTGACCCTGTCGGCTTTCAGTTACTGGTCGCCAACAGACCATGACGGATATCTGCGCCCTTTAGTCGAGTACAAGATCACCGATGCCTGGCAGATCTCTGCCGGAGCCAACCTCTTCTGGGGTAAAGAGGATTACACATTCTTCGGCCAGTTTGAAAACAACAGCAACCTCTATGCCGGCCTTCGACACAGTTTCTGACCGGCAGGATATTAAGGGAGACAACCCATGAACATCAATCGTTACCTGCGTCTGATCGCCGGCTTCTTCATCATGTTTAGCGTTGCCCTGTCGCAGTTGCATTCCCCTTACTGGCTTTTCTTCACGGCCTTTGTCGGGCTGAACCTGTTCCAGAGCGCCTTCAGCAACTGGTGCCCGATGATTACGCTGTTACGCAAACTTGGTGTCAAGGAAGGGTGATAAAACAGATTTGAGGATATCGTCAGTATCACGCCTCCGGAAGATACACAATCTGGGCGTCGGGAAGCTTCACCTGAAATTTGTGGCCGATAAGTCCTTAGAATTTACAAGAATGCATTGTGAGAGGATTTGTAGTAATCGTTTCCAAGATGTTTGGCGAGGTTACTGATAATAGTGATAAATAAGAAAAGCCCCGCGAACCGATAAATTGGTTGCGGGGCTTATTTTTAGTATTCCATGTCGCCTGGCAACGGATAACTCGATTTAAAACAACGCCATCTCAACAACGTTGTTGTAACTGTAAAGGGACTCTCTCAAATAAAAAGAATCAAATAAATCCGTTATCCTCAGCGCACGCAACGTACATTGTAATTGTACGTCTTGATGTCGCTGTAGGTAATACCGTTATCAAAATCCACGTTCCATGCGTAATTCTCATTATTCATATCTGGCGTATTCGACCAGTAACCGTTCGCTTTTGCACCTATAAAAATATCATTTATGTAAGGCATTGTAGTGCCCTCAACAAGAGTCTCTAATTCAGAAATTTCTGGCAGTCTCCATTCTGAGGATCCACCAAGATTGAGATCATTACAATATGAAACAGCTGCAGTCCAAGGCCGGACAGTGTTGTCATCAGTCTGCTGCCAAGCCAGACCATTGACGTTGTCGTAGACTGTGCCATTGCCATTATCGACATAACGATCTGTTTAGAGTTGAATAACAACGCGATTATTTGCCTTACCACCGCCATCTTCTTCAACAACATACACAAATGTATCTCGAGTACCTGAAATCCCTTCGGCAGGAGTGTAGGTCACTATTGAACCGCTTATAGACACTGTGCCCCCTAAACTTGTCGTAGAATAAGGCAGGCTGTATGTGAGGTCCCCCGGCACTTTTGGCGTGACAACAGTACTTAAATCAATATCAACTGTTTCACCCGGATTGATCGGTGCATTCTGAGTCGAAAATTCAGTTAAAGTGTCTGGACGGCTCACGTCGAATGTTAAAGAATCCAGCCATGAGGTTATAATTCCGACAGTACAGCTCTCAATCCCAAGGAAGGAATGGTAATCATAAGCATTACAGGGATCATCTATGACAGTGTCATAAAAACCACCATCTAATTCATCCCCTGTCACGTTGGGGAAATCATAGAGCAATAATTCGGAATTGCTTGGTTGTGTTACACTGCAACGGTCCAACCTGTGCCACATCACATGCGTTTGCATTGTAATCTCTTGGGGTAGTATGTCACCTGTCCCAACTGGAACACCATTGCCTGTAGTGACCGGACTTGAGAGAGCAATTGCATCTGCAAGGAAATTCTGATTGACCGCTGATATAGTGCCTCTACTGGTCCCTACAAGAACCACTGGTAAATTCACACCTTGTTTGGCTTCGTTGATGATGCGTGACAAATCAACTGCATGATTGACAGAAGTTCGATAACTGTCAAAGACGTAAGGAGTACCGATTGTATCTCCACCCCAGTCTGCATAATCAGTGGGCCTGTTGATTGTGATAACACGGTACCCTTGTTCAGCAAATAAATGGGCGCTGCGTACAAGAAAATTAGCACCCGAATTCGTCGGTTCTCCTGTGCTGGCATCCCCATCCAAATAGGCTGTGAGATAACTGCCAGCTATCAATACCAACAAGGCTTTGGGCTCACCAACCGGCTCATGGATTAAATAACGCATATAGACAATGGAATTGTCCGCTTTGCGACGTGTTCCAACAACACCATAAGTAGTATCCCCGTTGAGGTGAGAAAAAATTCTTGTGGCTGAACCATCGGGATTTTGAGAACTGTCACTTTCGGTTCCTCCACAGGTCGTTGAGGTATAAAGTTCGTTTGGTCCACAGCTATCGGAAAGACCTTCATCGATCCCCTCATCACAGTTGTTATCTAGTTGGTCACAGACCTCTACCGCCCCAGGATTAATAGCTGCAGATTCATCGTTGCAATCGCCGGTACTGGGACTGTAACCATCTCCGTCTCGGTCCAGGTACCAGGTCCCGGGTTGTAGCGTAAACTTCTCGCTAACATCCATGGCCAGGGTGTTGCCGGAAGTGTCTTTCAAAATGATCTTAACCTGTGTCGCGTTTTTCTCCTTGCCCAACACCGGAATCGTCCAGGGCACACTCGTGGCCGATGCCTCGGCTCCCGTCAACTGAACCAGAGACTTCCACTTGTCACCACCATTGAGGGTATACTTGACCAAAACCTTGTCCACTGCGGTCGGCAAGCTGCCAACACTCCAGGAAATGACCTGTTCGGAACCGCTCTCCCAGATTTCGCCGCCGACAGGGCTGGCTAACTCCAACGGCCCCTTAATTTTAAATACACTGGATTTTTCCGCTGAGAGTTTGCTGCCATTCGCGGCAATCGCGGTCAGTTTAAACTGGCAACTGGAGGCGGCCTTATTCACAAACGGCAACGCCACCCCTTGCAGACCGTCACTGGCAAAAGCATTGGCGAGAGTCTGCCAACTACTCCCACCGTCCCTGGTGAGCTGAATCTTCACCGTCTCTGCGGCAACGGGGGCAGACCAGGTCAAGACAACGTTCTCGCCACTGTCGTAACTGGCATCAACGGTGGTCAAAAGAGTCAACGGCTGAGGTGGAGTCACCGTAAACTTCTCGCTGACATCCAGGGCCAGGGTCTTGCCGGCAGCGTCTTTCAGGACAACCTTAACCTGTGACTTGCCCTTATTCCTGTCCACCAGTGGGACAGTCCACAAAACACTCGTGGCCGCTGCATCGGCTCCCGTCAAATTCGTCAACGTATTCCAGCTGGACCCACCGTTGAGAGTATACTTGACGATGACTTTATCCACTGTCGCCGGCAAGGTATCGACACTCCAGGAAACGACCTGTTCGGTACCGCCCTCCCAGGTTTCGCTGCCAATAGGACTGGTCAGCGCCAACGGTCCCTCGATGGTAAAGACGCTGGATGTGGCGACCGAGAGCTTGGTGCCATCGCCGGCTTTTGCCGTCAATTTAAAATAATTGTTAGAGGAATCTTTAGTAAGTTGTGGCAAAGTCACCTCTTGTGAGCCATCCGCAGCCACAGCATCGGCAAGAGATTTCCAGCTGTTCCCGCCATTCGTGGTGACCTGGATCTTCACCGTCTCTGCGGCAACCGGGGCAGACCAGGTCAAGACAACGTTCTCGCCGCTGTCGTAACCGCCCTCAACAACAGTCAACAACTCCAACGGAAGAGGGGGTTCGATAGTAAAAGCGGCCGAAGTCACAGCATCCAGCTTACTCCCCTTGGCATTGAGGGCAATCACCTTGAGCAAACAGTTGCTCCTCACCTTGTTGACCAAAGGCACGGTCCAAGGATAACTTGTCGTGTCTGAACTGCCGGCTGCGCTCCAATTTCTGCCATTGTTTGCCGAGTACTTCAGCTTGTAGCTCTCTGCACCCGATACCTCCGACCACTCCAAAAGTACGGCCATTCCCGACCTGTGTGAATATTCCCAGGCATTATCATTGTTACCAACATACATGCTGTTTATGGCTTCAGCCGTTGCATACCCTTGACTAACAACGATGGCCGACGCCACTAACAAAAGCAGCATGCAGTAGAATAAAAAAGTGTTTGGCTGGTACTTATTCACCGGAAACCTCATAGTGAAACTCCTTGCTGGGTAAAATAAATCATTATCTAAACAAACCAGTATCTGGTGTCCAAAGACACAAGTAAATTTTAGTTATTCATCTCTTCAGCAGTCTGGTTCCCCCATGAAGGTGAACTGGATGAATTGCTGGATTTGCGTCCCTGTATTGCTACAGGTTTGCCATTTTCGGAGATATCAATATTTAGTTAAATTACTAGATCAACTTCTCTTGAAAAGACTAAGTTGATAAACACCATATATCTGAAGCAATACACATGCCGTAAGCTACTGAGTTTATTGAGTTATATATATGAACTTCTCACAAATTTCTTACAGCGAGTTCTAACTAATGATTTATACTTAGATTCACTAAGAGTAATAATTTAGTTTTTTAAAGTATTCTCCCATCGGTCGTAAGTGTCACGTTAGGTCAGGCAAGAGTTAATTGTCTTCTGGCGGTGTATTAACTGAGAATTATGGTGGTTACACGACAGATCGGTTTTTGTTGATAGTGATAAGGAAGACAAGGAGAGAGGCTTATTCCTATAAGCGAATCAGTCTTATTTATATTCCTACAATGGTTGCAAGGTATGAAATTGGTCGAAATGCGAATTTCTTGCTGACCCTGCAATGTAAGAAAAGCCCCCGATCCGAAGATTGAGGGCTTTCGATTAAAAAAGTACGCGAGAAGCTGCTTAAGAGGAATGGGGGTTTTTCGATTTTATCAAATCTTGGCCTTCCAGATAAACTGATTGATCATTCAAAACCAAAGATTTTGCCCTTTTCAGTTGACTGTATCGTACCGCAAAAGTGGCTCCTATAACTACCAATATTCCACCAGAATACATGATGCCGAACGCCACTAAAAATGAGTAGCGAATCGTCAGGAATAAAAACACTCCCAAAAAGACTGAAAGCCAAACATATCCACGCATACCCTCTCCCAATGAACTCTTGCTACCCTTTAACAAAGATCTAAAATATTGAAGCTATGCGCTCGTAGGACTGATCTAGGCGTTTCGATGTACACCAAAACAGGTGCTTTAGAAGACTCAGGCCTATCATAGGCTCTACGTCAAGCATCTCCTGGAAATTACAATTATGTAAAACGATCATGTCAGTCGGTTCAAAAGCTTTAGCTGACACAGAACTTGGCTTATCGCTCAAAAGACTGAGTTCACCCACCATAGATCCCGCTGTGTAAACCCCTAGAATTACTTCTCTCTTGCTGTCTTTAAGTTGCTTCTTAACCCCAATCTTGCCATTCAGGATAAAACCTACATAGCTTTTATTGTCATCGTTTACCCAAAGTTCATCCCCTGGAGTAAGAGAAACAAAGTCGAAAAAATGCATGACTCCCGAAAGTTCATCGGGCGGTAGGTCTCTAAAACAGGGGAAGCTTTGTTTTAAAATATCCGAAGTCATAAAATCTTATCTAGAACTCTGAGGATGTCCGAAAAAACATTTAAGACACCTTAAAGAAAAAAACCACCTTCGATAACAAAGGTGGGCATGGCCTATACCCCCTCAGAACAGACCGAATTAAACTCACTCTTCGGTAGCCAGGCTATCCACTTAGGACCCTTAGCTTTGCGCCCCTACATTGCTGCAGGTTTGCCATTTTCGGAGAAATCAATATTAATTTAAATTACTAGGATCAACTTCTCTTGAAGAAGAGCAAGATGATAACCTCCATTTAACTAAAGCAATATACATACCTTAAACTGCTGGTTTTAATGGGTTATCCATATGGACTTCTCACAAGTTTCTCACAACGGTTTCTAGCTAATTGATTTATAGTTAGATTTACTAAGCTTATTAATTTGCTGTCTTTCAGTACTCTCCCATCGGCATTAAGCGTTGCGTTCGGTCAAGCAAGAATTAATTGTCTTCTGACGGGATATTAACTGAGAATAATGGTGATTACACGGCGG
>Ga0102946_1000597_pt1 | contig 12557 bp, 11 predicted proteins | sample SalPon2A_A_D1_MG_FD_78209 | JGI IMG/M metagenome (GOLD analysis project Ga0102946, IMG submission 78209) | Soil microbial communities from South San Francisco under conditions of wetland restoration - Salt Pond MetaG R2A_A_D1_MG | ecosystem: Environmental > Terrestrial > Soil > Wetlands | place... | reverse complement strand
CTGATTGCGGCCTGTCGGTAAACGCAGAAGTTAACTGGCAGCTCAACGATGGAACAGCCACGACTGCTGACAATGACTACATTGATGTGACAGCGGGCAATCCTGCACCAGGGATTTTTGTTGCTTGTTCCGGCGCAACCGGACTGACCAACTACAATCTTGATGTTCAGATCGTTGGCGATACAAATTTCGAACCTGACGAAACCCTTCAGCTCGAACTCACCAGTGCATCGGTTGGGTCACCGAGCTTCTTCATCGACGTATCAACTGCAACTGGCACCATTCAGAATGATGATTCCGAGATCGTTTATGTCGACATTGCTTTGACATCAACAGAATCTATCGACCCGGTTGTTGCAGGTTCAGGCATGAACAATCTGACGCAAATTGTAACGGTCACAAACAATGGGCCGGCAACGGCCACCGGGATTGAAATTGGCTTTTCGGTGACGGTGGTTGCAGGCGTTACGGTTGAATCCATCACCCCATCTGAAGGCATGCAGGCGGCAAACGTCTGGTCAATTCCTTCTCTGCCCAGCGGGGATGATGCCACGCTTACCTTCGTCTACACAGCTGGCGCGGGCACGCCAACGCAGACTGATTCGATTTCTGTCACTGCAAATGTCATCGCGGTCAATGAAACCGATACACAACCTGGCAATGACTCGACCTCGATTAACACATCGACGCTCCGTGAAGTTGATATTGAGCTGACTTCGACAGAGTCCATTGATCCGGTGGTTGCAGGGTCGGGCGCAGGCAATTTGATTCACACGATCACTGCAACCAATAATGGGCCAAGCGACAGCAGCGGCGTGGCGGCCAGCGCGACCATCACCTTCCCTGCAGGAGTCGTTGTCGATTTAGTTGACCCATCAGGGTCCGGTTCCTGGAGCGGCACTAATCCCGGCACCTGGACAATTGGTGATCTTGCCAGTGGTGCAAGCGAAACACTCACCGTTACATTCACAGTTGATGCTTCAGCGGCCGTGGGAACTGATGTCATTGATACGTCAGCCAATGTTAGTGCAGCAAATGAAACAGACACCAACCCGGGTAATGACACATCACAGGTGGCCACTTCTGTCGAGCGCCAGATCGACCTGACAGTAACCAAGACCGACGATCCTGATCCGGTTTTAGCCGGTCTTGAGATCGGTGGCCTGACGCATACTGTGACGGTCACAAACAACGGCCCGTCCGACGGTACTGCTGTTGAGATCACTGAAGCACCAGCCTTCCCGACAGGCGTTTCGCTGGAGTCGTTTGTTGTCTCGGCAGGTTCGTTCGACGGCACAATCTGGACGGTTGATCTTCCTTTGGGTGCGACGGAGACTCTCGATCTGATTGTCACGGTCGGGCCGGATACGGTTCCGGGTGATGATGTGATTTCCAACACAGCGACCGCTACCGGTTCGGGAGGAGGAGAGATCATCATCAACACCGGCGATGATTCGGCCACGGAGACAACCTCGGTCCTTCCCATCACGGCCACGTGGACGGTGATGAAGGACTTCCTGGATGATTCAGGCGCTTCAGTCACTGCCACCCTGTCGTGTGATTCGGGAACGGTGATTACGCCTCCGGTTTCAGTCTCTGAGGGCAGTCCGGCAGACCTGACGGTCGAGGGCTTCCTGATGGGGCCGTTTGGAACCACCACCTGTGAAGTCACTGAAAGCGACCTGCCGGCAGATTACTTCCAGGTCTCAGCCTCGGCCGACTGCGCAGTTGACGGTGTGATGCATCAAGACGAATTCGATTGTGAATTTGTTAATGCACCTTTAAGCGCGACTTTTGAAGTCACCAAGGACTTCTCTGATGACAATCCTGCCGAAGTACGAGTGGTGATCGAATGTAATACCGGTCTGCCACTGATGCAGGAGGCAATGGTCTCCGAATTCGGCATGCCGTTTGAGAAGATTTCGTTCATCGTGGGAGACTTTGAGCTTGGCGAACTGGATTGCGAAATCTTTGAGGAGCCGGTGCCAACAGGCTATACGGCGAATTACGATGCCGGGTTCGAGGATGATGCACTGTTTGGGTTGGTCGACTCTGATGAGAATGGATGTATCTACGAGGAAATCCAGACCGGCACTTACAGCTGTGACATCTTCAACCAGCTTCAGCCGGTTGACGTGATCGTCAACAAGGAATGGATTGATGAGAATCCGCAGTTTGCCTTGCCAACACTGGTCGAGATCGAGCTGACCTGTAATGCGCCGATCGTCAGTGCCTGCGGCGAAAGCGCCGAAGGTACCTGCGGTCCTGCAGAGGGCCCAGGCTACGATTCTGAGATCGTCTACATCGATCCGGACAACCCGGGTGAGTTCCTGGTGCTGCCGCATTGGGACGGCTCTACGGAATGTAGTGTGACAGAAGAGCTGCTTCCTGGCGTGATTCCGGACACCAGCGATTGTGATGTCATTCCATTAGCGCCAGGGCAGGGTGGCGAGTGCACCATCGTCAACACCCGCTTCTATGAGGGCATCCCGACACTCAGCCAGTACGGCCTGATGTTGTTGTCCCTGTTGATGCTGGGTATGGGTGCCCTGGCATTCAGGCGCTTCGCGTAAACCTGTAGGAGCGGCGTCCCCGCCGCGACCCGGGATATGAACGAACCCCGCGAAGGGTAACCTTCGCGGGGTTTTTTTATGCGCAGTGGTGTAATCTGTGGCGTCGATGAATCCCATCAAAAACAAACGTACCGTGGTGTTGCTTTCGGGCGGTCTGGATTCGGCCACAACCCTTGCGATGGCCCGTGATCAGGGTTTCGAATGTTTCGCCCTGGCCGTTGATTACGGGCAGCGCCATGATTCCGAGCTTGAAGCCGCCCGCCGCATCACCAGCCGCTCGGACGTGTCGCTAAAAATCGTATCCGTTGATTTACGTGCCATTGGCGGATCTGCACTCACCGACGACATCTCGGTGCCGACCGAGCTCGAGGGCGGCATTCCTGTTACCTACGTTCCCGCACGCAACACCATCATGCTCTCGCTGGCTCTGGGCTATGCCGAGGTATTGGGTGCGGACAACATCTTCATCGGCGTGAATGCTGTCGATTATTCTGGCTACCCGGATTGTCGCCCGGAATACATCGCTGCCTACCAGGAGATGGCTGGCCTGGCCACAAAGGCAGGTGTGGAGGGATCGCGAATTCAGATTCATACACCCCTGATCAATCTGACCAAGGCCGAGATTATCCGTCACGGAATTGAGTTGGGTGTGGATTACAGCCTGACCGTCTCTTGTTACCAGGCTGATTCTGACGGACGCGCATGCGGCATATGTGATTCATGCCGAATACGAAAACAGGGGTTTGCTGAAGCTTCCATTGAAGATCCAACGAGGTACGCATCCGTCTCCTGAGCCGGGCCGACAAAAAACAGCTTTTAATATTCAGTTTCGATGTACATCACACCTGCATTGTCCGCCAGTGTGACCCGAAATTGATTCTCTGCCGGGAAAACATTCCGTGCATTGCAAAGGGCAAGCCTGACTTTACAGACAATCTGATGGTAAAAGACTGCTTTCACCCTTGAGCCGGACGTGTATTTGACCTACAATTCGCCCCCTTCCAAAATGCTGGAAGCCTTGCGGAAAAGCATCGGAACAATCATTCGAATGTTCCCGGTTGCGGGGGTATAGCTCAGTCGGTAGAGCATCGGCCTTTTAAGCCGCTGGTCCTAGGTTCGAGTCCTAGTGCCCCCACCATTTTTCAAAAATTGTCATTCCGGAATTCGCTGGCAAATTTCCGGGGTTCATTCTGAGTTTTCAGGCTTGGGCCATCAGGTTCGTCACTTTAATTTCTGGCTCTGTGGTTTCGGCAACTTCCAAATCATATCGAGCCTGCCAGTTCATCAGCATTTCCGGGGTCAAACCCAAAGCCTTGCCGATACGCCTTGCCATTGGTGCCGTGATAGACGCCTGGCCATTCAAGATGCGAGTCACCTGGATTGGAGCCTTGCCGATAGCATTGGCCAGCGCATACGCTGAAATCTCAATTTCATCCAACATATCTTTCAAAAATTCGCCCGGGTGAATCGGGCCGATCATTTCATTCCTTTCATCCATTTCATTTACCTCAAGAATATTGACCGGCTATTTCAGTGGTAGTCGGTAATTTCAACTTCATAAGCGTTTCCGTCCTTCCATTCAAAACAAATGCGATACTGCATGTTAATGCTGATTGAGTGTTGTCCATCACGATCACGATCTAAAGCATGAAGGCGATTAGACGGCGGCAATCTCAAATCTTCAAGCACAGCAGCTGAGTCTATCTGAATCAGTTTCATCCGAGCTTTGCGCTGAATTTGGTGTGGCAGTTTTTGGGAAATCTGCCCTTCGAATATTTTCTGCGCTTCGCGGGTTTTGAAATTCTTTATTGCCACGCGTGTATAATAACGCAATACGTTAATAAAGTTAAGCGTTATTAGTAATTGGAAGTTGATTTCACACTTGACGAATGGGGAAGGGCGACTCATGCAGGGATAACAAAGCTATACATTTCTTCGGCGATTAGGTTCGAGTCCTGGTGCCCCCACCAATTCCCAAAAATCATCATTCCGGAATTCGTTTGCGAATATCCGGGATCTGGCCGTACTTCACTTGACAACACAAACGCATGAATGCCGAATCAGATAAGCAATTGATGAGGGACCGCGCTACGTCCGATTTTACCGAAGGGCTTCGAGCAGCAATGGGCGCAGGCTTTCCTTGCTGGCCGCGTCCACCCGCTCGTCAAAGCGATACCGTTGACCATTGAGGGTCAGCTCGATGTTCAGATCCACGTACCAGGCCTCGTCGACTGGTACCGGGGGGTCGCCAGTCGGGTTGTATTCCGGGCTTCCCTGCATCCAGAAGTTCTGGTCGTAGTCGGAGATCAGTTCTACCGGCTCTTGACCAGGAAAAGCATAGGAAAAGGAGTGGATCATGATGGATTCAACGTGCGGGTTTCTACCCGCCTTTCCGACTTGCCGCACAAACACTTGAAAATACACCGTGTTAGGGCTGCGAACTTCCTTCCATAGAAAGGGAACGCGAGAGACACTTCGCGCGATGTCTGAAGGGTAGGTCGAAATTTTCAGTTCGCTCTTGCCATCCAGCGGACGGATGAGCGTTTCATAGCTGAGCGTCGTGCTCTTCATGCAGCCCTGGAGGCCAGCGACCAGACCTGCCAGCGAGCATAAAACGAGTACTCTATACCCGGCACGATATCCGGCCCCAGTGATTTTTCGGTTGATCAGCTCACTGAGATTCATTCGGGCAGTGTACAGTAACCCGCCACCCGATCATCCTCTCAAACCGCCATCCTCAAACCGAGTTCAAGGACACAGTGGAAAAATTCGGTTCATGGCTGGCAGCAGTCATTCCAGTACATCGGACTCGATCCTGATTTCGGTCTGCTTTTTAGCCATAAGCAGTCCCTGGCCCTCTGATAAACTCAGTGACTGGTGCTGATCCAAAGCGGACATCTGTTTGATTGTTCTGCTTACCTTGAGAAACGAGAACCCTGGAGGCAAGTCCTTGCACGTTACTGATCACTGGTTAATGTCTTTGCTCGTGTGCTTACAGATCGGGAATGTAGCAGCACAGGACATGAACATGTCAGAGGATGTGTTCACATGGCCCGATGGCCAGAAGATGGCTATTAGTCTCTCCTATGACGACGCTCTCGATTCGCAACTGGACAATGTGATCCCATCGCTGAAAAAGCACGGCTTAATGGCGTCGTTCTACCTGACTCTGGCATCTTCGACTGTGAGGCATCGCTTGGAAGAGTGGCGTGCGGCGGCCATGCAAGGACACGAACTGGGTAATCACACGATTTTTCATCCTTGCAGCGCCGCGTTGCCCGATAGAGGCTGGGTCTCGAGTTACTACAACATAGACGACTACGTGATTCAGGAGATTGTGGATGAGGTCACCATCGCCAATAGCTTCCTATACGCAATAGACGGGCGGAGCGAACGCACACTGACAGCGCCTTGCGGCGACATCGTCATCAGTGATGGAAACTACATTCCTGCCATGCGAGAGTTGTTCATTGCAGTCAAAGGGTTTGAATCCAATGACACGACCTTTGCGAATGAGTGGGGGCCAGTTGGCGTTTCCGGTTCGGAGCTGGTTGGTCGCTTAGAAGCGGAAGCAGCAAGTGGCACCAGGCTATTCAACATTATTTTCCATGGGGTCGGCGGGGATTATCTGGATGTGTCGTTAGAGGCGCATGATTATCTATTGAATTATCTGGTTGATAATCGCGAGACGTTCTGGGTTGATTCCTATATAAACATCATGAAGTACGCGTCCGATCACAGTGCGTTTGAGGCGATGCATGAGCTGGCCAAGTGAGCGCTTCTGGCCCAAAGCAGACACTGTGGAAGCGTCCACTAACGGCCAGAAGCGGACTTAAAAGCGGAAACGTCATGACTTCCGTTCCGGGCCTGTATGCGATATGACCGAATCCCGTTTTTCTGCCGAATTGGGCTTCAACAACCGCTTGATGGCGGGTAAAAAACCCTTAATCCGAACTCCGATATTCAGGTAAGAGGCAGTCCCGCGAACCAGCCCGCAAAAGCCTTCCATGTGGCCGTATCCCAAACTGTTAGCATGGCCGTCTGTGCCACTGCCAAAAGAGCCAGGGCGGGTAGGAACACATCGCGACGACCACTCGATTTCCAGTCCTTGATGACCAGAAAGATAACGATTACGTCAATGAATGCGAAGGTCATCCACTGAATGACCCCCGTCTCAAAGGGGACCTGGTAAAAATTCACTGCAATGATTCGCGCAAAGATGGGGTCGAGCATGGTGAAGGCAGTACATATCATCCAGCGCGCGTGAACGTCAGATTTTTTGCGGCGTACGATGGCCATCGTATAGAAGATGGCAAACAGGATAATGATGAAAATCTGAAGGCCGAATATGTAAAGACCTTCGTTATTCAATTGCCGCACGTTGAGTTTGTAATTGGCCAGAAACAAAGTTGATATCACGATGAGCGGCGCCAGGATATATGAAATCTTTCCTAACGCCCGGTGCACTGATCGGTGGTTGGTGCGGATGAGAAATGACTGGGCGACCAGCATGATGCACCAGGCAAACATGGCCAGGCCATGTACGTGTTCCCAGATGTTGTAAGAGCCGGGCGGACGCGTGAAATAGGTGACCCAAAAACCCCACACTGCAAAAATCGGGATCAGCACCAGAAAGTAAACGCTATTACGGAAGATCGACTGGTTGAAGCTCATGGCTTTCTCTCTTTAATTATTATGATCTCAGGTCGAGGGGGCGGACGCAGGAACCATAAGCATAGTTCAATGTCACCGATCAGCAAAAAACAGAATCAAGGCAAAAGCAAGTTTCTCAACTACTTTCGGCCAATAGCGGTCGCCGAAAGTGTCGTGAATCTAAGGGTCGGGTTGATCCTGACTAACCAGACTCTCATCAACCTCTTGGACGAAAGACTTGGGCCATGCTTGTGAGTCACGCACCATCGGCCATACAAAACCGGGACTGTTCATTGCAACGGAGGCGAACCAATCCTTCCATGGACCATATAGTCCTTCTGAGAAAACACCCGATTGCCTCGCCAGATGAGCACGCTCCCAAGCGACGAAATGAAGCTCCACGTAATACTGAAATCGGAGTAACTCCTCAGCAGATAGGCTGTTTAGATCGTTATTGCCCTTAATCAATATACGTGACAGGTCTTCGCTCTCAATAACCAAGACTCTCCGCTGATGTGTATAGGTCAAAAGTTCTGCTTGAATGTCCGCGTCAGACTCAATTGTAGTTCGTCGTATTTCGAGTCCGACGTAGATAAGGGAAAAGACGACCGCGATGGCCGAAATAATCTCGGCAATCGCAACCCAGGTTTTTAGTCTGCGAGTTTGCATTTAAGCTTCCTGTTAGCGCCAACCAGTGACTTTCCACTTTGGGTCATTTGCAGCGAGCAAATAGGCTACCATGCGAATGACTCCTTTGGGTCGATAGCGGTCATTCTCGGCGTGGCGTCAGGGGTTCCGCTCCTGGCCGAAAGCGGACGTCTTAACAGAAGTGCGAACATGCCCTGAAGGCCGAAAGCATCAGGCCAAGTGTTAGAATCAAGTCTCTTTTAGACTGACTCAAAGACAACATTATTTCCCGTCGTCATCAGGGAGTGCATGCATGAAGTTTTCCTCTTCCACAATTTTCTTCTTCGGGCCACTGTTGACGCTGGTCATGGCGACTCATGCTAATGCCGAGATCGTGGTTGGCGACCGCAGCGTGGGCTGCGCTGACGATCCGGCATGCATCAACCGTCTTCACCCCGAGATCCCGGTGGTTGCTAAAGCCGACCCTGGCGAGCCTATCGTGTTCCACGGCCGCGATGCTTTTGACCTGACTCTTGACCCGGACAAGTTCTCCAGCGCCAAAACCATGCCGCGTGAGGGAATCGGTATTGTGCATGCGTTGACCGGGCCGGTTTTTATCAACGGCGCGAAAGCGGGCGACGTATTGGCAGTAACCATCGAGAAAATGGAGCCTGATAATGTCGGCTGGACCGAAGCTGCGCCATACGGGTTTGCCGGTGATCAGTTCGGGACCGATGGGCGTTTTATTGTGTGGCGCATCAATGATGAGTACGCCGTCAGCGATGCGCTGCCGGGTGTGCGAATTCCAAACGCGAGCTTTCCTGGCGTGGTGACGACTTTACCCGGCGAAAAGCTGTTGGCCGAAGTGCTGGCGCGGGAGACGCAACTGCTCGAATCGGGCGGCGCCGTGTTGAACCCTGATCCTGTTGAGGCAGAACCGGCTGAGTTATGCGGCGTGGATGGCACTCAGCCATCAAAATGCCTGCGGACGATCCCACCGCGCGAACACGGTGGCAACATGGACATCCGCTACATAACGACGGGTACCACGGTATATCTGCCATGCTTTATCGATGGCTGCGGATTGGCAGTCGGAGATTTTCATTATGCACAGGGTGACGGAGAAGTAGCAGGTACGGCGATTGAAATGGGCGGCACGATGACAGTCACTGCCCGAATAGCCAAAGACCCGCCAGACCTGTCTCATGGTCCCCACTATGAGGGCCCGGCATCGGTTCTTGGAATTCCTTCGGAACGCTTCTATGCCGTTACCGGTTTCCCACTGAAAGCCAAAGGCAGCGTTCCTGCAGACCTTGCTTACCTGGATTCTCCCAGGATTGAAGGACTGACCAACCTTTCTGCCGACATCAATCTCGCTGCGCGAAATGCCCTGGCCGCGATGATCGACTACATCGTCACGGAGTATGGCTATGACCGGACGCAGGCCTACATGATCGCCAGTATCGCCGTGGATATGCGCATTGGTCAGTTGGTTGATGTGCCGAATGTCGGGGTGACCGCGGTGCTGCCTTTGGATATTTTTATCGATCGTGAGTGATGGACGGAGGTATTAGTTCAGCCGCGGCGCTCAGAAACGTATGCTTTTGCGACAAAGGAATGTAAGAACGCCCCGCGGACAAACCGTTCGCGGGGCGTTGATTTATTGCTAAATGACTTTTGCTGGTTTCTTGCCAGCAAAATATGTCTTACTTGATGGTGATCTCGCGAAGCATGTACGTGCCCTGAATCCTGCGAATTTTATTATAAAGTTCACGCACGGTTTCGTTGGCCTAATCCATGTTGGTCTGACCCCATGCATCCAGGAATTCGTTGTAACGCTCTCGGTTGGGTGCAATGTGGTCTGTACTCGCGAATTTAACCACCAACACCAGATCAAAGTCATCGGATGATCCGTATTGATTTGAATAAATGGCGTAGTCTTCGATGTGACCCAGTTCCTTGGCAACCTCATTACCAGCAACCCAGGTGTTTTTCAGTCCTTCCAGGTAGATACCCATTGCACCCGGATCAAGATCAGATATCTGGGGACAGTTTACCTATTTGGATTTAACTGAAATAAGTAAACTGTCCCCGGTTTCTCCATGACACAAATGTGCCACAACAAGCCATTTAGGGTTCAGTCTCATGCCGGTCGTTTAAGTTATGGAAGGGTCGGCTTTCGGCCAGAAGCGGCTATTAGAAATCGAGTCTATTTGGCACCACCGTTCACTTGGCGCAGTTCTGAAACTTCAACAGGACAGTCAGCTCGTACATTCATTGGTGTCCCGTTTTCGATCCAACTGCGAACTTGCGGACCCACCCTACCGGAGCCTTCGCTCACACGGGGCCACAGACATGCAGCGGCTGGATTAGTTAGCCAATTTTCGCCAAAGCCAACGAAACCGAGAGTTACGATGGCCTCCTCGTCTAAGAGCCCCTGTTCAACTTGAAGTAACGCTGTTTCAAACAGGCGCAAATCTGCTCTGACGCTTCGATCCGCTGCCAGCCAGTCCTCGTAACTCCAGGCCTTCAGGGCTTCTACATCGAAGCTCTGCTCGTACAACACATTAAGTCGATCATCAAAATTCTGGTGGAACTCGGCGGTAGCTATGCCTATTGCTTGAAACGCAGCGGCTTTAGCCTGAATGTTTGAGTTTCGCAGCTCGATGCCAACAAAAACGAGCGAGAGAATAATGCCGAAAATTCCGACGAGTTCGACATACGCTTTGAGTTTCTCTGGATTCATTATTTGGCGCAAATATCTGTAACGTCTGCTTCGGGTCAGGAGCCGTCATTCTACCTCAGAGCGGGTGACAGGCAGCTTACGGCCAGAAGCGGACATCGTTTTTCGCCCGGGAAGGTAGCTATGGTTTGAAGACGAGCTTCAGATTAAGGTGCTGGACAATGAGTGCGTTCAGCCCGCTGCGTGTGGGGGGCGATTTCATGGTGTGGCGTCGAGGGCGTCGACTCCGCGCTGCGCATTCTCTATCGCCTCTTCCATCGTCGGGTGATGCTCCTCGTAGTGCTGGCCCAGCCAGTCTTCACCATAATCGTTTTGCGGGTCACGCACGATCATGTGATCGTGGTTCTCATCCTGGCGGTTGTATTCGATCAGAATCCGGGGTCCGTGCACGCGGTAATAAAACCTGCCGGCAGGGTCTATCGGCCCACGCCAGGAGAACCAAAGTTGATCCCAACCGGCTGCTTCGATCGCGGCAAGGTGGGCTTCCGCGGCATCAAAATCCGCATTACGAACATACTCGTCAACGAGCGCATGCAGCAGCCGCACCTGGGAGCCATTCAGGCTGTCGGCCTTTAGGCCCTCGTATTTCGACAGGCTAGCCTTGCGCCCCGGACCCTCAAAGATGTTGTCGGTAACCTCGCTGGCGAGCGTGGCCAATTGTTGTTGCTCGGCGTTGAGTGAGCGCATGAGCTCAATCCCGCGCTCACCCTCGTGAGGTAGCGCGGCAAGTCCGGCGTACTGGCCGCTTTCTATTACCATCGGTGAACTGCCCAGGAAGGTTGGCGTGAAGCCGACGCGCCCTTCGGCGACAGTGAAGTTCATGGCGGCGTGGTGACCGGCGATCTTCCAGCCCCAGTCACCTGACCCCGGATTGCCGTACAGTGCGATCGCGTAATTAGCGTATCCGCGCGATTCCAGGACATAAAGACGTCTTGCACCCTCCGGGTCACCCGCCAGGCTCTCGCGCCCGGGGGCTTCTATCTCCCGCAGAATCTCCTCCAGGCGCATTACCGATGTGAACTTGGCGTAACCCTGGCTGGACAGCGAGGCTCGCAGCAGATCGTGCACGGCCTTGCGCTGGGTGTCATTCATGTCGGCCATCAAAAGCCCTGGTGTTGGTGCCATCGCAATCGGCAGGTTGGACCAGACGGTTCGTCCATCGTCGCTGAGCGAAAATACAACTTTTTCACGCTGGCCGGCATCGAGCGAGGCAATCAGAGTGCTGGCGGATTCTGTCATTCGATCTGCACTCTGCCAGGGTTCAGCCGCCAACCCGCCAACGCCAGACGTCGCCACAAAAATGGCAAGGAAGGAAATACAGGAACGTGGACTCACAATGACTCTCCGATGACCGTGCTAGCGGTTATCCAAGTATAGTTGTTCGCAGGAAGATACCAAATCTCTATTGAGGCCTGGATATAGGGGTCAGAGCTCCTTTCTGAGAGTCTGCTTTTGGCCGTTGGCGGACATTTCATAAAGGTCTGCTTTCGGCCAGAAGTGGAAACACGCATAACGGCTAGTTCTGCATGCACCAAACAGGAGGATCATCGTTACAAGGAAAAGAGCTAGCTTGCCAAGGAGATATAGACTCGCTCGGATCATTCCAATCCTCCGGCACCACAGGACCGGCCACCCGACCGTTGTCATCAAGTGAACTGCTTTTCCAGTTGTCGCAGTTTTCAGTTAAAGTAGAGAAACTGGAGCTTCCCGTTCGAATCCAGCCGAAGCCAGTGGGCGGTCCCAATCCTGAGTCCGGCCGGCTTGCGCCAAGAACTGTGTCATATTGCAGGTTGCTTACGTCAGTCAGTTCAAACAAAGAGGCGGTGTGAAATCCAGGCGCACATGCATCCAGCACGCCATCACCCGTGTGTCCTGTTTGTGTTTTGTAGTATCTCCGCTTGCCAGTGCAAATCCCGCCGCCGCATCTCGCCGAACCCCGGATGGTGTTGTTGCTGAACTTT
>Ga0102946_1000596_pt1 | contig 12563 bp, 12 predicted proteins | sample SalPon2A_A_D1_MG_FD_78209 | JGI IMG/M metagenome (GOLD analysis project Ga0102946, IMG submission 78209) | Soil microbial communities from South San Francisco under conditions of wetland restoration - Salt Pond MetaG R2A_A_D1_MG | ecosystem: Environmental > Terrestrial > Soil > Wetlands | place... | reverse complement strand
GCCCGTTGGAAGAAATCTTGAACCGGCATCTGGCAGGCGTACTGCCGGGTGGTGATCATGATCATCCGAATGGCCAAAGTTGAAATCGTCGGCCCCAAACAGGATCTTCTCAGAACCCTTGATCTCCTGCATAACCGGGGTATTTTTCAGCCGGACCCACAACTTATTGAGCGGGTCGTGCTGGCAGATGATGAGCGACTACAGACCCTGGTCCTCGATGAGAATGAACTGCGGGAGCGCAGTTTTTTCCAGGACCTTCAGGAACGCGTCACCAATCTCCTGGAACTCCTCCCCGAAACCAACCACGGGATCTCGGAATTGCAGCCACTGCCAATCATGGCCCTGCTTGATGAGCTCGTCGATCAACATCTGGCCACGGCCCGGGACCAGGCCAGGATTCTCAATGAGTCCCGCAGGAGCACAGAAATCCTCCAGCACGACCTGAGCTTCTGGGAAGCCCTCGAGCCTTTGCTTGAAGATCTGCCAAAAAACTCCAACCTGGAACTTTTCGGCGTGACTATCCGCGATTCCCAGCAACTGCAGAAGCTGGACAGACTCCTGCAGGAGCGTACCCAGGGGAGGTGCTATATCAGTAGTACGAGAACCGCAGACGGCACCCTGATCGGGCTGATTGCGACGGACAGAGGGACGGCTGACGACCTGCGTCAGGCCTTGACTGCTGAAAGAGTTCCGGAGCTTTCCCTTCCCGAAGAGCTTGCCAGCTTGCCCCTGCCGCAGCGCATCACGGCTCTGCATGACCAGTTAAAGGCACAGCGGAGCAAATACAAACAGCTCGAGGAACAGCTGATCGACATGTCCCGTCACTGGCGGCCGATTTATTGTCGCGCACTGGCCTGGCTCGAAGAACGGCTGGCCCTTTACCGTGCGACGGCGACAGCCTATACCACCCGGCTTTGCTTCATCATTCAGGGCTGGATGGCCAATGATGAAGTAGACAGGTTGCGCGATGAACTGAAGCGTTCTTTTTCCGGCCGGGTTGTCCTTGAGCAACAGGCAATCCTCGAGGAGGACCTAGACCAGGTCCCGGTAATGTTGCGCAATCCCGGTTACTTTGCGCCATTTGAAATCCTGTCGCGCCTGCTGCCCCTGCCAAAATATTCTTCTTACGACCCGACCCCACTGATCGGCCTGTTCTTCCCGGTACTGTTCGGCATGATCCTCGGCGACATCGGCTACGGCGTGATCCTGATTCTGTTGGCATTCTTCCTGGCCAAACATTTTCCTGCGCGGACACTGACCAGTGATCTCGGCAAGGTTCTGGGGATCGCGGCTCTTTACACGCTGGTTTTCGGCGTGCTTTACGGTGAATTGTTCGGCGATCTCGGCCAAACCTGGCTGGGTTTGCACCCGGTCTGGTTCGATCGCGGCAAGACAGTGGTGCCGATGATCGTCTTTTCGCTGACGTTCGGCGTCGTACACATCCTGCTCGGCATGACCCTTGGCGCCCTATCGGAAATGCGCCGGCATCAGCCGCGCAAGGCACTGATCAAGGTAGCCATGCTGGTTGCCGTGATCCTGATGGTGCTGGCACTGGTCGGCTGGTTCTATCCGCAATCCTGGCTGTCCACCGGGCCCCTGCTGATCGGCGTAGGCATCCTTATGCCGATCCTGATCGCCGCCGAAGGCCTGCTGGCACCGCTTGAACTGCTAAAAACCATGGGCAACATCATTTCCTACGTCCGGATCATGGCCATCGGCTTCAGCTCGATTCTGCTCGCCATGGTTGCCAACCGGTTGGGCGGCATGACCGGCGACATCATGGTCGGTATCCTGGTTGGCGGGACCCTGCACGCGTTCAACCTGCTGCTGGGGGTTTTCGCTCCCACGGTTCATTCATTGCGTCTGCATTACGTGGAGTTCTTCAGCAAGTTTCTCGACCTGGGTGGGCGTCGCTTCGAACCCTGGCAGAAACGTCACCCCTGAACAGGCGACATCCAACAAGGAGGTGCACATGGAAAAAGTCTGGATCGCATTTGCCGCCGCACTCGCCGTAGGCCTTCCGGCCTTGGCCACGGCCTGGGCCCAGTCACGGATCGGTGCTGCAGGAGCCGGCACCCTGGCAGAAAAACCGGAACTTACCGGCGTAATCATCATCCTGGTCGCCATCCCTGAAACCATGGTGATCCTTGGTTTCGTAGTTGCCGCGATGATCCTTCTGATGCTGTAGATCATGGGCGAATCGGAGCTTAAAACAGCCCTGCGGCATGAAGGAGAGGCCCGCGCTCGTGATTTCTGGGAACAGGCCGAAACGGCTGTTGAGAAACGCCGCAAGGAAATCGAAGTCGAATTAGAGCATCTGCGCGACGAGACCACGCGTGCACTGCAGGCAGAAGCAGAAGCCCTGCGAAACACCATGCTGTTCGAGGCCCGGGTAAAGGCCACGGAAAACAAACTGCGTGCTGAGGCCGCCATGGAGTTGCGTCTGCTGGAGATGGCAAGAAGGGTTTTGACTGAAATGATCGCGAATTCCCGTCAGGAGCTGTGGCAAGCCCTGTGCCGCGAGCTGCCGGGATATCAATGGACAAACGTTAAAGTAAATCCGGAGGATCTGGAGCTCGCACGGCTGACGTTCCCTTCAGCAGTCATTGACTGTGATGAAGGAATCGGTGGAGGACTGATTACCGTCGAGGCAGAGGGCACGATCCGCATCGACAACACCCTGTCCTGTCGATTGATGCGGGCCTGGCCAGATCTGCTCCCGGATCTGATGAAGAATCTTCGTCAACAGGTGGACAACGATGCAACTTCTCGCAACGACACAACCGGCTGAACTGCCGACTGACGCATTGCTGGCACGTCTTCGTTGTCGTCGTGCAGCAATTGACCTTGCCTCAGGCAAGACTACTGAAACGTCTCCGGGAGAGATCATCGAATGGGTCTATCGACGGCTCAACAGGAAGCTGCGCAAGTGTCTTGGTCCGTTCCTCGATCTGCTGGCCATGCGTCATTTGATCCTGTCCCTGCGCTACTTCCTGTCAGAAGAAGTCCCCCCCGTCTCGATCAGGCAGAATCAACTGCTCGCCAAACCGTTGCAGGAGTTGATGATGGGACCGGACGCTGCGACCAGCGTTGCCAGGCTCGAAGCAGCTCTCGTTAGAGATTATCCGTTCGTTAAAGGCTTGACCGCGACCTGGCACAGCCAGGGGCCTGGCGGTGTTGAGCAACAACTTGCCGGCGGCATCCTGCAACACGGCCTGGACCATTGCGGAAAGACAATTGTCAGCCAGACTTTAAGTTACCTGATCGATATGCGCAATTGCCTGACCATCAAAAAATTCTGGCGCTGGCAGGTCAGCCAGACGCCTCTCCTGACAGCCGGTGGTACGATATCAGTCGATCAGCTGGTCCGAATTTGGTCAACCCGCGACGAAGATCGTCTGGCAGCACTGGTCGCAAGACTGGAAGGAACCCCGGCTAGCAGAGAGAAAGCCATCAACATGGAACAAGGCCTGATCAACGGATTTACACGCCTCTTGAGGCAGGCCGGACGCGACCCGCTCGGGTTGGCCGTGGTGATCGAATACCTCTGGAAAACCCAACTCGCCGCGCACAACCGGTTGTTGCGAAACATTTTGGCCGATGATCGGCAAGAGTTGCTCGAGGAGGTCCTGTTACTATGAAAGAGATCCTCTTCATGACTCCTGAAGACAGCGCCCAGGGATTTGCCCTGACCGGCGTCCGCCAGCAGATTCTGAATCAGGATCAGGCCCTGGAAAAAATCCAGCAGGCCATTGCAGACCCTGAGATAGGTGTAATTGCTGTAGACAACCGGCTGCTGGAAAAAATTGACCCGGTTCGGATGCGTGAGTTGACCGAGCGCTGGCCGGGAGTCCTGGTCACACTGCCTGCGCCGTCCGGCCGGCACGCCCCGCCGGTCGACGAACTGCAGCGTCTGGTACAAAGGGTTCTCGGCTATCATGTGAGGTTGCAGCAATGAACGGCAAGGTCACCCGCATCAGCGGTGCCACAGTATGCGTCGACCTACCCGACCTGAAAATCGGTGACCGGGTGTTTGTCGGCATCAGTCGATTGACCGGTGAAGTGGTCCGTCTTGAAGGCCGTATCGCCACAGTCCAGGTCTTCGAGGACAACCGCGGTCTCGGCATCGGCGAGCCGGTCTCGACCACACAGGGGCCTTTGCTGGTACGCCTTGGCCCGGGCCTGCTCGGCGGTGTGTTCGACGGCCTGCAACGCCCCCTGCACAAGCTGCAGGAAGACAGTGGTGATTTCATCTCCAGTGGGCAGGATCCTTTTCCACTCGACTGCAGCCGGAGCTGGGATTTCAGTTCCGAATGTAAGGTGGGCACAGTCTTGGGAACCGGTGCAGCTTTCGGCAGGGTCCGCGAAGGACATATTGACCATCTGCTCTTGTCTCCGCGGGACGGCACGCTGGCACGGCTGAATACCGGGGAGCTGCAGCTGGAGCAGCCGGCTGCACACTTCGAGGACGACCAGCCACTGCTCGGTTGGCACAGCTGGCCGGTGCGCAAGGCACGGCCGGTCCGGCGAAAACTTCCGCCGGTTACGCCGCTGGTCACTGGTCAGCGCTGCCTCGATTTTCTCTTTCCGATGCTCAAGGGCGGGGTCTCCATCGTCCCCGGCGGATTCGGCACCGGCAAGACGGTACTGGAACAGACGATTGCCAAGTTTGCCGATGTTGATGTGGTTGTCTACGTCGGTTGCGGCGAGCGTGGCAACGAGATGGCCGGGCTGCTCGACGAATTCAACCAGCTGCAGGACCCGCGCAGCGACCGACCACTGATGGAGCGGACCATCATCGTCGCCAACACGTCAAACATGCCTGTCGCAGCTCGCGAGTCATCAATCTTTACCGCGGTAACCATGGCCGAGTATTACCGCGACATGGGCCTTGACGTACTGTTTCTTGCCGATAGCCTGTCACGCTGGGCAGAGGCGCTCCGCGAAATTTCCGCGGCTCTGGAGGAAATGCCCGGGGAGGATGGCTTCCCGACCTATCTCGGTTCCAGGCTTTCCGGTTTTATAGAACGTGCCGGGGTGGTAGAAACGCTCAACGGTGCCAGCGGTTCACTGAGCATGATTCTCGCCGTATCGCCGCCCGGCGCCGATTTTGCCGAGCCGGTTACCCAGGCCTGCCTGCGCGTCGCCGGCGCCCTTTACTTGCTCGACACGCAACTTGCCCATCGCAGGCATTTCCCGGCGATCAACTGGACCCAAAGCTATTCTTTATACAGTGACACCGCCTTGGCTCATTTCACCGAGCAGCATGAAGAGTGGGCCCGACTGCAAAGTCGTTGTCGCAACATTCTGCAACGGGAAGAGTCATTGCGCGAGGTGGCGGAAGTGGTCGGCATGGAAGGCCTGCAGGATGCGGACCGCCTGCTGATGCGAACCGCGGAAAAAATCCGCCTCGAATTTCTCTGCCAGAACAGCTTCACAAAAGATGCTTTCGCGACTCCGCAAAGCACCCTCGAACAGATTACCAAACTGGTTGACGAACACGAGCGAATCAGCGCGGGTCTCAAGGAAGGTGCCATGCTTGACGACCTGCTCATGGAGGACGGTAATGCGCCTGGCTGAACATCAATACAATTCGGTCAGCGCCATCCGCGGACCGCTGCTGTTCCTCGACCGGGTCTTTGCTGCCCGTCTCGGCGAGTTGGTGCGCATCGAGACTCCGGACGGGCGAAACCTGAGCGGCGAAGTTCTCAAAATTTCCGGGGAGCAGGTGCTGATACAGGTCTTTGGTGGAACCCAAGGGCTGGACACGTGCAACACAACGGTAAGCTTCACCGATGCGGTGATGCGCGTGCCTCTCGGCACCGGCGTGCTCGGACGGGTCTTCGACGGGTCGTTTAAACCGCTCGACGACCTGCCGATGTTCATCCCCGAATTCCGCATGCCGGTGCTCGGTGCGCCGATTAACCCGGTGGCGCGTGCTCATCCGGTCGAGTTTATCGAGACCGGGTTTTCAACTATCGACGGCCTGAATACCCTGGTTAAGGGTCAAAAGTTGCCGATCTTCTCCTGCTCCGGCCTGCCGGCCAGGGAGATGACCGACCAGATTCTGCGCCAGGCCCGCTTGACTGATGGCGGCGACTTTGTCCTGGTTTTCGTTGCTCTTGGACTGACCCATTTCGAGTACCAATTCTACCTGCAGTCTCTGGAGCATATGCAGAGCCGTTTCGTTTCTTTCATCAATCTCGCCGACGACCCGGTGGTCGAACGTCTGCTGGCTCCCCGTCTGGCGTTGACAGTTGCCGAAGACCTTGCCTTCCGTCAGGAGATGGATGTGCTGGTAATTATCACCGACATGACCAACTACTGCGATGCCTTGCGCGAAATTTCCACCGCCCGCGAAGAACTCCCCGGTCGACGAGGTTATCCCGGCCACATGTACTCGGATTTGGCCTCCCTTTACGAACGTGCAGGGAGGACCCACAACCGCAATGGATCAGTGACCCTGCTGCCTACCGTGACCATGCCGGAAGACGACATCACCCACCCGATCCCCGACCTGACCGGTTACATCACCGAAGGCCAGATCGTTCTGTCCAGGGAACTCCACCAGAAGGGAATCTACCCGCCGGTGGATGTGCTGCCAAGCCTGTCCCGATTGATGCAGCATGGTATCGGCAAGGGCCAGACCCGCAACGATCACCGCGACCTGGCCAACCACCTGTATCGCACCTACGCCAAAGGTTGTGACCTGCGCCGCCTCGAGGCAGTCGTCGGGCGTGACGGCATGCAGGCCGATGATCGCAGGCTGCTCGATTTTGCCGACCGGTTCGAAACCGACTTCGTCCACCAGGGCAAGCTGCGCCGGACCATCGACGACACTCTGGATACGGCACAGCGACTGATCGATGAATTCCGGGAGGTGGCACGATGATCCAGCCGACCCGGACCAACCTGCTTCAGTTGAAAGATCGGCTACGTGCCGTCGTCAACTGCACGACAATCCTCAAGGGACGACGCCAGGCCCTGATCAAGGAGTTCCTCAAGATCACTCAACCACTCATAAAGTCAAGGGAGGAGCTCAGCCTGGCCTACGCACGTGCCATCGATGCCCTGCACATCAGCAAGGCCCGCGAAGGGCCTCATGCCGTCACTGCCCTGGCCGCCGCCAATCGCCGAGAGATAGCCGTCGAAGTTGCCGAGGGCAACCTACTCGGCCTGCATTTTCGCGATCTGATCATGCATGAAACGGTCACCCGCAGCTTCGAAGAGCGGCCATACGACATGCTTGGGAGTTCACCCTGGCTTGACGAAGCGATCGAGGAGTTTGAGGGAATTGTTGAAGAGATGCTGTCGCTGGCTAACTTTGAAGGGAAGTTCCGGCGCCTGGCCGAAGAGCTGGTGCGCCTGACTCGGCGCATCCGGATTCTCGAAGAGCGGATCTCCCCCGAACTGCAAAAAGACATCCATGCCATGGCTCAGCATCTGGCTGAACGGGAACGGGAAGCTTATTTCAGACTGAAACGTTTCAAAACTTTTGCCGAGCGCCATGCCGGACGGTAAGCGCCAGAGCTTTACCCTGCAGGATCCTCGTCACCCGATTGGACCGACCGGCACGTTCCCGACCATGATCTCTCTGTCAATTGTCGCCTTCAGGTAATTTTTCTGTTCTACTAGCTTGGTAACGACATTGCCTTCACCGAGAATAATCAGCGACTTTTCAAAGTCCTTGCCCCAGTTGTTGTCTGCCAGGTCGGGTTCGAAGCAGACGATCCTGCCGATCCCTGCCTGAACGATCGCCTTGGCGCACTCGATACAGGGATACCAGGGTACATAAATCGTGCAGTTCTTGGTTGAGACTCCAAGCAGTGCGGCGTTGTAGATCGCATTGCGTTCCGCATGTGAGACCCACAGGTACTTCTCGCCCGTTTCGGCGTCGTGACGCTCTTCGACATCATCATTCACTCCCCGGGGGATGCCATTGAAGCCGGTTGAACGGACTTCGTTGTCTGATCCGACGATGACCGCGCCAACCTTCCTGCCACGATCCTTGCTCCAGGTAGCTACAAGCTGAGCCAGTGCCATCCAGCGGCTGTCCCAATTAGTCCTCGACATCATCTTCTCTCCATACCGGCGGCAGCTTGTCGGCTACATGCGCCCTGAGTCAGCCGCACTTGGAGTCGCCACAGTTCAAACAAGTCAGGCAGCCATCCATGACGATGACGGCCTTGTTGAAACACTTGCCGCACATCTTGGCATCCGTTGGAAAGGCAGTTGTTTCTCCCTGCTGCGGTTGTCCTTTGAGGATGGCATACTCGGCAAGCTTGGCCTGCAGCATTTCCTTGTGGGCTTTTGGCATCTGCTTATCCTCGAGCAGACCGATCATCTTCATATGTCTTTCCAGGACATAGCCGATCTCCGCAACAATCGACGGCATGAAGCCCCCGCCACCAGATTTGAAGTATCCACCCTGTGGATCGAAGACCGCCTTCATCTCCTCGACCAGGAAGGTGACATCGCCGCCCTTGCGAAACACTGCCGACATCACCCTGGTCAGTGCCACGACCCACTGAAAGTGGTCCAGGTTCTTCGAGTTGATGAATATCTCGAAAGGCCGACGGACCTCGTTTTCCGTGCCGTAATTGAGCACCATATCGTTGATGGTGACATACAGGGCATGCTCGCTCTGCGGGGTCTTGATCTTGTAGGTGGCGCCGACCAGCATTTCCGGCCGTTCGACATTTTCGTGCATGTCCTCGATCTTGTTTTGCTCTTCCAGAGCTGCTTTATCTCTCTGTTCCTGGAGGTTGATGACCTCACAGGAAACTATCTTCCCGTCAATGGTGTTCGTCATTTTTTCTGTCCTTGTTACAGCTTGCCGTAATAGCCCTCTTTGAGGGCATCAAACAGGTTGGCCGCGGTGTGAGTCTCATTGTCGTATTCTACTTCCTGGTTGCCGCGGTATTCGACCACGGTGCCGTCGTCCAGGGTAAAGCGATAGAGCGTTTCCGCAAGGTCCTTCTCCTGGACCAGGACCCCCTGGAAGGCCTCCGGGTTGTAGCGGAAGGTCGTACAGCCCTTTAAGCCCTGTTCGTATGCGTACATGTAGATATCCTGAAAATCTTCATAAGGAAAATCACTGGGTACGTTGGCAGTTTTGGAGATCGATGAATCGATCCATTTCTGGGCCGCAGCCTGGATATCCACATGCTGCTTCGGCTTTATATCATCCGAGGTAATAAAATTGTCGGGCAGTTGCTTGTTCGGATCCTTGCTACCTGGCATGGCCTGTGGATTGACCAGTCCCCGGTATGCCAGCAGCTCATAGGAGAAGACATCGATCTTCTCCTTGCTCTTCTTGCCGGGACGGATCAGGTTGCGCGAGTAGTGGTGTGCGAAACTCGGCTCAATGCCGTTGGAGGCGTTGTTGGCGATCGACAGCGAGATGGTGCCGGTCGGCGCGATCGAACTGTGATGGGTGAAGCGCGCGCCAACTTCGGTCAGCTCTTCCACCAGTTCCGGGGCTTTTTGCGCCAGCTGCTGCATGTAGCGACTGTAGCGGGAATGCAGGATGCGCCCGGGGACCAGGTCGCCCGCCTTGATTCCGTCTGCAGCCATTTCCGGTCGCTTGCGTAGCATTTCCGCCGTGACAGTATATTCCTCGACGAGCGCCGGGGCCGGGCCTTTTTCACGGGCCAGGTCGAGGGCCTGCTGCCAACCGGCCAGGGCCATCTGCAGAGTGACTTCTTCTGTGAACGCGATGGAATCAGCATCTCCGTACTTCATGCCGAGCAGGGAGATCGTCGAGCCGAGGCCGAGGTAGCCCATGCCATGGCGGCGCTTGCCGAAGATTTCATTGCGTTGCTGCTCGAGAGGCAAACCGTTGATCTCTACCACGTTGTCGAGCATGCGGGTGAAGATGGCGACCACCTCGCGAAAGCGCTCCCAGTTGAAACAGGCCTCTGCAGTAAAGGGATTTTCGACAAACCGGGTCAGGTTGATCGAACCGAGCAGACAGGAGCCATAAGGCGGCAACGGTTGTTCGCCACATGGGTTTGTGGCACGGATCTCTTCGCAAAACCAGTTGTTGTTCATCTCGTTGACCTTGTCAATCAGGATGAAGCCAGGCTCAGCGAAGTCGTAGGTGGAGGCCATAATCACGTTCCACAACTGCTTGGCGCGGATGGTGCGATAAATTCTGCAGGCCACCTGTCCAACCTCGTTCCGGATGTAATCTTCTTTAACCGGCCAGTCCTTCCATAGAATCTGTGTCGGATCTTTCAGGTCAAGGCCGTCACGCTCCAGTTCCTTGGCCGTTAGGGGGAAGCAGAGCGGCCAATCAACATCCTGCTTGACAGCCTCGACAAATTCATCGGTGATCAGCAGAGACAGGTTGAACTGACGCAGGCGTCCGTCCTCCCGTTTGACCTTGACAAATTCAAGCACATCCGGATGGGAGATGTCGAAGGTCGCCATCTGCGCACCGCGTCGGCCACCGGCCGAAGCAACCGTACGACACATGCTGTCGTAGATGTCCATGAATGACAGCGGACCGGAGGTGTTGGCCCCGGCGCCATTGACAAAGGCATTACGCGGCCGCAAGGTCGAAAAATCATAGCCAATACCGCAACCGGCCTTGAGGGTCAAACCGGCTTCGTGCACCTTGGCCAGGATTTCGTCCATCGAGTCGCCAACCGTGGCCGAGACCGTGCAGTTGATGGTCGAAGTCGCTGGCTTGTGCTCTAGCGCTCCGGCGTTTGAGGTAATGCGGCCGGCCGGAATCGCTCCGTTCTCCAGCGCCCACAAAAACCGTCCGAACCAGTGGTTCTGTTGCTTTTCGTCTGTTTCAACGGCCGCCAGCGCCTTGGCAACCCGCTCATAGGTAGCGTGCAGATCGGCATCGACCGGTTTCCCCGTCGCATCTTTAAGCCGGTACTTGCTGTCCCAGATATCCCGGGAAGCTTCCTGCCAGGGGACCTCTACCGGCTCAGCTGCTATCTTGATCACATTTCCTTCCATCAGTCCGTATCCTTTTGCATCCTCTCTAAAGGGTTCTGTTCGGACGATGCGCAAGAACACGTTTCATATCCGGAAGACCCCGCATAACAGAAAACTACCACATATTGTAGGCTGACAACTATACTCTACAATATGTAGAGCTGCAAAGCGAAAATTATCCAGGCACGAACAAACTTGCGACAGGCATTCAAACCATCGGACTTCACTGGTGTATTGACGGTTTTCGGGCTAAGAACCTGGTGGGGAGATGTTATTGACATCAGGTTGATGGTGAAAAACTCCTGATACTTTCAGCGTGAGCAGACCATTTCTGCCACAGCTGCCGGTAAGGGATGGTTCGGAAATCGAGGCTCATTCTTTCCTTCTTTTCTCCAGGCTCAAACCCCTGGTCAACAATAGCGGCCTCGATAGCCGGCATATGCATCGCCCCCCATGGTATGATAATCGTATCGTACCGTTGCAGGGCCTTTGACATGCTGGCAATCACCGACTCGTTACGTTTGTCGATAATATCAGCCATGACACCAGCGATCCGCTCCGGAGTCATGTTTTCATTCGCCCAGGCATTATATTCGGCGAGAGCTTCCATCAGTGGTTTGCCGCTGAACAGCGTCCGGCCGATCGCGTTGAGGAATTCAACCGTCTGCGGGTCGAAACGACTGAGGTCGATATCAGCCCAGGCGATATCCGGTTTACCCCCTGTCCCTTTTGTCACCTGGCCCGGGGTATCCAGATCAACCAGATTGCCGTCGATCCGCATTTTATCCTGGGAGCTTAGGCCGATCACACCAGCCAGCTTGCTGTAATTGAAATTGTGTTCCAGCAGACGTTCACGATCCGTGACCCCTTCGACAAGCATAACCGTTGCCGCGGACGAAAACGAATCAGCAAAGTCTTCGTAGTACTCCTTCCTGCCGATGTGTATCATCGCCGCCAGTCGTATCTCTTTTGCCTCATGATGGTAGCTGCGCTCGGTCATATAGATGCCGACCGGGCTGATGCGCAGGAATCCGGCCGTCTGCTCTTCAAGGTAGAAGCTGGCCAGAGCGAGACCGCCATAAATCAAAACCATAGGCGCCAGAATCAGGTTAATTGCAACGAAGCCCAGTGTGTTACGCAGGCTGAAGGAGCCTTGCTGAAATATTTCCCGCGGCAGCAGAACCCGACCACGCAAAAGCGTTATGGCAAGCAGGCCGATTGCAATCTGGCCTACGGATGCGATTAAGGGCAGCAACGTGCGGTCGATCACGGCGGAGAGCGGCCACATCGCCACGCAGCACCAGGTAATATAAAGAGTCATCGGCAGGAAGACCCGCTTGGGCAGCCGCCGGTCGATGCCCAGGCAAGCGTAAACCACCATGCTCAAGGAGATGACCGTGAACGCGACCAACTGGCGCCCGTTGGTAAATAGCGGGTAAGACAAACCGTAAACGGCAAGCAATTCATCAGCCAGGGAGAGTCCGGCATCGACCAGGAAGAGGATGATGTAAAGATTGGCAAAACGACGCATAGAAACTCCTTAACTGTAAAGACGGGACATTACAGTTTAGACTTTTTTAGATGGCGAATGAACAAAAAGGTTGTTT
>Ga0102946_1000595_pt1 | contig 12564 bp, 8 predicted proteins | sample SalPon2A_A_D1_MG_FD_78209 | JGI IMG/M metagenome (GOLD analysis project Ga0102946, IMG submission 78209) | Soil microbial communities from South San Francisco under conditions of wetland restoration - Salt Pond MetaG R2A_A_D1_MG | ecosystem: Environmental > Terrestrial > Soil > Wetlands | place... | reverse complement strand
GACATGTTGGCTTCGGTGTTGGTTACCGTTGGACGGAAGAACAGGGGGGTGACGAGCAGGACTCCGAGGACCAGGAACAACCAGAGACGTAGGCGCGGGGTTGATCTGCGGCGGCTCTTCAATGATGATTTAGGCGGGTGAAAATCGAAATTCAAAAGTCTTTTCCTGCGAGAATAAAGAGTTAACTATCGGAAAAACAAAATTTATTCATAATATCAGCCTTGTGATGAATTTGTCTAGAAGTCTGTTGCCACATTATCGCATTTATATTGATTTGCGCATTGGTCACCTAACTGTTTTGCTTGTCATGGAAGGTCAGGATAAGGTACTAAGTTGAGGCAGCCCAACAAAGGAGACTTGCATGGTCAACCGACAGCGTCTGAGTGATGAATTTGCCCGCCTGGCGGCAATCAACAGCCCGCCTTTGCATGAAAAAGAGATTGCCGGGTATCTGGCAGGGCGTCTCGAGAGTCTCGGTGCCGAAGTAATTTTTGACAACGCCGCTGATGCAACCGGTGGCGAAGTCGGAAACCTGGTCGCCAGGTTTGCAGGGCAGGGGAAGTCCTCGGAACCGATCCTCTTCTCTGTACACATGGACACAGTTGAGCCGGGTGGACAGGTAGAGCCGGTCCTGCGGGACGGCGTTTTCTTCAGTGCCGGTGACACGATCCTCGGTGCCGATGATAAATCAGGCGTTGCCGAGCTGCTCGAAGCTCTGGAAGTTATCTGCGAACAAGGTCTTCCACATGCGCCGATAGAAGTGGTCGTTACGATCGCTGAAGAAATCGGCCTGGTTGGCGCGAAGCATTTTGATTACGGTATTCTCAAGTCCAGACGCGGCTATGCACTGGATACGGAAGGTATAGACTGGATGGTCCTCAAGGCTCCGGGCGCGAATATTTTGCAGATCGATGTCGAGGGAGTTGCTGCTCATGCTGGAATTGCCCCCGAGCTCGGTCTGTCGGCAATACAGACAGCATCCCTGGCAATCAGCCGGATGCATCTGGGGCGGATTGATCAGGAAACGACTGCCAATATTGGTAAAATAAAAGGTGGCGTCGCCCGCAATATAGTCCCGCAGAAGGTTTCAATTATCGGCGAAGCACGCAGTCACGATTCAGGCAAGCTCGCGAGACAGACAGAGCACATGCTCGCCTGTTTTGAACAGGCCGCCGACGAAATGACGCGCAGTATAGATGGCCGGCAGGTCCGGCCTCAAATCCGCGCGGAAGTCCGTCCGGATTTCCCCAGCATGGCAGTCGCCGAGGATGCGCCGGTTGTCGCGTTGGCCAGGTCAGCGGCTGCAGCTCTGGGGCAGGAACTCAAGGTGAGACTCGGTGGGGGGGGTAGCGATGCCAACATCTTCAATGGCTACGGTATAGAGATGATCATTCTGGCGACCGGTATGACAAGGGTGCATACACACGATGAATACGTGGCCGTTGCCGACATGGTCAAGGTTGCAGAGCTGCTTGTAGAGATTATCAGGCAGGCTTGAAGTCTGGGACCTCTAAAAAGGAAAGGTGTCCGGGGAGAAGTCCCGGACCATGGCTGTCAGCATGATTCGAGCGGCAGCTCGTTCAGCGCCGCCATCTGTTCGCGTAACTGCAGGATGTGTTCTCCCCAGTAGCGGGTCGTGTTAAACCAGGGGAAATGGTGCGGAAAGGCCGGATCATCCCATCGTCGGGCCAGCCAGGCGCAGTGATGCAGAATCCGCAAGGTTCGCAACGCTTCGACGAGTTGCAATTCTCCCGGGCGGAAATCGTAAAATTCGTTGTAGCCTTCCATAATCTCCGCCAATTGCGCCGTCTGGCGCGCGCGGTCTCCCGAAAGCATCATCCAGATATCCTGAATCGCCGGGGCTGTCCTGGCATCATCAAAGTCGACAAAATGCGGCGCATCACCTCGCCACAGGACATTGCCGGCGTGACAATCGCCGTGGGTGCGAATGAATGGCGTGCTGTCGAATATGTCCAGTAATTCGTCAAGTGACTGGAGCAGGTCACTGGTCAATGCATCGTAGTTTGCCTTGTACTCCGGGATGATGAACGCGTCGCTGATCAGGGCGACGGAATCATGACCGAAAGATTTACAGTCAAGTCGTGGCCGGTGATCGAACGTCCTGGTCGCGGCAATCGCATGCATGCGCCCCAGGGTTCGACCCATGATCAGCAGGTTGTCTAGATTGTCGAATTCCGGGGCATGTCCTCCCTGGCGCGGGTAAATGGCGAAACGGAAACCACCGAAGTGAAAGAGACTCTCCTCCTGTGCGTTGGTCAATGGAGCAACTACGGGCAGTTCATGCTCAACCAGTTCGAAACAGAAGGCGTGCTCCTCAAGTATCTGTGCATCTGTCCAGCGTCCCGGGCGGTAGAATTTCACGATCAGAGGATCTTTGTCCTCTATGCCGACCTGGTAGACGCGATTTTCATAGCTGTTCAGGGCGAAGGTTCTGCAGTCGCACAGGTAACTGCAGCTTTCGACGGCATCCATGATGAAGCTCGGCGTTAAGGCCTCGAAAGGATGTTGATTCGATGTCTCTGACATGGAGGTTAGAGATGAATTCTCCTTACGGAGAACTCATTACCTCCCTGACATCCTTGAGGAGGGCTGAGATGTCTTCATCGGTGGTTGCCCAGGAACACATGAAACGGCAATGACCTGAACCGATGAAGGTGTAGAAGACCCAGCCTCTGTTGTGCAGGGTGGTGACAACCCTCTCCGGGAGTTCGACGAAAACGGCATTGGCCTCGGTGGGATGTACGAGGCTGACGCCGGGGATCTCCGCCAGAGCTTCGGATAGTTTGCGGGCGCAGTCGTTGGCGTGACCGGCATGCCTGAGCATGGCGTCATTCTTTAGCAGACCGAGCCAGGGTGCGGAGAGATAACGCATTTTCGATGCCAGCTGACCAGCCTGCTTGCAGCGATAATCGAATTCGTTGGCGAGATTCCGGTCGAAAAACACCACGGCTTCACCCATCGGCATGCCGCATTTGGTGCCGCCGAACGTCAGTACGTCAACCCCTGCACGCCAGGTCAGCTCCTTCGGGTGGATCTGCAGAGCAGCGACAGCGTTGGCGAAACGCGCACCGTCCATGTGCAGTTTAAGGCCGAGCCTCTTTGCCAGGCCATGGATCGCCACCAGGTCCTCCGGCATGTACAGGGTTCCGAGCTCCGTGGACTGGGTCAGCGACAGGACCTTCGGCTTCGGGTAGTGGATGTCAACACGCTTCTTGACGGTATGTTCGACTTCAGCCAGATCTACCTTGCCGTTGTCGCCGCCGACAGTCAAAAGTTTGGTGCCGTTGGAGAAGAATTCACTGGCACCGCATTCATCGGTTTCCACGTGGGCCATGTCGTGGCAGATGACGCTGTGGTAAGACTGGCAGAGCGACGCCAGGGCCAGTGAGTTGGCAGCCGTACCGTTGAAAACGAAAAAAACCTCGCAGTCGGTATCAAAAAAAAACCGCAGCGCATCACATGCTTTGGCTGTCCATGAATCGTTGCCGTAACTGGTTGCATAGCCGCTGTCTGCTTCCTGCAAGGCCTGCCAGGCTTCCGCACAGATGCCGGCGTAGTTGTCGCTGGCGAACTGGTTTTTTATTGTCATTGGTATGCTCTTCTGTCGGTCAGGTTTCTGGTTACGTTTGTGAGTATAGCGAGTCTGTACCATGAACGCAAAGGGGCAAAGCAAGGCGCAAAAGGTTTCATTGCGGATGATGCCTTGCTGCGCCGGTGAAGTTTCCTCTGATGGCCTTTCACTAATCAGTGGAGCAGCTCATTCGAGTCGCTTCATCCTGGTACTCATCACCGACAGGGTCTCTTCCGCATTGCTGAACATCTCCTCACCAGCCAGGATGCCGACTGAACTGTCTTTAAAAAGTTGTTCGAGATAGGTTTGCGCCACCCTGGTCAGCTGCTTCTGGTCCACTGAGAGAATGCCGTTTCGAAAAGCCTGAATCATGTTGTGAGTCATTCCCTGCTGCTGATGGGTGAACTCACGATAGCCTCTGCTACCCGGCGAGATGGGGCGATCAAGTTCGGCAAAAGCTGTGAGGATAGATTGCTTGATCATCTCGTCGGTGAAATCTCCCCGGCATGTCCATTCGACTGCCTGACGGTAAACGTCCAGCGTCCTTTCCAAGTGCGGATCTCGATAGGAGAGCATGGAGAACAGGCCGCCATCGGCGTTGTAGCCTGCCATCCCGCCATAGGCACCGCCTTTTTCGCGAATCTCGCGGTGCAGGAAATCAGCGCGCAGAAGCTTGGCCAGAACTATCAGCGCAGAGGCGTCGGGATGCGTGTACGGTACAGTCCGAAAAACCCGAGAGACATAGGCGACCGGCAGATTGTACTGCCACGCCGTGGATGTCGCCCGGCTTGCGAAAGGTACCGTTTGGCTTTCGTCAGCCATAACCTTGTCCGGAAGTGCGTCAAAGAGACCCGTCAGCGGGCGGTGCATCGACCGCTGGGCCGATTCCTCGGTGGTGACAGCAACGGTGATGCGCGCCCGTGAGAACAGCTCTGCGGCAATCGCGGCGAAGGTGTCAGCCAGGGCCGCTAGACCGCTTTCCGCCAAATTGCTGGCCGTGCGGATAATCTGGATCTGGCTCATGCCGCTCCATTCTTCACGCTGGGCAGCCGAAGGGGTCAATGACGCCGATGCCGCTCTTGCCGCAAACGAGTGGCCTGCTCCCGGAATCGAGTTCTCCATCGACGTCCTGACCTGGCCGATGACCGTACGAAGCCTGTCGAGATCCGTAAAATCCGGGGCGGTGAGCATATCGACGATTATTTCGCAAAGTTTCCCCTGGTTGCGATCCAGCGCCTTGCCCTTGACTTCCAACACCGGGTGCATGATGTCCAGGTCGACCGGGCTTTCCAGCAGGTTGGTACCAAAACGGATGCCCCCGGTTGTCGCAGTGATGCGTCGCGACATGGCCAGATAGTCATGTCCTGCGGCACCGATCTGCGGCAGGAGTGCTCCGAAAATCGGCAGGTAGGGGCGCAAGGTGTCATCCAGGCCGCCGGTGTCGAATCGCAGGTTCAGGTAGGTGATGCCGTTGGTCGGCTGGTTGAACCAGAAGGATTTGCAGCCGCATATCTCCTCCATGTGAAATGGCGTCGTCGGTTCATCGATCTCGATGTCGGAAAGCTCGAGGATCGGCAGGCAGCTTGTATCGTCCTGGGCTTCCTGGCTCTTTTGCAGCTCAGCCGCTTTGGTCTTTATCCCGACGATTGCCGATTCGTCGAGGTGCTCGCGAATCGAGTCGAGTCGTTCAGCAAAGGCCTGCTCTTGTCGTTGAACGTGCCCGGGATCCGGACGCAGCAGCAGGGTGACACGATGCGGATTGTCAAGCAGGTGGCGACGGATCAACTGTGGGAAGAATTGCGGATCCGCCGTGGCGCTTCTCAGGCGCGTCAGGTTGTCGCCGATCATCAATGTGCTCAACGGGTCATCAGCGTGCAGCCACGGGCCGAACAGGCGCATCATCAAGCCGAGGCCGTAAGGATACTGGTCGCCGGTTACTTCGCGGTTGGCAAACTCGTACTGGTGAAGGACGGCTTCGATACGCTCCTTCGGCAAGCCCTGTTTGGCGACCTGTGTCAGGGTGTCGATAATTACCTTTTCAATCTCCGGCAAATTCTCAGGGTCAGTTCCCTGCAGGCCGGCGACAATATAGGTGTCGCGATAATCATCGTGGTATCCGGTTCCTGGCGAGAGATTGCGCCCCAATCCCGATTCGATCAGTGCCTGGTAAAGGGGCGCGGCCGGATTGCCGAGCAGCAGGTTTGCCAAAATGCCGGTCGCTGCACGTTCAAAGGTGTCCTCGATCGGGCAGGTTAACCAGGCCATCTGGATCATGCTGCGCTGATGCATGTCGTCGTTTGCGTCGACCGGGAAAGTCTCTGTTTTTCGAATCGGTTCGGCAAAACGCTTCTCAAGCGGGATACCGCTGTCGATGGGTTGTTTTGCAAAGCGGCTCAACGCCAGCTGGTCGATCCGCTGCAGATGGTCTTCGAGGGGCAGGTTGCCATAGGTGAAGATCCAGCTGTTGCTCGGATGGTAATAGCTCTTGTGAAATCCCCGCAGTTGCTCCCAGGTCAGCTCCGGAATGACCAGCGGCTCCCCGCCGGAATTTTTACCGTAACAGGTGGTCGGGAAAAGGGCGGCGTTGAGGCGCCGGCCAAGCAGGGATGACGGGTCGGCCATCGCACCTTTCATTTCGTTGAAGACGACACCTTTGATCATCAGGCTGGCCGGGTCCGTCGGGTCGGCGAAATCGAGCCGATGACCTTCCTGCAGGAAGTCCTGTTCGCGCAGCAGGGGGAAAAAAGTGGCGTCGAGGTAAATCCCCATCAAATTGTAGAAGTCCTTGCGGTTCATGCTCGCGACCGGATAAAGAGTCCAGTCGGCAGCCGTCAGGGCATTCATGAAGGTGTTCAGGCTGCGTTTGAGCATGGCGAAAAACGGGTCACGCACCGGGTACTTCTTTGATCCGCAGAGGACCGTGTGTTCGAGGATATGGGCGACGCCGGTCGAATCCGGCGGCGGGGTGCGAAAACCGACTGCGAAGACGTTGTTCGGGTCGTCGCAGGCCAGATGCAGCAGTCGCGCACCAGTTGGCTCATGCAGCAGGGTGACCGCTGTCAGGTTGAGCTCCGGAACCGACAGGTTCTGTTTCGTCAGAAAGCTGCCAAGCCGTTTGCCGGGCAGGGGGATGGCGTAATTCATCAGTGGCTCCATTTCATGGTGTCATTATAGTGTTTAATTGTAGCGTACTGCTGTCTGATTGATAGTTGAGGCTGAAAATAAATAGCCCCGCTCAGGGAGCAGGGCTGGAGAGTAATACAGTTTTAAGAGAAATGCCAGTTGATGTGGCAGTTCACCGCTCGTGGATTAAAAAACACTCCTCTGGATTACTACGGCTTGATGATGATCTTGCCAAAAAGCCCTTTGCCGGAGAGAAATTGATCATAGGCTTCTGCTGCTTGATCAAATGTGTACTCGGCGCCGACTGCCGACTTGATCTTGCCTTTACCCATCCAGTAAAAACCCTGCTCAAGTTCAGCTTTGGTGCCCTGGGTAGAGCCAAGAATGTTGGTCCCCTTGAAGAAGACGTGGCGCAGGTCGATCTTGGCGTCAAAGCCAGTGGTAGCGCCGCAGCTGACCAAGGTGCCGCCGAATTTCAGCAATGTAAGCTGGGCGTTAAAATGGGTCTCGCCAACGTGGTCAAAAGAGACATCGATACCCGGGGCGCCGCCAGTCTGTTTTGCTATTTCCTTGCAGATGCCGCGAACCTCCTTAACCCAGCCTTCGTCGCGGTGATTGACCACATAATCCGCACCGAGTTGTTTGCACAGGTCTGCGTTCTCCGGGCTGGCGGTGGCGATAACGGTACAATTGTATAGCTTGGCTATCTGGATGCCGAGATGGCCGACGCCGGAACGCCCGCCCATGATCAGCACGAGCTGGCCCGGTTTGATCTGGGCGCGTCCGACAAGCATGTGCCATGCGGTGAGCAGGTTCATGGCAGCCGCTGCGGCTTGTTCGTAGCTGACCGTATCGGGAATCTTCACTACGTTGACCTCGGGTAGACATACCTGCTCGGCGTGGCTGCCAGGGGTCGTCTGGAAGCCCCAGACCATACGCTTGGAGCAGTCATATTCGCGACCGCTGGTGCAGGCTTCGCAAACCCGGCATGACATGTTGGCGTGAACTGCGACCCGGTCACCAACCTTGATGCTGGTTACATCACTGCCGACTGCGAGGACATCCCCGGCGGCATCGGAGCCCGAGATGTGTGGAAGTTCGACCGGAATCGGGTTGCCACGCATACCCCAGACATCGTTGTAGTTTAATGCCGAGGCCTTAACCTGAATCAGTACTTCATTCGCCTTTGGCTCAGGATTCGGAACTTCCTCTACGGTCAGGATGTCTTTAAAATTATCATTGGACGCGTACTCTTTGTAGACAAGTGCTTTCATCTCTTGATCCTTTCAAGCTGGTTGGGGTTCGTCGTGTAAATGTAATTCCAGAAAAACAACGCTCTGAATCTTTTCTGTGATTTTGCTACACTATCTATTATTTATATATTTGTCAAACAAATATATAAATGCTTCCCATGGTGGTGTAAATGAGATATCTTGATGAGCAAGAAAAATAATTTTATCACTCGTATCCCGGGTGAACAGGGAGAATTTGAATAAAATGGCGATTAATTTTCAACCACTTGTTGCAGAAAGCCTTGCCAAGCAGATAGCGGAAAACATCCGCAGCTCAATTCTGGATGGGAGCCTCAAGGTAGATGACCAGCTTCCGACCGAGGAAGTTCTTGCAGAAAAGTTCAATGTCTCTCGTCCGACTATTCGCGAGGCATTAAAGAGGCTTGCCGCCCAGAACCTCATCCGCAGCCGTCGCGGTCCGACCGGTGGCACCTTTGTCAATCGACCCAGCCTGGAAGACCTTAGTTCCTCGCTGACGGGCGCCGCTATGCTCATGGTCAGCATGGGAGAGTTCAGTCTCTCTGAAATTGCCGAAGCACGCCGCGAATTGGAGTTGACCTGTTGTCGCCTTGCTGCAGGGCGCCGGGAGGAAGAACACCTGCAGAATATGGCGAAAGAGATTGAACGGCAAAAAAATCCTGAGACAACGGACGTGGATTTCTGCGCTTCGGATGTTCGTTTCCACCGGACATTGGTCGATGCGACCAGGAATCCGGTTCTGCAATTTGTCATGTTTGCCGTCATCGAGGCATTGCAGCCGGCAACCAACCTGGTCATTTTTCGGTTCAGAGAGCGTGAAAAAATTCTCGTCCAGCATGAACGCATCTTTGAAGCGATTAAGGCACGGAACGCCGTCGTCGCTGAAGAAGCCATGGCTGAGCAGATGGCCTACCTGTGCGAGCAATACGCCCAGGCCCAGGAGTGGCGCCGTGACCGTGATGAGGAACCACAGTGAACGAGAAATTCAAAGCCTTACTTCTGACTCGGGAAAATGGTGTTGTAGAGCATAGTATCCGCCAACTCTCGATCAATGACCTTCCCGAGGGTGATGTCCTCGTTGCAGTAAAGTACTCCAGCCTAAACTACAAGGACTGCCTGGCGGTCGCCGGTCGGGGAAATATCGTTCGTCAATACCCGATGGTCCCTGGAGTGGACTTGACCGGAGAAGTTTTATCCTCAGAATCTCCAGATTTTAAACCTGGCGACAAGGTGTTGCTGACTGGCTGGGGCGTGGGAGAGCGCTATTGGGGTGGCTTTACGCAGCAGGCACGACTGAAATCCGAATGGCTGATTCCTCTTCCCGGGGAACTCGGAGAACTGAAAGCTATGGCCATCGGGTCGGCTGGCCTCACTGCCATGCTGTGCGTAATGGCTCTGGAGGATCAGGGTGTGACTCCTGAGCGGGGGACTGTCCTGGTAACCGGAGCGAGTGGTGGGGTTGGAGGCATTGCGGTCGCCCTGCTCGCCGGATTGGGTTTCTCTGTCGCGGCGGTTACCGGTTACAGAGGAAATGACGACTACCTTTACCAACTGGGTGCTGCAGAAATAGTCAACCGCTCTGAACTGGAAAAGCCAGCTCGACCACTGGAAAAACAACGCTGGTCAGGAGCGATCGACACTGTCGGCGGGAAGGTTCTTGCTCGCCTGCTGGCAGAGATGAAATATGGCGGCACAGTCGCCGCGACCGGTCTGACCGGAGGCGCAGAACTCAATACAACCGTCATGCCTTTCATTTTGCGAGCGATCAAGATGGTCGGGGTGGAGGTGACAACCTGTCCAATCCCTCTGCGAAAGACGGCCTGGTTGCGTCTTTCCAGAGAACTGTCTGACGATCTCCTGGCGCAGATATACAAGGCTATCTCTCTGGAGGAAGTCCCGCAGCTTGCCGCAAAACTCTTGGCCGGGAAGGTGAACGGTCGTGTGGTCGTCGACTTGGAACTATGAAGTCGCTCAATTTGGATGTAATGGAAATTGCAGGCAGGATCTTGATTGGGTCGCTGTGTGAACATGTCAGGAGTCTCTAGATCCTGAATGTTTTCTCCGTCACTTTACCTTTCCATTTAGTTGTTTAATTGTTAAAATCCCCGCCAATATTAATCTATACATTACGGCCCATGGCCCTCCGGGAATTCCATGCCGCATCTTAGATCTCTCTCCGTACAACAGAAAATGACGGGAATAATTTTCCTGGTCAGCATGTTGGTATTGGTCCTGACATCCGTTCAGTTCGTCTTTTTTGAGCTGAGTCGTATGCAAGATTATGCCGAAGGCGACCTGAAATCGCTGTCCAGGGTCATCGCTGCGAATGCCGCATTTCCAATGGCAATCAAGGATCGTTTGGGTATGCAGGAGATCCTTGCCTCCATGATAGCACGCAAGGATGTTGCTTCCGCACATCTCCTTACGCCGAGCGGCATGGCAATCGTCAGCTATCCGATCTCACATGTCGCGTCAGCGGGAATCAATGTAAGAAAGCAGGTCGAACTGCTTGAAACAGAGAGTAGACAGATCAAGGAGGGGCGGCAACTTGGTGCAGAAAAGTTATGGGAGGAAAAAGACCGGATCTCGTATCTCATGCCGGTTTTTTACGAGGATAAAGTCGTCGGTTACAGTTACCTGAGCCTGGAGACGGTAGGACTGCGTCTGGAGAAATTGTACCTCGCCCTGACCTGGTTAATGGCGATGGGGGTTGCGATCCTGGTGACTTACCTGTTGAGTGCCAGAATGCGGAAACACATCTCAATCCCGATTGAAAATCTGGCCTCGCAAATGCGTCAGATCTCTATTGAGAAGCGCCTGATCGGTCCGCTTCGTCATGAAAATGAAGATGAGTTCGGAGTCCTTTTTACAGGTTTTGATGAGATGATCAAGGCCCTGAAGGAGAGGGACCAATTGCTCGAACAACACCGTAAAGATCTTGAACTGGAAGTCCAGGTCCGGACCAGGGCCATGGAAGCAGAAAAGGAAAAAGCAGAGCGGGCGACGCTAGCAAAATCCAGGTTCCTGGCAAATATGAGCCATGAAATACGCACACCGATGATCGGCGTCCTGGGGATGGCTGAATTATTGCGAAAAAGACCACTCGAAAGTCACGACAAGCAGATGATTGAGACCATTTACAGCTCCGGGGAGACACTGCTTACCATCCTCAACGATATCCTCGATATTTCCAAGGTTGAGGCAGGACAGTTGAAGTTCGATGCGGTCCCTGTTGATTTGAAAGAGTTGACGGAAGACGTAGTGAACATGATGTCTGTCAATGCCATCGCCAAAGGTGTCGAGGTTATGGTGAAAACGCCCGATGTGATGCCGATAGTGGTCGGTGACCCCGGCCGTATCCGCCAGATTTTACTGAACCTGGTCGGCAATGCCATCAAATTTACCGATTCTGGCACAGTCTCGGTTTTCTTGCGGGTCACTTTCGATGAGGCCAAGGACCTCTGCAACTGCATTTTCGATATTCAGGACACTGGTCCCGGGATTGATCCGGAGATCCAGGACCGTATTTTTGATTCCTTTGACCAGGGTGACAGCAGTACGACACGCAGGTACGGGGGGACCGGTCTTGGACTTGCCATTGTTAAAGACCTTGTCCAAACCATGGGGGGGACTGTCTCGCTTGAGAGCACGCCCGGTCAGGGGAGCACCTTCAAGGTTTGTCTGCCTTTAATCGCTACTGAGCAACCGGGTTCGGTACGGTCTCTTCCGCAAGATCAGGCTGAGACTGAAGATTCAACCGAAGGGGATATAGAACAGCCTCCGTTGAGTGAGACGGGTAAAGGGTTGCGGATCATGTTGGCTGAGGATAACCCTACGACCCAGAGGCTCATGTCTATTCTCCTCGAACAGATGGGTTTTGATCTGACGATTGTTGATAATGGCCAGGACGCGGTCGAATTCCTTGAAAAGGAAACGGTTGACCTGGTTCTGATGGATTGTCAGATGCCGCAGATGGATGGTTTTAAAGCCACTGCGCATCTGCGTGCAAAGGGGATCGAGACTCCGGTGGTCGCTCTGACCGCCTATGCCCGCGATGAAGATGAAGCACATTGTCTTGCCGCAGGCATGAATGACTTTCTCAGCAAACCGTTTCGACAGTCGGAATTGCGAGCCATGTTGCAGAAATGGCTGCCGCGCACATCACAGGGGGTGTCTCCCCGCGTCAAAAATTCATCCGTTTGAGATCAATGCAAAAATCACAATTTAGAAGATCGATTTTCAAAGTTTCTTCCTGGCATTTGCTTGTGCTCGTTTACTGTTTCGTCATAGGCGCACTGATAGCCATGATATCCAGTGAAAAAAAGAGAATCAGCAAGCCCGTCAGCATAACTAATGCAACATCAGAAGTAAGCCAGGACTTGACCACCACTCTCTCGTTCCATGGCGAGGGACTGCATGGCAAGCTGCGCATTCTGCATGCAGCCGACATGGTCGATGATCGTGCCCTTCAATGGGAAACTCTGCCAGGGATATCTTTGCGGGCCATCGCCGTGAAAGACCGGATTGCCCTTGTCGGAGGCATGAAGAACAAGCTTGTCAGTGTCGATCTGACTATTC
>Ga0102946_1000593_pt1 | contig 12586 bp, 8 predicted proteins | sample SalPon2A_A_D1_MG_FD_78209 | JGI IMG/M metagenome (GOLD analysis project Ga0102946, IMG submission 78209) | Soil microbial communities from South San Francisco under conditions of wetland restoration - Salt Pond MetaG R2A_A_D1_MG | ecosystem: Environmental > Terrestrial > Soil > Wetlands | place... | reverse complement strand
ACGTGTCCCGGTCGGGGGCGACTGCACACGGAGTCACCCCTTCGCACGGACGGCCAGCCTCGGATGGCGTGCCGCGCCGCCGCGGATGGATCCAACGCGTCGGGCGTCGTCGCCCGGCGGCCCAGCCGGACGCCAGACCGAACCCAACATCACCCCAGACCGTCCCAGGAGGATCGTCTCCACCGCTCGAGGGAGACGAACATGTCCAGGGTCCACATCCGCCAGCTGCGCACGCACGAGACCGACACGGTCGAGACCGTGTTCGCGGGCTTGTCGCCGACGAGTCGACTCCGACGGTTCCATGCCCCGGTCCGGCGCCTCAGTCCGCGCCTGCTGGCTGCACTCGCCGACGTCGACGGCCAGCGGCACGTCGCGCTGGTCGCCGAGGTCCGACGTGGCCGGCGCCGCGTGCCGATCGGCATCGCCCGATACGTCCGTGAATCCGATGGCACCGCCGAACTGGCGGTCGCCGTGGTGGACCGAGCACAGGGACGTGGAGTCGGCGCCACGTTGCTGGACCACCTGGTCGACCATGCCCGTCGGGCTGGCGTTCGGGAGCTGCACGGTGACCTCCTGGCCGACAACGATGCGGTGCGACGTCTGCTCGCACGAGCGCTGCCTGCCCCCCGGTTCACGCCGGACGGTGCCACCGTGCACGTGTCGAGCCAACTGGAGCCCGGGCTCCTCACGCTCGAGGACCTGCTGGCGGACCTGGAGCCACGGCTGATGGCCACGCGCTGACCACTCGATGCGCGACGACCCGATGGCCATCCGATGACCGTACGGTCCCGAGCCCCGGTGCCACGACTGGGGCTCGGGACCACCATTGGTTCCAGTCCGCCCACGAGCGGAGCCCCGGCGTCACTAGGCTCGGTTTGCGGGGCACACCACGAGGGGTGGCCGCCCGGGTCACCAGGTCGACAGGTGCCGGTCACCGGCACCCGTGCGCCGTTCGTGGCGACTGCGGAGGTGGGGATGGGCATCGAGTTGACCGGGCCCATACATGTCGTCGGCCCCCAGGGGACGGCCACGGCGACCGCGCTGGCGGGGCGACAGGGCCGGATCGTGCTTGCCTCGCTGGGGCTGGCCGAGCATCCGGTGGTGCGCGACGTGCTGGGGGAACGGGTCTGGGGGAGCGACCCGGCACCGGCGTGGGAGCGCGACCTGTCAGCCCTGGTCTCGCGGCTGCGAGCGGCCCTGGCCCTGACCGGGGTCGAGGCGACCATCCGCGGCGTCGGCGGGACCTGGGAGCTGGTCGCTGCGGCCGAGTTGGTTGACGTGCGTCGGGCGCGAACGGCCGCCCGAGCCCTGCGCGAGCACGCTCGCGACGGTGACCACGATCTCGTCATCGCCACCGCGGCAACCGTGCTCGAGGTCGTGCAGCGTCCCCTGCTCCCCGACGAGCAGGCGCCGTGGCTGGACGACGCTCGTGCTGAACTCGTGCGGCTGCACCGTGATGCGCTGGAGGCGACGGCTCGTGCCGAGCTGGCCCGGGGCGAGCTCGCTGCGGCGCGTGCGGGCGTGATCGCCGCGCTCGAGCTCGACCCGCTGCGAGAACCCGTGCACCGCCTGGGCATGGAGGTGGAACTGGCGGAGGGAAACCGGGCCGAGGCCGCCCGCGCCTACGACGACCTGCGACGGCTGCTGGCCGAGGAACTCGGACTGGATCCTTCCCCCGAGACCCAGGCGATGCACCTGGAGATCCTGCGTGGGGGAACGCCGGCCACGGGTGGGGCCGGGGGACGGGATTCTGCCGCGGGCGGCACGGGCCTCGAGCAGACCCCGCCGGTCCGCTACGCCCGCAGCGGCGCGGTCAACATCGCCTACCAGGTCCTGGGCGAGGGGCCGGTGGACCTCGTGTTCGTGCCGGGGTTCTTCTCGAACGTCGAACTCAACTGGGAAGAGCCGCACCTGGCCGCGTTCCTGCGCCGCCTGGCAGCAACGTGTCGCCTGATCCTGTTCGACAAGCGCGGGACCGGGCTGTCCGATCCCATCCCGATGGACACACCGCCGCCGCTCGAAGTCCGGATGGACGACGTCCGCGCGGTGCTCGACGATGTGGGGTCGGAACGCGCCGTCGCCCTGGGGTTCTCGGAGGGTGGGGCGATGTCGCTCCTGTTCGCGGCAACCCACCCCGACCGCTGTGCCGGGCTGATCCTGTGGGGGACGTATGCCCGCCAGATGCGCAGCGACGACCACCCGTGGGGCTGGACTCGCGAGCAGGGGCTGCGGCGGTTCGCTCGTCCCATCCAGCAGGACGGCCATCCACAGCTGCGATGGTTCGCTGCGAGCGCCGCCGGGGACCCGGTGGCCGAGGCCTGGTGGCGGCACTACTGCCGCCAGGCTGCCAGTCCGGGCATGGCGATCGCCTTGCTGCGCGCCAACGCCGGCGTGGACCTTCGTGCGGTGCTGCCCGCCGTGCAGTCCCCGTGCCTGGTGCTGCACCGGCGCGACGACCCGCTGGTGGAGATCGGCCAGGGCCGGTACCTGGCCGAGCACCTGCCCGATGCCAGACTGGTCGAGTTCGACGGCGACGACCACTGGCCGTGGTTCGGCGACACCGACCCCATCGTGGACGCGATCGCGGACTTCGTGTCCCACCCGCGGGCCCGCTCCGAGGTGATCGTCGCATCGACCGACACCGCCACGGTGCGCCCAGGTGTCCTGGCGACGTTGGTGGCCGTCCGCTCGGCCGACACGACGTCCGAGACCTGGGCCCGGCTGGTGGCCGGCCAGCGGGGGCAGGTCGTGGAGGTGGGGAGCGCGGACCGTGCGGCGTCCTTCGATGGCCCCGGTCGTGCCCTCGACGTTGCCCGGTCCTTCGTGGCGGACCAGGACGATGCCTGCGCGGTCGTCCACACCGGTCTGGTCGTCATCGGAGACGGCATCGTGTCGGGGCCTGCCACCGAGGTCGTGGACGCCGCGCTGCAGCACGCTGGTCCCGGCCAGGCGGTCATGACCCGGACCGTCGTCGACCTCCTCGCCGACTGGGGCCTGGCGTTCGAGCCAGCCGGCCACGCACCTGTCCCCGACCTCCCGGCCGGGCTCGACATGTACAGGGTGGTCGATGGCGAGGGCGCCGCCAGCTGATCGTGACCCCGCGTCCTGGTTGCAGGTCCCACGACACCAGACCGACACCAATTCCACGCCAGCCAGTCCCCAGCGTCCGTGGGGACAGTTGCTCCGACACCGACACGGAGCAGCACCCATGGCCACCACCACCACGACCCTGCCGCGCACCGTCGCGGCCGACCACGACCACCCTGTCAGGGGACGGCTCAACTCGCTCGCCCTGGCGATCCTGGAGCCCGGCAACGCGACGAAGCTGGGAGCCGTGCGTCGACGCACGTTCGGCACCCTGTCCGGCGAGGTCGTGGACATGGGCGCGGGCAACGGCCCGATTCTCAAGTACCTGTCCGACGAAGTCGACGTCGTCCACGCCATCGAGCCCAACCGACACTTCCATGCGCGCCTGCACCGCGAAGCCCGGTTGCGACACGTCGAACTGGTCGTGCATGCCACGGCGGGCGAGACCCTCGACCTGCCCGACGACAGCGTCGATGCCGTCATGACGTCGTGGGTCCTGTGCACCGTGGCAGATCCCGACGCCGTCCTGGCCGAGGTGCGACGCGTCCTGCGTCCCGGCGGGCGCTTCGCCTTCGTGGAGCACGTGGCCGCGCCACCCGACTCGCGCGTCCGGCGGGTCCAGGACCTGGTCCATCGCCCCTGGAAGTGGTTCTTCGAGGGCTGCCACACCACCCGCGACACGGGCGCGGCCATCCGGGCCGCGGGCTTCGCCCGGGTCGAGAGCGAGGCGGTGTCGATGGACACCGCGTTCGTGCCCATGCGCACCCAGATCGCCGGCACCGCCTGGACCTGACCCGACGCGGGTCCGGTCCAAGGCTGCCCGCGGTCGGGCCAGGATGAGCGGGCTTGCCACGCTGCCACGCTGCCAGGCTGCTGCCGGTGACCTCGGGGGTGGCTGGGCGCGCAACTGGCCACCGGACACGGCCGTCCGGCCCACACCTCGTCGGATGGCGGGCCATGCGCCCCCAGGGAGCCCAGCGGATGGATCGCCTCACCCGACACCATCAGCGGTTCTCGGCTGGTCGCCAGCACCGTGACCTGGCTCCCGGCATCCAGCACGGCGTTGACCAGTTCGGCGCTGGCGTCGAGCACGTGTTCACAGTTGTCGACCACGAGCAGCATCTCGCGGGCACCCAAGGCGGCGGCGAGTTCGCCCAGGTCGGTGGCGCCCGGACCGTCGATGGCGGCGGCCTCGGCGACCGTTCGCACCACGGTTCGGAGGTCGTGCGCCGGCGCGAGTTCGGCCAGCACGACCTCCCCGCCGTGCCCCGCGATCACTTGGTGTGCAGCCGTCAATGCCAGGGTGGTCTTGCCCGCCCCGCCGGGTCCGGAGATCGTCACGACGCGGTGGCGCGTCATCAGTTCGAGCAGGTATTCGAGGTCTTGGTCGCGACCGACCAGCCGGGTCCGTGCGACCGGCAGGGCCGGGCGCCGAGGGGCAGGCGCTGCAAGGTCGGGGTCCGCAGGCGCGCTGGTCGGGGGCGTCGACGAGTCGTCCGCGTCGGCCTCGACGACAACCACCTCACCGACGAATCGGTAGCCATGGCCACGGATCGTGCGGATGAGCCGTTGCTGTACGCCGTCGTCGCCGATCGCGCGGCGGGCCGCCTTGATCCGGGAGGTCAGCGCAGACTCGGAGACGAAGCGATCACCCCACACCTCGTCGAGGAACTCGATCTTGCCGACCACGCGGTCGCGGTGCATGACCAGGTGCACGAGGACGTCGAACACCTGGGGGTTGAAGGTGGACGAGGTCGTCGTCGACCCGCAAGTCTTGCCGGTCGACGTCGAGGTCGCTGTGCTCGAAGCGAAACCGCATCCCTGCCTGCCCCGAATCGTCGCGCTCACTGGCGGCTGGACGGCGCACGAGGAGGTGCCTGGCCACGCACGGTAGCCCTGCGGTGCGCGCGGGATCGGCATCTGCGGGGTGGGGATGTCTGGGCTCGCACTGACCGAGTCGCGCCGGAGACGCGACTCGGCCAGCCCGATCCGCCCCGCGCGGTCACGCCGCTGCAGTGACCCGGTCCAGTCGCTCGGTCGCGCGGAAGGGGTCGTCCTGGTGGAGGGCTCGCAGGTGTGCGGCCTCCACCTTCATCGCGCCGCTCAGTGCGAAGTGGTGGGTCTGCAGCTGGTCGATGCTCCAGTCGTGGCCGGCCACGGCGTCGGCTGCCTGCAGGAGCGGGAGGCTGAGCTCGTTGCGGGTGCGCTCGTAGCGGGCCAGCCCCTCCCCCATCGACGATGCGCCGCGCAGTCCGGCGTCCACGGCGCGGGCCAGGAGTTCGGCGTCCCTGAGCGCGCCGGCGATGCCGTGCGCCGAGATCGGGTCCTTCCGGGAGCCGGCATCGCCCACCAACGCCCAACCGGGCCCGTACGGGCGCCGCAGCCACCCCGGCTCGGAGGCGAACCCGCGGATGGTCGCGACCCTGGTGGCACTGCGCAGTCGCTGGGACGCCTGCGGCGACGCCTCGAGCAGCAGCCGGTCGAAGGCGGCCTGGCGATCCCCCCGGAAGTCACGGAGGAATCGGTCGCGGTTCGTACTCACGAAGACGCCGATGAGTCCGTCGTTGGTCGGGATCAGGCCGGCACTGGCCTCGGTCGAATAGATCCACTCCAGGCCGCGCGGGGCCGGCGTGATGCCGCGGAAGTAGGTGTACATGCCGGCGGTGGCGTGGTCGCCGACGTGGGTCGCGGGGGCGGCGACCTGTTTCGCAACGCGTGAGCGCACGCCGTCGGCACCGATCACGATCCGCGCGGGCTGGACGAACTTGGCGCCGTCGGCAGTGCGGCCGTGGACACCGCGAACCGTGCCGTCCGGGTCGGTGAGCAGGCCCTGCACGGTGACGCCGTACTGGACGCGGGCGCCCGCCCGGACGGCAGCGTCCGCGATGATGCGGTCGAGCACGGTTCGGCGGGGTGCGAACAGGGGGAAGTCCAGTTCGACCGGGATCCGGGTGCCCGCGTAGTCGAAGGTGACACGCGGGAGTTCCGGCGTGCCGGCGGCGATGACGGCGCGCAGCAGGCCCCAGCTGGCCAGCTGGTCGACGGCCGCGCGCATCAGGGCGTGGGTCGACAGCGTGTCGTCGCCGCGGTTCATGCGGTCCATGACGACGACCCGGTGGCCGCGACGGGCCAGCAGCATGGCGGTCCCGGCGCCGGCCGGACGCGCGCCGACGACGACTGCGTCGACGGATGGGAGGCGGTGTGCGGCTGTGCCTGCCGGGTGCAGAGCCTTGGCGAGGTCGATGCTGGTCATGACGAGCGCTCCTGGGTGGTGGCGCTGCCGGCAGCGATGCCGGCGGCGGACGGGCGGCGGTGCAGCCGGGTGACGAGGTGGGCGGACAGTTCGGCGGCGTCGGGGCCGACACCGTCCAGGAAGCTGGACTTGCGACGGCGCATGAAGGGCAGCCCCAGGACGTAGAGGCCGGGCATGGCGCCCACGCCCCGGTCGTGGCGGATGGCCCCGCGCTCGTCGAGCGCTCTCGCGTCCAGCCACGGGTAGTCGGGCCGGAACCCGGTGGCCCACAGCACGGTGGCGAACTGCGCCATGTCGATGGTGGTGCGGGACCGGGGGATGCGGATCGGCGCCGGGGCGTCGGGCGCGCCGACCTCGGCGTCCAGGCCGTTGGCGGCAGCGAAGTCGTCGATGCGGGCCAGCAGGCGTCGCATCCGGCCGTCTGCGGATCGGCAGGTGGTGGCCAACCCATCAGCGAACAGGGCCGTGGAGCCGTGGACGTCTGCCAGGCGACCGACCAGTTCGATGCCGATGTCGGACAGCGCATTGAGGTCGACTGACCGGCCGTCGTCGCTGCCGACGAGTTGCAGGGAGGGCAGTCGACGGGCCCGAGCGGGGCGGGACTGGTCCTCGATGCGGTCGTCCAGCAGTCCGATGGTCTCCATCCACCAGTGGATGTCCATCTGGCGGTACTGACGGGGCAGCCGGACGTGGTCGCCCACGGCCAGGACCACGTCTCGACCGCTGCGGTGCAGTTCGTCTGCCAGCTGGGCGCCGGATGCCGAGGCACCGACCACCAGCACGGGGCCGTCGTCGAGTTGGTCGGGGTTGCGGTAGTGGGTGGGGGTGAGCTGGTGGATGCGACCGGGCACGTGGGCCGCGATGCCCGGGACGTGCGGGGTGCTGGCGGCCCCCGTGGCGACCACGACGGCCTGGCAGCGCCAGGTGCCCTGGTCGGTGTCCACGGTGAACCCGGCTGCGGCGCGCCGTACGTCGGTGACGGTGACACCGGTGTGGATGGGCGCGTCGAAGCTGGCCCGGTAGTGGTCGAGCATGTCGGCCACCTCGGTGGCGGCCATGAAGCCCTCCGGGTCCGAGCCGGTGTAGGTGTGGCCCGGCAGCCGGCTGAGCCAGTTGGGGGTCAGCAGGCGGAGTGAGTCCCATCGCTCCGTGCGCCACGAGTTGGCGACGGTGCCGCGCTCGAGGAGCACGTGCTCCACGCCGCGGTCGACGAGTTGGCGGCTCACGGCCAGGCCGGCCTGGCCGGCGCCGATGATGACGACCATCGTGTCCATGGGACTCACCCCTTCCTGCGTGCTGGTTGTGGAGCTGCGATCAGGCCAGTTCGACCGTGACGGCAGTGGGGTTGGAGAAGACGTCGAACACGGCCGACCGCTTCTGGGACTGGGCCACGACGGACTGGAGTTCCTCGTGGGTGGCGTCGCCGTCGATCTCGTAGGTCACGCGGACGGAGCTGAAGCCGTTGCGCACCTCGGGGTCGATGCCCAGGATCCCCTGGATGTCCATGTCGGCCTCGACGTGTGCCGTGACGGAGCGGACGTTGATGCCGCGGTTGGTGGCGACTGCGGCGATGCCGCCGGTCAGGCAGCTGGCCAACGCGCCCAGGGCGATCTCGGCCGGGGTGGCGCCGTTGTCCTCGGCTGCGAACAGCTCGGGGTGGTCGGCGTCGATGGTGTAGGGCTGGCGGTGTGCCTGCTCCTCGCCGGCACCGAAGTAGGTGTTGTAGGTGGTGCGGCTGTGCGTGCCGTTGACCCACTCGTTGGACGCGCGCCACTTGAAGGCGGCTGCGGCCGGCATGGCGGTCATGGCCTCGCGGGCGCCCAGGACGGCGTCGATGTTGAAGCCGTTGTCGACGGGCTGGGTGGCGGTGGTGCTGGTCATCGTGGTGCTCCTTGTGGGGTTGGCCGGTGTGTCCGGCTCGGTGAACCCAACAGTGCCGTCGTCCAGCCACGCTTCCTTGGAGACCACGTGGAGAACATGTGGAGATCGCGACGGTGCCGGCGATCGACGTCGCCGCGCCGGGGCCTGGAGCACACGATCGGCTGCAACCTGGGACGTGCGCCGGGCCCACGCTCGGTGGCTGGCGTTGCTGATCGCCGCTTCGGCTCCACCGAACCCCGCAACGCCGCAACGCGCCCGCCGGACGGCGGACGCGTTGGGGCAACGAACGGCGCATGATGGTGATTGGGCGACGGCCGTGGTTGGGTCAGGCGCGATCGTTGGAGATGGCGTCGAGCCGGGCAGTGACGATCGCCGGGCTGGCGGTGAGGCCGGACACGTCGGGGGCGCCCCCGGAGGTGATGGCGTCGAGGCGGGCACGGAGGTGGGCGACCTCGCCCACGGTCAGGTCCGGTTCGTACTTGGCAGCCAATGCTGCTGCTGCCATGGCGCCCTCGTCGTCGTGGGCCAGGGACAGCACCAGGGCACAGACGGCGAAGAGCTGCCAGCGATTGCCGATGGCTGCCTCCTCGAGCGGTCGCCGCAACAGCAGGGCGGCCGCTTCCTCGGCCTCGCCATCGAGCACCGTCGCGGCCGCGAGCCCGATCCGTGCCGTCCAGGTCGAGTCGATGTCGCCACCGCGTGCAGCAGCCTCCATCGCCGCCTCGCCGGCGGCTCGTGCCAGCGCGAATTCGCCGCGGGCGATCCGAATGTCGAGCATCGTCTCCTCGAGGTCCCACCGACCCCGAGCGAAGGGAAGCTGGTCGTAGATCGTGCGGGCGGCAGTTGCCTCGACCAGGGCGAGGTCGGTGTCCCCGCGGGCCAGGGCCAGGTGGGCGAGGTTGTTGCGCACGCTGCCCTCCTCCCAGCGCGGCCCATGGGCGGCGAGCACCGGAAGCGCAGCCCGATTGCCCCGTTCAGACTCGGCCATGTCACCTTCCGAAGCCGCAATGAACGCAGCCCGCACCTCCATCTCGGCAGCCAGGACGGCATCGCCCCTGTTGCGGTAGGCCTGTGCCGCCGCCATCGAGGCCGTGCGGGCCGTGACGGCGTCACCCCCTCCGGCCATCAAGCGGTCCTGCTCGGCCACCGCTGCCCGGGCGGCCAGCACCTCCGGCATCCCGTCACCGGCAGGCAGGGCCTCGGCAAGGGCCAACGCCGCTCGAGCACCGGCGATGTCGGTCGTCGCGGCCCTCGCGGTGGCGAGCAGTGTCAGTGCCCGCACGGCGTCCGGGTCCCCGTCGTCGAGTTCCATGGCCACCTCCAGCCAGCGCGTCGCGGTGCGGCCGGCTCCGACGCCCCACCACCAGCGCCACAGGTCCACGGACATGCGCCGAACGCCTGCCAGGAGACCCAGGGACTCCATGGTCCGCAAGGCCCGATGCAGGTCCGCCTCCTGCTCGGACAGTCGCAGGGTCGCCATGGCCTGGTCCGAGGTCAGCAAGGCGCGGGCAAAGCGGTTCCCGACTGCCGCCATGTGGTCGGCATGGCGGCGGCGCACGTCGTCCCAGCGGCCCTCTGCCTGCAACTGCTCCTCCGCCCACGTGCGCACGGTCTCCAGCAGGGCGAACGCACCCTCACCGTCCGCGGTCGACACGGGGTGCACCAGTGCGTGGTCGACCAGCAGTGCGAGCCGTGCGAGGTCGTCGCCACCGTGCACGACCCGGATGGCGTCCCATCGGGCCGGTCCAGCGAACGCTCCCATGCTCACCAGCAGGTCGCGACTGGGCTCGTCCAGCAACCCGATGCTCCATTCCAGGGTTGCCCGCAGGGTCTGGTGGCGATCGGGCAGGTCCCGCAGCCCACCCAGCGCGTCCAGGTGCTGAGCCACCTGCACCTCGAGCGCGGCCGGACGCAGGGTGCGCAGCCGCGCCGCTGCCAACTCCAGGGCCAACGGCAACCCGTCAAGGCGTGCGGCGATCCGGGCCAGCGCAGGTTCGTCGTCCGCAGTCAGGTCGCGTGCCCCCATGTCCAGGGCCCGTTCACGCAGGAACGCCGTGGCCGACACCTCGTCCGGGCCGGCTGCCTGCGCGTGCAGCGGCGCGACCCGCTGCACGCGCTCGTGGCGCAGGCCCAGCACGGCCCGGCTCGTCACCAGGAACTGGATGCGCTCGCTGGCGCCGAGCATCTCCGCTACCGCGTCGGCCGCGGGCAGCAGGTGTTCGAAGTTGTCCACCACGACCAGTACGGCCGCGCCCCCGAACCGCGCGGCCAATGATGCCGGCGACGTGTCGAGTTCGGGGAACCCCGCGCCACGCGCGATCGCGTCCGGCACTTCGTCGGGCAGGTCCAACCGACTGCCGTCCACCACCACGTGGGGCTGCTCGAAGCCAGCCGCCGTGGCGCGCGCCACCTCGATTGCGAGCCGGGTCTTGCCGACACCTCCCGGCCCCCACAGCGTCAGCAGGCGGACCCGGTCGTCCAGCAACGCTCGCACTGCGGTCGCCAAGTCGTCGCCCCGTCCCAGGAAGGGGGCAGCAGGGCGCTGCAGGGCGTCCGACCGGGGCGTCGTGGCGGCCGGCGTGGACGAGGAGTGACCGGGTGGCGCGTGCTCGTCCACGACCACGTCGGCCGCGAAGCGGTAGCCGCGTCCATGGACGGTCTTGATGGCCCACTGCGCCCTCCCGTCGTCGCCCAGCACCCGCCGCGCCTGCTTGATGCGGGTCGTCATGGCCGATTCCGACACGAACGGACCACCCCAGACCGCATCGAGGAGTTCGTTCTTGGTGACCAGGTCCCCGTCTGCCTCGATCAGGTGTGCCAGGACGGCGAAGACCTGGGGCTCACAGTCGATCAGCCCGGCGGGGCCGCGCAGTTCCACCCGGTCGGTGTCCAGGACGTGGTCGCCGAAACGGAAGCGCGTCATGGCCGCAGGAAGTCGACCACGGCGACGACGGCAGCCGTCCGCGACCCCGGGTCGGCGCCCCTGGGCAGGACCACCGCGCCGCGAGACTGCGGACCGAGGCGTCCTGCGAATCCCCGTCCGACACGCAACAGCACTTCCTGCCTCTCGGATCGGATCACGTCATCGCGAGATCCTAGACCACATCGCCGTGGCCGGTTCGGATTCGCGGCGCGCGTGCGCCGCGGCACCAGCGAAGATCCGGAGAAGTTCCGTCATGGTTTGCTGGTGTCGCGTCCAAGCCGGGTCCTCGGAGATCCACCGATCCCGACACTCGCCGAGGCGCTTCCGCGGAAGCGGCAGCCATCATTGCGACCACTCTGCGCACCTACGCACACGTGATCCCATCGGACGGGCGGTTGGCCGCGGACGCGGTCCCGGCCGCCCTGGCGGGTGCATTGTGAAGCGCTCGGTACCGCAATGGCACAACGCCATGGGGCTGGTAGCCGCGAATAGCCTCGAATCGGCAAGCTCATCGACAATTCGTTGGCTGGGAGGCAGGGGATCGAACCCTGAATACCGACTCCAAAGGACGGCGTGTTGCCTGTTACACCACCTCCCAATGGTGACACCCGAGGGCGCCACCGGGGTGCCGAGGGTAGTGGGGGGCATCACGACCGGCCCACGGCCGTCCCGGCCACCCGGTCGGCGGGCTCAGCCCATCCGCAACTGGGGACCGCCGGCCGGTGACGTCGACACCTCGATGCGGTCGAAGCGGTCGGCCATGGCGTCGCGCAACGCACGGGCATGGTCGGCGTCGGCGGCCAGGGCGGCCACGGTCGGACCGGACCCGGACACGATCGCGCCCAGCGCCCCCTCGACCAGGAACGCGTCGACGGCGTCGGCCAACTCGGGCCGCAGCTGGAAGGCCGCCGCCTGCAGGTCGTTGTGGAGGCTCTCGCCCAGCAACGTCGCGTTGCCGGATCGCACCGCTGCGAGCACGTCGCCGTGGTCCGCGTGGAAGTGGTGGTCCAGGCGATCCCACGCCGCATACACCGCCGGAGTCGCCAGCGGCGTGTCCGACATGCCGATCACCCAGTGGAACTCGCCCCTGGACATGACATCGGCGGTGGCGGTTCCGGTCCCGGTCGCCAGCGCCGTCCCACCGGTGATGCAGAACGGCACGTCCGACCCCAGGTCCGCGGCGATGTCGCGCAGGCGATGACGGTCGAGCCCCGAGCACAACACGGCGTTGAGCGCGACAAGGGTGCCGGCTGCATCGGCGGACCCCCCGGCCATGCCGGCTGCCACCGGGATCGACTTGTGCAGGTCCAGTCGGACCGTGGCGACGTCCGCTTCGGCCTCGTCGGCATCGTCGCCTCGCCCGACCAACTCGATGTCGAGTTCTTCCAGCAGTCGTTCGGCCGCTCGCACGACCAGGTTGGTGCCACCGGATGGCACGTCGT
>Ga0102946_1000592_pt1 | contig 12593 bp, 8 predicted proteins | sample SalPon2A_A_D1_MG_FD_78209 | JGI IMG/M metagenome (GOLD analysis project Ga0102946, IMG submission 78209) | Soil microbial communities from South San Francisco under conditions of wetland restoration - Salt Pond MetaG R2A_A_D1_MG | ecosystem: Environmental > Terrestrial > Soil > Wetlands | place... | reverse complement strand
TCGTTCGGAATCAGGTACTCGCGGCCGTCGCGAGTGATGACCGAAACGAACCGCGCCCGCAGTTCCCGGATCCAGCCGAACGTTTCACCCAGCGTGATGGTGTCACCCGGTTTGATCGACTGATCGAGCAGTATGATGATGCCGGAGATAAAGTTGGAGACAACCTTTTGCAGACCGAAGCCGATGCCGACACCGACGGCGCCGGAAAGAACGGTCAACGCGGTGAGGTCGATCTTCAGGCTCTGCAGCGCAATCATGGCGGCTATCACCACGAAGGAGATGCGCAGCACCTTGCCGAGCAATACCCGTAAGGACGGCGTCAGTTCCTCGACCTTCTGGATGCGCCGATCGACGAAATTACCGGCAGCGAAGGCCAGCCACAGCAATGCACCGGCGAAGAAGATCGCTTGCACGATGCGCAACACCGACAGCCGTACATTGCCGACGTTGAAGCCGATGGCGTCGAGGGCCATCGCAATGTCGTCCGCGATGCCCAGGATCGATGCCGCAACGAAAACCCAGACCACCGCGGCAAACATTCGACTGAATAAACGACTGTGTATCGCGCGGGATGCGACGCTAATCAGGAGCCAGGCACCGGACAGCAACATCACGGAGTACAACAGGTAGTTTTCCTCCGGCCAACCATAGGTCGACGTTGCCAGGTAGGCAATGCCAAGGAAAATCACGTAAAACAGCCATTCGAGGCGGCGCAGGAAGGCCGCCAGTACGCGCAATAGCCCCGGCATGCCCGAGATCGCGCGCACGCGCTTTTCAAAGACAGGCTCTACGCGCGTCGACAGCAGCCAGGCAGGAAAAAACAGCCCGACCACGAGGGCCAGCTGAAAGAGAATTTCCGGCCGGCGAAAATAATCGAACGCGATATTCGCGTATTCAAGAAATTGAGTGGTTAGTTGTTCCAATGGACCTGGTTAGCAATATTTTTTTGGTTAGTGATGCTGCCACGAAGATGCCAACTATAGCATTACGCGATCATTACATGCCGATGTGGCGTCTGCGACATGCCGCCAGCGGTAATCAGTCCACTGGCCTGAGCTTGTCGAAATCCGTACCAGCCGGCCGCTGGTAAATCTTCAGGCTGAACTCGGGCACGATGGCGAGCAGGTGATCAAAGATGTCTGACTGGATGCCCTCGTATTCGCTCCAGACCGTCGTATTGGTGAAGCAGTAAACCTCGATCGGCAGGCCATCGGGCCCTGAACCGAGCTGGCGTACCATCAGGGTCATGTCGTCGCGAATCTTCGGGTGATTCTTGAGGTAATTGAAGGCATAGGCCCGAAAGGTGCCGACGTTGGTGAGGCGCCGGTGATTGACCTCGGCATCGACCGCATGTTCGAGGTCGGCGTTGTAATCGGCCAGCTCTTTTTTCTTTCGATCGATGTAGTTGACCAGCAGCGAAAGGCGCCGGAAGTCCGACACTTCCTCATCGCTCAGGAAACGGATTGTCGAAATATCGATAAAAAGCGAGCGCTTGATGCGGCGTCCGCCGGCCTCCGACATGCCCCGCCAGTTCTTGACGGACTCCGAGACCAGCTTGTGGGTCGGGATAGTGACAATCGTCTTGTCCCAGTTCTGCACCTTGATCGTGTGCAGCTGCACGTCGATGACATCGCCGTCGGCGCCGTACTGGGGCATCTCGATCCAGTCGCCCACCCGTACCATGTCCTGCGCCGTGATCTGCACGCTGGCCACCAGCGACATAATGGTGTCTTTGAAGATGAGCAGCAGGACCGCGGTCATGGCGCCAAAGCCGCTGAGCAGCAGCACTGGCGACCGATCCAGGATCGCAGCCACGATCATGATGCCGCCCAGGATCCATATCACGAGCTGTATAAGCTGCACGAATCCTTTCAGCGGCCGGTCTTTGGCCATCTCGGTCTGGCCGTATATCTCATTGCCCGCGCTGAGTGATGATGACATCGCCATCGTCAGCATCAATATCATGTAACCGAGCATGACATTGCGGACAACAGTGACAGCTTCATCCGGGATATCAGGTACGAGGTCGATGCCCCAGAAAATGATGATGGCCGGCACCAGGTGCACAATGCGCTCGAAGACCTTGTGCTCGACCAGGATATTGTCCCAGCTCACGTCCGTCGACGCAGCGAAGCGGCGCACCAGGTTAAGCAGAACAAATTTGGCGATGCGGTCTGCAATGAATGCGCCCAGCAGCAGCGCCGCGAGCATGGCGGCAAGCGGCAATAGTGGGTGGATCTCGGTGAGTTTATCGAGCATGGTCACGTCGCTGCAGTTCTCAGCAGTCTTTGCTTAAACACTGAAACGCCGAATCAGGCGCGAAAACTTTCGTATTTTTCGAGACGTCTTTCCAGCCGTTCGAGCCCGTCGATGACGGTCAGCAGGCTGCCGCGCAGATGGCTCAGGCTTTCCTGCAGATTCTCAAGCTCCGTGCTGGTCAACTCATCACTCGGGCTGGTCCCTTTTTCAAACCACAACCAGGTTGGGCTGACGTCGAGAATTCCGGCAAGCCTGACGAACTGGTTTGCTCTTGGCACAAGCCGGTCGAGTTCCCAGGCCTGCAGCGTCGCGGTCATAACCCCGGCGCGGCGGGCCAGCTGTGCCGTGGAAAGGCCCGCGACCTCGCGGGCATGGACGATGCGCCCGCCAATAGTGTTGGCTTCAGGTTCTTGATCGCCGTCGTGTTCTGCTATTAAAGACATTTTTCCTCCTGTTCAGTCCCCCGTATCTTACGCACTTTTGGTGCGCGGATCAGGGTTGGACATTGATGCCCGCGTCAGCGTGCGACAGGGAGCCGCAATCGCGAGTACGAACAATTGCGGATATCCAGCGTGCAATGCCTGATCTAAGTTGAGTAAACAGGCCTATAAAGTCGCAGAGGTAAGCCCATGTCGAACGAAATCGCCCCAATACTTGCCGAACTACGCCAGGACCACCGCAATATGGCGAAACTGCTCACGCTGCTGGAGAAGCAAACCGAAGATATATTCGACGAGGGCGACGGCGAGCTCCCGCTGATGATCGACATTATGCGTTACATGACGGTCTATCCCGATACCGTGCATCACCCGAAGGAAGACCAGCTCTACGCCGAGTTGCGTGCTGCGCGCCCGGACCTGTCGAAAGGGATGGCGCGCGTCACGGAGGAGCACCATACGATCGGCGAGAGAGGCCTGAAACTGTGCCAGAAACTCGAGATGGCCGAGTCCGGCAACGCGGTGCGCCGCAAAGAACTTGTTGCCGACGCGCTGCGCTACATCGAATCGCTGCGTGCGCATATGAATTGGGAGGAATCCGATCTCTTCAGGCGACTCGACAAGATGCTGGCCGATGGACACGGCGTCCTCGAATCATCAACTTTCGTGAATCGACACGATCCGCTGTTCGGCACGGCTGTTGACGAGCGCTTCCAGGCGCTGCACAAGGCGGTGGATTCCAACACTGACTGAGCTTTTTCTGTCGGCCAGTTCGGATAGTCAGCACCCAGTCGTGCGATAATTTTGCGCATGTTTGACAAACGCACGATACGGGCAATATCCATCGTATTGATGGCTGTGGTTCTGACGAACTGTTCCAGCCTCGATCCGATCAGTCTGCCGTCTGAATATACGCCCGCGGCTGCCGATGCAACGCCTCGAAGACTGGTTCCTTTCACACCTGCCGATCGAGAACGAAATGTAATTCGGGTGCCGTTCGAAGAAATCCCTTGAATTGCTGGCTTATTCAACCTCGCCCAGGTACTTGTCCAGCCAGTCCAGCGACTCGCTGATCAACTGATTGGCACTGTATGCGCTAACGAAATGGTTTGAGTCTGTAACGGTGAGCTTTTTGTCCGCGTCCGGCGTGCCGAGGTTTGCATAAAACGGTTTGATCGCTGCTTCTAATGGAAAAAACGAGTCGTACTTCCCATTGAACATGAAGACCGGGATGGTCACGCGAGGCAGGAAGTTAAACGGGTCTGACATCGGCTGCACGTCCTGCATCATCATGCCGCCGACATAGAAGAGCGCCGTTTTGAAGCGTTCTTCAACCGCCGTCATGATCGGGCCCACGGCAGCACCCCAGCTGAAGCCGAGATACGCGAGGCGCTCTGTATCGATATCATCGCGGGTCTCGAGGTAGTCGATCGTACGGCCGACATCCCGCGCCCAGGCGATGGTGTGGTCGCGATACACATTGCTGGCGTTCTGCACGTCCGAATCCAGATCGCTCTTGCGATCATAGGTGCCTTTGTAAATCGGGTAGACGAGTGCCCTACCGCTTCTCAGGACGTATTCGACCGTGCCCAGTCGAATCTCGTCAAACGACGTCTTGTAGATGTCATTGGAGCCGGGGAAAAAGACCACCGTTTGGTAGGGTGGTGAGGCACTGTTGCCGCCTGGCAGGAACACGAAGATTGTCAGGCGCTCTTCGTTATAAGCAGCATCAATCTCGATTTGTTGCCGCGTGTAGGGGCCGTCCTGAATGCTTTCGATGACCTCGGCATTGAGCGCGGTGTCGTCGTACTCGTACATTTGCCGATAGACCGCAAAGACCTCATCGGACACCGGCTCTTCGAGGTCGAAGTCCCGGAATGCTTTTGCGATCGGCGCACCGGCCGCGGCGATGTTCGTCTCGTCGGGGTAAACCGCCAGGCGTATGCCGTTTTCCAGTGACCGGTCAAACGCGGGAGAGGTGACGGCGTCATTGAATGAATACTCAGGGTCCTTCCAGCCGCCGCCCAGGATGTAACGCGCCTCGCCGTCCGGATTTTGCGCCCATTCCCGGACATTGCCGGCCATATCGTAGATACCGTCCCTGCTGATTGCCTTGTGCTGGCCAACGGGCGCGGGTCCTGTCCCGCTGTAGTTGCTTTGTGGTACCACGTGGTTACTGCTAAACGGGTCGGCGGCTGCAAACCAGTGATATACAGTCGGCAGGGACTTGCCGACGAAGCAGGCATAGGCCGCGGCCTCGTACCAGCTCACGCCGCCAACGGGACGATCGTCTTCCCCCTCCGGGTAGGCGCCGACCTGCCAGCCGCTCGGTCCGGCCCGCCCGGTCTGGTCGACGAACTCGGCCATCGCATCCTTGAATGCCAGCGTTTGTCCGTCGCGGACGAAGGGATGGGCCCAACAGTCTGGGTTCGAATAACCGCCGGCATCGACAAATGCCTGGTACTCCTGATTGGTGACTTCGTGGATATCCACGAAAAAGTCGCCGAGTTGCAGCGCCTCTATTTGCTCAAGACCCGGCGACTGAATGCCGAGCGAGCCGCCAGAAACCCGTGTCATGCCCCGCGGCATGGTTTCCGGCGTATCCAGCACAAAGGGCGGTGCGGCAGCAATCCGGCTGGAGAAATTTGCAGTCTCGCGGGGCAGGTAACCATCGAGCTCAAAACGCAGTCGCGACAGGCCCAGCGGGTAGTGTTGGACGTCAAGTGGCGTAACGCCGATTTCCTGCCAGTCTGCCTCGCTGGAATCGTAGTCCCTTATGAAAACCGTCGCGCCAGGCGGGTCAGTTTCAAGCTTCAGTTCGCGTGAGACATCGGCCCACATGGATTCGCGAACCGAGTCATCTGTTATCTGGCTGTCGAGCTCCTGTGCGATGGCATACGCTTCTGGAAATTTGTATTCGCTGACCAATCGCTGAATCTCGTCGAGACTGGTAACTAGGTTGCGTTCCGAGTCAGCGCTGTCTTTATCTGCCTGAATCACCCAGCCCGTGACCGCGATGCCCCAGATGGCCAGTGCGGCGACAGCAACCTTGCGCACGTTCTTCCAGGTGAACAGCCCGGTCGCCGGGGCTGTTGCCGAGTCCTTGCGGCGACCGATACCCTGGAAGTAGCCGGTGGCAGCCGTTACCGGGAGGCCAAGCAGCAGCAAGCCCAGGGTTAGCGTGAACACCCAGTTGGGCAACCCGAGGTTTTGTGTCAGGACATCGATAACCTGCAGGCAGACCCACGAGACGGCGGCGTAAATGCCAAGTACCTGCCAAAGTGATCGCTGGTTTCGCTCATGAGCCATTGGCGTCTCTCCTGGTCAACGTCGCTCGTCGGTAACAAACCGCTTGAAAAAATCTGACACGGACACGGTTGCAAGGTCGGTGAACTCGCCTGCGTCGAAGAATGAACCCTTGCAAGTGCCACACTGTTCAAACCATATGTGCGTCTGTTTTGGGTCGACCAGTCGATTCATCTTGCCGGCACAGCGTGGGCATCGATAGTTTTCGATCTCGTTTTGCACCTTACCGGTCTGCACGCTGCCGACGTCGAGAATTTCGGCAGCCTGCCGGTTGCGTAATTTCTCGAGCTCGCCGTCGTCGAACCACAGGCCGTGACAGGTAATACAGCGGTCGACTTCAGTGCCGTCGATCGCAATTTGCACCATGTCGGATCGGCACTTCGGACATCGCATCGCGCCCGAGAAATACATACCGCCGCCGCCCGTGCCCATGCCCACGTTGTAGCTTGGCGCGCGTTTGCGCTGTTCCTGCTGCTCGGCGCTGTGCCGATGGAAAAATATGATCGCGATCATGGCGATGGTTACAGCACCCAGCAGCAGATAAGCGTCGACATATGACGTCTGCTCGGCAATCACACCGTAAGTCTTCGAACCGACCGATGAGCCAAGATTGGCCAGCGACATATAGATGGCAAACTGCGTGGCCGAGGTGGCGCTCGAGCAGATCGTCATCGCCAGGGCGATCATACAAACCATGGTCACGGGGTTGAGTAGCACCCAGGCAGCCAACATGGCGCGCACATAGGTCGTGTTTTCCCAAAGGTATTGGGTTTCTGCGAGCAGGAAAGCGTGTATGGCGACCAGCGATACGGTTAGAACCAGCATGCGCTTGGCGCCAAAGCGATCGATCATGGGTCCCAGCACCAACGCCGCAGCAGCGCCGACCAGCCCCATGACGGCAACCAGCTGTGACCATTCGGGCGTCGTAAAACCGAACAGGTTGATTGCCGCTATCGGCATCAGGGCATGCCCGTAGCCGCCGATGAAACCGTCGAATAGCATGATGGTCATCAGGATCAGGCTGACCCGCGTCCAGAGCACTGCATTCAGACCGGTGATCAGGCTGCGGAATGAGGAGTTACCGCGCTGCGCTGACATCGCCGCACCGGGACTCCACGGCAGGCGGCGCTCGCCCCGACGTTCCATGGTCAGCATGAAGCCGAGCAGAATGATCGCCTGCACAAATGCCGCGACGATTGCTGTGGTACCCAGTCCGTACTTCACCAGCATCGTGCCGGTTACGGCGGACGAGACTCCCCAGCCGATGGCTTTCCCGAACACCATGAAGCCATTCAGGCGGCCCTGCTCGTTGATCGGTGTCACGTCGATGGCCATGCCGTCTACTGCGACATCCTGTGTCGCCGCGAATACATTAATTAGCAGGCCCAGCATCATCAGCAGGCCGATTTGTTCGGTCGGGTTGTCGACGAGGATGAGGCTGAAAAATGACAGTGTCATACCCAGCTGAGCGCCGAGTACCCAGGGTCGCCGTCGGCCCATTGGCAGGAACTGGTAACGGTCCATGAGCGGCCCGGACAACAGCTTGAAGGCCCACGGTAGAATGATGATGGCGAGGAAGGATGCGATCTCGCCGGCGCCCACTCCCTGGCTGGCAAGCCAGGCGGGCACAGCAATATTCATCAGCCCATAGGGAATACCCTGTGCGAAATACATTGACGAGCCGGCCGCGTAGCGCACGCGCGAGTTCTCAGCGAGAACCCAGTTGATTGTCATTATTGTTGTTCCGGGCTAAGCGTACCGGGATAGTAACCCGGTACGCGCTGATTGACACTTACGCCCGGCGGTTCATGTCCACGGTTGGCGGTGGCACCGAATTCTCGCGATGGTGTCGGTGCGTGTGGTGCAGGTTTTCCTGGCGATCATTAACCCCGGCGCTGAAGCCTTTCGGATACGCCTGACTGTTGTTGTAGTTATGAAATTATTCGTGATGCAGACCGTCCCGGTAGCCGCGTTCGAATTCCGCCTGGCCACGCTCGCTTTCAACGTACGGATCATTTCCCTTATCGTCCGCGCGTGCGTGGACGCAGGTATTCGACCGACCGTTCCACCAGTATTCATGAAGTTTGCCGTTGTGCCAGTCGGACGTGATGAAATGATATTGTATCCTGGCCTTAATTCAACGGCACATCTTCGACGTCCGTGACGCCTTCGTCGTAGCTCCACGTGAGGGTGCGCCAGACCCACGCGCCGTCCTTCGGCGCTACAGATGCGAACGTGAATCCGACGGGCTCGCCTTGATCGTTACGGGTGAATTTCCCCCAGGCATTGCCGTCGAGAAAAATCATGCCGCCATCGTCGACCAGCTGGGGCGCGAAGGGCGCAAACTGCTCCGACCACTCCGTCGGCAATGGCCACGGCTTTGCCGTCGTCTTCAGGTATTCGATGATGTTCTTCGGCGCGACCCAGGTCTCCCCGCCGTCGAAGCTGCGATCCATCTCGAAGTGCTGGTCGCCGCCCGGCGTGAAGGTGGTCGTCCAGCGTTCGATAAATCGACCTTCCGGATCATGGCCCTTGCCATCGGAGACGAGTTTTTCACCCTGCCATCGCACGTTGATATCGGTCCAGCCATCGACGCCGACCATGGCCCAGAGCGTGCGGCCCGCTGACCGCTCGGCGTTCCAGATCGTGATGCTCGCGCCGTGAAAAATAGCTCGCCCGGTCGTATCGAGACTGCGATATTCGGCAATGTCAGCACGCCCGTGCTCGAAACAGTACAGCGCCGAGCGATCGTGATTCGACTGCGACCCGCCTTTGCCGTCAAAGACCGTGCTCCAGGCCTCGAACACTGCGGGCTCGCAGGTGGGAGCCGCGGCGTTGCCTGGCGCTTCGGTTGCGGCGAGCAACATTGTGGCTGCTGTAAGTACCTCCAACATATCCGGTCCCTAACGAGCACTTAGCAGCGCATCGACGAAACGTTTGCGCCAGGCTGTAATGTCGTTGCGCCGCAGGACTTCCATCATGGCAGCAGTTCGGACACGGCGCTCTTCGAGCGGCATGCTGATCGCCGTTGCGATACCGTCGGCGACGTCTTCGCGGTCATGGGGGTTCACGATGATGGCATCCGTGAGTTCACAGGCCGCGCCGGCAAGGCTGGATAGCACCAGCATGCCCGGGTCTTCCGGGTCCTGCGCGGCTACGAATTCCTTGGCCACGAGGTTCATGCCATCGCGAACCGGTGTCACCAGGCCTGCGACCGCCTCACGAAAAAAACCCATCAGGGGTTTCCGCGAGACACCTTTGTTGAGGTAGCGAATAGGCACCCAGTCGGCTTCTGCGTACCGGCCGTTGATGTGGCCGGCGGCCTGCTCCAGCTCGCTGCGAATGGCGTCGTATGCGCGCACTCCCGTACGCGTCGGCGGCGCAATCTGCATCAAGGTGAGGTAGTTCTGCGTATTGGGGTATTTCTCAAGCAATCGCTGATAAGCGAGGAAGCGCTGTACGAGGCCCTTGCTGTAATCCAGCCGGTCGACGCCGATCACAAGGCTCCGGCCGGCAAGACTCTGTTTCATGCGCTCGACCTGCTTGAGATCTTGCGCGGCTACTGCCAGCGCCTGAATTTCATCGACATCGATGCCGATAGGAAAAACGTCGGCGATCAGTTCACCGCCATCAACCTTGACGCGGTTGTGATCGAGGAACTCTGCGCCAACGATCGGCTCGCGAATGCAGGTCTGGAACGCGGCCAGATCGCCCTGCGTGTGAAAACCAAGCACGTCATAGGCACACATGCACCGCAACAGGTAGTCGTGGCCGGGCACCGCCCGGAACGCCTCAAAACTCGGGAACGGTACGTGCAGAAAAAAGCCGATCGGATTTTCGATGCCAGCGTTGCGCAGCTCCGCTGCCAGGGGAATCAGGTGATAGTCGTGCACCCAGATGATGTCATCAGGTTTGAGGAGCCGGGCCAGCTTGCGTGCAAAGATGCTATTGACGCGGCGATAGCCCTCGAAGTCCTCGCGGTAGTAGCGGATAAAGTCCAGCAGGTAATGGCAAACCGGCCAGAGAACCTTATTACTGTAGCCGTTGTAATACTGCTCGAACTCCTTTTCGTTCAGCGAGATCGTTGCGTAGTCGATGTTGCCCCGCGACTCGATCTTGGGATCGGACGCATCGCCTTCTGTGAGCTCTCCGCTCCAGCCAAACCAGACGCCACCATGTTCCCGGAGCGCCGCCAATACCCCCACGGCCAGCCCGCCGGCGGCTACGCCGCTGCCGTCAGGCATTGCCACCCGATTGGAGACGATGACCAGGCGTTGTTCGTCGGTTTTGCTCATGAGGAACTCAACATTGTCTACAACGCCTCTTCCCAGGACTGGCTGAGGCGAACGGCCGCATTAATGATGCCCGCCATGCTGTAGGTCTGCGGAAAATTGCCCCATAACTCGCCGCTTTTCGGTTCGATATCCTCAGATAGCAGGCCCAGCGGATTGCGCATTGACAGCATGTTCTCAAACATGTCGCGTGCCTCTTCTGTGCGGCCGATACTGGCCAGTGCATCGATGTACCAGAAGGTACATATGTTGAACGCGTTTTCGGGCTCGCCGAAATCATCGGGGGCGTCGTAGCGGAACATGTAGTCCCCGCGCAGGAGATGCTTGCCGATGCATTCCACGGTCGAGATAAATTTCGGATCGTCCGCCTTCAGGAATCCGAGGTGATGCATGGTCAGCAGGCTGGCATCCATCTCCGGGCGGCCGAAGCTCTCCGTGAATGATTGCTGTTCAGGGTCCCAGGCGCCATCAAAGATAAAGTTTCGGATTTCGTCGGCGCTTTCCTGCCAGTACTTCGCGCGATCCGGCTGCTCAAGTTTCTGCGCAATCTTGCCCAGCCGGTCGCACGCTGCCCAGCACATAATACTTGAGAAAGTATGCACGCGCTGCCGACCGCGGTACTCCCACAAGCCCGCATCGGGCTGGTTGTAGAAACTGCGCGCGTGCTCGCCGAGCACCTCGAGGTGGCGAAATTCTGCTGCGGTTCCCGATTTGATCAGCCGATTGTCGAAGAAACGTTGCGTCGCCGAGAGCACGACAGCACCGTAGACGTCGTGCTGCACCTGTTCAAACGCCTGGTTGCCCCGCCGGACCGGGCCCATGCCACGGTAACCGGAGAGGGAATCGACCGTGACTTCGTCCAGATTCGAGCTGCCGCTAATGCCATACAGCGGTTTGAGCGGCTCACCGCCGGCATCGGCCACGATATTCATGATGTAGCTGATGTAGCGTTCCATCGTCGTCGTCGCACCGAGTTGATTCAGTGCCTGGACCACGAAGTAGCTGTCGCGCAACCAGCAAAATCGGTAGTCCCAGTTGCGGCCGCTGCCAGCAGCTTCCGGCAACGATGTCGTCAGCGCGGCAACAACGGCGCCGGTGTCTTCAAACGTGCATAGCTTTAGTGTGATTGCTGCGCGAATTACAGCATCCTGCCATTCGAAGGGAATGGACAGGTTGCGTGAAAAGGTTTGCCAGTAGTTACTCGTCGCCCGGTAGTGATTATAGAAAGTGTCGCTGCAGGCCTCCGGGATCGTCTCGTTCGGGCCGAGAATCAGGTGCAGCTCCCGATCGAGCACAAAGGCACTGTGGTCGATGATGTGCGTCAACGATGCGTTGGTCGTCAGCCGGCAAATCACGTCGCTGCATTTATAACGAATGTGATTGCTGCCGTGCGTAAAGCGACAGGGCTTGGCACCGTAGCCGCGGGCCGGATTCAGGTGAATGCGAATTCTCGGAGCGCCATGCAAGGGCGCAACCCGGCGCAGGAGCATCATGGGCGTAAACGTGCGCCCCACGTACTCATAGCGCGGAGCGAAGTCGGTTATACGCACTGCTCCGCCGTTGTTGTCATACAGGGTGGTGATCAGGATGGCTGTATTCGCCAGGTACTCCTGCTCACTCCGCGCATAGTCGAGCATCTCGATCTCGAAATAGCCGGGCAGGTCCGCCTCATCGGCATCGCGCAGCAAGCGACAGAATGTCGGATCTGAATCGAACTGCGGCAGACAGGACCAGACGATCGTTGCTTTCTCATCGATCAGTGCCGATACCTGGCAATTACCAATTACTCCGAGGTTGAGGTTATTCAATGCTGCTGCTCTCCTGCTGGTCTGACTTATTGATACCAAGTACGGCGTCACATAGCCAGACCTGCACAGAGGCAACGTCCGGCAACTCGAAACGCGCTTCGCTTTGCGAGCTGTCGCCAACGCGGATCGAGGTGCCTCCTAATTGGTTCACCTCCCGAAATGCGTCCTCGTCGGTTACATCATCGCCAATGTAGACGGGTACGCGGGCTGCAAATGGTTTGTGCTGGAGAAAAGAATGAATCGCGGCCCCCTTGTCGTGAGCACTGGGCGCAATCTCGAACACCATTTTTCCGGCGATCAGGCGAAATTCGCTGCCGAGATCGGCCATTAGCGCCAGGACCAGGTCCCTGCACGCATCTTCCAGGTCGGGCGCGCGCCGGCAGTGCAGCGACACGCCGCCTCGCTTGTGTTCGAGCAGCAAACCCGGGTGCTCCGCCACGAATGTTTCCAGCATGTTGATCGTTGGCGCGGGCAGGGGATCGGCCGCCATG
>Ga0102946_1000591_pt1 | contig 12595 bp, 12 predicted proteins | sample SalPon2A_A_D1_MG_FD_78209 | JGI IMG/M metagenome (GOLD analysis project Ga0102946, IMG submission 78209) | Soil microbial communities from South San Francisco under conditions of wetland restoration - Salt Pond MetaG R2A_A_D1_MG | ecosystem: Environmental > Terrestrial > Soil > Wetlands | place... | reverse complement strand
CTGGGCATTTTCACATCCCACGCCACGGAGCGCGCTGAAGACAAACTGCGCATCGAACAGATAGGTTCCGGTATTAATCTCGCAGACGAGTGCCTCGTCGGCCGTTGTATCTTTTTCTTCCACGATGCGTAAGACAGTTTCACCATCCCTGATAATACGGCCGTAACCGACAGGGTTTTCCAATTCAGCCGTCAGAACGGTCACGGCGGCCTGTTCATTGCGGTGGATTTCCAACATTTTTTGCAGGGTTTCAGCTCGCAGCAGAGGCACGTCGCCGCAAAGCAGCAACAGAGTCCCCGAGAAATCGCTCATCACATCGGCGGCACAGAGCAGGGCATGTCCGGTCCCCAACTGCCGGGCCTGTTCAACAAAACCGACCCCATCCTGACCAACCGCGGTTCTGACGGCCTCAGCCTGATGGCCGATGACGACCTGAAGCTGCTCAAAACCAGCCCGCTGTGCCGCCTGCAATGGATAATAAAGCATCGGCTTTCCAGCGATCTCGTGCAGCACCTTGGCCCGGCTCGATTTCATCCGGGTTCCTTTCCCCGCAGCAAGTACAATTGCTGCCAAATTCTGGGTTTTCATGCCATCTCCATGTCGTTTATATTTTTATGAAAAAACACTCAATTATCTCGAAAGGACCCCTTTGAGTCAAGTTGAATAGCCCGTAAAACCCCACATTCAGCCGTTTTTATTTACAAACCAGAATTGCTAAAGTATAGTTCCGAGAGTGAAAGGGAACGTGATGAAAGATCGCAGACAAATCGCCCGTGAGCTGGATAATTTCCAGACCCGAATGAAGGAACTGGAAATCCACTACGAACAGTATTTTGCCGGGGTGGAAAAGCGGGAACCCTATCAGGAAAGAAAAGAGCTTTCACGCCAGATTCGTCAGTATAAAATCGCTTTTATTACCCAGACCGACCTCAAATTCCGCTATCACGGGCTGACCTCGCGCCTTGCATCCTATGGCCAGTACTGGGACCGGATTCTACGCTTGATCGATGAGGGGAAGTATCATCGTCATCTGGCGAAGACAGCCAGGAACTCACCACCGCCACCGCAAAACACCCAACCTTCTCCAGTCACGGAAGAAGACCAGATCTATAAAGACCTGGCCAAAATCCGAAAAGAATGCGGGATGGAGGGTGACGCCCCAAGTCCGGACAAGATAGCCAGCTTCCTGGCGGCTCAGCGGGAAAAAATCAGTCAAAAGTTCGGGGACCGACCGGTTGAGTTTCTGGTCGAAATCAACGAAGGGAAACCGCGCATCAAGGCCCGCCTCAAACAATAAATGGCCCGCTATCGATGGAACAACATCAGACAAAAAAGGCTATCGTCCTCATGGGTGGCGGCATCATGGGCGCAGCGTACGAGATCGGCTGCCTGACCGCACTGGATCGACTCTTTCCCGGACGATTTTCCACTAGCCTCTTTGATACCTACATCGGGGTGAGCGCAGGCTCAATCGTTGCTTCCATATTGGCGAACAGAGTCGACCCGACACGTCTCTATCGAGAAATCATCAATGATGAGCAAGGGTTTTTCAGTTTTTCCCGGTCTGATATCTACCGTCTCGATGGTAAAGAGATGCTGTTCGCCGTCGGCGGAGTGTTGAGCAATCTTTTCCGCAGCCTGCGCAAACTCCATCGCCGCCAGAAAAAACTCACGCTTACCGATATTTTTCACATTATCCAGGAACAGGTTCCTGCCGGTTTTTTCTCTCTGGAGCCGCTGCAACGCTATCTCTGCCATGCCTTCGCCCAGGAAAAGCTCACCGACAATTTTGACACCCTGCAAGCAGAACTTCTTATCCCTGCTTTCGATATCGACCTTGGCGACAGAGTCATATTCGGTGACCCCGGATACCGTGATCAACACATCTGCGAAGCAATTACCGCATCCTGTGCGTTTCCAGTCTTTTTCAGCCCCTACACGATTGGCAACCGCTCTTACATTGATGGCTCAACCGGCCGGGTCGGCCATATCGATCTGGCGATCGAGCGGGGAGCCAACCTGGTTATTGCCATCAACCCCCGCGTCCCATTCCATAATGATCCGCAACACAGCTGCCTGCCATCGCTCTCATCCGGAGAGTGCGCCAGCATTTCTCAGCTGGGGGTCAGTTACGTCTGGGAACAGGCTCAAAGAATTGAAACCCGGGAACGCCTTAACCTGGCCCTGAGCGGCTACCGGCGAGAACACCCCGATGTTGATATCCTGCTGATCGAACCGGGCGAAGAGGAATCACTCCTCTTCCTGCAAAGCCCGATGAGCTTTGACACCCGTTGCCATATTATGGAATATGGGTACCATCTGACCCTGGGGCACCTGAGAGACCAATACAGCGTTTATCATGACGTTATGACCCGGCATGGGATAAGGGTCAGCGATCAACACCTTCATGACGCACCACCCCAACAGTTTGCAGCGAGAGAAGATCAGTGAACATCCTGTTACCAACCCTGCACGTCAGGCCATCCGCTCAGGCAACTCCGCTTGCGGCTGCCTGCCTGAAGGCAGCACTCCCCGCAACCTTCAATAAAAACACCAGACTCCTCGACCTCTATCTGTCTCAGTCCCAGGAACAGATGCTTGATGAGATATTGCGTCTTCAACCAGACGTTATTGCCTTCCCTCTCTATCTCTGGAATCGGACCGAGGTTCTCTCGATGACAAAGCAGTTGCGCCAGAAGCAACGGACACTCTACCTTCTCGCGGGCGGACCAGAAGCCAGCGCCGACAGTGAGGCCGTTCTGAGGGAAGGGGCTCTGGATGCAGTTATCTGCGGCGAAGGGGAGAACGCCTTTGCCAGCCTGATCAGAGCCCTGGCAGAGAAAGCACCGATCCAGACTCTCGCTGGAATCTGCACACCGGATGCCCCTGCCAAGGCCGCTGTTTACTGTGAAAACCTGGACCGGCTACCATCCCCATACCTGCAGAAAACGCTCGTCCCTGAAGCCGGCGGTGGTCTGCTCTGGGAGGTTGCCCGAGGCTGCCCGTTCAACTGCGCCTTCTGCTATGACGCCAAAGGCCAGCAAGGGGTCCGCCCACTCCCCAGGCAACGGCTCGAAAAGGAACTGGAGCTCTTCGTAGCCAGCGGCACAGAGCAGGTCTGGATCCTCGATTCAACATTCAACTTCCCTGCTGAAAGGGGACAAGAGCTGATACGATTGCTGCTGGAAAAAGCCCCCGGCATTCATTATCACCTGGAAGCAAAAGCCGACTTTCTAGACCATGAAACCGTTCAGCTTCTGGCGCAACTGCAGTGTTCGGTGCAGATCGGACTCCAGTCTGCCGACCCACAGGTTCTTAAACCGCTCCATCGCTCCTTTGATCCCGACCAGCTCCTCCAAAAGCTACAGATGCTTTCGCAGGCAGGAATCATTTTTGGTCTTGACCTGATCTATGGCCTGCCCGGGGACACCCATCAGGGGTTTCGCCAAAGCCTGGACTCAGCACTGCTGACGGAGCCGAACCAGCTCGACATCTTTCCCCTGGCGGTGCTGCCTGGAACGCAGCTGTTTCTGGACCAGAAAAAACTGGACCTGCAGACTAAACAGTCCCCCCCCTACGAAATTATCAGCAGCCCTGGTTACCCGACGGAAGAGCTGGCACAAAGCCGACTCCTCGCGGCAGCTACGGACATTTTCTATAACCGGGGCCGTGCGGTTGGTTTTATGTTGCCCATCTGCCAGGCCCTTGAAATCAAGCCATCGACCCTGCTCGACAGCTTTTCACTCTGGCTGCAGGAAGAAAGGAGCATGACACGAGAAAGAATCCTCACTGCCGAAGAGTGGCAACCTGCACATATCTTTCCTCTGCAACAAGATTTTTTGCATGACGAACTCGGCCGTTATGGGAAGCCTCATCTTCAACAACTGGTTAACGATCTCATCTGCTATCACTATTACTACGCAGAAGCGCTGCTGGGCCATGAACTGCCACCAGGTCACGCAACCGACATCACAGCAAACGCCTGGCAAGAATACTGGCAGCAAGCGGAGGCGTTGCGATTGATTGATTTCAACTATGAACTTGATGAGCTGATGGCGAAGGGAGGGATGGAATTGCAAGCTCTGGCCAGAGAGCTAAAACCAACTGGCTCGACAGCCATATTCCTGCGTCAGGGGCAGCACGTCCTCTGTGAATCCTTGCAGGACGATTTTGCCCTGTTGTTAAAAGAATCGAACGGTAAGAGATCGCCGGCAGAGATTCTCCCGCACCTTGAGCCGGAAGAAGGGATGGAGCTTCTGGAATTTGCCATAACGGAAGGACTGCTTCAGCGTTGAAAGATTCGCCTACTTCAGCAACAGATCCATAAAGCCCTGATAGGTCTGCCGCTTTCGTTCAGATTTACTGTAGAGCGCGGAGGAGAAGAGCGAGGTCGCAGCATGCTCACCCAACATGGAAAAGAGCTGATAATCGATAGGATCAAGCTGCTCTTTTTGTACAAACAGACTGTAGATCGCCAGGACGCCGAGAACCTCATCATGGATCACCAGCGGGATTGCGACCAACGGATGTGCGAGATCATCAGACCCTTCAGAGATTGAACCCTCGACGAAATAATCTTCTTTATTTTCAGCAGTCTGCCCAAGAATACCTTCACCGATGACGATGTCCGGGAAGGTCTCATCCTCTTCAAACCCTTCACCTGTTTCGTAGCGCAGGACTCCGTCCGCTTCTTCATTAACCAGAATGGCAAACTTTTCAGCTCCAACAAAGTTGATAACAACCTCTTTGATGATCGCCAGGGCTTCTTCGCGGTCGAGGGTTGAGTGAAGGCGGGATGACGCGATATAAAGGTTGGTCAGGTTATTGTTGACCTCTTCAATCTGCACAAACTGTCCGGCAAACTCCTGATTTTCCTGCTCTAAAGCAGCGACACGAGCCGTAATCTCTTCATTTTCTGCTTTCAGCCTGGCGCACTCTTCTTCCAGTTCTTTCATACGCTGTTGCTGTGCATCCATGTCCATGCTGCCCTCATTACGTAGTGACTTTGTCCCACCACTGATCAGACTGTTCAGCGCCTCCAGCTCCCTCACCCCGGGATGGATAAAATATACGCCGAAGCCATCTTTATTATCGGTATTGCTCCGTTTGACTTTCCCCAGCAGTCGCAGTTCTGAGCCATCTGGCTGAATCAGCCGTAAGTCGACCGGACTCCCCTCAGCAACAGGCGCGGCCGATTGCAGATAAGTCCCGGTCTGCGAGATGTCTCGGGTCTGCGCCTGATACTCTCCACCTTCAGACAGAACGGTAACGGGCAACTCAATATTGATTCTTTCAGTCGTCTGATGATCGATCTTCCCCAGCAGACGCTTGACTTTTTCCTGCAATTCCAGCTTGTCAACCGGCTTGGTGACGTAGTCATCGCAGCCGGATTCCAGACACTGCTGAATCTCTTCCATCTGGCCCGCCGCAGTGACCATAATGATTGGTAGATTCTTCCAACGCTCACTCTTCTTCAGCGTCTTGCAGACCTCATCACCATTGATTTCCGGCATATAAAAATCGAGGAGGAGGATGTCGGGAGCCAGTTCATCAATACGCCTCAGGGTCTCTTCGCCTGAAGTCGCAGTCATCAGGTCGTACCCGCACTCCTCCAGGTACGATTTCTCCAGTTCCAGAAAAAGCTCAACATCATCAACCAGTAAAACTTTCGACATCGCCGAAATACTCCCTGTCTATCCTCTATAATTTATCAGCAGAACAGTAACGTACAGGAATCAAAAAGTAAAGAGCTCTGCCTGAATCAGGCAGAGCTCTTTGGGTGAGGAATATAGCAAGAATGCTCAGGCGACGTCTGCAACAGCACGGAGGTAACGGGGTCGTTCAACTATAAAACGAACAATTTCGTCAACCTCGGGGATCCGACCAGCCACGCGAACCTGATCATCTATCAGTAATGCCGGGACCACGTAAACCCGGTTATCAATCATTTTACGTCGATCGCGAAACATGTGAACTTCAGCTTCAACTCCGAGGTGATCGAGAGCTTCTCGGACATTCTCCATCGTTCCGTCACAGTTTCCCTTGCTATCGGGTTTGCAAAGAATATCGATACGCATAGCGGACTCCTTCCGGTAAACTCGAGAAATTTATGACCCCTAGGGTTATCATTATACGCAATAATGCTCTTCATGCAAGTCAAATCGTTAACGGTAACGTACCGTAATTGTTGCTCTGTAACTCGTCATGGGCTGATGACACCCACACACAACTCATTATTCTCGACGCTGATCCGCAAACGGCACCCTTCCTCAGCCCTTCCGTCAATGATCGCTCTCCCGATGCGGGTTTCAAGCTCATGCTGCAAATAGCGCTTCAAAGGCCTTGCCCCGTAAACGGGGTCGTATGCAGAGTCAACGATCAGCTTGCATGCTTCATCGCTCAGTTCCAACGTTATCTGCCGTTCTGCCAGCCGTTGTCGCAGGTCCTCCACCAGCAGCAGGACAATCTGCTGGAGCTGTTCTTTGCTGAGTGGAGAGAACAGAATCGTATCATCAATCCGGTTCAGAAATTCAGGACGGAAACACTGCCTGAGTTCCTGCTCCACCTGCTCTCTGACTGGTGCAGGTATCTGTTCATCCTGAATCCCCTCCAGCAGATACTGCGAGGCGATATTGGAAGTCATAATGACTACGGTATTCTTGAAACTGACAGTCCTCCCCTTGTTGTCCGTGACCCGCCCATCATCAAGAAGTTGCAGCAGGACATTGAAAACATCCGGGTGCGCTTTTTCTATTTCATCAAACAGGATCACTGCATACGGTTGACGCCGCACCGCTTCTGTCAACTGACCACCTTCATCATAGCCAACATATCCTGGAGGGGCACCGAGCAACCGACTCACCGAATGTTTTTCCATATATTCCGACATGTCGATCCTGATCATATTCTCTTCGCTGTCAAACAGCGCTTCCGAGAGGGCCTTGGCCAGCTCGGTTTTGCCAACGCCAGTGGGGCCAAGGAAGATAAACGATCCGATCGGTCTGCGCGGGTCCTTAATCCCGGAGCGGGCACGAATCACCGCATCAGCAACTTTCTGCACCGCTTCATCCTGCCCGATGACCCTCTGGTGAAGAACCTCATCAAGTTTCAATAGTTTTTCCCGTTCACCTTCCACCAGCCGCATCACGGGAATCCCTGTCCAGCGGGAGACGATCTCAGCGATTTCCTCTTCGGTCACCTCTTCCCGCAGCAGCTTGTTCGCTGATTCATCAGCATTCAATCGCTCCTCTTCAACCAGCAATTGACGCTCCAGTTCAGGGAGTCTTCCGTGCTTGAGTTCGGCTGCGCGATTAAGGTCATATGCACGTTCCGCATCACCAATTTCCAGCCGGACCTGTTCAATTTCCTCGCGGAGCTGTTGAACGTTGCGGATGCCCCCTTTTTCATGCTGCCATTGAGCAGACAAAGCCATCTCCTGCTCCTTAAGATCGGCCAGCTCCTTCTGTAACGGAACAAGCCGTTCGCGGCTTGCTGAGTCCTTTTCATTCATCAACGCAGCTTCCTCAATTTCCAACTGCATCGCCCTGCGGGTGATGGCATCCAACTCGGCCGGCATCGAATCGATCTCGGTTCGAATGGTAGCACAGGCTTCGTCCACCAGATCGATTGCCTTGTCAGGTAGAAAGCGATCGGCGATATAACGATGACTCAGGCCTGCGGCAGCCACCAAGGCATTATCCTGAATACGCACCCCGTGGAAGATTTCAAAGCGCTCTTTCAGTCCACGCAGGATGCTGATCGTCGATTCAACATTCGGCTGTTCGACCATGACCGGCTGAAAGCGCCGCTCCAGAGCGGGGTCCTTCTCCAGATATTGCCGATACTCATCTAGTGTCGTAGCCCCGATGCAGTGAAGTTCACCACGGGCCAACATCGGTTTAAGCATATTACCAGCGTCGATGGCGCCCTCGCTCTTGCCGGTTCCTACAATGGTATGTAGCTCATCGATGAAAAGTAGAATTTGACCGTTGCTGTCGTGAATCTCCTTCAATACGGCCTTGAGGCGTTCCTCAAACTCCCCCCGGTACTTGGCTCCCGCGACCAGAGCACTCATGTCAAGCGAGAAGACCGTTTTCCCCTTGAGCCCTTCCGGCACGTCACCACGAACAATTCGGTGCGCCAAACCCTCAACGATAGCGGTCTTGCCAACACCCGGCTCACCGATCAGAACCGGGTTGTTCTTGGTCTTACGCGACAGGATGCGAATCACCCGCCGAATCTCTTCGTCCCGACCGATCACCGGATCCAGGGTCCCTTTCTTGACCTCTTCAACCAGATCACGACCATATTTATGAAGCGCCTCATACGTCGCTTCCGGATCCTGGCTGACAACCCGCTGATTGCCACGCACCTCCGTCAGCGCCTGCAGCAGGCTGTCACGTGTGACACCCTGCTGCTTCAGGAGGCGGCCGGCGACAGTCCGTTCCCCTTCGGCGACTGCCGCCAAAAGCAGATGTTCGACGCTGACATATTCGTCCTTGAGTTGCTTTGCTTCATCGCTGGCCTTCTGCATCAATTGTCCCAGACGCCGGCTCGCATAGAGCTGTCCGCTATCAGCGCCCGGGCCACTGACCCGTGGTCTGGACTCCAGTTCCTGCGTGAGAGCCCTCAGCAGCGTCTCAGCTGATGAAGAAACCTTCTGGAGTAAACGGCCCGCCAATCCTTCCGGCTGCTCAAAGAGTGCCAGCAACAGGTGTTCGCCATCAATTTCGGCATGTCCGAAACGCAGGGCTGTTTCCTGAGCGACCTGCAGGGCCTCCTGAACTTTTCGGGTCATTCTGTCAAAGTCGATCATCTCTGTGTCTCCTGTATCGCAGGCTGACCTCAATGAGGATCTGCGAGAAATTTAAAAAGCCGGGATCGTTATCGATCCCGGCTTGGCTCTGCTCAATGAACTGTCTTGACGGCTATTTTCTTCGGCTTTGCCGCCTCCAGCTTTGGCAACCGCAAGGTGAGGACCCCATCTTTAAGCTTTGCTTCGCCAGCTTCGGTATCGATCCGCTCAGAAAGTTTGAACTGGCGATAGTACTCTGTGGACCGTCTTTCATCACCCTGGGTTCGTCCTTCCAGAGTGAGAATCCCCCGTTCTACTTCGACCTGAAGTCCCTGTTCGTCAACACCCGGCATATCCGCTGTCACAATCAGCGTATCATCCGTTTCATAGATATCAACGTTCGGCGTATAACGATAAACGGGGCTGCCCTTCTTTATCTCTTTCGTAGATTCATTTTTTGCGATCTGCTTGTCAGTCATAGTTCGCTCCTCTTTCAGGTTAATCAGAATAAGTGTCAGGTCTTCAGGCCGCTTTTACGGCAATCTTTTTCGGCAGAACCGATGCGGCTTTCGGCAGAGCAATGCTCAAAACTCCATGGTTATATTCTGCCTCAACCTTTTCTGGATCGATCTCTTCCGGGAGCATGAATGACTTACTGAATCGTTCACTTTTCCGCTCCCTGCGATGCCAAATGACATCTTCGCCGATCTCGGATCCGGCCATCTCAGCAGAGAGAGACAACTGACGCCCCAGGATATTTATCTCCAGTCTCTCCACGTCGATACCCGGCAAGTCTGCCTCAACCTGGTAAGAGCTTCCCTTGTCTTCAACTTTAAAGGATGTAGAATCGGCATGATGTTTGTGCGCAACTCCCAATCCCAGTCCGCAGAATAGCTGGTCCAACTCACGCTCCATCTTTCCCATTTCGTTAAACATATGCATACCTAACATCATGATTTCTCCTTTTCGTCATAGTCGTTGATCGGTTTGTAACTGCCTGCTTACGTAACCAGTCATAATACAAGGAGAATGCCAACTCAGAAAAAAACAAAAAGTTTCTTTTATTTCAGGCAGTTAGAATAGTACGAAAAGACAGGACAACAATTGTTGCGACGTCGCAGCTGTCGCGACAACTTGATAAATGCGACAGCTGCGACGTCGCAACAGAGGACCAATAGACAAGAATCAGGAAAGAGAGTCCCGGTCAAGATCGAGACGTTTGAGATGACGGTAAAGGGTGGCACGATGAATTCCAAGCTGACGAGCCGCCTGAGACAGGTTTCCCTCCGCGGACTGGTAGGCACTGCGGATAGCCTCTGCCGACAAATCAGTGCGCTGCCCTGTCGGCCTGTTCAATTTTTGCGAACCGGGACCAGGGGCCGGATAACTTTGAACAGTTGAGGATTGCAGAAGAATTGGCGAATCCTGAGCATTCCGTAGCGAATCAGCCTCATTCGCAGCAACCACAAACTGCTGCCGCTCACGAATCCATTCAGCAAAAGCTTTGGCACTGATCGCCTCCGCTTCCGTTTCAACGATCACTCGTTCCAGGACATTGCGCAGCTCCCTGACATTTCCCGGCCAGAGGTAGGATTGAAGCAGACGGACCGCTTCGCCGGTCAACTTTCGAGCTGATTTCTGGTACTTGACTGTGAATTGCTTTAAGAAAAAATCGGCGAGGAGCGGAATGTCTTCCACCCGATCTCTCAGAGGCGGCAGATGGATACGCAGAACCGCCAGGCGGTGGTAAAGATCAGAGCGGAACCGGCGCTCGGAAACCGCCTGTTCAAGAGGCACATTGGTCGCCCCTATCACCCGCACGTCAACCTGGCGACTCTGTTCGCTGCCGACGCGCTGCACGCGGCCGTCCTCAAGGACACGCAAAAGTTTTCCCTGAACCTGAAGGGGCATGTCTCCGATCTCATCAAGAAACAGAGTCCCACCATCGGCACGCTCAAAATAACCCCGGTGCTCCCGAACCGCCCCGGTAAATGCCCCCCGCTCATGCCCGAACAGCTCCGATTCCAGCAACTGCTCGCTGATGGCCGTACAGTTCAGTGCCGCGTAAGACCTTGAACTACGTTCGCTCTCATCATGCAGTCCCTTTGCGACCAGCTCTTTGCCCACACCCGTTTCGCCCGTGATAATCACCGAGGCATCCGATGCGGCATAGAGCCGTATTTTACGAAAAACCTCCCGCATCGCCGGACTTCCGCCAATCAGGCCACGGAAGCCTGTTTCCTGACGACTGGCGACGGACTCCTGTCGAAAATTGATCCTTACCAACTGTCCGGCATAGTCATCAGTCAATCCGGAAAACTGAATATCAGCCAACAGGGCGGGCCGCTCTGGAACCAACTGAACTTTGACGTCGGTCAGATCACGATCATTCAGCAAAACATCAGTCGCAAGCGGAATCAAAGAAGGAACAGCATCGGAGAAAAGAGCAGAAACTGCGCGGCCACGAACCGACTCGGCGGAAAGACCGCACCACTCTGCAAGACGTGCAGACAGGCTCTGAACCAGCCATTCACCACGACCTCTCTGCAGTAAGACAAGGTCGGGTGCGACGGCAGGAAGCTGTTTTTGAGAGGATAATATCAAAGGGTTACTCATGACCCGCTGTCTGGCCTAAAATCGAAGCTGCTTGACCATCTGCTGATAGGCTTCCTTCCCCTGGGTAAAATTCCCAAGTTTGACCCCCATCCCACCCTTGGAAGCAACTCTCAGCATGCTCTGTGGAATTTTTCGCGCCCAACGAACCTGGCCCTGACATTTCACAGTTTCTCCATCCGGGGTTTCCACTTCCAGCAACACGATGGTTCCCGGCTTTTCAGGCATTGCCGTTGTGATAAACATCCCCTTGTCAGAGATATCATCAGTAAATGCAATCCGCCTTGCCTCATCAACACCGAACCGGACCATCAGCCTTTTACGCTTACGATTTATCACCCGCTTTTCAGCCACGACAGCCTCCGCTCACAAAACATCAAAAAAAACAGCAAGACATTAGAAAATATATAGATTATTGACGTCGCCTGCAAGTTCTAATGAATCCATAACATGGATTGACGGACTTTTGGGCAGCCCAGCCCACAGAGGCCTCTGACTTGGAAGGTACTGGAGAACCAAGCTTGGAACAAGAAAGCATCTTGCCTTTGCAATGGTATCGAGGCAACGGACCAGGATGGGCACCTGTGTCGGAGGGAACAGCTTGCTGGCTGTAAGGAGATCCACCTGCTCCATTGGTATTAGGGAGCGACACCGGGGTAGCGGGCCGTACCCAGGCGTTTGTACTGGCTCGGGTCGCATGGCATATCCGAATCCTCGATCTCTTCAACATGGTATTTGATCAAGCCCTTCTTTAGCAGATATCGGTTCATTTGGGGCCTCTGCTATGAATAATATCTGAATATACTTTATTGGAATGACACAGGGATGATAAACGGCAGGTAGTCTGCATGGAGTGCGAAGTCATCTATCGACGCTCTCTTCAACGACTGGAAAGTTACCCGCTCTGTGGCGAATGACATCGACCGCTCTTTCAGAAGAAAAGTGCGACTCTAAATCCAGAGAATTTCCGACGTCATGTTGCGGGAAACGAGATCCCGGTTCTGGTGAATTTTGGGCCGAATGGTGTGGATACTGCAAAAAAACGGAACCCGCGTATGAGCAGGCGGAATCCATGCGGGAACCGTTCATGTGTTTGGCCAGACTCGACACCGAGGCCGGTGCGACCATCTCCTCTCAGTATGGCGTGAGCAGCCTTCCAACGATGGTCCTCTTTCGCAATAACCAGAT
>Ga0102946_1000590_pt1 | contig 12598 bp, 11 predicted proteins | sample SalPon2A_A_D1_MG_FD_78209 | JGI IMG/M metagenome (GOLD analysis project Ga0102946, IMG submission 78209) | Soil microbial communities from South San Francisco under conditions of wetland restoration - Salt Pond MetaG R2A_A_D1_MG | ecosystem: Environmental > Terrestrial > Soil > Wetlands | place... | reverse complement strand
GCGGACGCTGGCCGACCTCGACCCCACAGACCACACCAGCCCGGTGCCGCCGCTCAGTCTGGATGAGATCGCACAGGCCAGTCGCGCGGTCGAAGCGGCGTTGGATGCCAGCGACGTGCTCGGCTCCGCGCCCTACACGCTGGAAGTCACCTCGGCCGGTGTCGGAAGCCCTTTGTCCACCCCCGAGCATTTTCGCCGCAACGTCGGCCGCGTGGTCGAGGTGCGTCAGGTCGATGGCCAGGTGCGACAGGACAGGCTGCTGTGGGCCGGGGCCCAGGGTGTCCGGCTGGGCGACCCGTCCGGCGAGCCGTTGGCGTGGCACGACATCCGCCAAGGCGTGGTGCAGGTCGAGTTCAGCCGAGCGGACACGGGAGGTGGCCTCTGATGGATATCGACCTCGCCATGTTGAGGGGGATCGCGAACGAGCGAGAGATTCCGGTGGAGACCTTGGTCAACGCCATCGAGCAGGCCACCCTGAGCGCCTACGAACGCCTGCGAGGCAGCGACGCCGCCTCGCACGCCCGGGTCGAGCTGGACGGCAAGAACGGTCACGTCACCGTGTGGGCCCGTGAGCTCCCCGCTGAGGGTGAGCCCACCCCCGTGGAGGAGATGCCCGAGTACGATGACACCCCCGAGGGGTTCGGGCGGGTTGCTGCCGCGACCGCGCGCCAGGTCATCGTGCAGCGCATGCGTGAGCTCGAAGATGACGCCGTGCTCGGCGACTTCCGTGACCGCGAGGGCGAGGTCGTCTCCGGCGTCATCCAGCAGTCGTCCAACCCACGCAGCGTGCTGGTCGACTTCGGCACGGTGGAGGGCGAGCTGCACAGCGCCGAGCAGGTTCCGGGGGAGGCCTACCAGCACGGTCAGCGGATACGGTGCTACGTCGTCAGCGTCAAGCGAGGAGCACGAGGACCGGTCATCACCCTCTCGCGCACCCATCCGAACCTGGTCCGCAAGCTGTTCGCGTTGGAGGCCCCGGAGATCGCGGACGGGTCCGTGCAGATCGCCGCGCTGGCTCGCGAGGCCGGGCATCGCACCAAGATCGCGGTCCACGCCACCGTTCCCGGGGTCAACGCCAAGGGCGCATGCATCGGCCCGATGGGTCAGCGGGTGCGCGCTGTGATGGCCGAGCTCCAGGGGGAGAAGATCGACATCGTCGACTACTCCGAGGATCCCGCCACGTTCGTCGCCTCAGCGTTGTCACCGGCCCGCGTACTGAGCTCGGAGGTGATCGACACCGTGACCCGCCAGGTGCGCGTCGTGGTGCCGGACTACCAGCTGTCCCTGGCCATCGGGCGGGAGGGGCAGAACGCGCGGCTGGCCAACAAGCTCACCGGGTGGCGTATCGACATCCGCTCCGACACAGCGCGCGCCTGAGACGGGGTAGAATGGGACCCTGCCTATCCTGGTGACGTGACCGCACACACGATGTCCGACCCCGTTCGGACGTGCGTGGGGTGCCGGAGGCGGGATGCGCAGGGCACGTTGCTTCGGGTTGTGCTGCATGAGCCATCGTCATCGGGCAGCCCGAGCGTGACACCGGATCCTGCGCGGCGTGCGCCGGGCCGCGGAGCGTACGTGCACGTCGACCAGGCGTGCGTGCACGCTGCGGTGTCACGGCGAGCGTTTGGACGTACCTTCCGTCGCAATGGCATTCTTGATGCCGCCGCGGTGGTGCGGTGGGTGGAGCAACAACGAGCATGACCTCCGGGCACCGCCCGGAGCGCAGGTGAGACAGTGCGAGGAAACCCTGGCACTCCAGCATGGGAAGCGGGACAGACGCTGATGAGCACCCGATGAGTACGCAGCAATGAGCAGGCACCAGCACTAGTCGCGGTCGCGCGCCCCCAGGGCCCGGCCACGACGCAACCAGTAGGAGAAACGTGGCCAAGGTCCGGGTCTATGAGCTCGCCAAAGAGCTCGGGGTCGAGAGCAAGCAGCTGCTCGCCCATCTGAAGGAACAAGGAGAGTTCGTCCGCTCGGCGTCGTCGACGATCGAGCCCCCAGTCGTGCGCAAGATTCGCGAGAACCCCCCGGCGGAGAGTGCTGGCGCGGCGCCCAAGCGGGCTCCCAAGCAACCCGAGCCCGGGCCGTCGGCGACCTCGCCCCAGGTCAAGTCGGACGCTCGGGTCACCTCGGCGACGCCGGCGGCGCCTGCGACCCCGGTCGCGCCCGCCACGCCGGGCCGCCAGGCCGAGCCGGCACCGTCCGCCACGCCGGACGCCGCCGCTGACCCGGTGGCTCCGGTCGAGATCGCGGCCCCCGAGCCCACGGGCACACCCGCCCCACCGTCGTCCGAGGACGCGAGCGGCGAAGAGGTCCCCCCGTCCACACCAGCCTCTGCCGCGACGGGGGCCTCACCGGCGCCTTCTCCGGCCGCCGCGCGTCCGAGCGGCCCCAAGCCCGGCCCCAGGGTGCCGAGCCGTCCGACCCGCGAGCGCCCCGGCGGACGAGGCGAGAGCGGCAGACCCGGCGCCAAGCCCGGGCCGCGTCCTGGCAACAACCCGTTTGCGCCGAGTCAGGGCATGCGTGCGTCGCGCCCGGACCGGGGTGGCGACCGTGGCAGCGCCAGTGGGAGCTCGCGCCCGGGCAACAACCCGTTCGCTCCGAGTCAGGGCATGCCCCGGCCTGGAGGAACCCGTGGCTCCGAGGCCGGCAGTGGCGGCCCCCGTCCAGGCGCTCCCCGACCCGGTGGAGCACGACCGAACCCGGGCATGATGCCCGACCGTGCGGCCGTGCCCCGGCCGGGTGAGCGCCCGGCCCGTCCGGGCGGACGTGGACGCGGTCCTTCGGGTCCCGGCGGTGGCCCAGGTGGCCCCGGTGGCCCCGGGGGTGGCGGTTTCCGCCCTGGCCCCGGTGGCCGCGGTGGAGGTCCCCGCGGCCGTGGTGGCACGCAGGGTGCCTTCGGTCGAGGCGGCGGGAAGGTCCGCGGCCGGAAGTCCAAGCGGGCCAAGCGGGCCGAGTTCGAGCAGATGCAGGCACCCACCATCGGTGGGGTGAACATCCCCCGAGGCGACGGCAAGACCATCACCGTGCGTCGTGGAGCCTCCCTGACCGACTTCGCGGACAAGATCAACGTCGATCCCGCCTCCCTGGTGACGGTGCTGTTCCACCTCGGTGAGATGGCCACGGCCACGGCGTCGCTCGACGAGGACACCTTCGGGGTCCTCGGCTCCGAGCTCGGCTACGACATCCGGCTGGTCTCCCCAGAGGAGGAGGAGCGCGAGCTGTTCACCGCCTACAACATCGACCTGGCCGCCGAGGCGGAGGCCGAGACCGACGCGGACCTGCAGCCACGTCCCCCGGTCGTGACCGTCATGGGCCACGTCGACCACGGCAAGACCCGTCTTCTGGATGCGATCCGCGAGGCTGACGTGGCCGAGGGCGAGGCCGGTGGGATCACCCAGCACATCGGCGCCTACCAGGTACACGCCCAGCACGAGGGCAGCGAACGTGCGGTGACCTTCATCGACACGCCAGGGCACGAGGCCTTCACGGCCATGCGTGCCCGCGGTGCCAAGGTCACGGACATCGCCATCCTCGTGGTCGCGGCCGATGACGGCGTGATGCCGCAGACCATCGAGGCTCTGAACCACGCTCAGGCCGCCGACGTACCGATCGTGGTCGCGGTCAACAAGATGGACGTCGAGGGCGCGAACCCGCAGAAGGTGCGCCAGCAGCTCACCGAGTACAACCTCATCGCCGAGGAGTACGGCGGTGACACGATGTTCGTCGACGTCTCGGCCAAGGCCGGGCAGAACATCGGGGAGCTGCTGGAAGCGGTGCTGCTCACCGCCGACGCTGCCCTGGACATGCGCGCCAACCCCGACAAGGACGCCCGTGGTGTGGCCATCGAGGCCAACCTCGACCGGGGTCGAGGAGCGGTGGCGACGGTCCTGGTGCAGCAAGGCACCTTGCACGTCGGGGACGCCATCGTGACCGGTGCGGCACACGGTCGTGTGCGGGCGATGCTGGACGAGCACGGCAACAACGTCACCGAGGCGTTGCCCTCGCGGCCGGTGCAGGTGCTCGGCCTGGCGTCGGTGGCGCGGGCCGGCGACACCTTCGTCGTCGCACCCGATGACCGCACGGCCCGCCAGATCGCGGAGAAGCGTGAGGCGGCCGACCGCCAGGCTTCCCTGGCCAAGGCCCGCAAGCGGATCAGCCTCGAGGATCTCAACCAGGCGCTGGCTCAAGGCAAGGTCGAGACACTCAACCTCATCCTCAAGGGCGACGTCTCCGGTTCGGTGGAGGCGCTGGAGGACGCCTTGCTGCAGATCGATGTGGGTGAGGAGGTCGACCTGCGGATCATCGACCGCGGTGTCGGTGCGATCACCTTGAACAACATCAACCTGGCCATGGCCTCCGACGCGATCATCCTGGGCTTCAACGTGCGCGCCGAGGGCCAGAACGCCGAGGTCGCCGAACGCGAAGGTGTGGAGATCCGCTACTACGGCGTGATCTACCAGGCGATCGAGGACATCGAGAACGCACTGAAGGGCATGCTCAAGCCGGAGTACGCCGAGGCGACGCTGGGCACGGCCGAGATCCGCGAGGTCTTCCGGTCCAGCAAGTTCGGCAACGTCGCCGGGTCCCTGGTACGCAGCGGCGAGCTTCGTCGTGGCGCCAAGGCGCGGATCACTCGCGACGGCGTGGTGATCACCGAGGGACTGGAGATCGCCGGGCTACGGCGATTCAAGGACGACGTGACCGAGGTTCGCGACGGGTACGAGTGTGGTGTCAACCTCGGGTCGTTCAACGACCTCCGGGTCGACGACATCATCACGACGTACGAGATGCGCGAGATCCCGCGCACCTGAGTCGAGATGGGTGGGGCCCGGGCCGGTGAGGCACACGGGCCCCACCGTCCACCCGTTCGTCAGCACGCAGGAGGAGAGATGGCCGACACCGGCAGGGCCCGCAAGATCGCCGAGCGCACCAAGGTCCTGGTTGCGAGCGGTCTGGACAGCCTCGTCAAGGACCCGCGTCTAGGGTTCGTCACCGTCACCGAAGTGCGGGTCACCGGTGACCTGCAGCACGCCACGGTCTTCTACACGGTGCTGGGCGGCCCGGAGGAGCGGGAAGCGGCTTCGGAGGTCCTAGCCGCCTACCGAGGGCGACTGCGGTCCCATGTCGGCAAAGGCCTGGGCATCCGGCTGACGCCGACACTGGAGTTCGTGCTGGACGCTCTGCCCGAGGATGCGGCCCATCTGGACGAGGTCATGCGCCAGGTCCATCAGCGCGACGCCGAGCTCGCCGCGGCACGGCGGGCCGCGGCCTTCGCGGGTGACCCGGACCCCTATCGCAAGCGGCCCGAGCCGGGTAGCGAGGACATCGCCATCGACTCGAGCGAAACCGACGAGCGGGAGCCGTGACCGGTGACGGTCTGCTGCTGATCGACAAGCCTTCCGGCTGGACCAGCCACGATGTCGTGGCGCGGTGCCGACGGATCTGCGGCACGCGACGGGTGGGCCACGCGGGCACGCTGGACCCGATGGCCACGGGGTTGCTCGTCCTCGGCGTCGGCCGTGCCACCAAGCTGTTGACGTTCCTCGTCGGGCTCGACAAGACCTACACCGGCACGCTGCGACTCGGCCGGAGCACACTCACCGACGACGCCGACGGCGAGGTGACCGGAGGGTCCCCTGCTGGACAGGTACGGATGGGAGAGGTGCTGCGGGCGGTACGGCACCTGACCGGACCGATCGATCAGGTGCCCAGCGCCGTCAGTGCCATCAAGGTGGATGGGCAGCGTTCCTACGCCCGAGTCCGCGCGGGCAACGAGGTCGCCCTGTCAGCCCGGCCCGTCACGGTCCACTGGTTCGCGGTCCGGCGGCGACGCGAAGCCGCTCCGGTCGATGCCGAGGTGCTCGACGTGGACTTCACGGTGCGGGTCAGCTCCGGCACCTATGTGCGTGCGCTGGCGCGTGACCTGGGGCAGGCGTTGGGGGTCGGCGGGCATCTCACCGCCCTCCGGCGCACGAGGGTCGGCGACGTGGACCTGGGCCGCGCGCTGTCGATCGAGAAGGCGTCAGCCAGTCGCGACTGCGGGCTGCGGCCGATGGCGTCGGTGGCTCGCGCCCTTTTCCCCGTGCGCGACCTGGACCACGACCAAGAGCGCTCGCTGCGGCATGGCATCCCCTTGCCCGGCGTGCCGCGGCCGTCGCCGGGCCCGGTCGCCGGACTGGGGACCGATGGAGACCTGGTGGCGATGCTCGAGGAGACCACGCGGCGGACACGCAGCCGCGTCGTCTTTCCGGCCCGTTAGAGTGACGGCCGTGGAGCGCTGGACGACGGTCGAAGGTGCGCATGCGACTCCGCAGTCCGCGGTGGTGACCTTGGGCAACTTCGACGGCGTCCACCGGGGCCACCAGAGCCTGCTGGGCGCCGTGTCTCGCCTGGCCCGCGACCGGGGGGAGCGCAGCATCGCGGTGACCTTCGACCCGCACCCGGTTGCGGTCCTGCACCCGGAGCGCGCCCCGGAGCAGATCATCGACCCCGACTACCGCATGACCCTCATGGCTCACAGCGGTGTGGATGTGACCGTCATGCTGCCGTTCACCCACGACTTCGCGCAGATGGGCCCGGAGGAGTTCGTCCGCGACGTGCTGGTGCGGGCGCTCGGGGCCGCGGTCGTGGTGGTCGGCGAGGACACGCGGTTCGGGGTGGGCAACAGCGGGGACGTGGACACCCTTCGACAGCTGGGATGTGCGTACGGGTTCGAGGTGCGCATCCACGAGATCGCGGGCGACCAGGCGCAGGGTCGGCGGCTGTGGTCCTCCAGCGCGGTGCGCGAGTCGCTGCGTGAGGGTGCAGTGCACGTCGCCGCGGAGATTTTGGGTCGACTGCACCGGGTCGCCGGAACAGTCGTGCATGGTCACCACCGCGGACGCGAGCTCGGGTACCCGACCGCCAACCTCGGGCCGGACCGATCCGGAATGGTCCCGGCCGACGGGGTGTACGCCGGGTGGGTCGAGCGCGTGGACCAGCCACCGGACGATGAGGACCGCCGCCTGCCGGCAGCGATCTCGGTCGGGACCAACCCCACCTTCGCTGACGTTCCCGAGCGCACGGTCGAGGCCTACGTGCTCGACCGGCTCGACCTTGACCTGTACCACGAGACCGTCGGGGTCGACTTCGTGTGCCGCCTGCGTGACAACGTGCGCTTCGACTCCGTGGACCAGCTGCGCAGGCAGATGGCCCGGGACGTCGCGGTATGCCGGTCCGTGCTGCTGGGCTGAGCGCGTTCGTGCCGACGTCCGCCGCCCTCCAGCCACGTGGAGCCGGAGCGCGACCACGGCCCGTGGCCCAACGCTATCTGCGCACCGACTGGGGGATCTTCGTGGCGGCGCTGGGCCTGTCGCTCATCGGGGCGGTCCTGGTGTGGTCCGCGACTCATCGCGAGGTGGGGATGGCGCTCACAGTCCGCCATCTGGTCAACACGGCGGTCGGGATGGTGCTGGCCGTGGCTGTGGTCCGGCTGGATGTGAAGTGGATCCGCGCTGCCGCGCCGTGGATCTACGCCGGCGGCCTCGCCGGGCTCGTGCTGGTGCTCACGCCGGTGGGCCAGGTCGTCAACGGGTCGCGGTCGTGGCTGTTCCTTCCCGGTGGCTTCTCGCTGCAGCCGGCCGAGCTGGCGAAGATCGGCCTGGTCATCGGCCTGGCGATGCTGTTGGCTGAGGGACGCGACCCCCGCGTCGGCCCTGGGGTGCGAGAGGTGCTCCCGGCATGGGCACTGGGCGGCATCCCCGCCGGGCTGATCCTCGCCCAGCCCGATCTGGGCACCACCCTCGTGCTCGGTGCGATGACGATCGGTGTGGTCGCCGTGTGCGGCGCTCGTTGGTGGTGGACCCTCGCCGCGATCGTGGGGGTGGTCTTCGCGGTCGTCGCGGCGCTGAGGGTGCCGCTGCTGGACCCCTATCAGGTCGACCGGCTGCTGGCGTTCGTGGACCCGAGCCTCGATCCGGAAGGAATCGGATACCAGAGCGCCCAGGTGCGCCTGGCCATCGGCTCAGGAGGGTGGACAGGGGCTGGCCTGGGCCAGGGCCGGCAGACCCAGGGCGGTTTCGTCCCGTTCCAGGAGACCGACTTCATCTTCTCCGTTTCCGCCGAGGAGGCGGGTTTCTGGGGGGCGTGCGGCGTGGTGCTGCTGCTCGGCTTCCTGATCCTGCGCGCGCTCTGGGTGTCCCTGGTGACCGACGACCCGTTCGGGCGCGTCATGGCCGTCGGAGTGGCGTGCTGGTTCGGCTTCCAGACCTTCCAGAACATCGGGATGAACCTGGGTCTGATGCCGGTGACCGGTCTGCCGCTGCCGTTCCTGTCCTACGGCGGGTCGTCGATGCTCGCGTGCTGGCTGGCCATCGGGCTGTTGGCCAGCGCTCAGCATGCCCCGCGGCGCGCCCGCTGGCAGGGTCAGTAGCGCAGCGGGACGAACGTCTGCTCGTGCATGGGCGGGCGCACGTAGGGCACGTCCTTCATCACCGGCAGCTCGACCGGGTCCGGGATGACGTCCTCGTAGTCGAACTGGCTGAGCAGGTGGCTGATGCAGTTGACCCGGGCGGTTCGCTTGTCGTCCGAGGGCACCACGTACCAGGGGGCCTGCTTGATGTCGGTGTACTGGAAGGTGGTGTCCTTGGCCATCGAGTAGCGCACGTAGAGTTCGTGCTCGGCGAGGTCCATGTCGGAGAGCTTCCAGCGCTTGAGCGGCTCGGCGTTGCGCGCCTCGAAGCGCTTGCGCTGCTCCTCGTAGGAGACGGAGAACCAGTACTTGATCACGATGATCCCGGAGCGGACCAGCATGCGCTCGAACTCCGGGCAGCTGCGCAGGAACTCCGCGTGCTCGTCCTCGGTGCAGAAGCCCATGACCCACTCGACGTTCGAACGGTTGTACCAGGACCGGTCGAACATCACCATCTCGCCCGCGGCGGGCAGATGTTCCACGTAGCGCTGGAAGTACCACTGCGTCTGCTGACGGTCGGTGGGCTTGGGCAGAGCGGCCACCCTGACGGTACGGGGGCTGGTCCGCTCGGTGATGCGCCTGATCACCCCGCCCTTGCCGGCCGAGCCGCGGCCCTCGAAGATCACGAGGACCTTGAGCCCCTGGCTCTGGATCCAGTACTGCAGCTGGACGAGCTGCTCTTGTAGCCGCTCCATCTCGTCCTCGTAGATGTCCTTCCGCAGCCGGCCCTTCTTGGTGTAGTTATCGGGCTCGCCGCGGTGCGTGCTGCGGATGTCGTCGGCGCCTGCGGGTGGAGTGGGGTTCTTGCTCACTGGTGTCCTCCTGGGGTTGACCTGATGCTGGCGTATCCGTGGCGATCCGGCAACGGCTCCCACGCGGCGACCGTCGCCAACGCGCCCCTAGGCCGTCTGCGGGGCTGAGCCGCCATCCTCCCCGGGGGTCTGGGTCGAGGAACGCCGGGTGCCTTCGGGGTCCTCGGTCCTCTCCAGCGACTCCTCCAGGATGGCTTCCGCCTGGACCTGCGGGGCGTCGCTGTCCACGGCCTGCTCTTCGGGCAGCAGCTCGGCGCGCGTGTCGACGTCGTGGTCGTCCGGGGTCTGCGTCATACCCAACGACGCTACCCTCCGGGGTCGTCATCGCGGCAACACCGGAGCCCTCGGTCGGAGCGGTCAGTGGACAAGCTTGAGGCCGACCACGCATCCGATGAGCCCGACCAGCAACACCAGCTTCAGAACGGTGACGGGCTCGGCCCCGGTGGCCATGCTGTAGGTGACGGTCAAGGCCGCTCCGATGCCGACCCACACGGCGTAACCGGTCCCGACCGGGATGGTCCGCAGTGCATACGCGAGACCGGCCATGCTCAGCACGAGCCCGATGAGGAAGACAAGGCTGGGTAGGAGCCGCGAGAAACCCTCCGACGCGCTCAGGGCCACCGCCCAGACGGCCTCCAGCACTCCGGACAGGATGAGCACCACCCACGCCATGTGCATCCTCCTCGCCACTCGCGCCCCCCAGTATGACGAAACATCGACCGTCGGCAGACGCACTATGCCCGTGGCATCGGGGTGTGCGCGCCAAGAATCCGGACGACGGTGCCATGGCGCTGTCGGCGACGTGGGCTCAGCTGTCCATACGATGACGTTCACGTCGGTCTGAGGACCGGGTCACGCTGGTGCCGGACCTCACCCAGGTGCCCGGGTGACCGTGACCCAGACGCCGCTCGGCGACCAGGCCTCGCTGCGTGGCTATCTGGAACAGATCGGTACGGTCAGCGAGGCCGAGTACCCCCGCGAGGGTGAAGGCAGGATCCTGTTCAACCCGCCAGGCGGCCCGAGCCAGGACCTGTCCTCGCCTCAGCACCGCCGAGATGGGATGTGGGCAGCGCGAGGCGCTACGCCAGCTCGGTGCGCCGACGCGTCAGGTACTCACGCTCGGCCGCGTTGCCCGTGGCGGCGATGGCGGCTTCGTAGGCACAGCGTGCCTCGTCGGTTCGCCCTAGACGGCTGAGGAGGTCGGCACGCGTCGCGTGCCATGGCTGATAGCCCTCCAGCGGCAGGGAGTCGACGACACCGAGTGCGACCTGTGGGCCATCGATCTCAGCCACGGCCACCGCGCGGTTCAGCGCGACGACAGTACGACGATCTGGACGTCCGAGCGAACCGACTGGCCAACCACCTGCTCCACGCCGGGCTGCGTACCGGGTCACGAGTCGGTGTGTTCATCGAGCGGTCCCTGGACCTGTACGTCGGTCTGCTGGCCGCCATGAAGTCCTCCGCCACCTTCGTCCCGATCGACCCCGCGGCCCCCGCCGACCGGGTCGCCTACATCGCCACCGACTCCGACCTCAGCGCCATCATCACCACCTCGGCGCTGGCGGAGCAGTGCGCCGAGGCGCCGGTGTGGGTCGTGCCGGTCGACACCTTCGCCGCGCAGATCGCCGAGTCGCCACGGGGCCGCCCCCACGTCGACGTGGAGGGAGACCCGATCTGCTACATCCTCTACACCTCGGGCTCCACGGGTCGTCCCAAGGGCGTCGAGATCGCCCAGTCCAGCATCGTCAACTTCATCAGCATCGTGCCCGAGCTCTACGGAGTCACCCCCTCGGAGCGCGTCTACCAAGGGATGGTCGCGGCGTTCGACTTCTCCTTCGAGGAGATCTGGCCGACGTGGGCGACCGGTGCCACCCTCGTCGCGGGCCCCACTGACGGCCGCCGCGTCGGGCCTGGGCTCGCCCAGTTCCTCGAGGAGTCCGCGGTCACGATGATCTACTGCGTGCCCACGGTGCTGGCCACCCTGGACCGGACCATTCCCTCCATCCGCACCGTGAACGTCGGAGGTGAGGCATGCCCGGCCGAGCTCGTGACCCGATGGGGTCAGAGCGGGCGACGCATCCTCAACACCTACGGCCCCACCGAGACCACCATCACCTGCACCATGGCCGAGCTGTACTCGGGCAAGCCCGTCACCATCGGTCACCCCCTGCCGACCTACAGCATCACCCTTCTCGACGACGACCTGCAGGAGGTTGCACACGGCGAAGTGGGTGAGATCTGTGTCGGGGGGCCGGGGGTGGCCCGGGGATACGTCAACCGTCCGGAGCAGACCGCCGACCGGTTCATCCCGGATCCTGCCGGTGGCGAGTCGCGCATCTACCGCACCGGCGACCTCGGGCGGATCCTCGACGACGGCCAGATCGAGTACCTCGGTCGCGCCGACAGCGAGGTCAAGGTCCGGGGACACCGGGTGGACCTGGGGGAGATCGAGAGCGTCCTGCTCCAGAACGAGGCGGTCAGCGGCGCCGTGGTGAACCTGCACCAGGCCCCAGGGGCGACCGACGAGCTGGTGGCGTACGTGGTGCTGGCCCAGCCCGAGCGACGCTACGAGAAGGGCCTGGCCCAGCGGCTTCACGCCCGGGCCCAGTCCCGGCTGCCTGCGTACATGGTGCCGACGTTCCTGGAATGGATCGACGCCCTGCCCATGATGCCCAGCGGCAAGGTCGACCGTAACCGTCTGCCGGAACCTCAAGGGAGCCGCCTGGTCGGAGGCAGCGGCGAGTACGTGGCGCCGCGCAGTGAGACCGAGCGCCGGCTGGCCGCCGTGTGGGAGGGCGTGCTTGGCCTCCCGGCGGGTCACGCTTCGGTCGAGGCCGACCTGTTGGAAGACCTCGGGGGCCACTCCCTGGTCGCGGCCACCCTGATCTCGCGGCTGCGGGCAACGGGCTACGAGGGCACCGAGGGGCTCTCGGTCCTTGACGTCTACGCCCACCCCACGGTGCGCGCGCTGGCGCAGGCCGTCGACGAGCGCGTGATGGAGAGCAACCTCCAGCCGACTACCGACACCTCCGCCTCGGCGCCCCCGCCCTCGGTCGAGCCGCCCCGCTCCTGGCGGGTCATGACCTTCGGTCTGCCCCAGATCGGTTGGATCTACGCCCTGCTGTTCGTCTTCATGCTCCCGCTGGGCGTCGTCTACAGCCTGAACGGGGGAGTGCCCTCTTTCGCGATGGCCCAGCAGCTGCTGCTCACCCTGCCCGTGTCCTACCTGGTCGGGCGTTGGCTACTGCCGCTCGGTGCGGCTCGGCTGATCGGCGCCGGTCTGCGGGAGGGCACGTACCCCCTGTGGGGCTCGGTGCACCTCCGGGTC
>Ga0102946_1000589_pt1 | contig 12606 bp, 9 predicted proteins | sample SalPon2A_A_D1_MG_FD_78209 | JGI IMG/M metagenome (GOLD analysis project Ga0102946, IMG submission 78209) | Soil microbial communities from South San Francisco under conditions of wetland restoration - Salt Pond MetaG R2A_A_D1_MG | ecosystem: Environmental > Terrestrial > Soil > Wetlands | place... | reverse complement strand
GTTGTGATTAGCTGTGGTGGGTGGTAGTGCTTACCAGGACCTTACGAGACAGGATGTCGAGGATGAGCGACACATGGATGTGCTCGAGCGCGTCCTGGTAAGCACTACCACCCACCGCAGCCCACCTCCTGTTCAATCGGAGAGAACAAAAATCCCCGCGTTGTTCGAATGCAACAGTTACACCCCATGCAAATCTGATCTAATATCTTTTAATCTCAGCAAATCATTTGCTTATGAGTGCGGCTCGATACCGACTGGCGAAATATTCGAGCTATTGGTCCAATATCGCTTTAACCTCTGCCAGTTTCTGTTTGACCACCGTTGCGTTCACGCTGCCCATACGAACCAGCACTTTCTGCCCCGCTGTCATGGCTTCCAGGTTCGGGTCTTCAAACACGTAGACTGCTTCGGGTTTAGTCAGGTAGACGGGGCCGGGCACATCCGGGGTTTCAAGCAGATTATCAATAACCTCAATCATTCTTTCATCGAATGAACCCAAACCACCATTTTGCTCCCATGCCTCCTGGAAAAGCGGAGCATAACGACCATAAAACGAAACCAGCGAACCGGCGTCCATTTGTTGAAGCAGTGCAACATAGTCATCGTATCGTGCAAAATTTCGCGGGCTCAAAACCAGGTCTTCACCTTCTTTATCCACCAGGAACGCACCTTTGGCCGATGTTATCGGGTTGATATGAACGGGCACCTGGCGCGAGGTCAGGCTGTCGATTGATGCCACGGCCCTGCTAATCACCTGGTCCATGACCAGGTATTGCGACAAGCTCTCTTCGTTTGCAATGTCGCCCAGTGCCTGCATCACTTCGGGATCACTCTCACTCAGGACGGGCAACGGTTCCGGTGGCATCACCGGTTCGGTTTCAAACTCAGGTTCAATCACGTCACTGACCGTTGGTGGAGGCAAATCACGGCTATCAGGCTCAACAGGAACGACTGCCTGCACGGGTGACTCGATGACTGGCGCCGTTGGTTTCAGGAAGAAATACCAGGCGGCCACGGCAAGAATAACCAGCAGAAGGAAAGGAACGGCTTTTTTCATGATGATTCCCCGGTATCTTGAAAAGTTGTGCTCATTTATTATGACCCCGATCAGGCGTTTGCAGTTCAATTGATCCTGATCAATTGTATGCCTTGATCAATTTCGCAGGTCTGGTATATTGCGTGTCCTTCAGAATATCTAGCCAGACAATCGGAATACGTCATTATGTCCCTGAAAAAATTATGCAAGTTTGCAGTTTTACGTCGTGCCCTGCTGACCACCTGGGCCACATCTATATTACTCCTGTTTCCGGCACTGGCCTCGGCAGATACGGTGCTGATAGAAACACCGCTGGGTGATATCGAAATTGAGCTGTTGACGGAGGATGCGCCAAAGACGGTTGCCAACTTCCTGGCATATATCGATAGTGGCAAATACACCAAGTCCTTTATGCACCGAAGCATACCCGGCTTTGTCATCCAGGGTGGCGGCTTCACTTTTAACGGGACCAACCCTTCCGGCATCATTCCATTCGCCTCGGTTGAGAACGAATTCAAGGTATCCAACACACGTGGCACGGTGGCCATGGCCAAGTTGAATAATCAACCCGACAGCGCCACCAGCCAGTGGTTTATCAACCTTGCTGACAACTCGGAAAGTCTCGACACCCAAAATGGCGGCTTCACTGTTTTCGCCCGGGTTATCGGTAATGGAATGGCAGTCGCTGACGCGATTGCACAGTTACCCATTGTCAACGGTACCAGCCCATTTACCGACCTGCCCCTGATTGACTACGTTAACGGTGACCCAACTGAAGCAAACCTGGTGATGACAGCCATTTCCAAGAAAGACGTCACCACAAATCCTGAAGATTTTGTGATGAATGCCGGCTTGAATGATGCCTGGTACAACCCGATTACCGAGGGTCAGGGCTTTTTTATCACGGTGTTCCCCGATATCAACTACGTCAGCCTGGCCTGGTTCACCTACGACACTGACCTGCCTACAGAGGACGAAACTGCCAACCTGGGTTCTCCCGGACACCGCTGGCTGACAGCGTTAGGTCCAATTGATGGTGATACGGCTATCCTGAATATCGATATCGCAACCGGCGGTCTATTTGATACTGCCAGTGATGTCCAGCACACCGACCCGGTGGGTTCGGACGGCACGATCACACTGACCTTCTCGGATTGCATGGAAGGCTTGATTGAATATGACATTCCGTCCATTAACCAACAGGGAAGCGTTCCCATTCAACGTGTTGCAGGGGACAATATTGCGCTGTGCCAGGCACTGAGCACGGAGTAATTGGCTAGAGTGATCAAATCGCTGTCCCCGCCAAGGCAGGGACAGCAGTTGGTGGTGTTTAGGGTTTAACGAATTTCAGCGTCCAGCGATCCGTATTACCGGTTACTGTTTTACGCCCTACTTCATAACGCAGTTCGTCATCGGCGCGGTAATGCAGGTCTGAAAAATCAACAAACTCAAAGCCGGCGGCCTCAATCTCATGAATAGCCAGAACGGGATCAATTCTGCGTCGGTTCTCGGGGGTATCTTCTTCCATGTGACGGCGGGTATGATCAACAACCGCATAGACCCCACCTGACTTAAGCGCGTCAAACGCAGCCTTGTTCATCGCAGCGCGGCCATCAGCATCAAAGTTGTGGTAATTACGGAATGTCAGAACCATGTCCACGTCAGTTACACCCAGACCATCGGTTTCCAGTGTATAGTTGCGTGCGCCCTCTTTACGATAGAGTTTTGCGTCGGTCGCAATAACCTGCGCATCTTCAAAACCTGGCTCGGGTATCAGGTTGTTGGAAATATTACTGGTACCGAATGCTGCGTAATATTCACCATTTTCCTGTACTACCGGCACCAGCAGCTTGGTATACCAGCCACCCCCCGGAAGCAGTTCTACGATTTTCATATCGTCACGAAGTCCAAAAAACTCCAGCGTCTGAACCGGGCGCCGGTTTCTGTCACGTTCTGTGTCTTTTTCGGTCCTGATATCCGATTCCATCGCTTTTTCCAGCTTGGCCTTAGTGGCATCGAAATCATCGGCAAATGCCAGGCCGGCAAACATAAGCAGCAACACACTTAATAAATATCTCATCAAAAACTTCCTCTTTTCCAGTTGAAATCATTCGGAGCGCAATCTTAAATGATTTTGGCGCCCTGTTTCTGTTAAAACTAAGTCACATCGTATGCATCACGGTATTAAACACGTTCCAGTTCGGCAATTCGATCCAGCAAGTCCAGCGCCAGTGCTGCACCTGCGAGGTTAACGCCGAGATCACGCTGTAAATGGATAACCGTTTTTACCCGCTTTAAGCTGGAGACGGTAAACCGCCAGTGCTCGACATCTTCACCTTCCGGATCAAGAATACCCTCGGTCACCAGGGTGGTAATGGTATGGGTTTCAACGGTACAACTGCGGCATAGATCCGCCAGGCTCACCAGGTCACCATCCTCTAATACATCACCGAACAGTATGTCCTGATTACGTGTTTCCCTGCTCATGACCAGACCACCTCCATCGATGCACGCGGATCAAAGCTGATCTCTTCTTTCATACGCTGGTAGATTTCCCTGGACTTGTCATCATCGGCGGGTGGCAGAACAATCTGCAACACCACGTAAAGGTCACCCGGTGATTTGGCCGGTATGCCCCTGCCCTTCAGCCTCAGTTTTTTACCGGCTTTTGAGTTTGCCGGAATTTTCAAATCAATGGCCCCGGATGGTGTAGGCACTTTCACACTGGCACCCAGGGCTGCCTCCCATGGCGCAACCGGCAATTCCAGGTAAACATCGGCACCTTCCACGCGGTAGTAGCGGTGTGGTTTGAATTCTATTTCCAGGTACAGGTCACCCGCCTTGCCGCTACCCCTGCCCCTGGCACCCTGACCGGACAGACGAATCTGCTGGCCCTGGCGAATTCCCTTGGGAATACCTACCTTCAAAGTCCGGCTGCGGCTGACAACGTGCCCGTCTGCTGAAACCTCGGGCATTTGTAATGAAATGGAGCGACTTGCGCCGTTAAAACTGTCTTCTATATCAACCAGAATTTTTGCGTGATGGTCTTCGCCCTGCATATGAAACCCCCGAGGACCACCGGCACTCCTGGCCTGCCCGAAAAGCGATTCAAAAAAATCGCTGAAATCATGTTGACCGCCAGCACCCCGTGGTGAGCCGCGAAACTCAAAACCGGCATCCCAGTCCGGTGGCGGGCGGAAACCCTGTTGGTTGTTCCAGTCTGAACCCAGCTGGTCATAGGCGACGCGTTTTTCCGGGTCTTTCAATACCTCGTAGGCTTCACCGACATCCTTGAATTTCTGTTCGGCATTGTCTTCCTTGCTGACATCAGGATGGTACTGACGGGCCAGTTTTCGATAAGCGCGCTTTATTTCATCCTGGGTAGCTTTGCGGTCAACACCCAACGTCTTGTAATAGTCTTTGTAATCCATGCTTTAACCACTCACCAATGGATCGATTAACACTACATCACCTATCGTAGTCCTGAAATGGAGTCCACGGAGGACACCCTTGATGAATGATGTGGGGGTGAAGCCGCCCAGGGTCAATACCCACGGACCTGTTAAACCAATCTGTCCAGCCTGGATTACCAGCTATTCAATTTTTTCCTTGGGCAGATAAGTTTCAGCTTCCTGCCGGGTCAGTTCCTCCACCCGGAGGGTCCAGCTCGACAAGCTGGAATTGACCTGAAAAACGTAACGGCCACCTTCATCAAACAGCTTCACACCATTGTCAACGTACTTGGTCCTGAAAATTTTACCTAGGTACTCACCCCTTGCGTTGACCAGGTTGACTTCAACTGCCATTTGACCCGGATAGTCGCCATGGGTACGCCAATCCACGATCCATGGTGCTTTTACTTCAAATTCTGCCGTGGTTTTATTGCCGCTACCCTTAAATTCCCGGATCAACTCCTTGCCATTCGCATTGACGGCAAAGAATAAGAGTGCGACCAAAACCGTTAGACTAACTAGGAACCTGTTCATATGATTCTCCTGATGCGGACAATGCGCGCACATATGTGGGTTTTGAATCACGTATGTGTCATTACAATAGTATAGTTAATATCAGGAATTTCAAACACGAGACCAGCAATATGACCAGCCGCTTTCCGTATGTGCCATTGATACTCGTCAGTCTGTCCATGATCAGCTGCAGTGAACCGGAGCAGGCGCAACAACCGATACCAGAAGTGTCAGTGATACAGGCAATACCTCAGGATACGCCAGTTTTCACGGAGTTTGTTGGTAAGACGGTAAGTTCCCGCCGTATTGAAATTCGCTCCCGGGTGGAGGGGTTTCTTGAAAAACGTTTGTATGAAGAAGGGTCCATGGTGCAAGAGGGGCAGGCATTGTTCCAGATGGATCGCAAACCCTTTGACGCTCAATTGCGCGCTGCAAAGGCTGAACTGGCGCAGCAACAGGCACGATTAACCAATGCGGAAGCCAACCTTGCACGGGTAAAACCGTTGGCGGAACAAAATGCCGTCGCACAAAAAGAGCTGGATGATGCAATAGGTGTGTACCGGTCCTCTGCGGCAGCGGTGGAGGCCGCCAGCGCGAATGTCATGCAGAAGGAACTGGATCTTGGTTATACCGGGATTTACACCCCGGTAACGGGTGTATCGAGTTTTGCCCGAAAGCGCGAGGGTTCTTACATCGGTATCGGCCAGGATGCTTTGTTGACCTATGTTGCCCAAATTCAGCCCATGTGGGTGGAGTTCAGCATTTCAGAAAACCAGATGTTCAAGCATCGCTCGAATCAGGATACCGGCCTGGTGAAAGCGCCGAAACATGAAGAGTTTGAAGTGGAATTAGAATTGGCCGATCAGAGCATTTACCCGCAACGGGGGAAGATCACATTCGCTGATGTTTCATTGAGTGAAGAAACCGGCACATTTCTGATCAGAGCTGAAATACCCAACCCGGAAAAGTTGCTGCGTCCCGGACAGTTCGTACGGGCCCGCCTGCATGGCGCCATCCGTCCGCAAGCCATATTGGTTCCTCAAAGGGCAGTTCAACTGGGAGCGCAGGGCAGTTTTGTCTGGGTGGTCGAAGACGGCAAAACCAGGTTCCAGCCCGTGATAACCGGTCCGTGGCATGGTGATGAGTGGTTTATTGAGAAAGGGTTGAATGGTGGTGAGCAGATTATTGTTGATGGCGCATTAACCGTAAGACCAGGCATCGAGGTTAAAACGGTCCCCTACAAGGCTGCCAGCAAGACCGGTAAAGGCTGAACGGTATGATTTCTGCAACCTTTATCAAACGCCCGATCATGGCCACGGTGTTGTCTGTCATGGTGGTGATCGTCGGCTTTGTATCCATGGCGGGTTTGCCAATAACACAATACCCGGATATTGCACCGGTGCAGGTGACCGTATCCACCAACTATCCCGGTGCCGATGCGGAAACCGTGGCCAACTCGGTTGCAGCCCCCCTGGAAAAGCAAATCAACGGTGTCGATAACATGCTGTATATGCAGTCGTCCAGTTCGGCAACCGGCAACCTCACGCTGACCGTTTACTTCAGCATGGACACAGACCCGGATACCGCCGAAGTCCAGGTGAATAACCGTGTTGGCCTGGCCCTGCCGGAACTACCCGACGTTGTGCGCGATGCCGGTGTGAAAGTCGAGAAACGATCGTCCAGTTTCCTGATGCTGATCGGCATTTATTCACCCGATGACCGTTACGGTGAACAGTATATTGGCAACTACGCCGACCTGTATGTGCTGGATGCACTCAAACGTGTTCCCGGTGCCAACCAGGCCAGCATCATGGGGCTGCCTGACCTGGCGATGCGTCTGTGGTTGCAACCTGACCGTATGGCTTCATTGAAAATCACCACCACCGACATCCAGAATGCCGTCAGCCAACAGAACAAGCAGTTTGGCGCTGGCCGGCTTGGCCAGGCGCCAACATCAAAACCTGTTGAGATGACATTCCCGGTGGTAACCGAAGGCCGTTTTGACAAAGCGGAAGAATTCGAGAGTGTTATCTTGAGGGCGGACCCGGAAGGCACTGCCATTGTACGCATGGGTGATGTGGGTTACGCCGAGGAAGGTCTGAAGCAATACTTGTTGCGCTCCAACCTCAATGGCAGCGCCTCAACATTTATAGCCGTTTATCAGCAACCCGGCTCAAACGCGATGGAGGTTGCTGAAAATGTGCGCAAGGAACTGGCCAGGCTAAAGGAAAGCTTTCCAGACGGCATCGACTACAAGGTGTCTTTAGACTCTACCCAGTTTGTAAAAGCATCCATTGACGAGGTCATAGAAACCCTGATCATAGCAGTCATTCTCGTGGTACTGGTGACCTACCTGTTCCTGCAGAGTATCAACTCCACCCTGATACCCACCATCGCGATATTTGTTTCGATTATCGGCACATTCATGGGTATGTCCGCGCTGGGTTTCTCGATTAACCTGCTCACATTGTTCGGACTGATCCTGGCCATTGGTATCGTTTGTGATGATGCTATCGTGGTGGTGGAAAACGTCGAGCGGAATATGAACGAAGAAGGTATGAAGCCGCTGGAGGCGACCTTTCGGGCCATGGAGGAAGTAACCGGCCCGGTGATTGCCACCACGCTGGTTTTAATCGCCGTTTTTGTACCGGTGGCATTCCTGGGTGGCACCACGGGTGTTTTGTATAAGCAGTTTGCCATTACCATCGCAATCTCAGTTGCGATTTCCAGTTTCGTGGCACTGACACTTACACCGGCACTTGCCGCCATTTTACTCAAACCTGCCTCGACACCAGGCCGTTTCTTCACCGCCTTCAATGCTTGGGTAGAACGAATCACAAACCGTTATGTAGACGGGGTCAAATTTGCAATCAAACGTGGTGGATTGGCGCTCTCTGCATTGGCGGCGATGTTAATTGGCATCTATGTATTATTCACCATTATCCCGGGTAGTTTTGTACCCGCAGAAGACCAGGGTTACCTGTTTGCAGCGGTTGTTTTACCCGACGGCGCGAGTATCGACCGGTCCGAGAAAATGACAAACGAGGTGGCCAATATTTTCGCCGCACACCCGGCTGTTGAAGATGCTTCGGCGCTAAGTGGCTACAGCATCCTTGACGGCCAGTTTAAAACCAACACGGGTACTGTTTTTGTTTCACTCAAGGATTTTTCGCAACGTGAAGACCCGTCATTGACGGTGAATGCCCTGATGGCTGTTGTCACGCCAAAATTACGGGCGCTGAAAGAGGGCTTTGCGTTTCCCATAAACCCGCCACCCATACCGGGGCTTGGCACCCAGGGTGGGTTTGAATTCTGGTTGCAAAACCGGGGACAGGGCGGTGTTGCTCACCTGGAGCAGACGACACGTGACCTGATGGCCAGCGCCGGGGAAACCGGGGAAGTCGTGCGGCTTAATTCGACCATCAATTCCGCTTCACGGCAATTACGCACAAATGTCGACAGGGCAAAAGCAGAAACACTGGGTCTGCCGATCGCAGATATCTACAACACCCTGCAAACCCTGTTCGGCTCGTTGTATGTCAGTCAATACAACAAATTCGGCCGTGTCTGGCAGGTCATATTGCAGGCGGAACCACGCTTCCGTGAAAAACCGGAAGACATACAGAATATATTTGTAAGGCAGAAACAGGGTGAGATGGTGCCGCTTTCCGCAGTTGTCACCACCGAGTTTGTTGCAGGACCCGACCTGGTATCACGTTTTAATGGCTTTATGGCTTCCAAGATCACCGGTGATGCGGCACCCGGATTTAGTTCCGGGCAATCCATTGCCACCATGGAATCTGTCTCCACCAGCACTTTACCGGATGGTTACACCTATGCCTGGTCGGGCCAGGCCTATGAAGAGAAACAGGCCAGTGGAACTGCCGCACTTGTGTTTGTATTCGCCCTTGTCGTTGTATTTCTGATCCTGGCGGCACAATACGAGCAATGGTCACTACCCATCGCGGTGGTGACTGCAGTGCCATTTGGCATTTTTGGCGCGCTGGTCTCGGTGTGGGCACGGGGAATGGAGAACGACGTCTATTTCCAGATTGGCCTGGTCACCCTGATTGGCCTTTCAACAAAAAATGCGATCCTGATTGTTGAATTTGCAGAGCTTAAATACCGGGAAGGCATGGCCGCCAAAGACGCCGCAATTGAAGCCGCGCGTTTGCGTTTGCGTCCAATCCTGATGACCTCCCTGTCGTTTATTCTCGGAGCAATGCCACTGGTGCTTGCAACCGGTGCGGGCGCTGCGGCACGGCATTCCATCGGCACCGGCATCATTGGTGGCATGATAGGCGCAACCACGCTCGCCCTGTTCTTTGTACCGCTGTTTTACTACCTGATCATGACGACCAAGGAGAAAATGGCGGGTAAAAAAGCGACTGACAAGCCGGTTCCGGCAGTAGGGGATACCTGAAATGAAAATCCTCCTGGCCACCCTTGTAGTTTGTCTGCTTACAGCATGTGCAGTGGGTCCGAACTACGAAAAACCCGAAATCGAAACTCCTGACACCTACCGGTTTAGCGATACCGAAGCAGCGGACGTAGTCAATACGCAGTGGTGGACGCAATTTGACGACCCCGCACTCAATGAGCTGATCGACGAGGCCTTGCGGGCCAATCTTGATGTACGTACAGCTGCCGCCAGGGTTGAAGAATTTGCAGCCCGCCTGAACGTTACCCAATCCGACCTGTTTCCACAGGTAGGATACGGTGTTAGTGGCGAGCGTCAGGGCATCAGCGACAACAGGGCCGCCGGGCTTGGAATCGATTCCGTTACAACGGGATTTGATGCCACCATCAACGTCGGCTGGGAACTGGATGTCTGGGGTCGCATCCGCCGCGCCACCGAGGCCGCGAGAGCACAGTTGCTGGCGGCCGAAGAAGCCCGCCGAACGGTAATCATGAGCCTGGTGTCAACCGTGGCAACCAGTTATGTGAGCTTACGGCGCCTCGACAGACAATTGAAAATTGCCATTAAGACCCGTGATCTTCGTGCAGAATCCCTGCGTCTTTTCGAATTGCAGTTCAATGGCGGTGTTATCGGCCAGTTACAGCTTTCGCAAATTCAGTCCGAATATGAATTGGCCGTGGGAGCGGTACCCGTGATCGAAAGGGATATTGCCATACTGGAAAACCTGATCGCGATATTGCTGGGACGAAACCCGGGTCCCATTACAAGGGGTAAAACCATTGACGAACTGACGCTGGCGCAGGTACCGGAGGGTGTCCCATCCGACCTGTTACTGCGCCGGCCCGATATTCGGCGGGCCGAGCAGGACCTGATTGCAAATAACGCCTTGATCGGTGTTGCGCGCGCCGCCTATTTCCCGAGAATCTCACTGACCGGGCTGGCGGGTTTTATCAGCGGTGACCTGGATGCCTGGTTTAATTCCGATTCTATCGCGTGGGCTGCGGGTGGCGCCGTTGCCGGTAATATCTTTACCGGGGGCCGGATTTCGGGTGACGTCAAGCAGGCCGAGGCCCGTCAGCAGCAATCATTGTTCATTTACCGGCAATCCATCCTGACCGCACTGAAAGAAGTGGAAGATGCATTGGTCAGCACACAGAAAGCCCGTGAAAAACTGGTTTCAGATGGCCGCCGGGTTGAAGCGCTCAGCGAGTACGCCCGGATTGCCCGTCTTCGTTATGACAATGGTTTTACCAGCTACATCGAAGTGCTGGATTCCGAACGCAGCCTGTTTGCAGCGCAGTTAAATTATGTGGATACCCAGAGGGACATCTATGTTGGTTTGATCAATATCTACAAGGCAATGGGAGGCGGTTGGGTTGTCCTGGCGGAACAAACGGCCAACGAAGCCAATGGAGCCAACGGTGCCAAGTGAAATGAACCGGATAATACAGGCATGACAGATCAAAATATTCTTTTCACGCTGTTGTTTTTTGTTTTTGCATTTCTCATCTGGGGAAGATGGCGTTATGACCTCGTCGCGTTTTCGGCATTATTGATTGCAGCGGCGGCAGGTGTCATACCCAAGGCTGATGTTTTCTCCGGCTTCGGGCATCCGGCCGTAGTGGTTATCGCACTGGTACTGATTATCAGTAAGGGCCTGTCAAACTCGGGCGCCATCGAACTGCTTTCAAGGTACCTGATCGACGGGTCGCGAAAGCTGGCGTCACATATTGGCATTATGGCGGGGTTTGCCGCCGTTTTATCTGCGGTTATGAATAATGTGGCCGCACTGGCCCTGCTGATGCCCCTGGATATGCAGGCGGCGTCCAAGGCCAAGCGCAGCCCTGCCTTGAGCCTGATGCCGCTGTCGTTTGCTTCGATCCTCGGCGGGATGATTACCGTGATCGGCACACCACCCAATATCGTTATCGCCGAGTACAGAACCAGCGTGATGGGCGAGCCTTATCACATGTTCGATTTTGCACCGGTGGGGCTGGCGGTTGCCATCGTGGGTGTGGCCTATGTTGCATTGATCGGCTGGCGGTTGATCCCGTCGGCCCGTGGCCAACACGATATGGCAAAAGAGCTGAGCCATCTTGGTGACTACCTGGCCGAATTAAAGGTTCCTGAAACATCTTCGGCCATTGGCAAGAAGGTAAGGGACCTGGACGAAACAACTGAGGAACACGAGGTTGAAATCGTCGGGCTGATCCGTCGTGGCGAACGGCAGCCCGGTAAGGCCCGCCGCGTGGAGATTCGTAAAAATGACATCCTGGTTCTGCGTGCTGCACCTGACGGCATCGAAGCGATCGTTGGTGCGCTGGGTCTGCAATATGCAAGAAAGGGCAGCACCAAGGGGGGCGTTTTCACTTCCGACGATACCTCCTTGCTCGAAGTTGTTGTTCCCCAGGGTGCGCGTGTTGAAGGCCGATCTGCTTCCTCTTTACGCCTGATGTACCGGCATGGCGTTACTTTACTCGGGGTCTCACGACAGGGAAAACAATTTTCCAACCGGGTCCGGGAACTTGAGATCCAGGCGGGCGATGTCTTGCTGCTGCTGGGGAACAATAAAAAGCTGGATGATATTGCCAATTGGCTGGGCGCCCTGCCACTGGCTGAGCGTGGTCTGCAGGTAACACAGCGCAAGAAGGCGGGGCTTGCCGTGTTGATTTTTGGCAGCGCTGTTTTGCTGGCCAGTATCGGTGTGCTGTACCTGACCGTGGCGCTCGCTATCGCGGTGGTATTGATGGTGCTCACCGGCATTATACCCTTACGGCAGCTATACCAATCCGTCGAGTGGCCGGTGATTGTCCTTCTAGGCTCCATGATCCCGATCGGCATGGCGCTGGAGGCCAGCGGCGGCACCGGTGTAATCGCCTCGGGTATCGTGAGTGCCGCGTCCGATTTATCACCGGCGGCGGTGATGGTTATCCTGATGATCGTGACAATGACCTTGTCTGACGTCATGAACAATGTCGCCACCGCCGTGATCGCTGCACCCATCGGTGTCGATATTGCCAACACACTGGATGTCAGCCCGGATCCTTTCCTGATGTGTGTAGCAGTGGCTGCGAGTTGTGCGTTTCTGACACCTATCGGTCACAAGAACAACACCCTGATCATGGGCCCGGGTGGCTATCGCTTTGGTGACTATTGGCGCATGGGCTTGCCGTTGGAAATCCTTG
>Ga0102946_1000588_pt1 | contig 12616 bp, 10 predicted proteins | sample SalPon2A_A_D1_MG_FD_78209 | JGI IMG/M metagenome (GOLD analysis project Ga0102946, IMG submission 78209) | Soil microbial communities from South San Francisco under conditions of wetland restoration - Salt Pond MetaG R2A_A_D1_MG | ecosystem: Environmental > Terrestrial > Soil > Wetlands | place... | reverse complement strand
TTCGGCAACATGGGTGACGACTGCGCTACCGGCGTTGCTTTTACTCGTGATCCTTCCACCGGTGAGGACTACTTTTACGGAGAGTACCTGGTCAACGCCCAGGGCGAGGACGTGGTCGCCGGAATCCGCACACCACAGCCGATTAACAAGGCGAAGCACAAGCCGGGCGACCTGCCGGCGATGGAGGATGTGCTGCCTGACTGTTACGAACAGCTCGCCAAGATCCGCGAAATCCTCGAAAAGCACTACAAGGACATGCAGGACATAGAGTTCACTATCGAGAAACACAAGCTCTACATGTTGCAGACCCGTAACGGCAAGCGCACCGCCAAAGCCGCCGTGAAGATCGCCGTCGACATGGTCAGCGAAGGTCTGATCAGCGAGAAAGAAGCGATCATGCGCGTGGCTCCGGAGCAACTCGACCAGCTGCTGCATCCTTCTCTTGATCCCGATGCACCGAAGAAAGTGGTTGCCAAAGGCTTGCCGGCATCCCCCGGCGCTGCTAGCGGCCAGGTGGTCTTCTCTGCCGACGCAGCAGAAGAGGCAGCAAAGATCGGTTTGAAGGTGATCCTGGTGCGCGTTGAAACCAGCCCCGAAGATATTCACGGCATGCATGCGGCACAGGGGATCCTCACTGCCAGGGGCGGCATGACCTCACACGCGGCAGTGGTCGCCCGCGGCATGGGCAAATGTTGCGTTGCCGGTTGCGGAGAAATCAAGGTCGATTATGCCAACGAGCAGTTCACCGCCAGGGACGGCCAGGTCTTCAAGAAAGGGGACGTAATCACGCTCGACGGGACCACCGGCGAAGTGATGCAGGGCGAAGTGCCGACGGTGCAGCCGGAGCTTTCCGGCGAGTTCGGTCATTTAATGGAGTGGGTTGACGGGATTCGCCGACTGCGGGTGCGCACCAACGCTGACACCCCCCACGATTCCCAGGTCGCCCGCGACTTCGGCGCCGAAGGGATAGGCCTCTGTCGCACCGAGCACATGTTCTTCGAAGGTGATCGCATCATGGCTGTACGCGAGATGATCCTGTCGGCTGACGTGGAGGGGCGCAAACGTGCTCTGGCCAAGATCCTGCCGATGCAGAAGAGCGATTTCCTCGGCCTGTTCCGGGTTATGAAAGGACTGCCGGTGACGATTCGTCTGCTCGACCCGCCATTGCACGAATTCCTTCCGCACACCGACAAGGAGATTGAAGCACTGTCAGAGGATATCCATGTCCCGGCCCAGACCCTGAAAGCCAAGGTCGAGTCGCTGCACGAGTTCAACCCGATGCTCGGTCACCGCGGCTGTCGCCTGGCGATCACTTTCCCGGAAATTTACGACATGCAGGTGCAGGCAATCATGGAAGCTGCCTGCGAGCTGATCAAGGATGAAGGCTACGATATCGTGCCCGAGATCATGATCCCGTTGGTTGGTGAAGTGAAGGAACTAGCGATCCTGAGGTCCAACGCCATCCGCGTTGCCGACGAGGTCATAGCACGTTATGGTGTCGAAGTCACCTACCTGATCGGCACCATGATAGAGCTGCCGCGCGCCGCTCTGACCGCAGACGTGATTGCCGATGAGGCGGAGTTCTTCTCCTTCGGAACTAACGATCTTACCCAGACCACCTACGGCCTGTCGCGTGACGATGCCGGAAAATTCCTGCCGTTGTACGTCGAGCAGGACATCTACCCGAACGACCCCTTCGTCTCGATTGACCAGGCCGGTGTCGGTCAGCTGGTGAAGATGGGTTGCGAGCTCGGCCGCAAAACCCGTCCCGATATCAAGCTCGGCATCTGTGGCGAGCATGGTGGTGAGGCCTCATCGGTGAAGTTCTGTCACCGCATCGGCCTTGACTATGTCTCCTGCTCACCGTTCCGCGTACCGATCGCCCGGCTGGCGGCTGCACAGGCAGTCCTGGAAGAAGACTAAACATTTCTTGTGGTTGATGGCATAATGGGCCCCCGGCGAAGTCGGGGGCCTATATTTTTAGAAATAATCATTTCTGTAGAGCAGGGCATAATGAAAGCGCTGCAGGCTATATTCAGACCACTGGCAGAAGTGGATCGTAGGCATAACGGCAGACCTGAAGCCATACTTTTGCCAGATGCTTGATGACGTCGGGCCTGAATTTTGTGATGGAGACGAAACACGGTGAAGATTGTTGTCCTTGACGGCTATGCAACGAACCCGGGAGATCTCTCCTGGGATGGATTGGCCGAGTTCGGCAAACTGACGGTTTATGATCGCACTCCTGCTGAATTGACTGTCGAGCGCGCTGCAGGTGCCGAAGTTCTGATAATCAACAAGGTGTTCATCGGTGCCGCCGAGATGGCCGCATTGCAGGATTTGGTCTACATCGGCATCCAGGCGACAGGTGTCAACGTCGTTGATCTGGCTGCTGCCAGACAGCATGGGATTGCAGTCGCCAACGTTCCCGCCTACAGTACCGCCTCTGTTGCACAGCATGTTTTTGCCCTGCTGCTGGAACTGGTTCGCGGCGTCGGTCGGCACAATGAAAGGGTCAAACAGGGTGCCTGGACCAACTGCCCGGATTTTGCTTTCCAGGACACACCGCAGATTGAATTGGCAGGCAAGGTCTTCGGTATTGTCGGGTTTGGCGATATCGGCCGGGCCACGGCGAAGATCGCTGCGGCTTTCGGCATGCGGGTTTTGGTTCACACCCGTACTCCCGACCCGCAAGCTTTTCCGGAGATAAATTATGTCGGGCTTGATCAGTTATTGACTGAGGCCGATGTCATCAGTTTGAGCTGTCCACTCACAGACGAAACCGAAAAGCTTATCAATTCCGAGCGTCTTGCCAGGATGAAGGATTCGGCCTATCTGATTAATACCGGCCGCGGTTTGCTGGTCGATGAAACAGCGCTGGCTGATGCGCTACGCCACGGCGAAATTGCCGGCGCCGGTCTCGATGTTCTGTCACAGGAACCGCCCCCCTCGAACAACCCGTTGCTTGATGCGCCGAACTGCTTCATCACCCCACACCTGGCCTGGGCAACCAGGGCGGCTAGACAGAGGCTGATTGATGAACTTGTCGCCAACCTCAAGGCTTTCCTGGCTGGTCGGTCGCGGAATCGGGTTGATTGAAATCGAACGTCAAATGCGAGGAGTGAAAAGTCCGTGAAAAGGATTTGAACCGTTGTACTGTTGAATCGATTCAACAGTTCAGCGGGCGCAGTCCAATTCAACATTTAACAGGGTCCTTGTGATTTTTAATTCTCTCCATTCCTGGGATTTATCTCCAAACGAAGCGATTGCCCTGCAGAAACAGCTGGCCGGCCAGATCGTGCTGAGCCACCATGCACCTGATCCGATAAAAACCATCGCCGGAGTCGATGTTTCCTACGAAATTCATGGCCATATTTTTCATGCGGCTATCGTGATTCTTGATTATGGCTCGTTGGAGATCCTTGAGACAACCTCGGCCAGTGCTGAAGTCAGCTTTCCCTATGTTCCGGGACTGCTCTCATTCCGGGAACTGCCGGTCCTGCTTCAGGCCTTTACGAAGCTCGAAACAATCCCCGAAGTCATACTGGCTGATGCGCAGGGGGTTGCCCATCCCCGCCGGCTGGGTCTCGCCAGTCACTTGGGTTTATGGCTCGATCTGCCGACGATCGGTTGTGCGAAGAGTCGCCTCTGCGGGGTGCATGAAGAGCCTGACCTGGAAAAAGGCAGTTGGACGACGCTCTTGGATGGCGGTGAAGAGATAGGGCGGGTGGTTAGGACCAGGACACAGGTCAAGCCGCTTTACGTCTCGCCAGGGCACAAGGTTGGCTTTGACGGTGCGATTGAAATCGCGCTTCACTGCAGTCGGGGTTATCGGCTCCCGGAACCGACCCGGCAGGCGCACCTCCTGAGCAACAAGGTCAGGTCCGATTTTCAGGCGCGAAGTGCGGGTAAATAATTTCATGCAGAGGCGCAGAGAATGCCGGGAAAAACACCAGCAAAAGGTTTTCTCTTTAAGCCTGTGTTTTAAATGAACCTGCCGTTGGCCGGGGGGAAAGATTCAGGCAACACTCACTTTTAAAGTGCCTACCTTCTCAATCATCGCCTCCAACGTGTCACTACTCACAATCCTGCCGACGCCCGACGGCGTACCGGTCAGCAGGATGTCTCCCGCCTCAAGGGTAAAATATGTCGAAGCGACGGCAATCAAATCTGCGACCGACCTCATCATGTCACCGGTGTTGCCATCCTGACGTACGTCATCATTGACGGTCAATTTGATCTGCAGATTCTGTGGGTCGCCAACCTGGTCTGCGGGAATGAAGGCCGAGAGCGGACATGCTGTGTCGAAGGCCTTGGCGATCTCCCAGGGGAGGCCTTTTTCTTTCTGGGTGCCCTGTATGTCGCGCAGGGTCAGATCCAGGGCAACGGCATATCCTGCCACGTGGGCCAGGGCGTTGTTCGCATCGATGTTTTTGGCATCGGTACCGATCAGGACCGCGAGTTCAACCTCGTGATGGCAATCACTCGAATGGGGGGGGATGACGATCGTTCCGCCTTCGCCGATGATCGTACTGGCCGGCTTGATGAAGATCACCGGTTTGTCGGGAACCTGGTTGCCAAGTTCCCTGATGTGCTCGACGTAGTTGCGCCCGATGCAGACGATTTTGCCGACCTGGATCTCTTGCTTGCCGAGTTTCACGTTATGCATATAAGTCTCCTGAAGGGTAGTGTTGTAAATCTTGATAAAATTTAACGCAAAGACGCAAAGGCGCAAAGAGAAACCGTATCAAAATGCAGTTGATGGTGAATAATGTGCATGTCAATCTAACTGCGTACTGCTATATTTAAAGCATCGAATAATTTGTCAACAACAAGAGAAGATCCATGTTCCTGCCGATCGGTGACGTTCCAAATCCCAAAAAAACCCCTTATGTCAATTGGCTTTTGATCGGAATCAATATTGCCGTGTTCATAGTCGTGACGATGCCTTTGAGTGCGGCGAGGCCGTCCCTTGATGACCCGGCTTTGCTTGATTACCTGAACGCGATCGGTGCACAGGGGAATTGGCCGGTGCAGCTGATTTACCAGCATGTCTCGGCTTACGACCTTTTGGTCTTTAAGTATGGTTTCCGGCCGGCGGTGTTCTCTCCGGTGAGCATGTTCACGGCGATGTTCATGCATGGCGGCTGGATGCACCTGGCTGGCAACATGTTGTTCTTGTGGATTTATGGCGACAATGTCGAGCACCGACTAGGACATATCGGCTACCTGGTCTCTTATCTTGCTGCCGGACTTGCCGCGACGCTGTTCTTCGCCATGTTCGTGCCCGGCTCGCAGGTTCCGATGCTTGGAGCGTCGGGGGCCATCTCCGGGGTGCTGGGTTTTTATTTCCTCTGGTTCCCGCGCAACAAAATCAAGGTCTTTGTCTTCCTCTTCCCCCTGCTTATGACCACTCTGCTGATACCGTCCCGTATTGTCCTCGGGGTCTACCTGGTGATCGACAACGTCCTGCCGTTCCTGACCCATCCGGTAGAAGGCAGCGGGGTCGCACATGGCGCACACATCGGCGGGTTCCTGGCCGGTCTCGGGCTGGCTCTGGCGATCGACCGTTTGCCCGGGTTGTTGAAGATGAAGGGGACTATTCCGAAACCGGGCCACAAGCGGGCTAACCTTGTGGACACAGTGACAGATATCGTTCGCTCGATCGAACGTGACGACCTGCCGCATGCGGCGTCGCGGTATGCGGAACTGGAAAGTCGTGCGCAACGCGGCCAACTCTCGACGCACAACATTCTCGCGATCGGTGATTATCTGTTGAATAGCGGCGAACCGGATGAGGCGCTGACGGTTTACCGCAGGTTGATCGCCGAGCGTCCCGGGGACCGCAATCTTGATCTGGCCTACCTGGGGGCTGGACGTGCCATGTTGCACAAAGATCGCTGTGAAACTGCAGCCTGGCATTACCTGGTCGCCGCTGTCGACCTTGCACAGTCACCGGAAGTTGCCGGGAACGCCAGACGCTATATGAAGATGATTGAACAAGCGGAGAATGGAGGCTAGGGACTGGAGGCTGGTCATTCAGGCCCTGAAAAAATGTTTATATAGCAGTAATTTGTAAATCATAAACATAGTGGGGAGGACTCGGTTGCCCGTAACCCGACCCCCAACCCCACCAATGGAATTTATGTACGATTATCCCCTGTACCGTCCGCCAAGCGAGGCACGCAGCCAGATATTCCAGATTACCCTGGGGTGTTCGCAGAACCATTGCACTTTCTGTGGCATGTATAAAACCAAGCATTTCAGGGTGCGACCTGTTGCGGATATCAAGGCTGAAATATCGCAAGTTTCTGCAGCACACAGGCCATACGTACAGAGAGTTTTCCTCGCCGACGGTGACGCACTTATTTATCCCCAGGAAGGCCTGGTAAAGATCCTGGATTTACTCGCGGATAATTTCCCGAGGCTCACCCGGGTCGGCATCTATGCCTCGCCAAACAGTCTGAAAAGCAAATCTGTTGCCGAGCTGACCCTGTTGCGTGAAAAGAAGCTGCGAATGCTTTACTTCGGTTTGGAAAGTGGCGATGCACAAACCCTGTCAGCCGTGCGAAAAGGGTTCACGCCGGAAGAGATGATGTCTTTGTGCCGCAAGTCCCAACAGGCCGGGATGAAACTCTCGGTCACCGCGATTCTTGGCTTGGCCGGGCAGGAACGCAGTCGGGAGCATGCCCTGGCGACGGCTGAATGGGTTACCGAATTGTCGCCGGAATTCTTCTCGCTGCTGACGATGTTCCAGCGGCACAACGATGATTTCCTGCGTTCAATCACCCTGCAGACCAATGGCGGGATTCTCAAGGAAGCACTCGAAATTGTCCGTCATCTTGCTCCGCAGAAAACCATTCTGCGTTCAAACCATGTCTCAAATATCCTGCACCTGGCGGGGGCCTACCCGAAAGACCGTGAGAAGATAATCGCCCAGGCTGAGCAAGCTCTAGCTTTAGGTCGGCAGCACCCGGGGTGGTTCAACGAAGTGCCGGATTATTCCGAAGAGGATTATTGATGAGAGACTGGTTCTGGATTACCGGCAACATATAGTGAATTTGTTGCCTTTTTTCTTTTTCTTTAAAATCTTAAAAGCAAAACCGGCGGGTCGCGTCACGCCAGACGCCTTCCTTTTTGTCCAAGCGGCGACAATAAGTAAGCAAAAAACGCCTTTCTCCTTGCGGAGAGCATCTCCTTTGCCGGGTTCTGCGTTTGCTTTGATTTTCTTTCCTGGTCGCCAAAAAATAATGTTGTTGTCGGGTCGCCCCGAAGTCCTAGACTTTATCTAAAGCCTTTCTTTTCCACTTTTATTAAAAAGGAAACAAAAGAGGGATAATCATGGTCGCGATGATCCATACCATGATATTCAGCGGCGCACCAACCTTGGTGTAGTCAAAGAACTTGTAGCCTCCAGGGCCCATGACCAGGGCATTTGATTGGTGGCTGATCGGGGTCATGAAGCACATTGAGGCGGCGATGGCGACGGCCATGAAGAAGGGGCGTGGAGACACGGCGAGTTCGACAGCAGTGTTGTAGGCGATCGGTGCTACCAGCACGGCCGCAGCTGCATGGCTCATCACCTCGGTGAGACAGAAGGTGATCAGGAAAACCGCTCCGAGTACGATCCATGCCCCATATGAGCCGACCCCTTCGATGATCAGGTGAGCCAGTAGTTCTGCGGCGCCGCTGTTCTGCATGGCATGGCCCAGCGGCAGGGTGCCGGCGATCAGGATGATGATCGACCAGTCGATGCTGTCATAAGCCTCTTTGATCGTCAGGCATCGGGAGAGAATCATGATCAAGGCGCCCAAGGTGGCCGCAACCATGATCGGCGCAGTTCCCGAGACAGTCAGAAGTACCATGCCAATGATGGTGGCCACGGCGATGGGGGCCCTTCGTGGGCGATATGTGACCGAGGCGACACCACCAAGAACCAGGAAACCATGTCCCTTGGCAAGGTGACGGACTTTTTCTTCCGGCCCCTGCAGCAACAACACGTCGCCAAACTGCAGAATCACTTTTTCAATTTTACGGACCACCGGTGCTCCGCTGCGCCAGATTGCCAATACTGTCAATCCGTGGGTGCTGGAAAAACGTTCCTGGCTCAGGGTCTTTCCGACCATGTCACTGGTTGGGTCGAGTGAGGCTTCGACAACCACAAATTTTTCATCCGATGTACCGGGCAGGGGATTGTCCCGTTCCGGGATGACAAGAAGACCTTTTTCCTTCATGACTTTGAGGATCCCTTCCGGGTCACCCTCCAGAAAAAGGATATCTCCTGCGCGAAGTTTCCGGTTGCGTTTCGGGCGTGAATATTTTCTTCTCTGGCGCAACATGGCGCGGACTTTCATGTTGAACTCCCGCTCCAGTTTGCTCTGGCTGATTGTCTGGCCATCCAGCGGCGACCCTTCGAGAATCTCTATTTCAGTAATGTACTCCTTAACCTGGTAGGCCTCGGTCAAGGTGCCTGATTTTCGTACCGGCAGGAACTTGTGACCGAAGAAGGCCATGTAGCTGATGCCGCAGGCGAGCAGGATCAAGCCGAGGGGGGTAAAAGAAAACATCTGAAACCCTTCGCCGGTATATTCCAGAAGGAGTTCATTGATCAGAATATTGGGTGGAGTGCCGATCATGGTGCAGACGCCACCGAGTAGAGAACCGAAGGCCAGCGGGATCAGCAGTTTGCTGGCCGGGAGCTTGGTCCTTCGGGCAACCATGATAACGATCGGCATCAGGACCGCGGTCGCACCGATGTTGTTGATGAACGCCGAAAAGAGAGCCACAGTCCCCATGATCGAGGCAATCATCAAAGTCTGGTTGTGACCTGTTCTGTCGATCAGTCGCTCACCGAACTTGGAAATCGCACCGGTGTGGGAAATGCCCGTTCCGAGGACAAACATGGCTGCGACAGTTATGACAGCCGGATTACTGAATCCTGAAAAAGCTTGTTCTGGAGTCACCAGTCCGGTCAGAGCGACAGCCAGCAGGACCATCAGACTGACGATATCCATGCGCAGCCATTCCGTGGCAAAGAGGATGATGGCGATCAACAGGATGACAAGGGTGAGGACGATGTCCATGAATGACCTGGTAATGATTTCACTGGTTTAGGTTGACATTACTATTCTACTGGAGATTGGCCCAAGCTCAAGGAGAGAATGCTTTTGCCGCAAACTCCGGAGAAGAAGACCCGATGATCGCAGAAATCAGGGCGATTCCATATGCACCTGCTTGCCGAACCTTGGCAGCTCTTTCCGGATTGATGCCGCCGAGGGCGAAGATCGGCAGGGGGCTGTTCCTGCAGACTTCAGCCAAAACATTCAGACCCTGGGGGGCCCCGTAAGCGGCCTTGGACGGAGTAGCGTAGACGGGGCCGAAAGTAACGAAATCGGCTCCCTGACTACAAGCTGTCAGAATCTCACCCCTGTTGTGAGTGGAAACACCGATAAGCATTTTCGTTCCGATCTGTCTGCGAACAACCTCCGTAGGTCGGGAATGTCCGCCAAGGTGGACGCCATCAGCCCCTACGGCAAGGGCAATATCAACATGGTCATTGATCATCAGTCGGGCACCGTAAAGATGGGTCATGGCGCGGATTTCATAGGCCAGAGGCAGGAGTTCGGCGGCAGAAAGGTCTTTCTCCCGGAGTTGAACGGCTTTGATCCCGCCCCGCAATGCGGCTTCAATGGTGGAAAAGAGAGTGTGTCCTGCAGGGACCTGGTGACGGTCGGTGATCAGGTAGATGTTGAAGTCGACGGGAAGAGGCATATTACAGGCCTTTGGGAATCCAGTATCCTGAATTCAGAAAGGAAAAAGTCTGTGATGACCTTCCGGATTCTGGCTCATGAATTCTGGATACCTTATGAATCCTGGCTCTGGCTTTTTCTTACATCGCGCCACGTTTTTCGCATTTCTTCCCCGCATCGCGGGTGAGGAAAGCTCCATCCCAATCCTTCCAGACCGGATCGTAGCCGCGTGTCCTGAGGATGTCGGCAATCTCGGACGGTGTACGATCGTCATCAATGGTGAACTGTTCGGTAGCTGAGCCTTCTTCTGCGTAGCCGCCGGGGGCGGTGCAGGAACCGGCACTCATCTGGGTGATGCCGAGGGGCAGCAGGTTGTCCCGCAGGTCAGCGCTCTCCCTGGTTGACAGGACCAGCCCGGCGTCGTGCAGTAGCAGGCGCATGGCGCACATCAACTGGACGAACTGTCTATCGGAGACTGGATGGGGGGGCTGGAAGCCGCCTTCTGCAGGGCGCAGACGAGGGAAAGAAACCGTCAGCAATGTGCGCCAGTAATGATGCGCCAGGTGGCGGCCGTGTAGACCGGCGAAGAAGGCCTCGCTGCGAAAGTTCCCCAATCCCAGCAGGAAGCCGATGCCGATCCGTCTAAGGCCCGCCGCTCCACCTCGCTCAGGGGTTTCAAGACGGAAGCGGTAATCCCGCTTGCGGCCGCTCGGGTGAAGTTGCGCATAGAGTTCCGGGTCGTAGGTCTCCTGGTAGATCGTCAGGGCATCGACTCCGGCGTCGACCATTTCCCTGTAGCCGTCGGTCTCCATCGGATAAACTTCAATGCCGATCGAGGAAAAGAGCGGCCGGATCCGTTCGGCAGCGGCCGCGATGAAGTCGTTGCCGATCACCCCCGGGGCCTCTCCTGTCAACAGCAGAATGTGACGAAAACCCTGGTTGTGCAGGATCCGCGCATCTTTCTCGACCTCGTCCAGGGTCAGGGTCCGTCGCGGGACCTTGTTGTGCACCGAGAACCCGCAATAGAGACAGCTATTGTGGCATTCGTTGGAGAGATACAGCGGCGCGTAGAGCAGGACGGTACGACCGAACCGGCGCAAGGTAATGGCATGAGCCTTCTGGGCGAGGTCTTCGATGAAATCTTCGGCTGCAGGTGACAGCAAGGCCATGTAGTCGCGGTTGTCGATCTGTTCCGCGGCCAGTGCCCGTCGAACGTCTGCAGCGGTCATGGCCTCTATTTCGTTGAGGACCTGTTGCGGGTCATATTTATTAATGATGTCGTAAAAGGTCATTTATGTCTCGTTTGAAAAAAGTATTCAGAGCGATAATCCGGTATCCAGAAGCAAGTCATCAAAGCTTTTGACCCTCTGCTGGATTCTGAATACTGAAGTTATTTTCGCAAAAATCCCGTCAACGGACTGCTCGCTTCCGCCTTGTCCTGTTGCTTGCCGAGCCCGGCCAGGTAGGCTTCGCGACCTGCTTCAACGCCCTTTTTGAAAGCGCCCCCCATAGCTCCCGGGTCGCGGGCAACGGCCAGGGCGGTGTTGACCAGCACTGCATCGGCGCCCATCTCCATTGCTTCCGCGGCATGGGATGGGGCCCCGAGGCCGGCATCGACGACCACGGGTACAATGGCCTGTTCAATGATAATGGCAATGTTGTCGCGGGTTCTCACACCCTTGTTGGTGCCGATCGGTGCTCCGAGCGGCATGACTGTTGCCGTGCCGGCTTCCTGGAGATGCTTGGCCAGGACCGGGTCGGCGTTGATGTAAGGCAGGACAATAAAGCCTTCCTTGACCAGAACTTCAGCGGCCTTGAGTGTTTCAATCGGGTCCGGCAGTAAGTAATAAGGGTCCGGCGTGACCTCGAGTTTGACCCAGGGATCGCAACCCGCTGCCCGGGCAATCCGGGCCAGGCGAATCGCCTCTTCGGCATCCCGGGCACCGCTGGTGTTAGGCAGCAGAAGGTAGCGCTCGGGGTCGATATGCTTGAGCATGCTGTCCTGGGGATTATCAACATCCACCCGGCGCAGGGCTACGGTGACGATCTCGCTGCCGGAACCCTCCATGGCCGCTACCATCGCTTCGTTCGATGAGAATTTGCCGGTCCCGACCATCAGTCGCGATTTAAACGAGCGGCCGGCGATTATCAGTTCATCCATTTAAAGTTCCTTGGCAATGAGAGAATATTCAGAATCCAGTATCCAGAATTTTTATAATTTTCTACTGGATTCTGGCTGCTGAATGCTGGGTTCTGGTCTCAAGTTTTTTCTCGCCTCGCACTATGCCATCAGCGTTTCCGGATTCTATCCCCCGCCGACAAAGTGAATCACTTCCAGGGTGTCACCTTCGTTTAAAATAGTTTCTGCAAGTCTTTGGCGAGTGATGATGTTGTGGTTGTGCTCCACCACGACCTGTAGACAATCCAGCCGCACTTGATCGAGCAATTCCTGTATGCTGGTGCCGGTTTCCAGCTCGCGCGGCTTGCCGTTGAATAGGATTTGCATTGATTAAAAACCCTTTGGAATTAAGTATTCAGAAGAAAATCATCAAAGCTCTTGATCATCTCCAGGATTCTGAATTATGGCTACTGATACTATGATTAATCTTTCTCCGGAGCTTTGCCGAGCAACAGACGTAACACAGCATTGGCCTGGTGGTGTGCTGCAACACCGACGCGGGGAGCCATCAGGCCTGTTCCCGGCGCGGCCGCTGTACTGCCGTCTCCGCAGAGATATAGGTTGTTTGCGACCCGCTGCGTTCTGATGGTGTTGGCCGGGCCTGATCCTGCCATGCCGGAGCCTGCTACGATCGATCGGTCCGGGAACCGGGCGGCGAAGGTTTCGATCAGCATAACCTTCTGGTCTG
>Ga0102946_1000587_pt1 | contig 12631 bp, 13 predicted proteins | sample SalPon2A_A_D1_MG_FD_78209 | JGI IMG/M metagenome (GOLD analysis project Ga0102946, IMG submission 78209) | Soil microbial communities from South San Francisco under conditions of wetland restoration - Salt Pond MetaG R2A_A_D1_MG | ecosystem: Environmental > Terrestrial > Soil > Wetlands | place... | reverse complement strand
GCCGCGTCTCTGTGGTCGGCCACCCGCACCGAGGGCCTGGAGGGGGTGGTCTCCAAGCGGCGCAGCTCGGTGTACCGGCCCGGGACCCGCAGCGCCGACTGGTTGAAGTACCCCCACCGCGCGACCGAGTCCTACGTCGTGGGCGGCTGGCGTCCCGAGGTCGGCTCCTCGCGACTGGGTGCCGTGCTCGTCGGTGTCCCGACCGGCAGACCGCCCGCAGGACTGCACTACCGGGGGCGTGTGGGCAGCGGGCTCGCCGGACGAGCAGGGGCCGCGCTGGCCGAGGCGGTCGCGGGGTGTCCGAGCGCGGACTGCCCGTTCACCTCCGAGATGCCGCCTACCGACGCGCACGGCACCACCTGGGTGCGCCCGGAGCTGGTCATCGACGTCCGTTCGTTGGGCCTGACCGCCGGCGGGCGCCTGCGCCAGCCCTCCTTCGTCCGCCCTCGCCCCGACCTCGGTGTCGAGGAGCTGGCGGATGGATGAGGCTGCGGCGCAGCGTCTGCGGGTAGCCGGACGCGAGATCCGGGTCACGCATCTGGACAAGGTGCTCTACCCGCGGACCGGCACCACCAAGTCGGACGTCCTGGCTCATTACGTGGCCGTGGCCGACCGTCTGCTGCCCCACCTGCAGCAGCGGCCGCTGACCCGGATCCGGTGGCCGAACGGGGTGGCAGCGGACCACTTCTTCGAGAAGAACCTGCCCAGCGGCGCCCCCGCCTGGCTGGACCGGGTCACCATCGGCGGGCGTGGCTACGGCTCGCGCTCGGACGGCGCTGAGGTCACCTACCCCCTGGTCGAGGACCTGGCCGCGCTGGTCTACCTGGTCAACCTCGGGTCGCTGGAGCTGCACGTCCCGCAGTGGCGGGTCGACGAACACGGGGCACCCCAACGCCCCGACCGCATGGTGGTCGACCTCGACCCGGGGCCGGGCACGGGGTTGACGCAGTGTGCCCAGGTTGCTCTGCTGGTGCGCGAGCACATCCAGGGCACGGGGCTGGAGCTCACGCCGGTGACCAGCGGCAGCAAGGGCATGCAGCTGTACGCCCAGCTGGAGGGTGAGCGCGAGGCGGCCGAGGTGAGCGCGGTGGCCAAGTCGCTGGCCCAGCACCTCACCTCGAGCCATCCTCATCTCGTGGTGTGGCAGATGAAGCGCGAGCTGCGCCGAGGCAAGGTCTTCCTGGACTGGTCACAGAACGTGGCGGCCAAGACCACCATCTGCCCGTGGTCGCTGCGGGGCCGGGAGCACCCGACGGTGGCCACCCCACGGTCCTGGGGGGAAGTCGAGGACGGCGCGCACGGGCGCACGCCCCTGGAACAGGTCGACATCCACCAGGTGGCGAGCTACCTGTAGCGCGGCGAGACACCTGGGGACCGAGCGCGCGCGGCTCGGTCCGGTGAGGCGGCCGAGGACATGCACAGGCCCTGGCCACCGTGCGGGTGGCCAGGGCCTGTGCGGAACCGTCGTCGCGACCTCAGTGGGCCGCGGCGTACGCCTCCTGGACGTCTTGGGAGACGCGGCCACGGTCACTGACCTGGTAGCCGTTGGCCCGACCCCACTCACGGATCTTGGCCAGCTCCTCACGGGATGAGCCACCACCTGAACCGCCGTTGCGACGACGGGTCTGACGACGGCCACCGGAGCGTCGCGCCTGCCCCACCCAACGGGCGAAGTCGTTACGCAGCTGGGCGGCGTTGCCGTCACTCAGGTCGATCTCATAACTGACACCGTCGAGTGAGAACTCCACTGTCTCCGTGGCTTCGCTACCGTCGACGTCATCCTCGAGAATGACTTGTACTCGTTGAGCCATGAAATTGTACCTCTTGCTTCATCGGGGGATGTGATCCGGACACGGATCGGATCACCACGCTGATATTAACCCCGAAATAGCGAGAAAGACAACATTGAATGGCTAGTGTTCGTTTGTGTCCTCGGCCGCGCCCGGGGATTCCGGATTCGCCGCTCGTGCTGCGTCTTCCTCGGCCTCCCAAACCCGTTGCGCCGCACGCTCTCGACGGTCACCCTCGATGATGTGCTTCATGATCACCCAGAAGAGGTAGAGCAGTCCGACCGTGGGCAACAAGGCGGCCACGATGCCCCAGGTGCTCGCCAAGAGATCCACCTCACACCTGCGGCCTGACAAAGGGAAACAGGATCGTCTCCCGGATACCCGCCCCTGTGAGCAGCATCATGACCCGGTCGATGCCCAAGCCCAGGCCGCCCATCGGCGGCGCTCCCTGCTCGAGGGCCTGGAGGAAGTCCTCGTCGATGGCCATGGCCTCCTCGTCCCCGGCAGCCGCGGCGGCCGACTGCTCCACCAGCCGCTGCCGCTGAATCTGAGGGTCGATCAATTCGCTAAAGGCGGTCGCGCGTTCTGTGCCGCCGATGATGAGGTCCCACGCCTCGATCAGCCCCGGCGAGGATCGGTGTGGACGCGCCAAGGGCTGCGCGATGGCGGGGTAGTCGCACACAAACGTCGGCTGAATAAGGCCGGGTTCCACCAGCGCTTCAAAGAGCTCCATGGCCATTTTCTGTGGCCCGAAGTCGTCATCCAGGTCCAATCCATGCTCCTTGCCCAGCTCGCGCAATCGATCCGAGCCGGTCGAGGTGCTCACATTCTCTCCCAGAGCCACCGAGAGCCCGTCGTAGAAGGGCAACCAGGACCATGGTGCGTCAAGGTCGATCGTCTCCTGCTCATGCGCGACCTGGCGCGAGCCGAGAGCATCGGCGGCGGCCAGGACCAGCTCGCGGGTGAGCTCGGCCATGCTCTCCTGGTCGCCGTAGGCCTCGTAAGCCTCCAGCATGGTGAACTCGGGACTGTGCGAGGAGTCGATGCCCTCGTTGCGGAAGATGCGTCCGATCTCGTAGACCCGGTCGATCCCACCGACCACGGCCCGCTTGAGATGCAGCTCCAGCGCGATCCGCAGGGTCACCGGCAGGTCGAACGCGTTGAGATGCGTGATGAACGGTCGCGCGTTGGCCCCGCCGTGCACGGTCTGCAGGGTCGGGGTCTTGACCTCGAGGTAGCCCCGCGCGTGCATGACCTCCCGGATGGCCCGGGTCACCGCGGCGCGGTCACGCACCATCTGTCTGGCCTCCGGCCGCACGATGAGGTCGACGTAGCGGCGCCGGACGCGCTGCTCCTCCGACAGCTCCTTGTGCAGCACGGGCAGGGGTCTCAGCGCCTTGCTGGCCATGCGCCACGAGTCAGCCATCACGGACAGCTCGCCCCGGCGGCTCGCGATGACCTCGCCCCGGACGAAGACGTGGTCCCCCAGGTCCACCAGCGACTTCCAGCGACCCAGGTCGTCGGCCCCGACGACCGCCGCGCTGAGCATCACCTGCAGCTGGGTGCCGTCGCCCGCTTGGAGAGTGGCGAAGCAGAGCTTGCCGGTGTTGCGGACGAAGATCACCCGCCCGGCGACGGCGACCTCTGCACCGCTCTCGGCCCCCGCCGCCAGGTGGCCCCAGTCGGCGCGGACCTGAGCCAGGGAATGAGTGGTGGGCACCGTGACGGGGTAGGGCGTCACTCCCTCGGCCACCAGCTGGTCACGCTTGGCCTGCCGGACGCGCATCTGTTCCGGCAGGTCGTCGGGACCAGACAGGGGCGGCTCGCTCACGCCCTGCAGCGTACCGGGGGTGATCAGGCGGACTGTGCGTACCTCGCCTCCAGGTCGAGCAGTGCACGCTTGTTCGCCTCTCCCCCGCCGTATCCGGTGAGCGAGCCGTCGCTGCCGATGACGCGGTGGCACGGCACGATGATCGACAGGGGGTTGCGACCGTTGGCCATGCCCACGGCACGGGCGGCGCCGCGCGAGCCGATCACGCGGGCGAGCTCGCCATAGGTCTCGGTCGTCGCGTAGGGGATCCGGCTCAGGGCAGCCCACACCCGATGCTGGAAGGGGGTGCCGCTCGGCGCCAAGGGGAGGTCGAACTCGCGGCGCTGCCCCGCGAAGTACTCCGTGAGCTGAGACCGCGCCTGGCGCAGCACCGGATCACGCTCGAGCTCGTCCGCCCCGAGCCGGAGCCCGGGCTGCTCGGCGCTCACGTATCTGTGCTGGGGGAAGTAGAGGCCGACCAGCGCGCGGCCGTCGCTGACCAGCCTCAGAGCGCAGAGGTCGGTGTCCATCTCGTGCCAGTACCGCGTCATGGTCATCCCTTCGTCTCGCCGATGTGTGGTGGCCGCTCAGCGACGGCCGCCGAGGCCGGCATCCGTGCTGCCGAGTGGTTGCTGGCGGCCCAGAGCGCCTGGGTCACGTAGGCGCGCCAGGGTCGCCAGCGCTGGCTCCGGGACATCAGGTCGGCCGCGTGCTCCCCGAGCCCGACCGCGGCCGCGGTGCGACGCACCCCGAGGTCGGTGGCCGGAAAGGCGTCCGGGTCGTTGAGGCAGCGCAGCGCCATCATCTCGGCGGTCCACGGCCCTACCCCGGGGAGAGCCAGCAGGTCCCGGCGCACCTGGTCGCGGTCGGCTCCGGGGTGCAGAGAGAGCGAGCCGTCGGCCAAGGCGGCCGCCACGGCCCGCAGGGTGCGCAGCCGCGTCTGCGGCATACCGGGGAGGAGGGCCGGGTCCGCGTCCGCGACTTCCGCGGGCGAGGGGAACAGCCAGCCCACCGTGCTTCCCGGGACCGGGGGCAGCCGCTCGCCCAGGGTGCGCACCACCTTTGCCATGAGGGTGCCGGCCGCCGCGGTCGAGACGTGCTGGCTCAGCACGATCCGCAGAGCCATCTCTCCACCGTCCATCGCTCCCGGGATCCGGACACCGGGGCGCTGGGCCAACAGGGGCGCGAGGAGGGGGTCCTGAGCCAGATGAGCCTGCGAGGCGTGCGGATCGGCGTCGAGGTCCAGCAGTCGGCGGCAGCGTTCCACGGCGGCGGCCACATCCCGCACGTCCTGCAGGCTCAGCGAGGCGGCGACGTGGTCCCCGGCCGGCTTCAGATGGACCCATACCGTCCCGTGGGTCAGCCGGGCGGACCGGGCGAAACCACCGTCGACCCACTCTTCGACACCGGGAACCGCCGTGGCCGCCAGATGTCCGAAGAGGCTGTGGGCGTGCAACGGGGCGCGGTAGGGCAGCTTGAGGTGAAGTCGTTGCGCTGCTGTCACCGGGCCGGCCACGACGGAGCCCGCGGCGCGGGCGCCCCGCCCGCGCCGGGCGTCGGCGCTGGCCCGCAGCGCCGTGGGGGTGCTGGCGTAGACGGCCAGGACGGTGTCGTTGAACGAGCGGATGCTGGCGAACCCGGCCGCGTGGGCGACCTCGGACATCGGCAGGCTCGTCGTCTCGATGAGCACCCGGGCGGTCTGCGCGCGCTGGGCCCGAGCCAGAGCCAGAGGCCCGGCCCCCACCTCGTGCGCGAGGACGCGTTCGACCTGGCGAGTGCTGTAGCCCACCCGGGCGGCCAGGCCGGCAACGCCTTCCCGGTCCACGACGCCGTCGGCGATGAGGCGCATCGCTCGCGCGACGGTGTCGCCGCGGTGGTGCCAGAGGGCGGAGCCGGGGGTCGAGTCCGGCCGGCAGCGCTTGCACGCGCGGTATCCGGCCCCCTGGGCCGCTGCGGCACTGGCGTAGAAGCGCATGTTCGCCTCCAGCGGCACGCGGGCCGGGCAGCTGGGCCGGCAGTAGATCCCCGTGCTTCGCACCCCGAGGTAGAAGCAGCCGTCGAAGCGTGGGTCACGACTGCGCACGGCGGCCATCTGGCCCGCGGTGTCGAGTCTCATGCGTCCAGTGTGCCGCCTCTGCCCGCCCCCGGCTGGCAGGAATCCGACATCCTAGTCCGAGCCCCGATCGCTGGCGGGGCTCGACGAGTCCGAGGCGGCGTGCCCCTGCCGCCGACGCCGTCTCTCAGCGCGCTCGCGTCCGGCCAGCACCAGCAGGGTCACCCCGACGAGCGGCAGCACGAGCACCACCATGACGAGGCTGAAGCCCTCCTCGGCCTCGCGACCGCTGGCGTCCAGGACGAGGTAGGCGGTGTAGGAGACGTACAGCGCGACGAAGAGCAGGCCCTCGCGGCGGGCGATCCGCCCACCGGTGTAGACCACGGGCAGGAGGGCGGCGCTGGCCGCCACCATCAGCGGCAGGTCGACCGAGAAGGCTGCGGCCGGCACCGGCAGGCCACCGGGCTTCGCCAGCGCCGGCACCCCCAGCACGAGGCCGATGTTGGCCAGACAGCTACCGATGGCGTTGCCGACGGCCAGGTCGGTCTCACCCTTGCGCACCGCAGCCAACGAGGCCACGAGCTCGGGTAGCGAGGTGCCGATGGCCACCACCGTGAGCCCGATGACCAGACTGCTGATCCCCAGCGCGCCGGCAATGGCGACCGCACCGGTGACGAGCAGGTTCGACCCCCCGACCAGAAGCGCGACTCCCACCACCACGAGCACGAGCGCCACCGGAGCGGAGACGTTCGGGGGCTCCTCCTCGACGGCATCCGCCGGGATGTCGCCCCTCTTGGACAGCCAGACGCTCAGCAGAGTGTGCCCCACCCAGACGGCCAGCAGGATCCCGCCGTCGAGGGTGCTGATGTCGCCGTCCGAGGTGAGCAGGACCAGCAGGAGCCCGAAGCCGATGAGGAACGGCACGTCGACCCGGACCAGCTGCCGGCGCACCGCGAGCGGCAGCACCACGGCGCTCACACCGAGGATGAGCAGGATGTTGGCGATGTTGCTGCCGACGACGTTGCCCAGGGCCAGGTCGCTCTCGCCGGTGAACACCGCGCTGGTGGTCACCGCCAGCTCGGGCGCGGAGGTCGCGACCGAGACCACGGTCAGGCCGACGACCAGTGGCGAGATGCCGACGTCCACGGCCAAGGCCGACGCGCCGCGGACCAGGACCTCGCCACCGGCCACGAGCAGTGCCAGGCCCCCCAGCACCTGCAGCACCGAGACCAGATCCACACCGGGAGTCTAGGCGCGGCCCTGGAAGAACGGTCACCTGCGAGGATCAGTGGCATGACGCGGCTCTGCCTGCCCTGGCCCCGCGCGTGGCAGCAGGCCCTCTACGGCCCGCACGGCTTCTACCGACGCCGTGACGGGCCCGCGGGTCACTTCAGTACCTCGGTGGCCGGGATTCCGCACGCAGGCGCCGTGATGGCGCGGGCGCTCGCGGCCCTGGCCACCCGGCTGGGTCGCACGACCGTGGTCGACCTGGGCGCGGGCCGGGGTGAGCTCATCGCCCATCTCGCCCGGGCGGCACCGCACCTGCGCGCCGTCGGGGTCGATGTGGTGGCGGCACCGCCGGACCTGCCGGCCTCGGTGCAGTGGTGGGTGAGCCCGGGAGGCGAGGACCTGCCACCGGAGCTGGACGGACTCACCGGCGCGCTCGTGGTCGCCCACGAGTGGCTCGACGTGGTGCCGACGACCGTGGCGCGGCGCGACCTGTTCGGGGTGTGGCGCGCCGGGCACGTCAACGTCAGCACCGGCGAGGAGTCGTGGCCTCACCCGGTGCGGGAGGAGGAGCGCGCCTGGCTGGAGGCGTGGGCCGACGCAGACACCGAGATCGCCGAGGTCGGGTTGGCCCGTGAGCGAGCGCTGGCTGCGCTGCGCCGGAGTGTGCGCGACTGCTCGGTGCTGGTGGTGGACTACGGCCACCACCAGGGCGAGCGACCTCCCCAGGGCACCTTGGTGGGCTACCGGGACGGGGGGATGCTGCCGGCCGTGCCGAACGGCTCGATGGACCTGACCGCCCACGTGGCCATCGACGCCCTGGTGGCCTCCTGCGGCGAGGGTGGCGTGAGGTGGGCACGCCAGCGAGAGATGCTGCCCGACCTCCTCGACCCCCCACCGCTGGACGCCGAGCTGGCTCGCCCACAGCCGGCGGCCTACCTGCAGCAGGTCGCCGAGCAGGCGGCCTGGGGCGAGCTGTGCCGCCGCGGCGGGTTGGGCGACTTCTGGTGGGTCCTCACCGAGCCACCCGCTAGGTTGGCCCGATGAGCCGTCCGGACCCCCCCGGTGACTCGACGCAGGTCCGACCCCTGGAGGTCGCGGTCGGCGCAGCCGGGCTGAGCACCACGGAGATGGTGCTGAACATCGGGCCGCAGCATCCGGCGACCCATGGCGTGCTGAGGCTGCGGATCACCGCGGACGGAGAGCGGATCGTCGCCGCCGAGCCCATCGTGGGCTACATGCACCGGGGGGCGGAGAAGCTCTTCGAGGTGCGCGACTACCGCCAGATCATGGTCCTGGCCAACCGGCACGACTGGCTGTCCGCGTTCAGCAACGAGATCGGCGTCGCGCTGACCGTGGAGGCGATGCTGGAGATGGAGGTGCCGACGCGTGCCACCTGGGCTCGTACCCTCCTGGCGGAGCTGAACCGGGTGCTGAACCACCTCATGTTCCTGGGCTCCTTCCCGCTGGAGCTCGGCGCGATCACCCCGGTCTTCTACGCCTTCCGGGAGCGCGAGGAGCTCCAGGCCGTCATGGAGGAGATCTCCGGTGGCCGGATGCACTACATGGTGGCCCAGGTCGGCGGGCTCCGGCACGATCTGCCCCCGCAGTGGCTGGAGCACGTCCAGGCGGCGGTCGAGGCGGTGCGTGCCCGCTTGCCCGACCTCGAGTCGATGCTGGTCGGCAACGAGATCCTGCAGGCCAGGACGCGCGGCGTGGGGGTGCTCGACCCGGCTACCGCGATCGCCTACGGGGTCAGCGGTCCGATCGCCAGGGCCAGCGGGGTCGACCTGGACCTACGGCGGGACGACCCCTACCTGGCCTACTCCCACCTGTTCACCAGCGGCGGCCCGGGCCGGGTGGTCACCCGCACCGCCGGCGACGCGCTGGCCCGGCTGGAGGTGCTGCTCGAGCAGGTGCACGTCAGCCTCGACCTCGCCGAGTGGTGCGTCGACGTGCTGCGCGACATGCCGGAAGGCCCCATCAACGTCAACCTGCCGAAGACCCTCAAGGTGCCCGCGGGAGAGCGCTACCTCGCCACCGAGAGCCCCCTGGGCCTCAACGGCTACTACCTGGTGAGCCGGGGCGACAAGGTGCCGTGGCGCCTGAAGCTGCGTTCGGCCTCGTTCAACAACGTCCAGGTGCTGACCGAGCTGCTTCCGGGCACGTTGGTCGCCGACATGGTGGCCATCCTCGGCTCGACGTTCTTCGTGGTCGGAGACATCGACAAGTAGGACGCCCGGCCACGACTCACCCGTAGGCCACGCCGTCGTGCCCGGGCGACGGGTCGTCGTCCTCGTCCTCGGGCAGTCGGCACCAGCTCTGTCCCACGTATCCGGCGGCGCTCACGCAGACCGCCGCGACGGCGCTCACCAGCGCCCGCACGAACAGCCCGCGGACCGAGGGCACGTCCAGCGTCGAGAGGTGCACGACGGCGTTGGCCAGGTAGAAGCCGAACAGGATGGCCCCGCCCAAGGCCCCGGCCTGGGCGGCCACCAGAGTCCCCCGCGCCTGCTGCGGGGTGGGCATGCGCCGGCCCCCGGCGTGCCGTTGCGGGGTTCGCACGTACTGTCTGACCCGCCACGCGGCCGCCAGCACGAGGACGACGTACAGCGCCATGGGGACGAGGGCGAGCCAAGGCAGCTGAGGGTACTCGTGCCCGGTGGTGCGCCAGGCCAGCAGGGCGAGCCAGCCGAGCACCGTGCTCACTGCGGCGAACAGCCCACCCGCGGCGATGCTGATCCCGTCCTGGGGTGTCTTCACGCCTCGATGCCTCGCGGCCGCACGCCGGTGGTGTCGAGGGTGTCGACCAGATCGGACAGCGCGACCAGCTCGCTGCCGGTCGACAGGCTCGCCGCCGGGTCGACGTCGTGCCAGGGCACGAGAACGAAGGCGCGCTCCACCGCGCGCGGATGCGGCAGGCTCAAGCCGTGCTCCTCCCGGCGGACCTCGCTGCCCGCACGCGGGTCGCCGTACTGGATGAGGTCCAGGTCCAGGGTGCGCGGTCCCCACCGCACGCCACGCACCCGGCCGTGGCGCTGCTCGATCTCGTGCAGCCGGGACAGCAGCACACGAGGGGGCAACGAGGTGCGCGCCAGCGCGACGGCGTTGACGTAGTCATCCTGCTCGGGGCCCCCGACCGGGACGGTGAGGAACAGCTCCGAGGCCCGCACCCCCCTCAGACCGGGGACGTCCGCCAGCTCGCGGACGGCGTCTCGCACCGTGCGGGCCGCCCTGCCCTGGTTGGCCCCGAGGGCGATGACCACCGGCAGGTCACGACGCCGGCGCACCGTGACCGCGACGTCCTCGAAGGGCACTCCGACCGGGGCCGCGGGCTTGTGCACGGTGACCGAGACCTCCTGCACCTCCTCGTGCTCGAGCTGGACCGTGTCGGCGATCTCGGCGCCGAGGGTCTCGATGAGCTGATGCGCCGGCCCGCTCACCAGCCGCACCACGGTGGCTGCCACCTGGCTGTAGTCGACCGTGTCGGCGACGTCGTCAGTGGCCGCGGCCGCGGCGGCATCGACCTGCATCACCACGTCGACGAGGAAGTCCTGACCGTGCTCGCGCTCGACGGGCAGGACCCCGTGCCGGCCGAACGCCTGCACGCCCCGCAGGGCGATGGTGTCAGCCACGCTGGGCTCGATCCCAGACGCCGAGCGCCTGGGCGGTGCTGGGCACGTCGTGGACCCGCACCGCCCAGACCCCGGCCTGGGCACAGAGCAGGCTCGTGGCCGCGGTCGCGGGGTCACGATCGGCTGCGGCGAGCTCGGTGCGCACGCGCGGCAGCCGCCCGAGGAACCGCTTGCGCGAGGTGCCCACCAGGACGCGGTGCCCGAGGGCGACCACCCGACCGAGGCCGGCCAGCAGGGCCCAGTTGTGCGAGGCGTCCTTGGCGAACCCGAACCCCGGGTCGACGATGATCTGGTCGCGGGACAGACCCTCGGCGCAGAGCTGTTCCACCCGCTGGTGAAGATGCTGGACCACCTCGGTGACCACGTCGCGATACTGAGCCGCGGCGTCCATCTGCGCAGAGTGGCCCCGCCAGTGCATGGCGATGTAGGGAACTCTGGCACGGGCCACCGTCTCGGCCATGTCGGGGTCGGCGAGTCCCCCGGAGACGTCGTTGACCATCTCCGCGCCGGCCTCGACTGCGGCTGCGGCCACCGAGGCGCGCATCGTGTCCACCGACACGGGAACGCCGCGCTCGCGCAGCTGCGCGACGACCGGCACGACCCGTCGGAGCTCCTCGGCCTCGCTGACACGCTGCGCACCGGGCCGCGTCGACTCGCCACCGACGTCGACGAGATCGGCCCCCTGCTCGACCAGATGGATCCCGTGGGCCACCGCTGCTTCCGTGGCCTGCCATCGGCCGCCGTCGCTGAAGGAGTCGGGGGTGACGTTCAGCACCCCCATGATCGAGGTCACCGGTTCACACCCGGCGAGCCAGGGCGAGGCTCATCGCCTCCGCCCGCGTGGCCCCGGCGCGCAGCTGGCCCCGCACCGCCGAGGTGATGGTGCGCGCCCCGGGCCGGCGGACGCCCCGCATCGACATACACAGGTGCTCGGCCTCGATGACCACGATGACCCCTCGCGGATGCAGGTGCTCCTCGAGCGCCTCCGCGACCTCCGTGGTCAGCCGCTCCTGCACCTGGGGGCGCCGGGCGTACACGTCGACCAGTCGCGCCAGCTTCGACAGCCCGGTGATCCGGCCGTCGGGGCCGGGGATGTAGCCCACGTGAGCCACGCCGTGGAACGGCACCAGATGGTGCTCGCAGACGCTGTAGACCTCGATGTCGCGGACCAGGATGAGCTCCTCGTGCTCCACGTCGAACGTCGTCTCCAGCACTGCGGCGGGCGACTGGCTGAGTCCGGCGAACATCTCCGCGTAGGACCGGGCGACGCGAGCCGGGGTGTCCACCAGGCCGTCCCGATCAGGGTCCTCCCCGACGGCGACGAGGATCTCGCGCACGGCGGCCTCGATCCGGGCGTGGTCCACCGCCGCGTGCGGCATGGTGCCGGGAGGCCGGTCGGAGAGCTCGGGCAGCGTGGTGGCGCCGGCGAGCTCGGCGCGGCCGGAGTCAGAGGCGGCCGGGGTCGACATGGCCGCCTTCGGGGACCGGGACCACCTGGGAGGCGGGGTGCTCCTGCGGCGCGTGATGCCCGTTGGACATGCCGCGGCGCTCGGCCTCGGTGAGCACCGGGCCACGCTCGTGCACCCCCCGCTCGTCGCTGGACAGCCACACGGGGCGGTGGGGGCGCTTGACGACGTCGGCGAAGAGCTCGGCCAACGCCTCGGCGTTGAGCGTCTCCTTCTCCAGCAGCTCGAGCACGAGGTGGTCCAGCAGGTCGCGGTTGTCGTTCAGAGCGTGCCACGCCTCGTCGTGCGCGGCCTCGATGAGACGCCGGACCTCGCGGTCCACCACTCCCGCCAGGTCCTCGGAGTAGTCCCGCTCGTGACCCATGTCCTTGCCGAGGAACACCTCGGAGGAGCCCTGTCCCAGCTTCACGGCCCCGACCCGCTCGCTCATGCCGAACTGGGTCACCATCTTGCGGGCAAGCCCGGTGGCCTTCTCGATGTCGTTCGCTGCCCCGGTGGTGGGGTCGTGGAAGATGATCTCCTCGGCGACCCGGCCGCCGAGCGCGTAGGCGAGCTGGTCGAGCAGCTCGTTGCGTGTGGTCGAGTACTTGTCGTCGGCCGGCAGCACCATCGTGTACCCCAGCGCACGACCACGCGGGAGGATGGTGATC
>Ga0102946_1000586_pt1 | contig 12631 bp, 7 predicted proteins | sample SalPon2A_A_D1_MG_FD_78209 | JGI IMG/M metagenome (GOLD analysis project Ga0102946, IMG submission 78209) | Soil microbial communities from South San Francisco under conditions of wetland restoration - Salt Pond MetaG R2A_A_D1_MG | ecosystem: Environmental > Terrestrial > Soil > Wetlands | place... | reverse complement strand
CGGGGCTGCGAATTTTGAAGCCAATCCAGGCCAGCGTAGCGTAAGTCAGAAATCCCCAAAATGCCGTTGGCATGCCAAGAAAGGTCCCCCATCGGCTTTGTTGGACGATATCGCATGAACTTCCTTCGGCGCAGTACATGGGGGTGTCGCCAAGTAAGACTGTAAAAGTCAGATACAGTGTCAGTGCCATACCGACTCCGGCAAGCGCAGTCACCGGCCAGTTGGCATGCTTTCTTTTCTTCAACAGCGGCGGCCGTTTCATTTTCTGCTTCTTCGCAGGCTGTTTACCTGTTGATGGTTCCTGCTGCAGAGACGCCTTCTCTGCGGATGACTTCTGTTTGTTCCTTTTTTTACTCAATGTTGTGATCCTCTTCCTTATCTTGCCTTTCCTGAAGGGGATAAATGTCCGGCACCCATCTGCTGAATGCGGCGCCAGAGGGGCCGGCTTTTCAGTCCTCTCGTTCGCATGACAGATGGCTTAAGGTAAATCCACTACAAGAGACCATACTGGAAACTATACTGGTAATATATCCTGCCCCCGGAATGTAAACGAGAGGATACGTCTCTTTCCAGCCCTGTGCCTCTGCACAGTTCTTCACCTGCTGCTATAGTAGCGCATCCTGGTTTTCTCTCTCAAAAGAGAACTCCGGCCAACCCAACCATAGGACTGTGCTTTCCAATATAACAAAATCAGATCATAGCGGCCAAGCCTTAACCATCAACAATATGTTATCTTTAATTGCTATATCAGGGACGCACCCGATTTCGCTTTGAGGGTCGTTCGGTCACCATCACACAATGGAACGAAGCATGTTGTTATTGATCACATATATATCGATTGCTCTGGTTTTCTCCTTTCTCTGCTCTATTGCCGAAGCGGTTATCTTAAGCACCACGAGTGCCCATATAACAGTGCTGGAAAAAGAAGGAAAAAAATCAGGCCGGCTGTTGCGTGAACTGAAAGCTCAAATCAGCAAACCCCTGGCCGCTATCCTGACTTTGAACACCGTCGCCCACACCGTCGGCGCGGCTGGAGTGGGTGCCCAATCGGCGACTGTCTTCGGCAGCGCTTACCTCGGTGTCGCTTCAGCGGTTCTGACTCTGCTGATTCTGGTTTTTTCGGAAATCATTCCAAAAACACTCGGCGCTCATTATTGGCGTCAGCTCGCGCCTTTGACTGGCTATGTTCTGAACGCTCTGGTTTTTATCCTTTATCCTTTTGTGATCCTTTCAGAGTTTCTGACCAGGCGTTTGACCAACGAGCCGACACATACCGGTTTCAGCCGCCAGGAGTTCGCTGCAATGGCTGAATTGAGCGTCGAAGAAGGTCAACTGGAGGAACAGGAATCGGTTATTTTTAAAAACCTGTTGCGCTTGCGTAAAACACCAATCGCTGATGCCATGACTCCGCGGACCGTTGTGTTTTCTCTTCCGGAGGATTTGCGGGTTACTGATTTCTTTCACAGCTATGATCATCATCAGTTCTCACGTATTCCGATTTATGCGAACAACCGGGATGCGGTGACAGGCTTTGTTTTACGTAGCGATCTGCTATTGGCTCAAGCGCGGGGCCACTCTGACACGCAATTGAAAGATTATCTCCGGACTTTACCTGTCTTGCTGGCAACCATGTCGCTTTCCCGCGCCTTTGACGTATTTATTAGGCAAAAAGCGCATATTATGTTGGTTGTTGATGAATATGGCGGTGTGAAAGGTTTACTGACCTTGGAAGATCTGATTGAGACTCTCCTCGGTCTGGAGATCGTCGACGAAGGGGACAAGGATATTGATATGCAGAAACTGGCTCGTGATTTGTGGAAACGTCGGGCAAAAGAGATGAATCTGAATGTTGATGAGTTTGATGCACTGCTTTAATTCCGCCAAGGCGTTCAAGGGGAGGATAAGTTCGTCCACAAGTCATTCGCACTTATTGGCTCAACGGCTCAGCCTGGTCCGAAATTATCTTCTCCTCACGTTCAATGGCAGGCCAGTCTGGTGAGGCATCGGTAAGCTTCCTTGAGCTTAACTGCTTCTCTGCCAGTCCCTGAAACCGGAAATCCTCAGAGAACCCATGTATAATAGTGACGAAATGGTTTTCGGGAGTTTTCATGGACCTTTTTATTGTTAATGATCTGTTTCTCGAATGTGTCAGAGCGGTTGTCCTGATTGCCCTGCTAGGCATACTGTTTTGGCGGGGCCGCTTCACGGTGCTCAGTCGACAGGCCGGGTGGAAATCGATTCTGGTTGGCTTTACTCTGGTGACGTTTGCGACTCTGCTCGATATTACCGACGAGATTCCCGGCCTGGAACGATATGTCCTGATCGGGGATACCGGCTATGAGGCTTTTCTCGAAAAGATTCCCGGCTATCTGCTCGGTTTTCTGCTGATTCTGGTCGGTTTTTACAAGATGATCCCCTCTCTTCAGAATGCGGAACAGAACGAACGAGAACTGCTGGAGAGTGAAGAACGATTCAGGCAGGTTTTCGTCGCCAATCCAGACCCGGTCATCCTTGCTCGATTGAATACCGGGGTCGTCATTGATGTCAATCCGGCATTTGTCGAGCAGACAGGGTTCAGTCTGGATGAAACGATCGGAAAAAACTCTGCCGACTTGAACGTCTGGGTTCGTCCAGAGCAGCGGGATGAATTCAGATCTCAACTTCAGAGGCAAGGACACCTTGATAATTACGAAGCCGATTTTATAATCAAAGATGGTTCAATTTGTCCCTGCCTGCTCTCCGCCAAGATACTGACAATCTCCGGTGACCCGTGCATGCTGGTGGTTTCCCGAAATATCACCAGAATCAAGGAGGCCGAGCTTGCGCTGTTGGAGACAGATCGGATTCGCAGGGAGTTTATCTCGACGGCGGCCCATGAGCTCCGCACGCCATTGAGCGTTTTGATTGGCTATGTCGAGCTGCTGACGACCCCCGAAGGAACGGACAGGTTCACCCGAGAGCAGCGGGACGAATTTTTTGAGGAGGTTAAGACAAAGGGGTTCGTGCTCAGCAAGCTTGTCGATGAACTTCTCGATATCAGCCGAATCGATGCTGGGCAGATACTTGAGCTGCAGCTTGAAATGACCAGCCCGGACTGTTTGCTGAGGAAGATTTTTGAGCAGTATAAACTTCAAGTTCCAGCGCGGCAGTTTGCCCTTGATCTCAAGCAAGGGGATGGTTTTGAGTGCCTCTGCGACCGGCAACGGATTCAGCAGGTTCTGGAAAATCTGCTGAGTAATGCGGTCAAATATTCAGCGGAAGGCTGTATGATCACGCTTTCAAGTCAGCAGCATCAGGACGTTTATGAATTTACAGTCAGCGACGAGGGTTACGGGATGACGCAGGAGCAGATCGAAAGAATTTTTGACAAGTTTTATCGGGTCGATTCGTCGAATACCGCCGTCTCCGGTCTTGGCCTCGGAATGAGTATTGTTAAACAGATTATCGATGCCCACGATGGCACTATTGACGTTGACAGCAGCCTGGGCAAAGGGACCAGTGTCAAGGTCAGGTTGCCGATACGGAAGATTTAGGGTCTGAGAGAGACTTGATTGAAAACAGCCGCTGACACTTATTAATTAACCAGCGGCTGTTTCGTTAGGCCTGTTCTTTATGTCAGTCGGTGCGACTGGTGATTTCGATCAGGTGGTAGCCGAACTGGGTTTTGACCGGACCGAGGACTTTACCGATCTCGCCGCTGAAGACCACCTCATCAAATTCCTTGACCATCTGACCGGGGGTGAATTCACCCAGCGCGCCACCCTGTTTGCCGGATGGGCATTTGGAGTGGATGCTCGCAATTTTAGCGAAGTCTTCACCACCTTCAATCATGTTTTTAAGAGTATTGCAGTCCGCTTCACTGGGGACCAGAATGTGTCGGGCGCTTGCTTTCGCCATGAGATATCTCCTTTGCCGGGTTAAGTTAGAAGCGGCTATTCTTACCTTATTCGCGGTCGGTTGTCCAATCGCAGCCGTTTTCGCACCGATTGCCGCTGATCCCTGCTAATAATATAAACATGGACAATTTGTCCTTGTGGTGAGGTTCCGTTTTATTGATATGTATAACTCACCCGCTATGGACTGAAAGTCTCTTGAAAACAATATCAACTTCGTGTCTCACGCCACGTCATCCAATGAAGTCTGGGAGTCCTTTGCGATTTGCGGCTCGCTTCAAAGCGCCTGCTTCTGGTAAGTGAGCAATCCGAACGACGTGATGAGACAAAAAAATGGAAACAGGATCATGCAACCAATCGAACAGAAAATTATCGACCTTCTCAGCCGCAGGAAAAAAAGCACGCTGACCCGCCGTGACATTGCCGAACGACTTGGTTTGCGTGGGGGGGAACGTAAGCTGTTGACCAGAATTCTGGGTCGACTGACGAATGACGGGACGCTGCAGGAGCGGCGCGGTGGTTATCGACTGGCCCCACAGCAGAAGCGAACGGTTGAGGGGATTTTTTCGATCGCCGAGAAAGGGTACGGTTTTTTACGGCAGGATGATGTCCAGCTGGAAGATCTGTTCATTCCGGCACGCTATGTTGGCGATGCTATGGACGGCGACCGGATCCTGGCCAGTTGTCAGACATCGCGCCGGGATGGGCGGCCTTATGCGCAGGTGACAGAGGTTCTTCAGCGGGCTCATAGCTGCCTGATCGGGTTTTATCAGCCGCGTGGAAAGGGTGGGCAGGTCTGGCCGCTGGAGAAGAAACTGGGTGGTGCGGTTCAGGTTGCCAGGAGGCCCCAGGTCAATCCGGGTGATGTGGTTGAGGTCGAAATTGAGCGGTATGCTCGCGGCGAGTTTGCTGCCAGCGGACGGATTATCGAAGTGCTCGGGGCCGCGGATAATCCGCAGGTTGATATTGAGACCGTGATTCGTAGTCATGAACTGCCCCATCACTTCTCCGATGAGGCCCAGTCACAGGCGGCAAACGTTCCGATTACGATAGGTGAGGAGGAGATCGCTCGTCGTGTCGATCTGCGCCAGCTGCCACTGGTGACCATCGACGGTGAAACGGCCAAGGATTTTGACGACGCGGTGGCCCTGCAGAAGTTGGGCGACGGCAGCTTTAATCTTTGGGTCTGCATTGCCGATGTCTCGCATTATGTCGAACCACAAACCCCGTTGGATAGCGATGCCCTGGAGCGCGGAACCAGCGTCTATTTCCCCGGATTTTGTTTGCCGATGCTCCCTGAGGCGTTGAGTAACGGGATCTGTTCGCTGAACCCGGACGAGGACAGGTTGGTGATGACCGCCGAGCTGCACTTTTCTCAAAGCGGAGAGCGGATCGGCTCAAAATTCTATCAGGCAGTGATTCGCAGTCAGGCGCGGTTGACCTACACGAAGGTGGCCGCCTGCCTGGAGGTCCCAGAGCAGTCCGGTCTGGATGAAACACTGACCTCACAGTTATTGCAGATGGCCGAACTGGCCAAGGTTTTGGGGCGGATGCGTCGCGAGCGGGGTAGCCTCGATATGGATCTGCCCGAAGTTGAAATTCTTCTCGATGAGAGCGGCGCGCCGTTCGACCTGGTGAAAATCGAGAGGAACCAGGCACACCGGTTGATTGAAGAGTTCATGCTGGCGGCCAACGAAGCGGTGGCCGGCTATCTGACCGACAAGGATTGGGGTCTGCTTTATCGCATCCACGACGAACCCGATCTGCAGAAGTTGCAGGAACTGCAGCAACTGGTAGCCGAGTGCGGAGTCGGGCTGGTGCTGGGTAAAAATACTCAGCAGGCCTTGCAGCAACTGCTGAAAGAGGTCGCTGACAGACCGGAGGCGCGACTGATTAACCAGCAGTTGCTGCGCAGTTTGAAGCAGGCCTGCTATTCGCCAGTCAACAGCGGTCACTTCGGGCTGGCGGCGGACTGCTACTGTCACTTCACTTCACCTATCCGCCGTTACCCGGATCTGGTCGTGCATCGCGTGTTGAAACTGGCGCTGGCTGACAGCTCGAAATCAGCAGCGCTGGCAGAAAAAAAACTGCTGGCGCTTGGCGAAAGCTGTTCAGCGAAAGAGCGCCGCGCCATGCAGGCGGAACGTGATCTGACGGAGCTGCGACGTTGCCAGATCATGAGCGAACGGGTCGGGGAAGAGTTCGACGGTACGATCTCCTCAGTCACCGAGTTCGGCTTCTTTGTTGAACTGGATGAACTCTATGTGGAAGGACTGGTCCATATCCGCACCCTGAAAAAGGATTATTACCATTTTGATCCTGCAGTCCTGGCGTTGATTGGTGAACGCCATCGAGTCCAGTTCAAGATCGGAATGCGGGTCAGGGTCAAGGTGGAGAAGGTTGAGTTGTGGCGAAGACGGATCGATTTTACGCTGCTCAATCAATGACGAAAGCCCATTGTCTATTGCTGGTCTACCGGAGTGGCTGTGTCGCGCCCTTCTGCTATTGCGTTTTTGGACGTCGATGGATAATCTTTAACTTGACGGAATCTAGTCAGAGGTAGATTGTTGGCATCGCTTGTCCCGAGAGATTGAAGGTGTTGTTTCCTCCTGAAGCAAAGAGATTGTGTAAAGACGCTGATCTGGATTTGCCAAGATTGTTTTTTTCTGGGCCTCCGACCTGGTGATGAAATCGATTATGCCCCATAGTTATAAACCCTTCCGAACTTTTCCCCGTCGTGGAATCTGGCAAGGACTACAATCCCTCAGCTATCGCTGGATCACTATTTCATGTGCTCTTTTCGTTCTGCTCTCCTGCTCTCCTGCAATTCCTGAAAGAATGTCTCCGGTTGATCTTCCGTCGCAGTTTTCCTCCAGTGGTGGGGAGCAGCTTCCCGAACAGTGGTGGCGTTCGTTCAATGATCAGATTCTCGATGATCTGATGACGCGCGCCCTGTCCGATAACTTGAGCCTGATGGTCGCCTGGGATCGCCTCAATCAAGCTCAGGCTGTTGCACGGATTTCCGGCGCGGAGCTCTCCCCGACACTTGATGCCGAAGGCCGTGCCGTTCACAATTGGGTCAACGAAGACGATTCGTCCGGGAGCAGCCGCTTTCAATTCGGTCTGGTGGCCGGCTATGAGGTCGATCTTTGGGGGCGGATTCGTTCCCAGAGGGACGCTGCGGTTCTGGACGCTGTCGCCGGAGAAGAGGATTTTAAAGCTGCTGCGGTGACCCTTTCGGCTCAACTGGCCACCACTTGGTATCAACTGGTTGAACAGTACGGACAGGTTCGCATTCTGAAGCAACAGATTATCACTAACAGCAAGGCTCTCGAACTGATCAGTCTCCGTTTTCGGACCGGGCAGGTCGGAATTGCCGATGTCTTGCAGCAGCGTCAATTGATTGAAACCAACCGGGGTGAGTTGGCCAGGATTCAATTGCGTACACAGGTCCTGGAGCATCAGTTGGCGGTGCTGGTCGGTCTGACCCCTGATCGTTCAGTCGCACCGAAGGTCGATGTTTTTTCAACTTTGCCTGCGCTGCCCAGGGTTGGTGTCCCTGCTGATCTGGTCCGGAGGCGACCCGATATCAGAAGTGCCTGGGTGCGACTTGAAGCAGCGGACCACCGACTGGCCGCTTCGGTCGCTGAACGCTTCCCCCGCTTGAGTTTGAGCGGTCAATTGGGAACTGAAGCAGGAAATGTCGGCGATCTGTTCGATAACTGGCTGGCTTCGCTGGCGGGAAACATCGTCAGCCCGATAGTTGATGGCGGGCGGAGGGTGGCGGTTGTCGATCGGAACCGGGCGATTGCCGCTGAAGAGTTGCACAGCTATGGACAGACGGTGCTGGATGCTCTGGGTGAAGTGGAAAATGCGCTGGTGCGGGAGCGACAACAGCGACGATATATTGCCAACCTCGAACGACAACAGGTGCTTGCAGAGCAGGCGATGGAGCGGATTCGGGATCGCTATATAAAAGGAGGTGAGGACTACCAGCGGGTGCTGGCGGCCTTACTTTCTCTGCAGGGGGTGCAGCGCAACCGGTTAACTGCCCAACGGGAACTGTATGAGTTTCGCATTCAACTTTGCCGGGCGCTGGCTGGAGGCTGGAAACTGGAACCGCAGAAAGATCATGACAGTATAGATGCAGGAGCTGCAAATGGGACATGAACCGGAATTCTCTTCTTCAGAATCAGAGTTGAAAAATTCTGAGCTGAAGGCTCCGCTGGGTAAGGCTGTGATCGCTCTCCGGATTATCCTGCCGCTGTTGGTCATCGGGGTCGGCGTGGCCCTCTCATGGTGGTTGATGAAGACCGGTCCTGAAGCCAGGCCGCGGACCAAAACTCGCAACGCGGTCCTGGTCAATGCTCAACCGGTGGAATTTTTGCCACGGCAGATCATGATCTCGGCGATGGGAACGGTTCGCCCCAAACAGGAAGTCCATCTCAAGCCGCAGGTGAATGGTGAAATAGTTGCGCTGAGCGATGAATTTCAACCGGGAGGCTATTTTAAGGTCGGCGAGGTCCTGCTGAAAATCGATGATACCGATTATCGATTGGCGGTAAGGCAGTTGGAGAACGAGGTCGCCAGGGTCGAAGCAGAGTTACAGCTGGAGCGGGGAAATCAGCTGGTCGCCTTGAAGGAGTTTGAACTGCTTGGCGAGTCGGTCAGTGAAGATGAGAAATTCCTGATGCTGCGACAACCGCAGCTGTTAGATCTTCGAGCCGCTCTGAGTGTCTCCGAGTCGAAACTGGAGCAGGCACGGATCAATCTGAAAAGAAGTGAAATTCGCGCACCGTTCAATTCCGTTATTGTTTCGCGTGCGGTCAACCTGGGTACTCGGGTGACCACGGGTAGTGACCTGGCCATGCTGGTCGGGACCGATGCCTACTGGGTCGAGGTTTCCGTTCCCGTCAGCCGATTACGCTGGATCGATATTCCGCAATCTCAGTCGGAGTTGGGGGCACCGGTCAAGATTTATGATCAGGCTGCGTGGGGGACAGGTGTAAATCGCGTTGGACGGGTTGCCCGACTTTCCGCAGCACTGGAAGAGAAGGGCAGGATGGCTCGATTGCTGGTTGAGGTTCCTGATCCACGAGGACTTGAAAAAGAGAATGCCGGAAAGCCCGATCTGTTACTTAATTCGTACGTCCGTGTTGAGATAGAAGGGCGCGAGCTGGCATCAACGGCAGCGCTTGACAGAAGTTTCCTTCGGGATAGCGATACGGTCTGGATTATGGACCAGGAGAATCGGCTCGACATCCGACCTGTCGATATCGTCTTTCGCGGCGAAAAGGAAGTCTACCTGGCCGCCGGGGTCGAAAGTGGGGAGCGGCTGATTATCAGTCATCTACCGACGCCGGTACAGGGGATGTTGCTTCGTTTACCAGGCGATCCCGAGGCGCAGAATAATGCGAAATTGAATATTCAACCGGGTGCGACAGGGACACAATGAGAACCCCTCGATTGAAAGCGTGGCAACGTGGCCCGCTGGCCTGGATGGTTCATAATCGGGTGACTCCCAACCTGCTGATGATCTTCCTGCTGCTGGGTGGAATTTTTATGACCGGGCTGATCAAAAAGGAAGTCTTCCCGGCATTTGAGCTTGATCTGGTGACGATTCGGGTCGCTTATCCCGGAGCCAGCCCTGAGGAGGTCGAGCAGGGGATTGTTCTGGTAATAGAGGAGGCGATTCGCGGCCTCGACGGGATTAAGGAAATAACCGCGACGGCATCTGAGGGGGGCGCGACGGTCAATGCCGAACTGCTGGCTGACGCCGACCAGCAAAAAGCCTATCAGGACATCAAGCAACAGATTGACCGGGTCATCACCTTCCCCGATGATGCTGAAGAACCGCAAGTATCGTTGCTTTCCAGACGCCGGGAGGTTCTTAATCTGCAACTTTATGGCGAGGTGTCGGAACCGGTGCTGCGGGAGACCGTTGAGCAGGTTCGAGATCGTCTGCTACAGAGCGGCGGCATTACCCAGATCGATCTGTCCGGCGCGCGTGATGTCGAGATTCGCGTCGATGTCCCTCAGGAGCGGTTGCGGACCTATGGTCTGACTCTGGCAGAGATCGCGCACAAGATCGACACGGCGTCGACGGAAATTCCTGGCGGGACGGTGGAAACCTCATCTGGTGATATCCTGTTGCGGGTCAAGGACCGCCATGATTGGGCGCGGGAATTTGCCCGGATTCCGATCATCACGACAGCCGATGGCAGTATTGTCCTCCTTGAGAATATTGCCGAGGTCCGTGAGGATTTTGAAGACAGCAATCGCTTTGCGACCTATAACGGCGTGCGCAGCATCGGACTGGACGTCCTCCGGGTTGGCGATCAGACCCCGATCGGAGTCTCTCGTGCGGTTCGTGATGCCATGGCCGGAATTGAAGCCGATCTGCCGACCGGCGTCAATTGGGATATCAACCGTGATCGTTCGGATATCTATCAGCAGCGGCTGCAATTGTTATTGAAAAATGCCTGCTATGGTTTGGCGCTGGTGTTGCTGGTGCTCGGACTTTTTCTTGAGTTTAAGTTGGCTTTCTGGGTCACCATGGGGATCCCGATCTCTTTCCTTGGCGGGCTCATGTTTCTCCCGACGCTGGGGGTTTCGATCAATATTGTTTCCATGTTCGCCTTCATCGTCGCACTGGGGATTGTGGTTGATGATGCGATTGTTGCCGGCGAGAATATCTACGAGTATCGGCAGCGGGGGGAAGGTTCGCTCAAGGCGGCCGTTCTCGGTGCCCGTGATGTCTCGATTCCCATTACCTTCGCTATCCTGACTAATATCGCAGCCTTCATGCCGCTCTATTTCGTTCCCGGCTATATGGGCAAAATCTGGCAAGCCATCCCCCTGGTCGTAGTTACCGTCTTTATTATCTCCTGGGTCGAATCGCTACTGATTCTACCAGCCCACCTGGCCCATACCAGGAGCAGCCCGACCAGCAGTTTGACTGCGCGACTGCATGAGTGGCAGCAGGGTTTCAGTCATGGTTTGCTTAAATTTATCGATACCTTCTATCGTCCGTTTCTCGATTTTTGTATCCGCTGGCGCGGGGTTACCGTAGCTGTTGGAGGCGTGGTTCTGCTGGTCGTGATCAGTTTTGTGTTCAGTGGCCGGATCGGCATGATTCTGATGCCCCGCGTCGAGTCCGACAGTGCCGTGGTGACGGCCGTTCTGCCCACAGGGACTCCCCTTGAGCGGATTCGCCAGGTCCAGAAAAAATTGCTGGCAGGGATGGAACAGGTCGCGGCAGAGAATGGCGGAGATGAACTGCTGCAAGGGCTTTTTTCCGAGATCAATGAGAACCAGGTCGGAGTCACCGCTTATCTGACCCCGCCCGGTGTTCGACCGTTGACTACCGGCACTGTGACCAGGCTCTGGCGCGAGCAGGTTGGTCCTCTGGTCGGGTTGAAGTCACTCCGCTATGAATCGGATCGTGGCGGGCCGGGGGGCGGGGCTGCTCTGACAGTTGAGATGTCGCATCGGGATATCCCGACCCTCGAAGCTGCCGCCGCTGCCCTGGCGGCACGCTTGGAGGATTTTCCCAACGTCAAGGATGTTGATGATGGTACTTCGTCGGGGAAGCGACAATACGATTTCAGGATCAAGCCGGAAGGTCAGAGTTTGGGGTTGACCTCCAGCGACATCGCACGTCAGGTGCGAAATGCTTTTTCAGGTGCGGTTGCTTTACGGCAGCAGAGGGGGCGCAACGAGGTGACGGTGCGGGTCCGTCTGCCGGAAAGTGAACGGAGCAGTGAATATGCGATTGAAAATCTGACCGTTCGTACTCCGGATGGCATCTTCGTGCCATTGCTGGAGGTCGCTGAAATTACGCGCGGCAGGGCCTACGCAGGGATCAATCGCCGTAATGCGCGGCGTACCGTGACGGTGAGCGCCGGCGTCGAGCCACTCGACGAAACCGGACAGATTATGACTTCCCTGAACCGTTCCGTCCTGCCCCGACTGGCTCAGGACTTTCCCGGCCTGACCTATGGCTACGAAGGGAGGCAGGCGAGCATGAAGGAGAGCGCCAGCGGTCTGCTGATCGGTTTTGCGCTGGCCATGATGGCGATCTATTTCCTGTTGGCGATCCCGTTCCGCAGCTATATTCAGCCGTTGATTGTCATGCTGGCGATCCCCTTCGGTCTTGTCGGCGCGACCCTCGGCCATTTGATTATGGGGTACAGCCTCAGTCTGATGAGTATGATGGGTATTGTCGCTTTGTCGGGGGTGGTGGTGAACGATTCACTGATCCTGATCGATTATGCCAATCGTCGCCGACGGGATGGAGACAGCCCCTCCGTTGCAGTTATCTCTGCCGGAGTGAGACGCTTCCGACCTATTCTTCTGACGACTCTGACGACCTTTGGCGGGTTGGCACCGATGATCTTTGAGACTTCCAGGCAGGCTCGATTTTTGATTCCCATGGCACTTTCCCTGGGTTTCGGGATTCTGTTTGCGACCGTGATCACGCTGCTGCTGGTGCCTTGTCTTTATCTTTTGATAGAGGATGTCAAGAGGGCGTTTGGACTTGGCAGGATTTAGATAAAGATCAGGATCGCGGGTTTTTGGCCCGCCCGCCATCACGCTCTTGTGCCGCGCGGCAAAAGAGCGTGCAGAAAAACGCGCCCGACTTCCTTGCCCTTCGGGCACCCTCCATTGCAGTGCTTCAAGGTTCGCTCACAAAACTCGCCTTCGGCTCAAACATTCCTCGCTCAATCACCTTGAAT
>Ga0102946_1000585_pt1 | contig 12643 bp, 15 predicted proteins | sample SalPon2A_A_D1_MG_FD_78209 | JGI IMG/M metagenome (GOLD analysis project Ga0102946, IMG submission 78209) | Soil microbial communities from South San Francisco under conditions of wetland restoration - Salt Pond MetaG R2A_A_D1_MG | ecosystem: Environmental > Terrestrial > Soil > Wetlands | place... | reverse complement strand
CTGCCCGACTCGACGGAGCCTGACTGGCGCGCCGAGCTGGCCCGCCGAGCCGGGTCGGTGCGAGAGGTCCTGGTGCGCCACCCCTGGGCGTTGGCCCTGCTCGAGACCCGGGCCGGGCCCGACCGGCCCGTCACGTTCGCCCATGCCGAGGCGGTGCTGACAACCCTGGTGGGGGCAGGATGCTCGGCGAGGACGGCCGCTCGAGCCTTCGTCCTGCTGGACAGCTACGTCTATGGGTTCGCGCTGCAGGAGATCACCATGCCCTCGACCGACCCCGACGACACGGTCACCGATGACGGGGCGGGCGCACTGCAGAGCTACCCGACCATGGTCGCGGTCATGGAGGCCGTGGGGGGCGACCCCGACTACGACTTCGCGGCGGAGTTCGGCACCGGGCTCGACGTCGTCCTGGACGGCATCGGACGCTGGCGCGACGCGGACTCCTCAGCGCAACCACCCCCCTCGGCACCGGGACGGACACACAGATGATCTACGACGACATGGCGGGCCTGCTCAGTGTGCTGCTGGTTGGCACCCTGGCCTACGCCTGGCTGGTGTTCCTCCTGCGCGTGAGCGGCAAGCGCACGCTGGCCCAGCTCAACGCTTTCGACTTCATCGTCACCGTGGCGCTGGGCTCCACCCTCGCCAGTGTGACGATGACCGGTTCGATCGCCTGGGCCGAGGGCGCGACGGCGCTGACCCTGCTCGCGGTGCTGCAGTTCATCGCGGCGGCGTTCTCTCGGCGCTTCCCTTGGGCGCGGCGGGCGCTCACCTCCGAGCCCACCGTGCTGTTGCGGGACGGTGTGCTCGACGAGGAGGCCATGCGGGCCGAGCGCATCACCACCGACAGCCTGCACGCGGCGGTCCGCAGCTCCGGGGTGGGCGGGCTCGACCTTGTGGCAGCCGTGGTCCTGGAGACCAACGGCGGGTTGAGCGTCGTCCCTCGCTCGGCAACTGGCGACAGCTCGGCGCTGCCCCGGGCGTGAGCCGCAAGACTGAGGCGTGCCGCGAGGCGGACACGGTGCGGCGTGGTGGTACTAGGGTCGGGTCATGGACAACGTCGTGCCTCTGCGTCGTCGGCCCGCCCCTCAGGTCCCGGAGCGGCTCTGGCGCGAGGCAGTAGGTGAACAGCTGCGCCACGAACGTGGCGGTCGTGGCCAGCGCATCGCTGACGTCGCGGCGCGGGCTGGCGTCTCGCCGCAGTACCTGTCCGAGATCGAGCGGGGCCGCAAGGACCCCTCCTCCGAGGTGCTCTCCGCCGTCGCTGGTGCGCTCGACGTGAGCGTGCTGGATCTCACGTCTCACGCCGCAGGTCGCCTCGTCCCGACCAGCCGCCCGACCGGCCCGGTCAGCCTGGCGGCCTGATCACCTTGGCCCATGGGTCGGGGCTGCGGCTGCTGAGCACCGCGTCCACCACGCCGTACTCCACCGCCGCCGGTGGAGTCAGGATCAGGTCGCGCTCGGTGTCCTCGCGGATCTGCGCGGCCGTGCGTCCGGTGTGCAGAGCGAGGATCTCCTCCTGCATGGTGCGGACGCGCTCGACCTCCTCGGCCTCGAGGATGAGATCGGGCACCGTCCCGCGTCCCTCGGCGGCCGGGGCGTGGATGACCACCCGCCCGTGGGTGAGGATACTGCGGTGCCCGGGCGCGCCGCCGGCGAGCAACAGCGCGGAGGTGGCCGCCGCTTGGCCGACGCAGGTCGTCTCGATGCGTGGGCGCACGAACTGCATGGCGTCGTAGATCGCCAACGTCGCGGGGATCGTGCCTCCCGGAGAGTTGATGTACAGCGAGATCGCGTGATCGGGCCCGTCGTTCTCCAGGTGCAGCAGCTGCGCGATGGTCGCGTTCGCGACCCCGTCGTCGATTCCTGTGCCGAGGTAGATGATGCGGTCGGCCAGCAGACGGCTGTAGATGTCGACGGTCCGCTCGCCGCGCGAAGTCTGGGTCGTGACGTAGGGAATGGCGTAGGTGCTCATCGGGTCTGCTCCACGTCCGGGCCAAGACCCATGGTGCGTCGCGGTCGAGGCAGCACGTCGTCCAACGAACCGACTACATGGTCGACGAACCCGTACTCGCGGGCCTGCGTGGCGGTGTACCAGCGGTCGCGTTGGGAGTCCCGCTCCACCTGCTCGACGCTCTGACCGGTATCGGCAGCGATCAGGCCGAGCACCGTGTCACGGGTGTGACGCAGGTCGTCGGCCTGGATCGCGATGTCCATGGCCGTGCCGCCGATGCCGGCCGACCCTTGGTGCAGCAACACCTTCGCGTGGGGCATGCAGTAGCGCTTTCCCCGAGTCCCGGCCGAGAGCAGGAACTGACCGGCGCTGTAGGCCATCCCCAGGTTCACGGTGACGACGTCGTTGCCGATGGTGCGCATGCAGTCGCGGATGGCCAGCATCCCCGGCACCGAGCCGCCGGGTGAGTTGATCAGCAGGCGGATGTCGGCGTGCGTATCCTCGGCGGCGAGCAGCAGCAGACCCTGGCACAGCCGGTTGCCGTTGTGTTGCTCCAACGGCTCGCCGAGCAAAAGCGTGCGCTGGTCGTACAGGGACTGGTGCAGGGCGCGATCCAGGGAGTCGGCCGGGTCGATGTCGGTGCTCATGCGCTCCACGCTGTCGTCCGGGCAGCCCAGGTGCCAGAGCAGGCTGCTCTGAGCAGCGCTGCTCAGAGCAGAGAAGCGCAAGGTGGCGCTATACCGACCGTCTTGTCACAACCGCATGGTGGGGACACGCGCCACAGTCGCTAGTAGAGTCCTCTCTTTGCAGGGGCAGTACGCGGCAGGGGGAGACATGACAGAAGAGTCTTGGCTAGAAGCCCGTCTGATTCCCACATCCGGGATCAACGGAGCAGAAGAACAAGAACGTAGGGCGACGTCAGCTCTTCTAGCGGTGCTGAGCGCCGTGAAGGAGTACGGACACGCCCTTCTTCGACCATTGGGGGCGCCTGCTGGCCGAGTCGAGTGCTATATCGAGGTTCCGTTCATGCTCGGTGATTCGAAGGTTTTCCCTGATGGTCTCATTCGCGTCTCGCGTGGCTCCAAGACCTGGGTAGCGCTTGTGGAGGTCAAGACGGGCAGCAACACCTTGGGGCCGAAGCAGTTGGAAGACTACCTGGAAGTGGCTCGCGCGGCTGGTTTCGATGCTGTCTTGACTATTTCAAATGAGATCTCTGCGATGGCCGGCCAACACCCTACGAAAGTCGATCGTCGAAAGCTGCGCAAGGTCGCATTGCATCATTACTCGTGGTCCAAGGTGCTGACCGAGGCTGTGATGCAGAAGGAGTTTCGTGGCGTGGCGGACCCCGACCAAGCGTGGATCCTCGGGGAACTCATTCGCTACCTTGAGCACTCTAAGTCCGGTGCCCTTGAGTTTGACGACATGAGCGACACCTGGGTCGGCATTCGCGACGCCGTGAAGGCCGATACGCTCAGGCCCTCCGACGTCGGCGTCGCGACCGTGGCAAGTCGCTTTGACGCCCTCCTGCGTTTCGCTAGCTTGCGACTGGGGCGAAGACTGGGCACTGAAGTCGTGCCGGTGCTCAGTCGCAGGGAGCTGAAGGAGCCCGCTCTGCGGATCGAAGCACTGACGCAGATGTTGTGTTCTGAGGGACGTCTGTCAGGAGCCATTCGTGTCCCCGATACGGTCGGCCCTATCGTCATCACGGCTGACCTTCGTGCAGGGAAAGTAACGTGCTATGTCGACATCGACGCACCGAGAACTGGGCGTCCCAGCACCCGGATCAAGTGGCTCGTACGGCAGTTGAAGAACGCACCCAATGACGTACGCATCGAGTGTTACACGGTCCGATCCAGGGGCGCGGGGGCTGCCGAACTGCTCGGGCTCGTTCGTGAGGACCCCGCACGGCTCGTCACCGATCCCAAGCGAGAACTCCGCACCTTTCGAGTCGCTGCAACGACATCGATGGGGGCCAAGCGAGGAAGGGGTCGCGGCAGCTTCATCGATTCGGTCCTCAACGCAGTCGACTCGTTCTACGCCGACGTACTTGGTGACCTAAAGGCCTGGACGGCAGCACCCCCCAAACTGCGGCCCGCCGCGCCCGAAGCGGTCGCGGACACGGGGTCCGCAAGGCAGGCAGCGCTGACGTCTACCGACTACTCATCACAAGACGGGTCGGAACGAGGTCCGGGCAAGACGGTGCCCACCCCGCCCTAATCTGGACCTTCCCCACGTGATTCCGACCTCTCTTGTCGGTTGCGGTGCCTCGTTTCAGGCGGCCAAAACGTCCGGCCGCCTCAGGTGGTGCCCCCTCCCCAGCTCGCTGGAGGTCGTGGTCACATCGGCTAGGCCACGCCCGTCATCTGGAGAAGACAATGGTCGTGGGAAGAAAGAGGCTCGGCATGGGTGAGACGGAGCGGTTCGAAGCCGAACGGCCACGCCTGGTGCGTCTGGCCGTGGGGGTGCTCCACGACCACGCCGAGGCCGAGGATGTCGTGCAGCAGGCTTGGCTCCGGCTCGCGCGAACCGACGCCGAGATCGCCAACCTGCCCGGCTGGCTGACGACGGCGACGACGCGGCTCTGCCTCGACCGGTTGCGGTCGCGGACCCCCCGGCCGACCGACCGGACGGACAAGTCCGCACTCGTGCCCGATGTCGCCGACGACGTCGTCCTGGCTGACACGGTGGGCGTGGCGCTGCGCGTTGTCCTGGAGCGCCTCACCCCGCCCGAGCGGGTGGCCTTCGTGTTGAAGGACAGCTTCGGCTTCGAGTTCGACGCCATCGCCGCCATCCTCGAGGTCACCCCTGCCGCAGCCCGCAAGCTGGCCTCCCGAGCCCGAGCCAAGGTACGCCAGCCTGCATCGCAGGGCGGCCCGGCCGACTGGGAGGTCGTCGACGCGTTCATGGCCGCTGCCCGTCAGGGCGACTTCGAGCGTCTCATGCTGCTCCTGGCCCCGGACGCTTTCGTCACCGCCGACGCCGACGCGACCCGAGCGGGCACACCAGAGCACATCGCGGGCCGACAGCAGGTGGCGACGTTCTTCAACGGCAGCGCTCACGCGGCGCTCCCGGTCTTCGTGGACGAGCGACCCGCTGCTGCCTGGTTTCACCGGGGCGACGCCCTCGTGCTCTTCGACTTCGCCGTGGCCGGGGGGCAGGTCACGGCGATCACCTTTCGCGCGGACCCGGAAGTACTGAGCCGTGTGTCGCGCCGGCACGGTGAGCACCGACGTGACTGACCCAACGCAGCGGCCACATCTACTGCCCAACGATCGTCAGGGAGATGACCGACCACACAGCGAAGGAGCCAGCACCGTGAAGACCATGACCTGCCGCCAGCTCGGCGGCCCCTGCGGCCTCGAGCACCACGGCGACACCGCCGATGACGTGATCAACGCCCAGGACCGGCACCTGAAGGAGGCCGAGAAGGCCGGTGATGCCTCTCACCAAACCGCGCGGGACGCGATGAAGAGCCGCTGGCGTCACCCCAAGAGGTCGCTCGGCTGGTATCGCGACGTGCAGCGGACCTTCGCCGAGCTCGACGAGAGCTAGTGGCGGAGCATCGTTGCGGCGCGGTGGTCGACGAGGGCCCTGGTCTCGTCGACCACCGCGCGTGATACTGCTGGTCCATGAGCCCGACAGCCGACGGTGTGGCCCAGCCCAGTGCAACCGGCGTGACCCGCGAGCGCCTGGTCGGCCTACGGCGATGGAACCTCGGGCTCGCCGTGCTACACGCAGCACAGGCCGTGGTCGTGGTCGTCCTGGCCACCGACTTCGCGATCGCGGTGACCCAGACGCTCCCGGCAGGGCCCCCGGGCACGCCGTTGCCCGCGCCGGAGGAGCTGTTCGAGGTGCCGATCGGCTGGGCCATCGCCGCCTTCCTGGGGCTGGCGGCCCTGGACCACCTGGTGACGGCCACCGTTGCGCGGAGTACCTACGAGCGCGATCTGCGCGCCGGGATCAACCGTTTCCGGTGGGTCGAGTACTCCGTGAGCGCGACCATCATGCTGCTGCTCATCGCCTTCTACAACGGCATCACCGGGATCAGCGCGGTGCTGGCCATCATCGGCGCCAACGCCGCCATGATCTGGTTCGGCTGGCTGCAGGAGTCGATGAACCCTCCCGGGCGCACGACGGTGACCATGCTGCCGTTCTGGTTCGGTACGGCGGCCGGGCTCTTCCCGTGGCTGGCCATCGCCTACAACCTAGCCGCAGCGGACGAAGTCCCAGGGTTCGTCATCGGCATCTTCGTCTCGCTGTTCCTCTTCTTCTCCAGCTTCGGGCTCAACCAGTGGTTGCAGTACAGGGGCGTCGGCCCGTGGGCGAGCTACGCCTTCGGCGAGAAGGTGTACCTGGTGCTGAGCCTGGTCGCGAAGTCCGCGCTCGCCTGGCAGATCTTCGCCGGCTCCCTGGCCGGGTGACCGCGGCGGCGACGTCGCCACGAGAGCCAGCCCGCCCGGGGGGACCGGGCCAGATCTCTCGGGAGAGGCCTCATCCCTGTCCCACACGGTGTGGAGCCAGCCGAAGAAAAGGATGCCTCAGCCGAGACGAGCGTGGGTCAGCTCTCGAGAGCGCTTCGGTGGCGCGTGGCGCGCTTGGCCACGGACGTGCGCGGGTCCTGCTGCAGTCGCTCGAGCTCGGGCCCGAGCCAGGTAGCCAGCGCGGCGTCACGCTCGGCCCAGTCGGCCAGCACGTCCATGGTCACGTTCAGCACGATCCAGTCCGGGGAGGTCGAGAGGTTCTGCTGGAGCAGCTGCGTGGCCTCCCGCGCCTGGGTGGGTGACAGGTCGCTTCGCAGGTGCTGCAGCATCTGCGCGACGTGCCACTGCACCGACGGTTGTCCGATCCGCCCGAGGTCGTCGAGCACACGCTCGACGTGAGGCACGAACCATCCCGGCTCCTCGCGGCACACCTTCTCCAGGGCATCGCCCACCCGCAGGCGGACGACCTCGTCGGAGTCCTCGATGGCGGCGAACAGCTCCGGCAGCCGGGCACGGTCGGCCAGGACGAGGTCGACCACCTCGGCGGTGCGGCCGAGGGAGTTGGGATGACCACCTCGGAGCATGTCCACGAACGGCTCTGGCACACGACGAGCATGGCATCGACCGTCCTCACGGCCCAGCGCTTGCCGTGTCCACGGGCTCGAGGGGATGACCATCTCGAGAGCCTCGGTACCTCACCCAGGACGTGCGTAAGCGATACACCGAGCCCGCTGCGAAGATCGCACACCTCAGTGGCATCCTGCCCTCGTGGACAAGCAGACGATCGGGGTCGGTGTCGGAGGGACGGCCGTCGTCGGCGTCGCCTTCGGCATGAGCCGGTACGCCTACGGGCTCACGTTGCCCGATGTGCGTGCCGAGTTCGGCCTGAGCGAGCTGCTGCTCGGGGTGATCGCCAGCAGCACCTTCGCTGGTTACCTGCTCGGCTTGCTGTGCGTTCCCCTGGTGGAGGCCCGCCTCGGCCTTCGCGCCCCCACGACCATCGGCGGAGTCTGCGGGGTGGTGGGTGCCGCGACGGTGGCGCTGTCCCCCACGCCTGCCGTCTTGGCCGTGGGGGCCGTCCTCAGCGGCAGCGCCGCCGGGTGGGTGTGGGCCCCGTACTCCGACATCGTGACCAGGGTGGTGACCCGCCGGCACCAGGCGACCGTGCTGGCGATCATCACCACGGGCACCAGTGTCGGTCTGATCGGACTAGCCGCCCTCGGCCTGCTCGCGGTGTTCGAGTCGTGGCGGCTGACCTGGATGGGCATCGCCGTGGCCGCTGGCGTCGCGACCGCCCTGAACCTGCGTGAGGTGCCGAACCTGGTGGCGCAACAGGCTGCCGCGAAGGAAGACCGCCGGTCCCCGTGGCGACGACGCATGGTGCCGCCGCTGGTGTATGCGGTGGTGTACTTCGCCGCCACCACCGTCTACTTCACCTACGCCGGAGAGGTCAGTCGCGGTGGCGGTCTCCCTGCGACGAGCTCCTCGCTGCTGTTCGCGATGCTCGGCCTCGGCGGACTGGTGGCCATCGGCACCGGTCGCCTCGCCTACGGGTTGGGGCCGACCTGGCTGGGTATCAGCAGCGTGACTCTGGTCAGCGCCTCGCTGGTGGTCTTGGCCCTAGCCGGCTCGTCGCTGACCCTCGTCCTCGTCTCCGCGGTCCTGTCCGGGATGGGCTTCATGGTCGGGTCCTCGCTGTTGGCGATCTGGACGGCCCAGGTCGTCCCGGACCGGCCCGGCGAGGCGTTCACCGTGGCCTTGATCATCGGAGCCATCACCTCGATCGCCACCCCGGTCGGCATGGGCGCCCTGATTCCCGTCGTCGGACGCACGCAGATGCTGGTGCTGGTGGCGCTCGCCTGCGCATCCGGAGCCTTGGTGCTGGCCGCGCAACGACCGGTACGGCGCACCTGGGCTCGGCTGTGGGTCCGGGCACCCGCCTCGACCGGCGCCACCGACCCGGGGCCAGTCGAGACCTGAAGACTGGGCAGGTGGGGGCCGCCGGGGTCGATAATGAGCTGAGGCGGCCCCAGAGACACCGCCAGCAAGGGGGTCACGGTGGACGACCGGCTCGAGGGCGCTGTGGCCCGGTGGCGCGACGCGGGGCTGATCGACGAGCACACGGTCACGGCCATCCACCGGTTCGAGGACTCCTCACACCGGGATTCGATGTTGCAGGCCAGGGGCTCGCGCACGGGCAGCCGGACGGGGCTCCTGGCCGAGGGGCTGGCCTACCTCGGCGCCGCGCTGGCCTTCGGCGCCGGGTTCGCACTCTTCTCCGAGCTGTGGTTCGAGCTCGGCAGCCTCGCGAGGACCCTTACCGCCGCGGGCGGCACCCTTGTGCTGGGGGGTGCCGCAGCCGCCCTCGGCCGGGCAGCAAGTTCACCGGTGGCGCGGCTGCGCTCACTCCTTGCGACCCTCGCGGTCGTCGGTGTCGGGCTGACGGTCGGTGTCGGGCTCACCGAGCTCACGTCGGTCGACGAGGCGACCACGGCGATGCTCGCCGGCGGTGCGGCGCTCGTGGTGGTGATCCCCATCCATCTCCGGTGGGCCAGCTGGCCCACCGCGCTCGTTGCTCTGGCGGCGCTGGTCACCACTGTGCTGGCCGGCGAGACGGCCGCGGGCTGGGCCGAGGCCGAGGTGACGTCCGGCGCGACGCTGGTCGGGATCGGCCTGGTGTGGGCGGCTGTGGGGTGGGTAGGCCTGGGGCGGCCGCGCTCCGCGTTCGAGATCACCGGCATCCTCGTCCTCGGCTTCGGGCTCCAGATGCTGGCGTTTCAGGACTTCCCTCTCGCCGCTCCCGTCGCGGGGCTCGCCATCGCGGCCGCGGTGCTCACCCTCGGAATGGTGCAGGACCGGACCTCGCCGGCCGTCCTCGGCGGTCTCGGGATCGCCCTCTTCGCGCCCCAGCTGGTGCTCGAGCTGTTCGGGGACACGATCGGCGGCCCACTGGCTCTGTTCGTCGGCAGCCTTGCGCTCGTCGCCGCCGCCGTCGTGGTGCTGCGGCAGCGGAACAGGCACTGAGCGGGGCGACCCACACCGCTTGACCCGCTGCACGGCCCCGTACGCGGTCGAGACCCTAAGAAACGCGGGCTGAGCACACGGGCGCGGACGGGGCGCGGGTGCTCAGGAGCGAGGCGGCAGGAGCTGGGACGGCCCGGTGGACTCGGCTTCGCCGCGTTCGACAGCGGCGTCATGGCTGCTGCGCGCACGCTGCAGCAGCTCCATCAGCTCCTCCTCGTCGCGCGCCTTCTGCCGGTACTTCGGCCCCAGCGCAACAATCTGGTCGCGCTCAGCGAGCAGCAGCCCGAAGATCCGCTCTCGCTCGGCGGGGTCCTTGGTGTACTCGGAGTCGAGATAGGCCGTGGCATGGCGGCGCGCGTTGCCGATGGCGGTGCGCGCCTTCCCGGCCGGGCTGTAGAGCGAGGCGAGGACGGTGACCAGGAGAACGCCGAGGATGACGCTCAGTGAGAGGCCGGTGCCGATCTCCGTCACCGGGATGGGCTCGCCGTCGTTGATGAACACGACGTTGTTCTCGTGCAGGGCGTGCAGGATCAGCTTGACGCCGATGAAGGCGAGGATGAACGCCAGACCGTAGGAGAGATAGATCAACCGGTCCAGCAGGCCCTCGATGAGGAAGTACAGCTGACGCAGCCCGAGGAGGGAGAAGGCGACGGCGGTGAAGACCAGGTAGGTGTTCTGCGTGAGCCCGAAGATCGCCGGGATCGAGTCGAAGGCGAAGAGGATGTCGGTGCCACCGATGGCCACCATGACCAGCAGCATCGGCGTCATGGCCCGCTTGCCGTTGTGGACGGTGAACAGCCTGTCGCCGTCGTAGTAGTCGGTGGTGTGGATGACCTTGCGCGAGATCCGCACCACGATGTTGTCGGCGGTCTCGGACTCCTCGTCCTCCGACTTGAGCATGTTGCCTGCGGTCAGGATCAGGATGAACCCGAAGAGGTAGAACACCCAAGCGAAGGAGTTGATGAGCGCCGCGCCAAGGAAGATGAAGCCGGTGCGTGCCACCAACGCGAAGGCGATGCCGAACAGCAGCACCTTCTGCTGGTCCTCCCGAGGGACCCGGAAGCTGGCCATGATGATGAGGAAGACGAACAGGTTGTCGACCGAGAGCGCCTTCTCCGTGATGTAGCCGGCGAAGTACTCCGCACCGGGGGTGGCCCCACCGAACACCAGAACGCCGAGACCGAACACGAGCGCAATGCCCACGTACAGCGACGACCAGATCGCCGCCTCGCGCAACGTGGGCACGTGCGCCTTGCGCACGTGGAAGTAGAAGTCGAAGAGCAGGAGCCCGACGATCCCAGCAATCGTGAGACCCCAGACGAGGGGGGAAACGTCCACGGGTCAGTCCTGACTGCAGGGGGGCGTAGAGGGTCTGAGATTACTGCTCCCACGCCGCGCAACGCGGCCGACATCCACAGTGTCGGGACAGACGAGATCGCCGAACAGCCAGCAGGGCACGTGATCGATCGGGGGCCTCCACCTGCCCGGCCATCGCCGAGCGATCGGAGGTCTCCCCCACCGCTGCGATTCTGCAGCGGCCGATGCACCGGGGCGGGCAGAGCCGACCGGGATGACGGTGCATCGAGAGCGAGGTACTCCCCTCGCCCTCAATCATCGGCATCGTTGCGTCGCGCGTCAACACGCAGTCCCGTCGCTGAGACCGGCTCGGCCCCATTCCGGCCACCGGCTCTGCGACTCTCGATGGGTGTCGCGGCCGTCGGCGACGCCCACGTCGCGCTCCACACTCCCTTCGGCGCTGACGAGTCACGGCAGGATCTCTTCAACCGGATCACCACGCTCGGGGAGGATGACCGCGTGATCGAGCGCTCTGACCTGCCTCCGCCTCCGCGCCACTCGCCCAACGGGGCGCTGCCCACGTGTCAGGGCACGGAGTCGTGGCAGACGAACGTGTCCCCGGTGCCGGCGTCCGCGCTGACGTACCGGGTTTCGCGCGGGTGAGCCCCGTAACCGTCGCGGGAGTCGTACCGGGCATCGGCTACACCCTGGGTGATCAAGGCCAACCCGGCGTCCGTCCGGCCGACGTCGAGGTAGCGCAGGCTCCTGCCGTACTGGTCGCGGTCATCGCGCGCTCCTGGGGTCACCTCGACCTCCTTGCCCAAAACGAGCGACTCCATGTACTCGGTGGCCGCGGTGTACCCGCACTCGCCGCGCTCGGGTGTGTCGATCCCGATGACGCGCACCCGCTCACCGCTCGACAGGTCCACGGTGTCACCGTCGACCACGTGGATGACCGTGAGGGTCTCCCCCGCCGCCACTGCGTCATTCGACTCGGCAGCTGCTGTGGTCTCGCTGTCGGAACCCACCGCATCCTGGACCTCATCACCCTCGAAGACATCGATGACCACCGCTATGAGGACCACGATGACGAGCAGGCCGACGAGGGCGAGTGGTCCCTGCCCCAACCATGCGGGCTTGCGGTCAGCGCTGCCTCCCCTGTCACGCATTGCCGTAGGCCCGCCGCCACACCGCCACGACGCGATCTTTCCACGCACCACCCCCTCAGCCAGTCGGCCTCGCTCTGGGGCAGGATGCAGCGATGGCACCACAGAACTGGCCGCCCGGCTTCTTCGACCGACAGGACGACACCGACGACGCGGACTTCTACGGTCCTCCGCGCCTGGTCACCCATATCGACGACGGCGCCATCGCTGCGGTCACCGGGCTGTACGACGAGCTGGGGGTGCCCGAGGGCAGGGTGCTGGACCTGATGTCGTCGTGGGTGTCCCACCTGTCACGAAAGCCGGCCGGGGGCCTCGTCGTACTCGGGATGAACGAGGTCGAGCTGCAGGCGAACCCCATGGCCGACCAGATCGTCCTGCAGGATCTGAACGTCGATACGCGCCTGCCGTTCGACGATGCGTCGTTCGATGCGGTGGTCTGCTGCGTGTCCATCGACTACCTGGTTCGTCCGGTCGAGGCGCTGCAGGAGGTCGCGCGAGTGCTGGCCCCCGGTGGCGTCGTGGCGCTCACCTCCAGCAACCAGTGCTTCCCGACGAAGGCGGGTTTGAGTATGAGCCGCTGGGCTGGCGCCCGATGACCTTCCTCATCCGGTTCCGCCGCTACAGGTGCACTGGCAGGGGCAGGTTCGGCACCAGAACACCAACCACGCCGCGACGCCTCGGGCGAGCACGACCTCTTCGTACAGCCAGTTGTACTCGGGCAT
>Ga0102946_1000584_pt1 | contig 12649 bp, 17 predicted proteins | sample SalPon2A_A_D1_MG_FD_78209 | JGI IMG/M metagenome (GOLD analysis project Ga0102946, IMG submission 78209) | Soil microbial communities from South San Francisco under conditions of wetland restoration - Salt Pond MetaG R2A_A_D1_MG | ecosystem: Environmental > Terrestrial > Soil > Wetlands | place... | reverse complement strand
TTATCAGCCTGATCAAGGATTCGTCGCTGGTCTCGGTGATCGCCATTACCGACTTGACCAAGAGCGGGCGCGAGGTGATCACATCCACCTTCGCCACCTTCGAAATCTGGTTCGTCGTCGCTTTCCTTTACCTGATGCTGACGTCGGTGCTGTCCCAGGTGATTTCCTGGGTTGAACGGAGACTTTCAGTCAGTGATTAAGACAGTTGACCTGAAAAAGACCTTTACGGGGCGTGGTCAGACGGTATATGCCGTCGACGGCGTGACTGCTCATATCAAACCAAGCGAAGTGGTGGTTGTCATCGGACCTTCAGGTTCGGGGAAATCAACCTACTTGCGTTGCCTGAACGGCCTCGAGACCCTGACATCGGGGCAGATTATTATCGATGGCGTTGATCTGACGGCGAAAAAGACCGACCTCAACCTGGTTCGTCGCGAAGTCGGGATGGTCTTCCAGCAATTTAATCTCTTCCCTCACAAATCAGTGCTGGAGAACATCATCCTGGCCCAACAGGTCGTACGCAAGCGCAAGCGCCAGGAAGCAGAACAGAAGGCCCGCATGCTGCTGCAGAAGGTCGGCATCGCCGAAAAGGAGAACGAATACCCGATCCGCCTCTCCGGCGGCCAGCAACAACGCGTTGCCATAGCCCGCGCCCTTGCCATGGACCCGAAAATAATGCTGTTCGACGAACCAACCAGCGCCCTCGACCCTGAAATGGTAGGGGAAGTACTCGAGGTTATGAAGCAGCTGGCCCGCGAAGGGATGACCATGGTGGTTGTCACCCACGAGATGGGCTTTGCTCGAGAAGTAGCCGACCGGGTCCTGTTCATGGACCAGGGCAAATTGGTTGAGGAAGGAACGCCGGAGCATTTCTTTGTTAGTCCTCAGGAGGAGCGGACCAAGGCTTTCTTGAGACAAGTTCTATAAAACAAGCTATATATTGCTGTTATCAGGGCGCTTTTTGCGCCCTTTTTATTTGTTTTGTCACAGGGGGTATAAACTTAAAACCGGCAGTTCGCGTACTGCCGGACGCCAAACTTTTGCCCGGCAACAAAAGTATGCAAAAGTGCCTTCTCCTTGCGGAGGGTATCTCCTCTGCCTGGTTTCTGTGACTTCAAGAATCTGTGGTGACGGGGATCCGGCCCTATGTTTAAGGACCTGACTTTTCTGTGTGATTTATAAGGGAAAAGCTAAAAAAAATATGAAGTTGCTGCCGGGCAACCCTGACAGTTTTTCTTTTGTTTCTGCCAAAGCCAAAAACACACGAATAAAGACTTACCAAAATGATGGCTACAGTATTAATCACATAATTATCCCAAGTGCGTCTTGAAGAAGATCGCAAAGCGATCTATCCTGCACACACTCAAACAGACAAACCGCAAAGAAATGACTATTGACCAGAAAAACTTGCTCCGCCAGGGCATAGCCGCCGCATGGCCCATCTGCCTTGGCTATTTCCCGATTGGCTTGGCCCTGGGGGTCCTGGCCCAGAAGGCCGGATTGCCGTGGTGGACCGTGGCGATGATGTCGGTTCTGGTTTTTGCCGGGAGTGCCCAGTTTATCTGCGTTGCCATGGTCGCATCTGAAGCATCGGCAACCTCCATCATTCTAACGACGTTTGTCGTCAACCTCCGGCATGTCCTCATGAGCTCGGCACTAGCCGTTTACCTCCAGGGGGTCAGCCGCAGGTTTCTGGCACTCTATTCCTATGGCATCACCGATGAAAGTTTCGCCGTCAACCTGACGCATTTCCGTGAAGGGGGCTGGGACCGCTACCGAGCCCTGATCGTCAATCACCTGGCCAACAGCGTTTGGATCATGGCCACAGTATGCGGTGCCCTGGTCGGCCAGTTTGTCCCCCAGGGAGCGCTGGGGCTCGACTACGCCCTGACCGGCATGTTCATCTGTCTGCTGGTATTCCAACTGCAGGGACGCATCTATATATTGACGGGACTTCTCTCCGCACTTATTTCCGTCGTCTGGTACCTGCTGGTCCCGGGAGACTCTTACATAGTCGGGGCTTCGGTTTGTGCCGCAACAATAGGCTATCTGCTGAAAAGACGGCAGCGGAGCAGCCGATGACTTTTAACGAATACCTTTTGCTGTTCGGCGGTATGGGTTTGGTTACATACCTCCCCCGCGCCCTCCCCCTGCTCTACCTGGCACACAGGAAGATGCCGCAATGGCTGATTGACTGGTTGGGCCTGATTCCGGTGGCAATACTGAGCGCGTTGCTAGCCCCATCTCTCTTTACCGACGCGGCGACTCGAAACCTTGCTTTCGGTAAGCTTGAATTTCTAGTGGCGATACCAACCCTTCTCTTTTCATTGAAGACAAGAAGTCTCGGCGGGACTGTCCTGGTAGGGATGTTGCTCTATTGGCTGGGGGGTCTTTTGTAAAATGGAGGATGGTAACTGGGGTTAGGAACCAGCAAACGTTCTTACAACCAGAGAACAGTCAATTTCTAATGTCTCTTTAAACGATTTTGCGTTTAAAAATTACAGCCCCTGGTCTCCAGCCCCCATTCACTACCTCTTCTCCCTGTGTACCGCCAGGGGGCCCCAAGCCTGGCAGACAGGCATCATCTCGATACTGTTGATATTCAGATGTGCCGGACGATTGACGACCCAGGCAACGGCCTCGGCAATATCCACAGCAGACATCGGTTCGGTGCCGTCGTAAACCTTGCCAGCCGCCTTGTCGTTGCCCTTGAAGCGCACATTGGAGAATTCCGTCTCCGCCATGCCGGGTTGGATACAGGTTACCCTCACCCTGGTACCGAGCAGGTCCGTACGCAGATTGCGTGAGAACTGCGTGACGAAGGCCTTGGTGCCACCGTAGACGTTGCCGCCTGGATAAGGCCAGCTCCCGGCAGTTGAACTGATGTTGACGACATGCCCCCGGTTACGTTCCACCATCCCAGGGAGGATTGCGCGGGTACAGTACATCAACCCCTTGACGTTGGTGTCGACCATCACTTCCCAGTCTTCAATGTCAACCTCGTGCGAAGGTTCAAGCCCCAGAGCAAGGCCGGCATTATTGATCAGAACATCGACCTCACTGAATCCTTCCGGTAGGGACGCAACTGCATTATCAACTGCAACTCGATCACGCACATCAAACTGCAAAACATGTACAGGACACTTCGCTGCCAACTCTTTTTTCAGCATTTCCAGTTTTTCCAGTCGCCGTGCTGTCAGTATCAGACGGTTTCCGTGAGAGGCAAAAATCCGCGCACAAGCTTCGCCGAAACCGGATGACGCTCCAGTGATCAAGATAGTTTGTTCCGCCATGAGAAAGCCTTTCTGCTCTAGGAATTGGAAACCTGCTTGACAATTTTCATTTCATCAGGGAATTCCCCTGTCTGCTTTTTCGAATAGATCAAATCCCCTTCAATAGTCACTTCAAAAACACCCCCTGAAGACCTGACCAGCTCGACTTCAATCCCACATTGTTCCCTTAACAACGCCGCCAGACTGACGGCACGGGGTTCATAACCTCACATACCGCAGAATTCAATGCTTGCTTTCATCGGATTCTCCTCCTACCTGTTAGTACTAAATTGAGTGATGCATAGATTCGCTGGTTAGTCCATCAAAGATATTTTGAACCCATACAACGTTGTAGAGGCCAACCTGTTCGTTCAGTGCTTCAGTTTCAGCACGCACTGCCTCTCACCCTGCAACCTGCAGTCAACTGTATAGATGCGTTCTGCGAGAAAGTCGGGCAAGTCATCCCTCTGCTGAGTCCGGATCGCGGCATCATGCAGCCCGTCAAGAAGTTCAATTGCAATCATTGCCAAACCAATGCCTCCCTTAATTTATAACATGTCATGATCATCAGGGAAATGGCATCAAGTGGTTTAACCGTTCAAAAATTAAAGCCCGTGGTGACTGGACAGTGCCATGGCGAATCAGATTATAATGAATATATTTCATTACACACAGCAACATGAGGTACATCATGACGACCAACTACCCCTTAACGGTCTTTTTTGACGGAGCTTGCGGTGTCTGCTCAAAGGAGATGAGACATTACCGCAAGGTCGCCGACCAGCGTGTTCGCTTTGTTGACATCTCCGCGGTTGATTTCAACGCCGGGCTTTACGGCAGATCGAATGATGACTTCCAGAGAGAACTGCATGTGTGCGATGTTGACGGGAACTTCTATACCGGTGTCGAAGCGTTCCGCAAACTTTGGGAAGCCCTGCCGTCACCCTTTTATCCTTTACTGTCATTAACCGTTGGACTTCCTGGAGTCAACCTCGCAGCACGCACAGGCTATTCCATATTTGCACGCTGCAGGCACCTGCTGCCGTCAAACAAAGAGAACACATGCACTCTCCCCAAAAGGGGTTGACTGTGGCTGCCACGTCCCAGGGACCTGCAGGTTCTTAATATTTTCAACCGTATCTCTTCCATGTATATGTGGTAAAATGGAGATTAACGTCGCCTAAATAAATGAGGCCTCCCAAATGCGCATCCTTATTCTTGATGACGATCCCGACATTCGAAATCTTCTCGAAACGGCCCTGGTCATGAAGGGACACGAAGTCACAACCCTCTCCGACCCGACAGAATTCCCCTTGCTCAACAATAAGAAATGCCCCTGCAAGCCGCAGGACTCCTGTACTGATGTTCTTTTAGCTGACATCGTCATGCCGAAAATAGAAGGAATAGAATTTGTCAGGAATCTTAAAGATGAGGGTTGCTGGCCCCTCACACTTGGCAACGTGGCAATTATGAGCGGTTACCTGACGTTGCATTACATGAATGAACTGAACGCCATGGGCATCCATTACTTCCGCAAACCCTTTGAAATGAAGGAAATCTTCAACTGGGTGGAAGAGTGTTATGAACGGCTGGAAAAAAGTTGATAATGTCGCTTCCGGGCAGAGACCGCCCCGGGTATACTGCAGAATTGCCCTCCTGATTTACCGGAACTGAAGACATGAATAATTACGCAATCGTTCGTCAGGAGCACTTGAACCACTACGGTTTTCTGTTCGGTGGCGCCTTGCTGCAATGGGTCGACGAATACGCCTGGCTGGTCGCTTCCAGGGATTTTCCGGGATGCCCGCTGGTAACGGTCGGTATGGACAAGATCAGCTTCCGCAAGCCGGTCCTCAACGGCTCGATCCTGCGCTTCAACATCAGGCCTGTAAAACAGGGGAAAACCTCGATACAGTACACAGTGGATGTTTACGCCGACGCCCCTGGCGCCAACTCGGAAGAAACGGTCTTCTCGACCATTATCACCTTCGCCCATGTCAACCGGGACGGCACCAAGCAGGCCCTGCCCAAAAAAGACCAGCTGCGTTCTGAAATGGAAGAGCCATAAGGCCTTCACTTCCCCCTCTTATCTCTCACATCTTACCGCTTCCCCGGCTATAGTCTTTCTCGCCTCTGTTTCGATAAAGACCCTCTGTACGTTCGGGCAGGATTTTTTGATCTGAGCATCCAGTCTGCTTATGGCGGCCTCGAGTTCGGCGGCGGTGACACTATTTCTGAAGTCAACACTCAGGTTGGCGAGAATATACCTGGGCCCCATGTGCATCGTCAGAACCTCGTTGACATGTTCGACCTGCGGATAACTGCCGACAATCTTCTTGATCTCCTTGACTACTGTCAAGTCAGCGCTCTCACCGATCAGCAGGCCCTTGGTCTCGTAAGCCAGCCAGATCGCCGTTCCGCCGAGGATCAGTCCGATTACGATAGAAGCAAGACCATCGTAAATCAGGTTACCGGTAACCTGAGACAGAAAAACGCCGATAAACGCTGCAAACAATCCGAGCATGGCAGCAGAGTCCTCAAACAGGACGACAAAATTGGTAGGATCCTTGCCTTTCTGAACAGCTTCAAGGTAACTCCACTTCCCCTTAGTCCGACTGAACTCGGTCAAGGCGAAATAAAAGGCGGCCCCTTCGAAGAGCATAGCCAGGGCAAGGACGATATAGTTCACGTACGGGTTTACTATCGGCGCCGGGTGCATCAAGTGATGAACACCCTCATAAAGGGAGACACCCGATCCCACAGCAAAAATCATCAATGCAACGACAAAGCTCCAGAAATAGACTTCCTTGCCGTGACCGAAAGGGAAGCGCTCGTCAGCCGGTTTTTTCGCTTTGTGCAGGCCAAGCAGCAACAACAACTGGTTGCCGGTGTCAACCAACGAGTGGATACCCTCCGAAAGCATGGCGGAACTGCCGGTTATGGCGGCGGCAATGAACTTGGTTATGGTCACAAGAGTGTTGCCGATCAGTGCGGCGTATATGACTTTTTTCGACGAGCCCGACATGAACCATCCCCCTGGACCGATAGAGTCGCAAACAACCAGTCACCCAATGCACAGAAGGGTGAGAATAAATCAGATTATGCTTTTACCGAAAAGCGAGGCAGTCAGGTCGACAGCAGTTTCTGCTGTCTTGTTGCGATTATCCAGAATTGGGTTGATTTCGACAATGTCAAGGGATCCCAAGAGCCCAGAATCAGCAACTATCTCCATCAAAAGTTGGGCCTCACGGTAGGTAAGCCCTCCGGGGACAAGGGTTCCCGCACCGGGGGAAGCCTGAGGGTCGAGTGAGTCAATATCCAGGCTGACATGCAAGCGGTTTTTATGCCTGAGCTTAACAAGTGCTTCAGTTGCAATTTCCCCCATGCCTCGCTCGTCGATGTCACGCATAGTATAAACTGCCATTCCGCTTTCACGCAGGCGTTGACGTTCACCGGCATCAAGATCTCGCACCCCGATCATCACAACATCGTCTGGACGCAGAGTCGCCTGCGGCCCACCGACTGCCACCAATTCAGGATAACCATGACCAAGCAGAATTGCTAAAGACATCCCATGGATATTCTTCGATGGCGATGATTCCTCTGTATGGAAATCGCCATGGGCATCAATCCAGAGCACTCCGACCGACTCCTCTCGGGCGATTCCGGCAATAGTCCCTATGGAAATCGAATGGTCGCCGCCAAGGAAGACCGGAATCCGTCCCTGTGCCAAAGCCTGTTGTCCTGCCAGGCAGGCGGCTTTGCAAACCTCGAGAATTGTCGGCAGGTAATGGTCATGGTGTTCGTGTGCCACCGACTCCCGAACAGGAACGGACAGGTTGCCGGAATCGTAGACTTCATAGCCGAGCTTTTCCAGTCGCGAAGCCAGTCCGGCGTACCTGAGCGCTCCGGGGCCCAGATCGACGCCTCGATGCGATTGTCCAAGATCAATAGGTACGCCGATAATCTGTATTGTCTTACTCATCGCGGCACCCTGGCAAAAAACCGGATCAATCCTTGAGGTTGTTCCAGAGGTTAACGGTAAAGTCCTGGGCATTGGTAAGAATTGCCACGGCCTGTGCCGAACCACGATTGGCAAGTTTATCGGCGCTGAACTCTGTCATGTCTACAATATAAAAGAACACAGGTCGAACCGCTCCGTCAGGCATGACCCGATAGCTGGGCACCATATTGCCGAAAGCGATCGAATGTAGTTGCGTAGCCATGGCAACCACCGTAGTTGCTTTACGGGCATGAACCCGCATGGCGTCTTGAGCGAGATAAACATCAGATACGACTTCGGGCAATGGGCCGTCATCGCGAATCGACCCGGCGAGGACATAAGGGACGCCCATCTTCTCGCATGCATAAATAATCCCGTCCTTGAGGTCAAGCTCCTTAATTGTATTTTCTATGGAGCCCCGGCGGCGCACTTCATTGATAATGTCGAGGTGGTTATAGTGACCGAGCGGCTTCAAAGACTGGGAATAGATATCCTGTCCCAGGCCGGTTCGATACAGGGCCGCCTCAAGGTCATGCGTAGCCAATGCGTTGCCAGCCAGCAGGCCGTGACAGAAACCGTTCTCTATCAGCCCCTGCATAGCATCCCTACTGTCCTTGTCAAAGGCCACAGCGGGCCCGAGGACCCAGACTATATACCCATGGTCACGATCGTGGCGCAGGACTCTGTAAAGGTCATCGTAGCAGCGCGAGAAAGGGGTCTCACGGGTACCGCGGGTTCGAAAGGAGAACTTGTCAACCATGTAATTCGCATCCGGCTCGAAACCTTCAACGTGTACGTAAATGCCCTCTTCTCCATTCTCGGTCCGGCCTACCACCACATTATCACCCTTGCGCACCCGGCGCGCCTCCGTGACGTCAATGTGTTCATCTTTGAGAATGAGCACTGCATCCATGCGACTCTCGGGAGCGAGCTGCCAGCGGCCATGGCCAAAATGAAGATATTCAGGGTGGTTTGATGTGCCGTGAAAATTAGCCGGGACAACCCCGTGGTCGGGGGCCGGTTCGGTTTTTACAACGGGAGATGATGCAAATTGCACAGACTTGAAGTCGGGTGGGTTGTAGACAGGGATTATGCTCATCGGTTATGGCTCCTATTTGACAAACATATTCTACATTTATCTTGGCAAGCTCTTGGTCGAAGTCAAGTCGGACAAGCATGGAGGACAGAAGATTGTCTTGACGTCACTCTCTTTCAACGACTTTCTTTACAGCAAGCCAATTGCCACAGAGAATCACTGCGAGAACCAGGATACGGATGACTTCAAGGCCTCCCTGCAGACCATCACGAAATGTGTCCATGACAACAACACCAAGATAACAAAAAGCAAACAGCTTGATGACTGTCACAGACCATGCTTCACGACTGCTCCAGGCCAGGCTGAGGACTGCCAGGCTACCGAGACCGTAAGCGATAGTAATATAGGAAAATGTCAGGGTGCTACCCGGGGCAGTGCCGGACATGACAATATTCACGCCGTAATAGGTCAGGAAGAACGAAGACAGAACAGTCAGCGCGATCAGGCTGATCATAAGCACGTAGTCACGATTATTCATGGGAGCCCCTGGATATGTTTTAATTAATTTATTGTGAAAACAGTTTACCGTTTCCAAAATCAAAAAGCATGAATATTTTAATATGGTATATCGATGTCGTCGAAGCTTAAAAGGGGATCTCTCGATTCACACCACAGATGGCTTGCGTGAACGGGTCGCCAGGTAGATTCCGATACCGATCAGAACTACGCCTGCACCATGGTACCCCCTGAATGCTTCACCAAGAAAGAGCACTGCCATGAGGCTGCCAAACACCGGCATCAGATGAATAAACAGTCCCGCCCGGTTGGCGCCTACAAGCTCGACACCACGATTGAAACAAAGATAGGAAACAATTGAGGGGAACACCATGACATATGCGATCACAAGCAGGCTGGTCAATTTGACCTGCATACTGGCCACTGTCATGGACTCCCAGATGTAAAGAGGCAGGAGCATGATTGTCCCGATCCAGAAAATCGTACAGATAAATGCTAAAGGATGGGCCTCCGGCCTCTTTCTCAGCATCACCGAGTAGCCTGCATAACAGGCGATAGCGGCCATGACCAGAAAGTCACCACGATTGACTGACAGGGACTGCAAGGCCGCCGCGTCACCACGGGCAATAATCATAACCGCACCGGATAATGAAACCACGATGCCGACACTTTGCAACGCAGTAATGCCTTCCCGGAAAATCATGAATGACAGAATAACGATCATCACCGGCATCAGGGATTGAATCAGGAATGCATTGATGGCCTGAGTGTACTGGAGACCGGAATAGGCCAGCGTATTGAACGAAGCTATTCCCAATATCGCCAGCAACAGTACCGAAGGCCATGCTCCTGCGAGCGACTGGCGGTCGCGGCGCAGGTACGGCAAGGCCGGCCAGGTCACCAAAAGAGAAGCACCTAGCCAACGCCAGAAGGCCAGTGCGATCGGTGGGATATCGTTGTGGAATGCACGCCCGAGAATAAAGTTTCCGGCCCAGAAAAGTACCGCCAGGGTCAGCAGCAGGTATGGACGATCCTGTATTTTCATTGCATCACGCGGTAGACGATCAGTCCCGTTTTTCCGCGCATATAAGTCACCAGGTCTTCATCTATGATTCGTTCCACGCCGTCGCGCGAAGAGGCATGACGGAGCATGGTAGCCGTACCAGCCTTGACAATCAATCCCGTATGAGTGACATCCAGCCCCGGTTGCGAGCTGAATATCCCTACATAATCACCTGATTCAAGTGCGTCAAGCAGCTTCGCGTCCAGATCATCGGTAGGGATATAGGTGATCGCTCTTGGATTCACGTCGATCCCATCCACCCAGGTCGCCCCGCCCTCTCTCGCATTTAGTTTCTTGAGGACATGCCGTTCCCTGCCCTGACCGACAATTGCCGTAACATCCTTGACTGGTGACCCTTGGTCAGATACCCAATCGCTGAAAAAATGCCTGCGATTTTCGTAGGAGACCACTCCTCCCCTGTAGCGAACCTGCCTCATGTGTAATGGGAAATCACTGGCATCAGCGCTGCGACGTAAAGCTTCAACAGTATCCAGAAAGGTAAAACAATCAAAGCCGTCCAGTCTGGTCACCAATTGCTCAGCTTCCGCGGGGTCTCCGACCAGGCTGTTTGCAATATATGGTGCGCCGAGAAAATAGCCGGAGATGGACTTGATACGGGCACCGGGAGGGTTGCCCCAGGCAGATTCCTGAAGAACCATTTCAACGTAGGGATCCTGTTGAAGAGGAGATATACTGTCATCATCCGCCAGTACGGCGCCGGCACAAAAAACATGAAGCAACAGGTTAATACTTGCCACGTAAACTAACGCTGACAATGACTTTTCTACCAATGGAAAGATCAGCACACTGACAGCCCTGTCATGCCTGTTTGAGAAAATATCCAACCACCTTCCACTGATCATTATCTCCGAGCATCAAGGTGAGTTTTTCAAAAACACGTTCACTGAATTTAAATCTCGAAACAAAGGTCATAATCACATACTCACCTTCAGGGACATCGCTCGCCGAGTCAGTGTAAGCGATATCATGATGAATCCGTTCGACGATTGGGCCAAGAAAGGACCTGAGACGGTCAATCTCCTTGCTCCAGGCTGCTTGCGTCAGCATGTTTTTGAGAGTCGACGAAGTCACCTCCCAGCTCTTCGCATACTCCTCGGTATCAACCAGGTATAAAAACTCTGATGCAGCGACCAGGGTTTCCCGGACCACAAGCTCGCCGGGAGCCTTGTTAATGGCCGGGACTATGATCCAGAGAAGACTTGCAACAAACAGAAACAGATGTATGCGCACTTGCCATGGTATGACCAGCTTCTTAATCATAATGTCCTCCTGTTGCGATCAAGAGGAATGGTTGATTATATTTTAATACGAGATTGGTCCGGGGGCAACCTGACAGCCCGAAATGACGTGGTTAAACTTAACCGAACAGCTCTCCCTGACTCCAGGCCGGTTGCTGCTGTTCTCCCTGCTTGATGATTTTACAGGCGGAGAGCCAGAGCTCACGTGTCAACTCAATGTCATACTGCGAGTCATGCAGGCGGGTATCGTCGACATCAATGCCGCAATATTTAGCGACCGTTGCGAGCTTGAAGTTTGATAATTCGGCGCGAACCGGCTGTAGGATTTGCGCCCAGACCAGCATAACGTCCAGACAGGGATACCAGAACCAGCTGCCAAAGAAACGGTCGTTGTTCTTCTCCCAGAACCGCCTCATGAAAGGCATGTCAAAGCTATGTGCGTTGTAGCCTATGAACTGGAACTTGTCGGACTTGTCATACTGCCCGACATATTTTTTAAGTAGCGTATGCATATGCACGTAGACCTCTCTCGGGTCTTCGAATACCTGTCCGGGGATAGCAAGATGGTCAGGATGATCGGGAAGGAGAAATTGCCTGCGATCAATCCCGGTCACTTCAAGGGCAGCGCTTTCAATCACATCCTGCGGGAACGGCCTGACAAAGTAATCGAATGATTCCTTGACATCGTTATCAACCTGTACGCAGCCTGAGATCTGCGTCAGCCCGTTGCATTCCGGGTTGGTCCCGGTTGTCTCGACGTCGATAAATATCAGTTTCTGCTGCATAGCTTCAATCCGTTATAAAGTGTCTGAGATAATCTTGTCCGGTTTGAGATGTCATGATCTGATTCTAACCAAGATAAGACCAGCGGGCAAACGGGAACTTTTAAAGAACGCAGAATAAGGGCAGTTCAATTATATCCCTGGTCCACCCCGGGGGCAGGCTTGATCAGAGCTACTATTAAAACAGCAAATGGCCCCAGCAACAGGCCTACAAATGCCCACAAGAAAACATTACGGTTTTTGCCCCGAGCCAGAGAAGCCGCGGCAAAAGGAAAGACAAGCCATGCAATCAGGTATTCCATCGTATCTCCATAGTAGTGGGCTATATGAATTTACACCATGAAGAATACACGTTTTGCGGGCAGCACAACACCGTCAATACCGCCTGTAGCAGCTTGTCAGATCAAGCTATCCCGCCCCAGTACTCCGGAAACAGACCTGCCTCCTAAGCCGCGTTGAGTTCCTCTCAGTGAAGCGTCTCTTCGAGATACGCGACAAATCGCTGCCACGATTTGCGATCAGCCTCTTCATGATATCGGCCATCACCGTAAATTGTAAAAGCGTGCGGTGCGCCACCGTAGGCAATCATCTCATGTTTGACACCATTCATTTCCAGCTCTTTAGCCAGGGCAGCGAAATCATCCATGGATATATTGGTGTCAGCGGTACCATGCAAAATCAGGTACTGCCCCTTTGCTTTGCGGTAATCCTGTCCTTC
>Ga0102946_1000583_pt1 | contig 12661 bp, 10 predicted proteins | sample SalPon2A_A_D1_MG_FD_78209 | JGI IMG/M metagenome (GOLD analysis project Ga0102946, IMG submission 78209) | Soil microbial communities from South San Francisco under conditions of wetland restoration - Salt Pond MetaG R2A_A_D1_MG | ecosystem: Environmental > Terrestrial > Soil > Wetlands | place... | reverse complement strand
CAAATAAGCATACACAGGAATTCTTTCCGAATGATCTGGGAGCGCTTCGACGGAAATTGATCTTGAACCGCCTGCGTGGCGGAACAGCGGCAGTAATCGTGGAACCAATCGGCCCTGAGTCAGGGACGCGTCCGGTGTCGTATGATTTCAATCAGAAAGTCCGCGAGTTGTGTGATGAGTTTGGTACGCTGTTGATCTTTGATGAAGTGGTAACCGGCTTTCGACTTGGCATGGGTGGTGCGCAGGGATACTTCAACGTCAAACCTGACCTGACCATATTTGGCAAGTGCATTACGGGTGGGTATCCAATGGCTGGCGGCGTAGGCGGCCGAAGAGATGTCATCATGACCTTTGCCGCTGGGATCGGCGGAACAGGCGAGCGGGCATACATCGGCGGGACGCTTTCCGCCAATCCGCTTTCGTGTGTGGCAGGTTATTATGCGCTCATGGAAATGGAGCGCACGAATGCGCCGGTCATCGTCGGAAGAACTGGTGACCGTCTGACCCGGGGCTTACAAGACATTATTGAAAAATATGACCTGCCCTTCGTCGCCTATAATCAGGGCAGCATTGTCCATCTTGAAACTTCGGGTGTGATGCTGTTGGATCTGAAGAATCCGCTCAAGACATTGAAGGAGATCAAAGTTCGAAAGCACATGATCGAAGAGATGGGTGCCGCTTATATGTCTCAGGGGCTTGTTACCCTGGCAGGCTCGCGCATGTACACATCCATGGCAGATACAGATGAAGTGATCGATGAAGCGCTGGAAAAATTTGATTTCGTGCTTTCCAATATCGAGGGTGTTTAACTTGGAAGATTTTTTCATATCAACTCAAAAGGAACTCGCATGACTGAAAATTACAAGCTGTATGGATACCGGTGGGTGGTGCTGGGTGTCTTCATGTTCATCAATCTGACCATCCAGATGTTGTGGATTACCTATGCTCCCATCACAGGTCCCGCGGCATCTTATTATGGCGTAAGTGATCTTCAAATTGGATTGTTGGCGATGACGTTCATGATCGCTTTTATTCCACTGTCCATTCCAGTTTCATGGGTGATCGATACATATGGTTTTCGTATTGCGGTAAGTATCGGTGCAGTATTAATGGGTATTTTTGGATTGGTGCGCGGGTTTGCCGGCGCGGACTACACCCTGGTGTTATGGAGCACGATCGGTATCGCTGTAGCGCAGCCCTTTCTGCTCAATGCATGGACCACTGTCCCGGCAAAATGGTTTCCAGTTGAATTCCGTGCTACGGCGGTGGGAATGGTGACTCTCGCGAATTTGATCGGTACGGCGCTGGGTATGGTGTTGACACCCGCTTTGATCGAGAGCATGTCAATTGCACAGGTGCAGTTGATCTATGGCGGCATTACAGCTTTTTCTTCCGTACTGTTCATTGTGCTGGCTCGCGAGGCTCCACCCACACCTCCATATACACCAGGAGAAGAAACGCGTGCCCTGATGTTGGATGGACTTAAGCATGCGGTAAAGATCAAGCCATTCTGGTGGTATCTGATCGCATCGTTCATCGGGCTTGGGATCTTCAACGGTCTGACCACCTGGATCGAAGCTATTATTCGTCCACGCGGGTTTACGCCAAACGATGCAGGAACACTTGGTGCCTTGATGGTCGCAGGCGGGTTGGTTGGTGCGATCGTTTTACCAGCCATGTCTGATAAACAGCGGAAACGCCAGCGATTCCTGATGATCGCCTTTGTAGGTGCGGTTCCGGGCTTGCTGGGTTTGACCTTTGCAACATCCGGTGCGTTGTTGTTTGGGTCGGCAATTGTTTTAGGTTTCTTCCTGGTAAGCGCGATGCCGATCGGGATGCAGTATGCTGCCGAGATCACTTATCCCACACCAGAGGGCACGTCGAATGGTTTGATCCAACTCTTTGGGCAGGGAGCGGTGGTGTTCGTGTACATTATGGAAGCAATGAAATCAAGCGACGGCTCCTTTACCCCATCGCTTCTTCTTGCGCTGGCACTTTTACTGCTCAGCGCTGGATTGGTGACACAAATGAAAGACCCTCAACGAATTCAAGATGAAAAGAACGCATGACTGAAAAGCTTATTCTGTCTGTGGATCTGGGCACATCCGGGATGAAGGTGGCGCTGATCACTGTCAGCGGTGAAGTGATCGGTTGGGAAAGCGAACCTGTGCGGCTCATCATTACATCTGGTGGTGGCGCGGAACAATTGCCGGATGAATGGTGGCAGGCGTTCCTGTCAGCGGCGGGCAGGCTGCTTGGGAAGAATCAGGCGGCGGGTCCGAATGTGACCGCTGTTTGTTGTTCCACACAAGGTGAAGGGACGATCCCTGTCGATAAGGATGGAAAGGCTCTCAGCAACGCGATCCTATGGATGGACATGCGTGGGGCGCCTCATCTCAAAAAGCAATTAGGAGGACTCATCAACCTTGATGGGGCATCGATCGACAAGGTTCTGCGCTTCGTTCGTTTGACGGGTGGCATGCCCTCCATGACTGGGAAAGATCCTGCGGGACACATGTTGTTCGTGCGCGATGTGATGCCGGATGTTTACAAAAAGACCTATAAGTTTCTTAATGTGCTCGACTATATGAATCTGCGCCTGACCGGTAGATTTGTTGCCACGTTCGATTCGATACTGACATCATGGGTAACAGATAATCGTGATCCGAACCATATTCAATATGACAAAGGCTTGATCTCCATTCTCGGTTTGGATGTAGACAAACTGCCAGAGATCGTTTCATGTACGGATGTGATTGGCACCCTGAAAGATGATGTCGCCAATAAATTGGGCCTTGCTAATAACGTGAAGGTGGTTGCCGGTTCGATCGATAACACCGCCGCCGCGATCGGGTCGGGTGCAGTGAAGGATTTTGAAACTCATTTGTACATCGGTACATCGTCCTGGATGGCTGCGCATGTACCCTTCAAAAAAACAGATGTGTTATCGTCGCTCGCGTCGGTGCCTTGTGCGCTGCCAGACCGTTATTTGCTGACGGCTTTGCAGGCAACCGCAGGAGGTAATCTGACTTATCTGCGGGACAACATTCTTTATCACAAAGATGAATTGCTGCAGGAGGCGGATGTCCCTGACATTTTCAAGGTACTGGATCAAATTGCAGGAAGAGTACCGGCGGGATCGAACGGTGTCATGTACACGCCCTGGATATGGGGGGAGCGCGCACCCATTGACGACAAAACCGTTCGAGCTGGACTGTATAATCTGTCTCTTCACAATACGCGTGAGGACATCGTCAGGGCATTTTTGGAGGGCGTGGCGTTTAATACGCGGTGGCTGCTTGATCCTGTCAATTCATTCCTGGGTCGCAAAGTGAACAGTATCCATATCGTAGGTGGCGGGGCGCAATCCGATGTGTGGTGTCAGATATTTGCTGATGTGATGAATCTGGAGGTCAAACAGGTGGCTGATCCAGTCTATGCCAATGCCCGAGGCGCAGCCTGGATCGCAGCGGTTGGTCTGGGTGAAATTATTTTCGATGATATTCCACAACTGACTCAGGTTGCGAATATCTACCAGCCAAAATCTGAAAACCGAAGTCTTTATGATGAGAAGTTCGATGTATTCAAGCAAATATACAAACAGCTTAAGAAGGTATACAAACGCTTGAATTCATGAGTTAGATTGTCAGGCAAATTAGAGGGACACAACTACATCGTATTCCGACATTATGGGCTGCAGACAAGGTTTTTTTGCAGCCAGGGAGTAGGAATGTATGACGTGTTTCACTGACCTCCCTCAGTTGTATCTATCGGGTGATGATTCGTTTCTGTTTGGTAGCGTTGCACGGAGATCAAGGTGACGCCTAAGTCACGGATACGATTGAATAAGCCATGTAGCGCAGACTGGTCGAATTCTCCGCGGATGATGGTCTGGTCGTCATCACCGGATGTAACCTCCAGCCCTTCAAACCAACGCAGCCAGCGTTCATCGAGTTTTTCCTCGAGACAGATTTGATAATGAATGAGTTGATCGGTAGATTTCATAGTATCTTTTCTTTCTTAAACCTGTGATTTTAGTTAAATTGCCTGCCCGGTGCTGATGCCGACTGATTCGGGCAGGGGATTGCCTTTCTTTTCCATGTTCATCACGGCGGGGATGAATAGACCGGTCACCGCCATAAAGATGCAGAGAATGCCTCCGAGCAGGAACCAGCTCTGGATCCCGACCCGATCGGCGACGGGTCCAGCGATCATCAATCCAAGTGGGACGATCCCCGTTCCGATACTGGTTAAGAGAGAGAAGATGCGGGCTTGCATATCAGGTTCAACCGTGGATTGGATGACGGCGAAGAATGGTCCCATTGTCATTGGGGTCATAAAACCGATAAGCAACGCCCCGCCAACTGCCAGGAAAATAGCCGAGGAAGGAGCCAAAGCTAGGATCAAAGTGCCGGCACCCATTCCCATCAAACCGATCAATGATGTGAGTATCTTGCGTGAGAAGCCGCCCCAGAGACTCAGCAACACGCCGCCCAAGATCATGCCAGCGCCCATGGCAGATTCCACCCAACCCAGCTGGATGGCGCTTCCGCCAAAATAGTCCTTGACCATGAGCGGGAGCAGCGAAAAGGCAGGGATGATCGTGAAATTAATGCCCACTGTCATCAGCCCAATGATCAACAAGCCAGGCCAACCGACCATATAACGTAAGCCTGCTTTGAAGTCTGTCCAGACGGTTGTTTTTTCTGTATCTACCGCATTTCTTTCTGGTTGGGGAATGTGGATAAAAGCCAGCGGCAGGATGGCAAATAAAGCTGTGATCACGTCAATAGCCAGGATGCCCTGCATGGGAAGCACGCCCAACAGTAAGGCGCCTAACGGTGCAGCAACTATGTTTAAGCCGCCGTTTAGCAATTGGTTGAGGCCCTGAATGCGGGTCAGTTGCTCGACAGGTACCATCAGTGATGTGGAGGCTTGCATGGCGTTGGTGTGGAATGCACCTGCCAAAGAGCGAATGAAGAGGATGACAAAAATATGCCAGACTTCGACAACATCCAGCGCAAACAGCACTGCTAAAGCGATGGTTGCCAGAGCCTCGATGCTGTCAGCCAATAACATAATCCGGCGACGATCCCAGCGGTCAACCAACGTACCAATGAACGGGCCGAGGATGACGTTGGGCAGCATACCGACCAGTGTAGCGGTTGCCAGTACAGTGGCTGAACCTGTCTGGACTGTCAGGTACCAGATCAAGGCAAATTGAACCAGTTGACTGCCTAAAATGGAAAGAGCCTGTCCACTCCAGATGGTGAAGAAAGTTTTTTTCCAGGGTTTGTTGTCTTGGATTGAAAATTGTGTTGTCATGAGAGTACTCCTTGCTTTGGTTTCTTCCTTAATGCTAGTAAGTCTTTTGTCTGGAAAATAGTTGTCTAGGTATCTTGTGGCTGGAAATTGCGCGAAAAGTGCTCTAGCCCAGAATGCCTGAAATGATTTGGATCATTGCCAACCCATTCATTGTGGCATGTGCGATTAAGAATATCCAGGTATTTTTCTGCTTCTGGGTAATCCAGGACACCCAAAGCGCACCCGGTAGTACCGCCAGCGCGTTATAGGGCGTGAAGAGATGGAAGCCAGCCCAGAACAAGCCATGAAAAAGCCATGTGCGCGAGCCGTATGCGAGTTCCTGTCTTGGAAAAATGTAACCCCGCCACCAAAGCTCCTCTCCTACAACGTTGAAAAAGTAATAAGTGAAATAAACACCCAGTAACCACACGTTTCCACTCAGAGGAAACCCTACAAATGAAGTGCCATCACCTAATATACGGTTGAGGACTGCTGGGTCGGGGAACAGCTTAGCGAGCCATTCAAGGATAGGTAATCCTAGAGTGTATACGGATATGTATAATCCGATGTTGCCAATAGTTGCGGCAATTGCCCATGCCCAACCTTTTCCACTCAGTCGAGTCAGACGGAAGCGTTGTGAAAAGGCGGACCGGTTCCAAAGGTGCCCTTCACGACGATATCCGATCAAGGCGCCGAAAAAGAACAGAACATGCGGAAGCATCAAGATATAGAAATTGACTAGAGGGGATACTCCTGAAGCATCAAGGAAGGGTATAACAACTCTCTGGATAGCGAGGAATAGGAGCATTGGAATGCCAAAGAAGAGGAGAGAAAGGGTGAAGGGCATCGGTTGAGTTTGGGTGGATTTTTCCATTTTGTTACCTTTAAAATTATTTTTGTTATCTTGGACTGAAAATTGTTGTGTTGTCATGAGAGTATCCTTACTTTTCATTTTGGATCAACCTTGAGGACAGAGAGCGCATCTCTTCATCCTCAAGGTTGATCCCAGGAAACAACTTCATCTAAACTGAGACTTATCCAGCTGTTGCGGAAAGCGATTCTTTTGCTGCTTTATTCGCTTCAGAAGTTATTTCAGCCTCTCGCCCTGGCATGAGAACTTCGGTAACGCCGTATCCTTTTTTGAACATCGTGTGCCGATTGAGAACAACGATGACTACCGCCGCGATTCCGAAAACGAGATTGTCCCATGGTTGAGTATCGGGAAAGATGGGATTCATCATCTGAAAGTGCCACAGGTAAGCGATCAACAGACTGCCGCGAGATGCATTGAACAGGGGGGTGATAATGATATTGAGAGCGATGACGCCGCCAATATATGGCAGGAGGGACCAGGAACCATATTGAAGCCCACCGCCTATCAGGAATGCAGGGAAGTGCCAGACTGCGTGAATGACGCCCAAAGTTAAGCCAGCCCAAAAGGGAGCCATCTTACGCTGCAGCAGAGGCAGGGCGATCCCGCGCCAGCCGAATTCCTCGAGCGTCCCCAGGAAAAAGGAGTGCGCCAGTGCTGGAAATACCAGATGCCAAGGAGAAAAAGGAAAAGGATCGCCGATCGTACCATTTAGTGCGGCGGCAAGGTAAGCGAGGGCAGGAATGCCCAGAAGCAAGAATAACCACCATACTGAGGGCATTCGCGATAAGGTCAATCGTCTAAAGAAGCTGCCCAACCCTTTCAATCCGTAAGTTCGCCAAACCAGGAATACGCTAGCAAAGGCAGGCGCATATACCGCGAGGATAAATAAGGGATTGCTCGATGTGATTTCACCAAAGATCGCGACAACCTGGTCGTTGAAAAAGATCAATAGTGCGGCGATCCCCCAGGTCATCCCAAAAGTTAGAGCCAGAAAGGGTTTGAGAGTTTTTGTAGTCATTATATTTTCTCCTTTTTGATTATTGTTGATAACGGATTTTTTATTCATGATTTTGTCTCCTTCTTGGTTGTTATTGCGATGGTTACAGTTTACGGTTTTATGCGGCTATTGTCCCCTATCGGAAGATAGGTTGTGAGGGTAGGTTAAATAAAAAAGAGCCGCGAAAAACGGCTCTTAAGGGGGAGGAGGAGACTAAACAGCGTAAAGTAGGAGCTATTGGATCCATCCAACGTAAAATTCACACTCTCTTTCTACTATAGATGGTAACAACAGCCAGCCCAATCACAAACTCGATTGCAGGCAGGGCATAGACTGCCCAGGCTGGCGGATTGCTCCAATTCCCCTCGAATAACAGCCAGACGGAGTTGTAGATAAAATGAACAGGAACAATGAGTAGGAAGATCATCCCGGTTGAGTAGCGGATACTTCCCCACAGCCATCCAGTAAATACCCTTGAGATCAATCCGCGTAATCCCTGCTGGGCATGGAACAACCCGAACAGTATCGAAGAGGCAATCAGCGCAGTCGTTGATGAAAATCGCTTCTCTAAAAATGAATACAATGCACCGCGGAAATAAACTTCTTCGGTGATAACTACGATTAGGTAAGTTGCTAACTCCCAGAATGTACTCGATGAAAGTGGCCTGAGCGCCGAGATACGAATGATAAAAATGTAGAACAACATGTATAGGGTAAAGACTACCAAAGATAAGATCACATGTCTTTGCACTTGTTCTTGTATGACCTTCAAACCCAGGTCGTTAGACGAAAACTTGAAGAGACGAGCTAAAACGATCACACCAACCATAAAGAACAGATTGACAATCAAGTTTCCATAATCTGTCCCGTCCAAATCAAGCAGGAACATGGTGCCCACGCCCAGAGCCATGCCAAAGATGGGGATTGTGATCATAAGAAGCATCTCAAGCCACAACGGTCTTTTTTCTGTTTTCATCACACTTCACTTCTTCAGGTTTCATCAATAAATGAGTTTAGTGTATTGAAAAATTCAGACGGCGCTTCCATAAAAGGGTAGTGGCCGCTGTCTGCGATATAGACTAACTTCGAATTTCTGATCGATTTGTGAGCCAGTTCTGCGGCTTCGGGGACAATGAAATCTTCGCGTCCCTGTACGATCAAGGTTGGGCAGATGATATTTCCCAATTGCTCCTGCACGGTGATATTCAATTTCATCTCACGACCATGATCATTGATGGCAACTGCATTTTTCGCTGTCGTTTCATCGAATACCGCGATCTTGAAGTAATCTTCCCGTGCTTGTTCATTGTGGAAGGTGACACCTTCCGACAAACGCATGGCTTCATTGTGAGCATCTGGGTCACCTGCGATGTAGGCTTCGCTTTCGTACATTGCCTGCAAACGATTCCAGTCTGCTTCGGAAAATCTTGTCATCATGTTTTCATAGGACTTAATGAGCAGTTCAGTATTCACTGGGGCAGGATCGACCAGGATTAATCGCTTCACGTTTTGCGGATACTTGCCAGCGTAATACATGCCCAGCAGGCCTCCCCACGAATGTCCGATTATGTTCATTTTTTCGATCCCAAATTCCTTCCGCAAGGCATCGAGATCATCTACCAACAGTTCTGTTGTAAAGTTGGTTTTGTCAATCGACTTCATGAGGGATTTTCCATTACCGCGTTGATCGTAGTAAATACATTTATGGTTTTGTGCAAATTCCAGAAAAGATGGCACCAGTTCATCGTGCCACATGCCTGGCCCGCCGTGCAGGAAAACAAACGGTTCACCTGTTCCAACCATTCGATAATAATGAGGAATGCCATTTACCTGTTTGTATCCTTCCTCGTGATACAAGTCCTTGGGGATATGAAAATGTGTCATTGTTAATTCCTTTATATGATTTGTTTTCTTTTGGTTATTTTGATGATGGATTTAGTTTATGGTTTTATGCGGTTTTTGTCCCCTATCCGCAGATAGGTTGGGTGGGTAGGTCTTATAAAAAGAGCGTGATGAATGTCTTTCAGAACTGAATGTTTTAGAATCCCAGTTCTCTGGCCCGGGCAGTGGCTTGCGAACGATTGCTAACGCCCAACTTTTGCAGGATATTGTGGACGTGCCACTTGGCAGTCCCCACACTGATGACCAGTTCATCGGCGATTTCCTTGTTGGAATTTCCCGCAACGATCAAACCCAATACTCGTAGTTCCTGCTCGCTGAGCGGATCAGGCAATTGCTCGAGGGGCGAGGGAGAAGAGGCGCTTTCAGCTTGAGAACTGCCCAGAATGGCGTCCACAATTTCGGGGGCAGCCTGACGCGCTTTTGGCAGCAAATCAAGCAGCGCTTCCCCTTCATCCAAAAAGATGCGGATAAAGCCCTCGGGTGCAGCCAATTCCAGTGCCTGGGATAGCCAGTCTACGGCGGTTGGGATGTCTTTTTCAGCGCGATGGTATAACGCCATTAGAATCTTGACCTCCATAACGGTTCGAACTTGACCTTGAGCCTGCCCTCGTTTAAGAAGAGCTTCCAGAATGGACGGTATATTTTCGCGATCGCCCATCTTCAGCAGGATACGCACGAGAGTCAGCTCCGCGAATTCGTGTGGATGGTCACCGCGGTCTGCCCGATATTCCAGCGCCCATTGTGTTGCCGCCTCTTCTTGGCCCGTTAACAGTTGCAGGTTTGCGATGTGAGCTGCTGCGATCATGGACATGCGCGCTACCCCGAAGCCTTGTATGATCGTGTTCACTTCCTCTGCGGACTCGAATGCATTCGACACATGTCCTTGATAAACGTGTACACGAGCGAGATACGATAGCCCTAAGATCACATCATCGATCAAGCCGCCTCGACGGGATAATGCAATCCCATTTTCCAGGAATTCCTCGGCAGCGGAGAGATCGTTTCGTTCGAGAGCGATGCTGCCTAGAATGGACTCTGCCAAACCCAAAGGGGGTAATCCTTTTCCGTCTGCGATCTGTATTGCACCTTGGCAGGTTTGCTCGGCCTGACTTAACTGTCCCTGGCTGATTTGTACTTGTGCAACGGCGCCAAGTGCATTGACGGCAAGAGAAATCACCCCGGCGGATTGCGCTTCTTCGCTTGATCTCAAATAGTTCTGTACAGCAAGTGCGAATTGCCCGGAGAGTTGGTACGCCAATCCAAGACTAAAAAATCCACGTGCATGCTGCAAATGATGCGCTGAAGGGATGCGTTCCTGGGCGAAAGTGATTCTCTCTATAGCCTGTTGCGTATCCCCTCGTACGGCGACGATTACGCCGCGGTACAGCGATGCCAATGCCAGCATTTGCTCTTTTTCAGGGGAGGTGGGCAGGGAGCGTAAAGTTTTCTCGGCTTGGTCAATTTGTTTTTCAGCAAGATCAAAATGCCCTAACAGGTAGAGAATGTGCGAAGCGTTCAAGCTCAATGCAGGGCGGCTTTGAAATGCTTGCGGAGGAAGCGCATCCAGCCAGCCTGCATACAATGTGAGATTTCCTCCAGACCAAATGACATCTTTTTTTAATCCTCTATCGATGACATCCGCCAAAAAATCAAGATCATCACTTGCGATGGCATATTGCACCGCTTCAGAGAGTAAGTCGTTCTGTTCATGCCAAAGAGCCGCTTTTTTATATAGCTTTTCGGTTTCAGTTTTGGGGATTTCCGTTCGCAGGAAATCTCCAAAAAGGTGATGATATCGGTACCAGACGCGTTCATCATCCAGTGGGGTCAGGAAGAGGCTTGCCTGTTCAATTTCTGAAAGCAAGTCCTGGCTGTCAGGGTGTCCGGTGATCGCTTCGCAGGATTCGGCGTTGAAGCGTTCCAATATGGAAGTCTGGATAAGAAATTCGCGAATATCGTCCCTTTGCTGATGAATGACTTCCTCCGCCAAATAATCCAACACATAGCGGTGGCTTCCACGGAATGATTCTACAAATTTTTGCGGATCTGGCAGGTTTTTGAGCGCCAAGGCTGCAAGCTGCAAGCCAACTGCCCATCCCTCTGTGCGCAGTTCTAAAGAGTGAATGTCTTCCTCTCCCAGCACGAGTTGCATGGATTCGTTGAAGAAATGACCGGCTTCTTCTTCTGTGAAGCGCAGGTCACTAGCGCGGATTTCAATCAATTGACTGCGGGCCCTTAAACGTGCCAGGGGGAGAAGGGGGTCTGAGCGCGTAGTGATGACCAGGTGTGCCTGATGGGGTTGACGCTCAAGAAAATATTCCAGCATCTCGTCAATAAGCGGGTTAGTGATGATGTGGTAATCATCAAGAACGAGGATTGTCGGCTCTTCAAGGCGGGCAAGGGCGTTGATTACTTCATCCAGAATGTTTTGGAAGGGTGGGAGTTGCGGCGCATCCAATAGTTCCAGAATGTTTTCCAGTTCGAAATCGCTGATCCGATTCCAAGCGGTTACCCAGTATGACAGGAAACGAGCTGGTTCATTGTCGCTTTTTTCAAGGGATAGCCAAATCTTTCGAGTTGATTCCGTTAAAGTATGAAGCCAACTGGTTATTAAGGTGGTTTTCCCGTAGCCGGCAGGTGCGGCGACCAAGGTCAATTTTCGCTGCTCCATCAAACCAGTTTGCAGTTGGTCTAAAAGCCGCGAGCGTATGACGCCATCGGAACGCCAGATGGGCGTGTGGAATTTTGTTTCGAGGAGACGATTTATCGTAGTTTCCATGTAGTCTGATTTAGTGTTGTTCTCATATATTTATTAACGCTCTGCTAAGATATGCTGATCAGTATCAATAATTTGTGTAGACCCGGCTCTATAATGCATGACCACTTGATACTTTGATAACTTGTCCTGTGATCCACCGTGCCTGCTCAGAGGCCAAAAACACCGCTGCATCTGCAATATCTTCTGGCTCCCCAATCCGTTTCAGCGGTAGCTTCACACTTCTCATAGTGTTTAAACGGCCAATTCCATCTAACTGCTTATGGGTGGTAAAGGATTATTTATTTGATTAATACCAAGGTGATTTTACCTCACTGGAACGGAACATCCATACTCATCTCCACATTCGTCATTATGCCATTCGGTGCGCTGATTCGAAAAATCTGCAGGCAGGAATATTCAGAGGGTAACCATATGGCTAATTTTTATCCAGCCATCTGGTTATTTATTAATCATCTTGATCTCTCTCCTTTTGATCTGAACTGCCGATTACAAAACATGGACTACTTGCTATCCTTGTTACATCGTTGAATAAACAACCATTTTAGGAGATCAAAATGACCGCACAAACTCTTTCACAAACCGGTACTTCCGCCAAAACAAATACTGCTGTTCGCATTGCTGTGGGGGTGACCCTATCCTTCGTCAGCGGGGTGATGCTTACTGTTTCGTTCGCACCATACAACCTATGGCCGTTGATATTCGTCGCTTTTCTCCCGCTCATCATCGCCCAGTACCGGGTGATGCCCGCAAAACTCTCCAGCCTGGCTCCCGCCGTCATGATCGCCGTCTGGATGTATCTCTACTT
>Ga0102946_1000582_pt1 | contig 12696 bp, 8 predicted proteins | sample SalPon2A_A_D1_MG_FD_78209 | JGI IMG/M metagenome (GOLD analysis project Ga0102946, IMG submission 78209) | Soil microbial communities from South San Francisco under conditions of wetland restoration - Salt Pond MetaG R2A_A_D1_MG | ecosystem: Environmental > Terrestrial > Soil > Wetlands | place... | reverse complement strand
GGCACCGTGGGCGTCGGGGAAGCCACCATTCCGACCTTCCGCTCCTTCCAGGCGCTACTGGGCCTGGACGAACGCGAGTTCATGCGCGAGACGCAGGCGACCTTCAAGCTCGGCATCTCGTTTGAAAACTGGGGACAGATTGGAGATCGTTACATTCACCCGTTCGGTGAGGTCGGCAAGTCGAGTTGGATGGCCGATTTTCACCATATGTGGCTGATGGGTAAAGCCAGGGGCTTCGCCAGCGAACTGGGCGATTACTGTTTCGAGCACGAAGCCGCTGCCGCCGGCAAGTTTGCGTTTCCGAAATCCGCCCCGATCAACTATGCCTATCACCTGGATGCCGGCCTGTACGCCCGCTACCTGCGCCGGAAGTTCGAACCCATGGGCGTCAAGCGCGTGGAGGGCAAAATTTCGACTGTCGAGCAGGACGGCGAGAGTGGGTATGTCACGGCGCTGTTGCTGGAAAGCGGTGAACGCGTGAGCGGTGACCTGTTCGTCGACTGCACCGGATTTCGCGGGCTGCTGATCGAGCAGACGTTGAAGGCCGGTTACGAGGACTGGCGTCACTGGCTGCGGACCGACAGCGCTTTGGCCGTGCAAACGCCATCGACCGGCGAGATTCCGCCTTACACCCGCGCCATTGCGCGCAGCGCCGGCTGGCAGTGGCGCATACCGCTGCAAAGCCGGGTCGGGAACGGGATGGTCTTTTGCAGCCAGCACCAGGACGAAGAAGCGGCGCGGGGGGAACTGCTGGCCAATCTCGAAGGAGAGCCACTGACCGAACCGCGCCTCATACGTTACGTCACCGGGCGACGGCGCAGGGCCTGGGTCAAGAACGTCGTCGCCATCGGCCTGTCCAGCGGCTTTCTCGAACCGCTGGAGAGCACCAGCATCCACCTGATCCAGATCGGCGCGATGCGCCTGATGCAGCTGTTTCCGTTCGGTGGCAATTTCGAGGCGCTGGCGACGCGCTACAACGAACAGTCCCTTTACGACTTCGAGCACGTGCGTGATTTCATCATTCTGCACTACAAGCTGACCCGTCGAGACGACACCTCGTTCTGGCGCAGCAACCGGGACATGGATATCCCCGATTCGCTGGCCGCACGCATCGAGCTGTTCCGCGACAGCGGCAGCATCTACCCGGCCAGCGAAGAGTTGTTCAAGGTCGCCTCGTGGCTGTTCGTGATGGTGGGACAGGGTGTGATGCCGGAAAACCACCACCACATGGGCGCCCTGCTGGGCGATAAGCGCTTGCGCACGGCGCTTGATTCGCTCCGAAACAGCATCGCGAAAGGCGTGGGCATGATGCCCACTCACCAGGAGTTTCTGAAGGGCTATTGCTCCTAGCGGCCTGTCATCTCCTGGACGCCCGGCCAGCCTCTCACCCCCAATGTTTCTGACGGCAACTCCCCGTACTGGATGTGATAGATTCGCGCGAAAGCACCTAATCGATTGAAGCCCCAGCGCGGAGCCACGTCGGCCACGGTCGAACCGGTGCCGCGGGCCCGTTTGAGGTGCGAGTGGGCTGCGTTCAATCGCAATAACCGGGAATAAGCGACTGGCCCGACTCCAAAAAATTCCTTGAACAGGCGGCGCAGCGCACGGTCGTTTAGGCCAAGCACAGCGCATAATTCCTGTGCCGTTACAGAGTGGTCCAGGCTGGCATACATATATTCAAGGGCGCGATTGATCATTGGTAGACACTGTTGACGAGCAGTCTCAATTGGTTCGGCCCGTGCACCCTCGGCGAGAGAACCGATCAACCAGCGCAGGAATTTGTTCTCGGCTGCCACCAGACCAGATTTGTTACCGGGGATCAAAAGCCTACCGGAGATTCGCGAGTTTGCAACAGACTGTCGAGCGGATGGAGTCTGGCCGCTTCGATACATCATACCCTAAGCGCTAGTTGTGACGTATTTGCGTTATTTTTTCTCATACATCAGAAAAAAATGATGAATTGTTTGCAGCCTTGAAGTAAAAGGCGGTGAATTTCTTATTCGCCAAGCAAACGCGCTAAACTCTTGCCATGGCGGAAGACACTCCAACAGACCGCGAAATGCCAGACCTCGGTGCCCTGCTGTCACGCGTTGACGGTGGCGAACCCGGTGCGTTCGGGGAATTGATGGAAGCAGTCTATCCGGAGCTCAAGCGCCTGGCGCGATTCCATTTGCAGTCTGAGCGGCGCGGCCACACTCTGAACACCACAGCCATTGTGCACGAAGCCTACCTGCGTATGGCCGGCAAGAATCCTCGCTGGCAAAACAAGCGCCATTTCCTGAGAGCCAGTTCCAAGGTTATGCGCCATTTGCTGGTGGATCACGCCCGCAAGCGTAATGCTGACAAGCGCGGAGGCGGTGATAGAGTGCTGACCCTGGAAGAGCAGTTAATACCCAACTCTGACAACAGCATGGCCTTGATCGCCCTGGATAACGCTATAAACGACATGAACAATGTTGACTCTACATTGGAAGATGTAGTTGAGTGCCGCATATTTGCCAGTCTCAGCGTATCGGAAACCGCGGAGGCTCTGGGTATTTCCCGGCGTACGGCCCAGCGCAAGTGGATGTATGCGCGTGCGTACCTGCTAGACGCCATCAACAACACATCGGAATGAAGCTCGAACGGGCGGCGCTTGAGGTCTTTACCACTGCGGTGGAAATGCCGCCTGCCCAACGCGATGCATACGTTAAGGAACAATGTGGAGATAACGCCGAACTGGCGCAACGCGTTTTAGCGTTGCTGGAAACCGGCGCGACCGACGATGACATTCTCCGTGATCCCGTAAGTCTATACCGTGACAGATTTTGGGAAGGCGTGCTGTCAGATGAGCTGGGGTCATCGGAGGACTTGTCCGGCACAATCGTGGGTGTCTGGTCCATTGACCGGCCAATCGCCAGGGGTGGGCTGGCCACGGTTTACCTTGCTGAACGCAATGACGGGGCCTACAGAAAAACCGTAGCCTTCAAGGCGCTGCGACGCGGCTTGGATACCGATGACCTGGTGCACCGATTTCAGGCCGAGCGTGAAATACTTGCTTCCTTGGAACACCCAGCCATTTCCCGGATCCTGGATGGCGGAGCCCTCACCGACGGCCGTCCTTACCTTGTTCTGGAGTACGTTAACGGTGTGCCAATAAATGAGTACTGCAGGGACACGGCGCAGGATATTCGCGGGCGTGCACGCCTGATGGTGGACGTGGCAAATGCCATTGCCCATGCGCATCGCCACCTTGTCGTACACCGGGATATCAAGCCCGGAAATATCCTGGTCGACCAGCAGGGCAACGTCTGCCTGCTCGACTTCGGTATCGCCAAGCTGCTGGACCCGAATATTGGACCGGAAAACATGCCTCGAACGAGGACCGGGGTGAGGATGCTCACCCCGGCCTACGCCAGCCCGGAACAGCTGGCCAATACCCCGGTGACGACGGCCTCGGATATTTACCAGATGGGCCTGGTGTTCCACGAACTGCTGACCGGTGAGTTGCCGTTCGACGGTCGCCGTGACAGAAATCAAGACTTGCCGCCACCCAGTCAGCAAATGAAAAATCGTGGCGACCGTAGACAGGTACAGGGAGACCTGGACTCCATCGTGCTTAAAGCCGCTCACCACGACCCGGAACGACGCTACGCCTCCGCCGACCAGTTGGCGGCGGACATCGAGCGCTTCCTGGAGGGCCGGCCCATACAGGCACGACCCGATACGCTGGGCTATCGATTGCGTAAACTGCACGGACGTAAACCCTGGCTGGCGCCAGCAGTCGCGTTAGCACTTCTTACCCTGTCGACGGGCATCTACATGAAATCGGTTTACTCCGAACGCCTGGAACGGGAGCGCGACGTCAGTGTGGCAACTACCGAATTTCTGTTGGGCGTGTTCAATGCCCTGAACCCTTACGAAGTGCCTGATTCGGATAACAGGGAAGAGATTACTGTCGTCAATGCGCTGAACATCGGGGCCCGCCGCGCCAGAGCGGAACTCGTGGATCAACCTGAACTTCGCGCATCGTTGTTGCGGACCATTTCCGAGGTCCACTCCAGCCTGGACAGCAACGAAGCCGCGTTGGACTTGAGAGAGGAACTCCTGCAACTGGAACGCGATCTCTACGGTGATCAATCCCGTCCAGTCATCGAGAGTCTGCGGGCCATGGCTGGCCTCCATTCGCGTCTGGGTGACCGGCCACAGGCAGATGAATTCCACCAACAGCAGATGACTTTGAGCAGGGAAGTCTTCCCGGCCGACAGCCCGGAAATGGGTCTTGCCGAAATCGCTCTGGGCAGTCACGAAATTTACTATGGTGAAATCATCAGCGGCCGAAGCCGAGTGGAATCGGGTATCCGGAAATTGGAACCTCAAAAAACGACCTACGCATCGGAATACATAGCCGCCACCATATTGCTGGCAGGTCAGAACGGCATGGAGGACATTGATGAATCACTGGCCATCATCCGATCAGCCTATGAACTTGCAGAAGTCGCTTTTGGACCGGGCAGTCTGTACCTCACCACGGTTCGGCTCAGATTGGCCTCCACGTTAACCGACAAGGGCGATTTCGAAAGCTCCGAGCGGCACTTTCTGGCTGCAATCCCGCTCCTCGAGTCCCAGCTTGGCCAAGATCACGCAGTCACCATGAATGCGATGAATAATCTGGGCTATCTCTACGCACGCATGGGCGAGCAACGTAAGGCTGAGACCCTGTTCACCGACTTGCTTGAACGCCAGGTGGTGAAGTTTGGCGCGGTAAGCCGACAGGTGGCAGACAGCACCCAGAATCTGGCAGGCGCCATCACCAAGCAAGGTCGCTATGATGAATCGGTACCATTGCACTGGCAGGCGCATCAAATCTTCAACGAGGTTATCGGACCGGATCATTACGTCTCAGCGTTGCCTCTGCTCTCTATCGCGTTCGCGAATCTGCAAGGCGGGCAGGCAGCGGAAGCCGAAACGGCGGCTCGCCGCGCCAGGCAGATATTCCAGGCGGCGATGCCGGATACTTTTCTCGTGGGCGTAGCTTCCTGCCTGACGGGGCTGGCGATGGAGTTGCAAGGAGAAGTGCAACAAGGCGCGGCCATGGTTGCCGACTCTCATGAACTGATGCGCAAAGGTAGTATCCCCGCCCCCTATCCTGAACTCTGCAGATTGGAATCCGGAACAGAATAACTCCACCGCCAACCCGCTTGGCCACTTTTAGCCTGGTTTACGCCTTCTAGAGGTAACGAAGCCCAAAAATTGCTTGCAATCGTCTTTTGGCCGCGAGCGGTCAAGCCGGTTTGGCAGGAGATATTTCCCCGAAATCGAGGTCAACAGGAGCGCTCATCTTATGAAAAAACCAATTCTCGGAACAATCACCATACCCGTGCTGTGTGTTTGCCTGTCAACTCCGCTATCAGCCTCATCGGTGGGTGAAAGTGCTGGAGAAATCTGGATAGACGGGCCGGACCAGCCGGGTGTAAACCCGATCCAACCGGATGCCGATGTGGACAAAACGGGACGCTCGATATTCGTGTGGGAAGCCACGGCATCGGGTAACCAGAAGGATATTTTTCTTCGCGTCTTTCCGGCTGACGGCAGTAATCCTTCTGACCCGATGCAGGTCAATACCTATGATGATGATGCCCAGCATTCTCCCAAGGTCGCAATAAACGACGACGGCTCTTTTCTGGTTGCATGGCTCAGCGAAGAAGAGCCGGAAGGTGGTGGATCTCTGCGTCCCGTTGTGCGGAGCCAGGCATTCGATGTCAACGCAAATCCGGTTGGCAACGAACAACTGTTGAGCACGCTCGATCTCCTCGTGAGCGTCGACAAAAGGTTCGACCTGGATGTGCTGCCGAGCGGCGAATACATCGTGGTCTGGAGAAGCAACCTGACACCTGAGCCGCAAGATTCCAGCGTCAGCATCCAGGGCCGCAGAATTGGAGCCAACGGGGTCCCCGTGGCGGATCAGTTCCAGGTCAACTCGACGATGACAAGTACTGCTGAACGTTACCCGGCGGTGACCTCGCTTTCAGATGGCGGTTTTCTGGTGGTGTGGACCGAGCCACAAGTGCACGGCCGTCGCTTTAGAGCCGACTTCACCCCGGTTGGAAACGATTTTCAGATCAATACCTTTATCACCGGTAGAGAGTCCAGAACGGTCGTCGATCGCAATGCAGACGGGCGAGTGCTCGTGGTGTGGCAGGACGAAGAGGAACCGGGGGACGAAGCCGAGATCAGGGCTCGTCTTTACAGCCCTGAACTGGTGCCCATCGGTGAGGATTTTCGGATCAATACGGAAACGACCGACGGTCAGCGGGAACCCAAAGTTGCCGAGTATGGAAAAGGAGGTTTCTTTGTTGTTTGGCAAAGCCGGGTCAGCGCCGACAATGACGTCGAACCGGGCAGTATCGAAGGGCGTATTGTTACCGCCGACAATCAGTTCGCCAGTCCGCAGTTTCTGGTCAATTCCTGGATCCTGGACAACCAAGAGGACCCGGGCATGGGCGGAAAGAATGGCCGTGTCGCCATAGGCTGGAAGAGCAGCAGTAATCCGGCCACGACGGACAACGTCATCCAGGGCCAATTCTGGTCGAACTGCGGCATCTCCTGCGACGATATTGATTTCCCAATCAACGCGGGATTAAATGACGCCTGGTACAGTCCCGCAACCAATGGGCAGGGGTTCTTTATCACTGTTTTTCCGAATATCAAGCAGATGTTCCTGGCCTGGTTTACTTTCGATACCGAGCGGCCGCCAGAAGGCGTGACCGCACTCCTGGGTGAGCCTGGACATCGCTGGTTGACCGGTCAGGGGGCCTACCAAGGCGACACCGCCAATTTGACGATATTCGTTACACAGGGTGGCGTTTTTGACTCAGCCGAACCCACTGCAACTTCAGATCCGGCCGGTGATGGGGTTATGACAATCGAGTTCGCAGATTGTACCGAGGGATTAGTGACTTATGAAATTAGTTCGCTCGGCATAACCGGGGAAATTCCAATCCAGCGCGTTGTGTCAGACAACGTTGCATTATGCGAGACGTTGGCCTTCCCCTGATTACAAATACAGGCAAGCCGGTTTGGCAGGAGGTTTTTCCCCGGATTTGGGGTCAAAAAGAGCGCTCTTTTTATGAAAAAACCATTTCTCGGAACAATCGCCTTACCCGTTCTGTGTGTTTGCCTCTCAGCGACACTATCGGCTGCGCCGGTGGGTGAAAGTGCTGGAGAAATCTGGATAGATGGGCCGGTCCAGCCGGGTGTAAACCCGATCCAACCGGATGCCGATGTGGACAAAACGGGACGCTCGATATTCGTGTGGGAAGCAACGGCATCGGGCAACCAGAAGGATATTTTCTTGCGCGTCTTTCCGGCTGACGGCAGCATTCCTTCTGACCCGATGCAGGTCAATACCTATGGTGATGATGCTCAGCATTCTCCCAGGGTAGCAATCAGCGATGACGGCTCTTTTCTGGTCGCCTGGCTTAGTGAAGAAGAGCCGGAACCGGGTGATGGATTCCTGCGTCCCGTTGTGCGAAGCCAGGCATTCGATGCCAACGCCAATCCGGTTGGAGACGAACAATTGCTGAGCACACTCGATCTCCTTGTGACCATCGATAAAAGGTTCGACATGGATGTGGTGCCGAGCGGCGAATACATCGTGGTTTGGAGAAGCAACCAGACACCTGAGCCGGACGATTCCAGCATTAGCATTCAGGGCCGGAGAATTGGCGCGAACGGGGTTCCCTTGGAGGATCAGTTTCAGGTCAACTCGACGAAGACAAGCACGGCTGAACGCTTCCCGGCCGTGACCTCGCTTTCAGATGGGGGGTTTCTGGTGGTGTGGACCGAACCGCAAGTGCACGGCCGTCGCTTTACGGATGAATTCACGCCAGTTGGAAGCGATTTTCAGATCAATACCGTTATCACAAGGGGAGAGTCCAGAACGGTCGTCGATCGCAATGCAGACGGGCGAGTACTCGTGGTGTGGCAGGACGAAGAGGAAACGGGGGACGAAGCGGAGATCAGGGCCCGACTTTACAGTCCCGAACTGGTGCCCATCGGTGAGGATTTCCGGATCAGTACGGAAACGACCGATGGCCAAGAGGAACCTGAAGTCGCCGAGTATGGAAAAGGAGGTTTCTTTGTTGTTTGGCAAAGCCGCGTCAGTGCCGGCATTGACGTCGAGCCGAGAATGAGAGGTTCTGGCTATGTAAATAATAGAAAAGTATAGAAATAATGCCCTAGCTGCCAAGGGTAGATCAGGACCTGTTGTCTCCTCTACTCCCGAAAGCAGTCATCCAGGGAACCTTGGAAGCGCCGTCAGCTCGCCGGCTTTGTGCGACGAAGCGACATTCTGAATTCGCCCAATTAAGTAAACTGTCCCCAGAATTCAGTGGCTGTCCTATCGTTCTCGCTTCATTGCGATTGGCCGGACTCGAAGCTATCGCTGAATATCACGGTTGACCCTTCGGTCCCCACCATCAGGCTTCTGGTCGCAATCGCTTGGGCACCTCCGGAGTCGATCACCGCAACCGTCAGCAGGTGTTCACCCCTTGTGAGATTGAATGCCGGTACTTCAAGGTACTCGCCGCTGCCAAGCACTCCATCGATGTCTGAGCTCCATTGGAATGCCATTCCTTCCAGAGCTCCGTCTTCCGGGTCGAACGCTACACCACGGAAAATGACCAGCTGACCATCCCAGTATGAACGCCCTTCACCCGGGGAAGCCAGGTCAACGACTGGCGGGTTGTTGGCCACCGAGAAGACCGCGTCGGAGGTATCAACCGCATGGCGGAATCCGTCATTGACCCGCACCCGGAAGAGGCTGGTATCTCCAGCCGGCAAACTGCCGCGGTCTATAGTGAGTGCACTATCAGGTTGGTCGATGGCAATGGTTTGCCAGCTTGTTCCCGCGTCATTGCTGTATTGCACTGTCGAAAACAGTGGGTCACCGTCTGCGTCATTAGCAACCCAGGTGAGTTCAACCAATTCCGCATTTAACATTTCACCGCTGTTTGGGGACAGCACCTCAATAGTGGGCGGATTGGCACTCGCCGTGAGCGCTGCCACGGCCATCGCGTTTTTTTCAACCACAACCGAGTGAATTGCCGGGTCTACCGGGATGTAAATAGCGAAAGATCCACTGTCAGCGCGGTTTCCGCGCATGTTACGCCAGTGGGACGGCTCGAAAGTTGTCGAACCCAGTTCATTCGCCGCTGCGTCCAGCCAACGCAAGGTGTAGCTGCCTGGCGGCGAACCGGTCGGGGAATCAATGGCTTGCATGAAGTGAACGGGTGCCAGGTTTACCGAGTCGTCTGTGTAGTTAACGGTACCAGTAACAAGGTAGAAATCACCCACAGCACCCTGGAGAAAGGCGAAGGACTTGCTTTGAAACTGTGTATAGAACTGCTGGTAAGTAAAGCGGGACGGCCACATGTCAATGCCGGGGTTGGAGCAGTAGCTCATCAAGTCGAAGATTTTTTCGGGGTCAATAACCTTATCCTGATCACCATCAAATCCGTAAACCCGCACGTCATCCCCGTCATCCATTGGCCCAAGCAAGGGACGGCGGCCCTGACTGAACGCAATGACGACCTCATTCGGATCATTGCATACATTGTCCGATGCAGAGATGTCCTGGAATAGATCCAATGGAAAGTCACTACCGTCACTCCATGAACAGCAGGCACCCAACTCCCCCGACTGCCCGCCGGGGCCGATGGTCGGATTGGTGGTGTGTTCTCGGCCGAGCAGGTGACCAATTTCATGGCTAATGGTCTGGCGACCTTCGGCCTTCGTGTCGAGGGGGGCATAGCCCACGGCATGGGTACCAGGGATATTATCGGCCACACCCGACAAATCGTTAAAATACTGGAGCACACCATAATAGTAGGTAGTACAACCTGCAGCGCATTTATCGTCGCCGCGCTTTTTTCTGACAAACGGAAGTATGTCACCGACATCGGGATTGGTACGGCCGGACAAAGCAATGCGCGAAAGATTAGGTGTGATGGAATCTGTGGCCACGGGAAGCGTGCTTTCCAGGTGAGCCAATTGGCGGAGAAGGTGGGAGTGGCTCACATCGTAGATGGTGTCATTGTCCGTCCGGTCTCGATACCGGATCCCAACCAGCGCAACATCAGGGGGATCTGCTTCAGAAAGCATCACCGATACCTGGCAATCGTCCGGCATTGGCCCCGCAACTTCCGAACAAATAAGATCATCCTCTTCGTCCTCGAGCTTGACCTCAAGTTCCGGGGTTCCTTCCTCCCAGTACCAGTCCTTCGGAAGTTCGAACCAGGCATTCTCATGGAGCTTGCCCCTGACCTCTTGGGAATCTGCAGGGGGAGTGATTTCAGCACGCGGGTTTGACGCGGGTAAGGGTCCGAAAGCCACATCGCCACGCTTACCGTGCAAGACAGGGCGTATCGGCTCTGCGGACGCACTGGGGTTTTCAATATGAGCACGGACAATGGTCTTCTTGCCTGCGATCAGTGGTATGGAGTTTTCCCAGTCCTGGACCACTTGTACCACCTCAAAACCAACCAGCGCGTTCGTTGCCAGCGATAGAGAAAAATCGAATTCGAGACGTATTTCACCCTCTTGTTGAAGTGGGGGGTTGTTGTTTTGCAGAATCTCCCGTTCAGTATTAACCCCAATCCCGAGTGCTATGAGGGTGTCAGCAGGCGCGATACCCTGAATTTCAAACTCGAGTTCCTCTGCCGGGCTGTCCACTCCGACAAACTCATAGATAAAGCCATCGGGTTGGGAGCCACCGATGGAGTAGAACCCCTGGGCAAATCCCGGATCACCGGTGCTTTCAATCTTGAACGTGCCTCGAAATACAAAAGCTGTATCCTCCGGCACGGTGAAATGCACGTTCAGGTCCGAGAGAGCGCTGGTGTTTCCTTCATAGGCTGGGCCGAGGCTGGTCCAGGCGTGTCCGGTGCCGTTGATTGAGTGGTTGTCGATAGTGGTGTTCTGGCTTGCTTCGCCGAAAGCGTAGCCAGCACTTGATACGACCGTGTTTGCCCACTCTTTAAAGTATTCGACTTCATCATTGAGAAAGGGCCCGGAGCTGCACGATTCCTCGTCGGCAGTGGCGCAAGAGTAGGATCTCACTCTGACCCCGCGGTTAGCTTCCGATGGCTGGATCGTAGGGGGGACTGCGCCCGCGGCTACAAGGGTGAATTCAGTGGATACAATCTGCGCAAAGGCAACCTGCGTACACATGAGCAATTTTTTCATGAGAGCACTTTTCTGAGTGAGGCCGGTTTTTGGTAATGTGCCTGTCATATCAATCATCTCAAAAATCCTTTGTCGGAAAACCTTCACGGCCAACATCGTGCAGAGTTGGAGGAGTCCTTCAAGAAACTAAATGGGACTATCTATAACAGCGCAAAAAGTAAGCAATTACGACAAATGTACATGTCGGTCAGTATGTCGAAAGTGCCCGACACGCTCAAAACAATGGACCATATCCCGATGGTTACAATGGCAACGGCTGGAACGCCGTTGGTTGAAACGTGGGCGAGACCCGCCGGCAACAGCCCCGCGCGCGCCAGCGCCTGGGAAACCCGCGGCCCGGTCAGGATCGTGCTGTGAAGAGTGCCGTAGGCCGAGATAACGAGTCCGACCGACATCAGGGCGGCGATGCCGGGGCCGAAGAAGCGCTCGGCGGCTTCATTGGCGACCGAAGACGATTCGGCCACACTGGATATTTCGACCGGTGTCAGCACGTAAAAGTAGGCGGTGTTGATCAGCAGGTACAACACGATCACGGCCAGAGTTCCGCCAATGATTGCGCGCGGTATCGTGCGGCCCGGATCCTTGATTTCGCCACCCAGTGCCGTGATGATATTCCAGCCGTTATAACCCCAGAGTGCTCCCAGCATGGCTACGCCAAAACCGGCCAGGCCGAGCCTGGCGCTCTCAGGCACACCTTCGCAGGTTCCTGCGGTTGTAATTCGCCCAATCGCCGTCGGCCAGAAAAAACGCCTCCAGGCCGATAAGAAGCACCAGGACAATCGCTAAAGCGGCAGCCGATGCGCCAACCGCGATGGTCAAGGTCCACCCGTAAATAAAAGCCAGCCGCCTTCCGAATGCCGCACCGATGAAATGGAACGCGCCGCCCGAGCGGGGTAACATAGCGCCGAGTTCGGCATAGACCAGTGCTCCGCATAAGGACAGCAGGCCCGCCAGAACCCACACAATCAGTACCATTTCGGGACTGCCGACATTGCAGGTCATGACCCGTGCTTTCACGAATACGCCGGTGCCAATGATGTTGGCCAGGATCACCGAAGCAGCTGGAATCAGGGTCAGCGAACGGACCAGTCTTGCACTGACGGGGGTAAGCGGCTCAAGGGGTTACCGTTACCGGAAAAACAGGATGATCAGTCATATTTTGATCGCTCTTGCGGGTTTTTGGTTGTCTGTTGTGGAGCGTTATCTGATTCTGCTCAGGGAATTGTAGCCGACTGTTAACTTCCATTTGGACCGGGGATAAAGTTCTGCATGCTATAGTCCGGAAAGCCAGTATTGTTAATCAAAGGATCTTCGATGCGCCTCCTTCATTTTGTCCTGATTTTTCTGTTTGCCACGCCTGTTTTTGCCCAACCTTCCGGCGGACCCTATGGACCGATCGACCAGTCTTATGAGATTCCCACGGCCGGGCACGTCTACTACGTCGCCCCCCACAAAAAAACCGATGCCAGG
>Ga0102946_1000581_pt1 | contig 12702 bp, 9 predicted proteins | sample SalPon2A_A_D1_MG_FD_78209 | JGI IMG/M metagenome (GOLD analysis project Ga0102946, IMG submission 78209) | Soil microbial communities from South San Francisco under conditions of wetland restoration - Salt Pond MetaG R2A_A_D1_MG | ecosystem: Environmental > Terrestrial > Soil > Wetlands | place... | reverse complement strand
GCATTAGCTCAGATTTGCATGAGGTGTAACTGTTGTATTCGAAAAATGCGGGGTTTTCTGGTCTCTCCGATTTGACAGGAGTGGGGCTGCGCTGGCGGTATTGCCTGCCAGGACGCGCTCGAGCCCACATGGACGTATTCACGGCGTGTCCTGAAGGAAGGTACCGCGCGACCTCTGCTACCCCATCGAAGCGTTGCTTTTTGCATCCACTATATTCCGGGATAATGGTGAAATCTGCGGGTTTGTTCAAAATTTGGCCGGTGGCGTCAGACGTTTGCGGGGCGGGTCATAAAACACATCCTTCACTACACGTGCCTTTGCCATCACCCGGCTCCATTTCAGCTCTTTCTGGTAATAGATTTCCACGAGCAGTTCTTCACCGGGCTTGCCATGGGGTATTTCCACGGATGCCAATGCGATACTGGCCTTTGCCGATGGTGACCAGGTTGCCGAGGTTACCGTACCAATCTGCTTTTTGTTTTTTGTAAATACATAAGAGTCACAGGCCGGTTTGTTGCCGTCAATATCCAGCTTGACCAGGTTGTAGCGGTGGCCCTGTTTTTTCTGTGCCAGCAGGGCCCTGCGCCCATTGAAAACAGGTTTGTTAAAATCCACCAGCCAGCCCAGTCCGAGCTCAAACGGCGAACGCGTATGACTGGTCCGAACAGTTGCATTGGCGGGCATAAACTCGTGGCGACACTGTATATATCCCGCCTCAACTCGCAGCATCTGCAGCGCTTCGTCACCCATTGCCTGTATACCGTGCAATTTTCCGGCTTCAAACAGGCGGTCCCACAATACCCCGGCATGGGCGGGGTCGATCCACAGTTCGTAACCCAGGTCACCGGTGAACCCGGTACGCGACACCAGCAGTGTGGTGTCTTCAAAAGAAAACTGCCGGATATCAAACATTTTCATGTTATCGACACCCTCGAGCCCCATGTTTTTGAGTGTTGTGCAACTCGTAGGGCCCTGTAACGCAAGTGCGGCAACGTCATGGGTTTCTTCGGTCACCTGTACATTGAATCCAATGGTATTGGTTAACAACCAGTCGAGGTGGCGTTCCTGTGAGCATAGCCTGTAGTCGTTTTCACCGAGGTGGAAAATAGTGCCGTCATCGATCGCCTGGCCGTTGTCGTCACACCAGATACTATATCCGACCCGTCCGGGCTTTATCTTGCCAACCTCACGTGTGACCAGGCGGTTGAGGTAGGGCAGGGCATCTTTTCCGCTGATCCGGTACTTGCTCATCGGTGTCAGGTCAAATACAGTGCAGGCGTTCCGGCAGGCAAAATATTCCATTGCGGAACTGGTATAGGCAGCGGGCGAAAGATAGTCTGCCCAGCGTCCCCATTCTTTTAAATGATTCAATGGTTCCTGGCGTGAATAGAAAGGGCTTTTGAAAACCTTGGTGAGATAGTGTGCCTTGCTCGAGTAATCTATTGCCTGTGTGGCATTTTCTCTGTTTGCCTGGCTCATGATGCGTGATCCTCGTGATGTTTGGCAGCCAGTACGGCATTTGCTGCATTGCGCCCGGCACTGCCCATCACTCCGCCACCCGGATGACTACCGGCGCCACACAGGAAAAGACCATTCACCGGGCTCGCATACTGCGCGGCATGTGGTACCGGCCGCAACATCATGAACTGGTCCATGGCCATCTCGCCATGATGCCAGTGGCCGCCGTTGATGCGGAATTCAGACTCGATATCCACGGGTGTCAGTAACTCCTTGTGGATGATCTGGGTTTGAATCCCGGGTGCATAAGATGCCAGTACATCGATGACCTTGTCGGTAAATCCGGATTTATGTTTTGACCAGCCCGCTTTCAGGTCATAGGGTGCATATTGAACCACGGCTGACAATACATGCTTGCCTGGTGGTGCAAGACTGGGATCATTCAGGCTCGGAATGCAGATTTCCATCACCGGTTTTACAGAGTACTCACCGTATTTGGAGTGGTTAAAGGCGTGTTCAACGTAGTCCATATCCGGTGCTATCAGCAAACGGTCTCCCAGCCTGCTCTGATTCAGGCCGTTGAACACGGGCATGTCGTTCAGTGCAAGGTGTAACTTGGCCACCTTGCCACGCATGCGAATGTTGCTTATCCTGCGCACAAAACCGGCTTCCAGGTTACGGGCGCCCAACAGGCGTAGGAATGTCGTCTTGGGGTCTGCATTGGAAATGACGGTGCCCGCGGCAATCATCTCACCATCCTCGAGTTCAACACCTGAAACACGATCACCCTCCATCAGGATGCGTTTAACGGCAGCGGATGTCCTGATAAGCGCCCCGTGTTGGCCGGCAACACGGGCCAAAGTGTCACTTACCACACCCATGCCTCCTTTTGGTGTTGCAGTGCCTTGCAGGCCGCTGAGGCGGTGCAGGGCACAGAAAACGCTGTTGTTGGAGCGTGGGCCCAGGTTGGAGCCCATTACACCGTCCATACTCAATGCACCTTTAAGCAAGGGGTTTTCAAATGTTTCCTGCAAGATGTCATACATGTTGATGCCTGCCATTCGCAGAAATTCACGCATGTCGTCCTTACCCAGCATTCTGATGCCCAAGGCTGTTTTTGCCAGGCTGACCCAATCACTGAACGCCCTGGTCCCGAGTCTTGGGGGAATCCGGTTGTTAAGCTGGTTTATCACGCCGGCGAAGCGGGTCATCAACCGGTGGTGTTCCCTCATCGCCTGCTGATCCTGGTCGCTGATATTGCCGCCCTGCAAAGCGCTTCCGGCAATCACCAGGTGATTACCATCTTTTGCGAGTGCCGTGGTGTTCATGTTCTGTTGTGAAAAGGTCAAGCCTGCCGAATCCAGCGCAAGTTCTTTACGGATATTCCTGTCAAGCATGAAAAGCAGGTGTGCACCCGCCGAGACCTTGAAGCCATCTGCAAATTCACGGGTAATGGCGGCGCCGCCGACCTGTTCAGCGGCTTCAAGCACGGTTACTTTTCTTCCGGCCCTGGCGAGATAGGCAGCACAAACCAGGCCATTGTGGCCGGCGCCGATAATAACGGTATGCCTGTTGTCAGTCATCGGGCCATCCCTCCGGTACCGTTGTTGGTTTTCTCAGATCACGCAGGATTTCACGCGCCGCATTGGCCCCCGGAGCCGCCATGACACCGCCACCCGGGTGATTTGAGGAGCTACACATATACAAACCCTTTGCAGGCCCACGGTACTGGGCATAGCCGGGTATGGGCCGGTTGAACAATAACTGGTCCATGGTCAGTTCACCGAGGAAGATATTTCCCTCGGTCAGTCCGACCTCGTTTTCGAGTTCACGCGGCGTGCGGATTTCGACGTGCCGTATCAGGTTTTTAAAACCCGGTGCATAGGATTCGATCTTGTTAATTACGGTCTTTCCAAAGGCGTCGCGGAGATCGTCAGTCCAGTCTTTACCATTAACTTTGGGTGGTACATATTGGACAAACACCGACATGAAGTGCTTGCCCGGTGGCGCCATGGTGGGGTCGGTGAGTGTCGGAATCAGGATGTCGACGTAGGGATCTTCAGACCATGTGCCGTTTTTCCAGTCATCGTAGGCACGTTCGAGACGTTCGATACTGTCAACCAGGTGCAAGTCACCCTTTACCAGTTCCGGGTTATCTTCCAGCGCAGTTAATTGGGGTACCCCGTCCAGGGCAAAATTGAGTTTGCCTGATGAGCCACGAATTTTGAAATTTTTCACCTTGCGGATAAAGTCCGGCTCAAGGTCCTTCGGGTCCATACACTCGAGGAAAGTACGGGGCAGGGTCATATTGGAGACAACGACATCAGCGTAATATTCATCTCCGTTTTCCAGTGCCACGCCGCTTACTCTGCCATTTTTAACCAGTATCTGTGCAACACCGGATTCCGTCTTGATGCTGCCGCCATGATCCTTGAAGCAATCGGCCATCGCATTGGCAATGGCGCCCATGCCGCCGCGTGCAAAGCCCCAGGCGCCCATATTGCCATCTACATCCCCCATGGCGTGATGAAGTAGTACATAGGCCGTTCCTGGCGACATGACACCCATGGCAGAGCCAATAATGCCGCTACCGGCCTTGGCGGCCTTGATCAACGGATGTTCAAAATATTCGTCGAGGTATTCGGAAATGCTCATCGTGTAAAGACGCATCATGTCGTAGATGACGTCTTCTCCCATCTTCAGCAGGGTTTTACCCATATGCAGCATTTCAAACAGGTCACGGGGTTTGAATGATGTGGGGTCGGGTGCGGTGCGTAACAGGAACTGCCTGATAAACCGGCACTGGCGCATGATGTCGCGATCAAAACGGACCTTGGCATCCGCATCGCGCGGACTCAGGCGTGCCATCTCCCTGCGCGACACATCCGCATCGACATATGACCCGATGTAATCACCATTTTGCGATATGGTCGCGCTGCCGCCGTAGGGCACGATTTGCAGGCCATATTTTGCCAGGTTCAGGCTCCGGTAAACCTCCGGCCTTAACAGGCTGTTGACGTAAGAGCAGTTGGAATAAATCCAGTCCTTGTGTATTTCAAGACTGACCGACGCACCACCGACATGGGGGTTTTTCTCGAGTATCAAAACGTCGAGCCCTGCTTTGGCAAGGAATGCCGCATTTGTCAGGCCGTTATGGCCTGCGCCGATGACAATGGCATCATGTTTTTTCAAGCTTTCAGGCTCCTGTATACCGGTGCCAGGCTGGTGTTTCCATGGCGCAATAATTGCCGCATAGGTTCGCATATATCATTACAACTGTCTACATTGAATGAATGGTTATTCATTCATTGATCTTGCAGTTGAAAGGAATTATGCTGATAAACTGACAGGTAGTTGATACGTCTTATTTGAACAAGGATTCCGATTGAGTCAAGACATGACAAAACCGCGGACCAAACGTCGGACTGCCCCAAGGGAAGTCCGAAAGGATCAGCTTATCAAGGCGACCATTCGTTCGATTGCCAGGCATGGCCTGTCAGAAACAACGATAGCGACCGTCGCCAACGAAGCGGGTCTCAGCCAGGGTATTATTAACCTGCACTTTCAGAGCAAGGAACGCTTGCTCGAAGAAACACTGGGCTATATCGTGGCCGACTACCGGACTGCATGGTATAAAGCCCTGGAAACCAGTGGTGATTCAGCCGCAGAAAAATTGGCAGCCCTGGCCGCAGTCGATTTTGATAAACGTATTTGTCAACGCAACAAACTGGCGGTCTGGTTTGCGTTCTGGGGTGAGAGTCGTTCACGTCTGACCTATCGCAAGACCTGCGCGGAAAGTAGTCGTGAATACAAGGGATTGTTAACCCTGTTGTGTGACGACATCATCAACCAGGGAAAGTACAACTTGCAGGCGCACCATGTTGCCGTTGGCCTGTTGGCCATGAACGGCGGTTTGTGGCTGGATATGTTGATCAGCCCGACAGACATGCCTGCAGATAAGGCGCGTGCAATTAGCCTGTCGTATCTGCAGGGAATTTTTCCAAAGCATTTTCCGGAACAAGAGAATGGATAATCAGGCGCTGGCAGCATTAATTGATAGACAGCCGGAAAGAACCGCACTGGATCAGGCGTTTTACACCGATCAGGATGTTTATCAACGTGACATTGAAGCGGTTTACCTGGAGAGCTGGTTATATGCCGGCCACCTGAGCGAGATTCCCGGGACCGGTGACTGGTTCGTGTTCGAGATGGCTGGAGAGTCTGTCATCATTGCAAGAAACGAACACGGGGAAGTCAGCGCCCTGCTGAATGTGTGCCGGCATCGTGGATCCAGGATCTGCCTCGAAAAAAAGGGCTGCTCCAGAAAGCTGGTGTGCCGTTATCACGGCTGGAGTTATGACCTGGAAGGCAGGCTGCATTCGGCAGCCCATATGCCTGATGATTTCGATAAATCACAGCTAAGGCTCAAATCAATTCATACCGCGATACTGGAAGGTATGATCTTTATTAATTTCGCCGACCATCCGGCCTCCTTTGAACCTGTCCGTGAGGATTTAAGCCCATGCCTGCGTCCTTACCGGATTGACCGGGCAAAAGTCGCCCATCGGCAAACCTACGCCATCAAGGCCAACTGGAAACTGTCGGTCGAAAACTACACCGAGTGCTACCATTGTGCGCCCTCACACCCGGAGTACACACGTGGCCACGCGCTGGCCAAACCCGGTGCCCGCGCGACCAGCGAAATGCAGAGGATAATGGCGCGGGCCGCTATGTGCGGCCTGAGTGAAAAAACGACTAACTGCGTGTATCTCGATGAACCGGGCTTTGGTAACGGTTATGCCTTCGAACGTTACCCGATGTGGCGTGGCCATGTGACCGGCAGCGAAGATGGAAAGCCGGTGGCACCCCTGCTGGGTGAGGTCAAAGACTACGATGGCGGCACCACGGATTTCCAGATCGGGCCGGTCACGTTTGCGCTGGCGTATTGCGACTATGTGGTTATCTATCGGTTTACACCGGTTTCACTCGATGAATCGGAGTGTGATATCACTTGGCTGGTCAATGGTGATGCCGAGGAAGGCAAGGATTATGACAAGGACCGTTTGACCTGGTTGTGGGATATCACCACGCAGGCCGACAAACGGATCATTGAACACAATGCCAAGGGTGTGAAATCACGTTACTACGAACCAGGCCCATACTCCGAAATGGAGGAATATACCTGGAAGTTCATGTCGTGGTACCTGCAGGCGATCAAGCCATAATTCCAGGTTTGGCCATTTCGGCTCGAACTTCACATTGAAACCGGTAGTTGCCGGTGAATTGCTCCGGGCAGGTCTTCAGACACATGCATCGGATACGTGATGGTATATCATGTCGGTGGTGAAACCTTCGGCCATACCTACGGAAATTGACAAGGAACGACAGCTTCGCCGTATGAAGCGGATTCCGTTGTTGTTGCTTTGTTTGATGGCAGTATTGTTTTTTCTCACCCTGCATTCTCCTGCCTCCTGGGCGGGCTGGCTACATGCGTTTGCCGAGGCTGGCATGGTCGGCGCGCTGGCCGACTGGTTCGCTGTTGTCGCACTGTTCCGGCACCCGCTGGGATTACCCATTCCGCATACTGCCATCATTCCGAATCGCAAAAACGATATCGGCGAGAGTATGTCGCGCTTCGTGGCAGATCATTTTCTGAAGCCGGAAGTAGTCAGGAAAAAACTGAAAGATACCAACCTGGCGGCTTTCGTGGTGAGCTGGCTAAAAAGTGAAAAGGGCAAACGCAGCATTGAGGACCTTACTACGGCAGTATTACGCTGGGCACTCGGTGCCTTACATGAAAAAAGGGTACGCAAGTTTCTTTCGAGACTCTCCAGCAGGCAACTGGCGGATGTCAGCCTGGCGCCCCTGCTTGGCAACACGCTGGAATGGCTGGTTCGCGGCCAAAGGCACCAGCAAATTCTGACCCAGATACTGCGCTATACCATCGTGCTTGTACATGACAACCGCGATGCCATCCGGGAAAGGGTTCAGCAGGAAAGCCCATGGTGGCTACCGGGTTTTGTCGATGACCGTATTCTGAAAAAGATGCTCGAGCGAATTGAGCACCAGCTATTTGAAATGGCGCTGGACCAGGACCATGCATTGCGTGACAAATTTAACCAGTGGATAGGAAACCTGGCAAGTGAATTGAAACAAAACCCTGAACACCGGCGACTGGGTGACGAATTCAAGCAGCAGTTGCTCGAAAACGACGAATTACAGGATTACCTGTATGGCCTGTGGCGGGAACTGGCGCGAACGATCGAATCGGATATCGAAAAGCCTGAATCGGTCATCAGGCAGCATGTCGGTCAATGGCTGGAAAACGTCGCTGAAGAACTGGATAAAGATCCGGACATGCAAGCCTGGCTGAACGACTGGCTGGTCAACGCCATCACCCTGGTGGTTGATCGAAACAGCGCCCAGATTGCCAGCCTGATCAGCGATACGGTGAAATCATGGGATGGCATGGATACCAGTCGTCGGGTGGAACTGGCGATTGGACGCGATCTACAGTTTATCCGCATCAACGGCACGCTGGTTGGCGGCCTGGTTGGCCTGATCATTCACGCGTTTAAACTTACTATTTGAATTATTTCAGGCGCGTGAAACAAATTTACCGGTGGCCGTGTTCACCTTGATGCGCTCACCGCTTTCCAGGTATTCGGGGACCTGTATTTCTATCCCTGTCGAGAGCAATGCCGGCTTGGTGCGGGCACTGGCACTGGCGGCTTTGAGACCGGGTGCTGTTTCGGTAATTTCGAGTTCTACATTTTGAGGGATTTCGATGCCTACGATTTGCCCATCGACCAGCAGCGCGATCATACCTTCAAGGTCTTCTGTGATATATCCCGATTGTTCTTCGATGACTTCGGCATTCAGCGCGTACTGGCTGTAGTCCTCTGTATCCATGAAGGTGGTGATATCACCTTCGCGGTATGAGAACTGAACTGAGCGCCTGGTCAGGTCACCGTCCTTTACAAAATCATCGCCCTTCAGAGTCTGTTCCAGCTTTTGCCCGCTACGGACATTAAAGAACCGGACTTTGAACAATGTCGACGCACCACGTGCTGATGGGTTGCGCTTCTCTACCTGGTTAGCTATGTAGACTTCGCCGTCGATTTCCACGACCGAGCCCTTCTTTATTTCACTTGCTTTTGGCATATCTTCAGTTTGCATCCCCGGTACTTTCAAAGCGATTTTTCGCACGGTTTTTTTGTACCGTTTTTGGATCCCAGACACAGCCGTTCATGGCGATCCACGCACCCGGCGGCATGGCATGCAAAGCGCCTACCGCACAGCCGATGTTAAAAACCGCGTCAGAATCACGAAATCTCGCGGGGTTCAGCGCACCTGTCAGTACCATGGTTTTATCCGGAACATCTGCCAACACCAGGGCAGTCTTGACCATGGAGTCGGTTCCGTGCGTTATCAGTACATGACTTGCATCACTGGCCGCAATTTCCGCTTTAATCAACAGCCTGTCATCGTCTGTGACATGCAGGCTGTCTTTACGCAATAGTGCTTTGACATCGAATTCGAAACCCACCTGTAACTGCTCGAGAATCTGTCCTATCATGGGTTCACCGATCTGGTAATCACTCATATCATCAAAGTAGATTTTATCGATTGTGCCACCCGTGGTAATAATTAGCAGTTTTTTCATTTTAATTGTCCGACTGAATTGATTGCCGCTTTCGTATGGCAGCAGGTAGTATAGCCTGCATGTTGCACTTTTGAACGAGTATTACAGACAAACAGATATGATTATGCTGACCTCACAGGACATGACAATTACCCGGGTACCTCTTAACCGAATAACAAGCGGCGTATTGTGGTCACTTCTTTGCGGCTTTTTATTGATGTCGTCTCCATTGCTCGTCGCCCAGGTTGAAGAACCGGCAGATCAATTGGAGCCCCAGTCTGAGCAGGCACCTGATGCGGAAATAGTTGAGATTGAAGAGATAGTCGTCTCACTGCCAAACAGTCAGCAAATGGCCATGGCAGTTGCAACTCCTGGTATGCGTCAACAGGCTTTGTTGGACATGGCAGTCGCTGCCCGTTTGGTGAGTCATGCTGAAAATACACAAAAACCCGCCAATGAGATCGATCAATCTGCGCTTGCGCAACAATTTCTTGACGATCGAGCCTGGCTGCAGACACTTGTAGACCGTTATGGTTGGGCAGAGCCACGCAGTTCCGTCGTGGATCCCGCTGCCTGGCGGTTGCTCAAAGAACTCCAGCAATATGACCTGCATGGCATGCCGCTCTCGATACCTGGAAGTATGCCCAAGGAAGTTTTACAAGAACAGGTTTTCCGTCGATCAGGTCAGCCCCTGGCGGTGGCTAATCTGCCGGTACTGTTGCTTGAGGTCGAATCGCAAGCTTTCATGATATGGGATGCATTTCTACAAATGATTGAGGTTGAAGGTTCACCTGTTGCCGCCTGGAAGCCAGTGGAAACTGCGTGGTTTACGAACCGCCAGTTTCAATTGGCGATGGCGGCCGATTCCCCCGCTGAGGAACAGGATGAGTTAATCGTTGATATCCCGCAAGCCATGTCGGAAATAGTGTTGAGTGCGGTTGATGTCCGTCCACCGGACGGCAGAACGTTGAAGCAACTTCGATATGAAATTATGAATCGGGTAACGGCGGAAACCGAGACGGAAGTTGCGTTTCCAATTGACCAGGCGAGAGACCTGTTATACATCCTGAGTCTCGTGGATGGTCTTCATGAAGGTCGCTATTTTGATTTCGTTCAAGGCTTGATTGCGGTCACATTCAGGCTGCTGGAGTCTCCCGGGGCTGATCCGTGGCTTGTTTCTCTCGTTGATTGGCTGGTAACCGAACTTCCCGCGATTTCTGCCAGCTATGCGGCGAATTTCGCCTCGGTTGACCCCTATTTGAATTCCGTTATTGCAACAAGCTACAACGTTCTGGTGACCATAGCCGGCTTTCGCGCCAGCGAAGAACTCAAACAGGAACTGGCTCAGGAAGCTACGGTTGAAAATTCCGGTGAAAGCAATACAGTTCAAGAAACTGACGACTACTCAGTAGAAATCAAGTCTTCCGAAGCCGCGCTGGCGGACTCGGTTGCGCAGCTTGGCTTGTTAATCCCGGATATGGCTTATTACTTTGAAACACCGGTACGTGCCAGGATAGTCCGCGAGGTCAACTCGTGTATCAGTATGGCGGCAGAACTGGATGATAATGGCGCCGCTTCCATGACACGGCGGCAGTTTGACAACTGTATGCAAACCCTGCTGGAATTGGCCGACAGGGAAGCCCGGTTAGCTGAGCTGTCAGGTGACATGAATGGCCCATTTGCCACCGAAACACTGAGGCGTGAACTGAGTGTTGCTCCCTGGCAAAGGATTAACTACGCCATCGGTTTTATTGACGATCATATTACCTCCCAGTGTCTGCCACCTGCGAATGTGCTCCCCAACCCACTGGAATGGGCTGCTCTTGCCAATAGCATGAGTTGGTTTGCCGAACGTTTCCCCGAGTTTTTTGACTCAACGGAAAATGAAAACCGTATTTCAAGAATGCGTGGCATTGGTGAGGAAATTGTACAGGCAATGCGCGAACTGTCGACTTGTCTTGCTGCTTCCGGAACGGGTATCAATGGCCTGGTCAGCCGGGTCATGACGGAATACGAGATGGCACTGCGAGAGCTCAATTTTGGTATAAGAAAGGCGGAACAGGATTTTCGTACCCAGAAGCTCAAGACCGGCGCCGATGTCACACTTGCAAAAGATGCTTCACAAAAGACCAGCTTCCGCCCCAATGATCTCGTCATCACACCATGCGATAGTCGGGCAGTGTGTGAAATGTCAGGGAATCTCAGCACTACAAGGGCACTAATAGGCTTGTTTCCTGATGAATACCTGGTTTCGGATCAAACCGGTATGGGCCGAATCGAAATTTGTTATCGCAACATGGAATGGGTCAATCGGCGTTCAGAACTGGTAAGACCCGATGACGAAAATGTTGCCAATTATTTCGGGTACCTTGGCTTCGACCTGGTGGGGCGATATGTCGAAAACAACGAGAGCACTGACATATTCGGGTTTCGTTTCACTGCCCCTGACGAACACCATTACCTGTTCGCACAAGCATCGGAAGAAGTGTTAAATGACAGCTGTCCCGTGGAGTGGGTGGGTAGCCGCACCATAACACCATTACGGGAAGACCGAGGCGGCATGGTTCCCGACCGTCTGACTTATCTTGCCGCATCCAGAAAGCTCCCTTCCCGCTTATTGCAGAGCAACTGGGACCGCGGTGCAGAATGGCGTGACTGGTTTGTGACCGGTATTGGGGTCTCACCGCTGGAATTACCGGACAGCCCGGACATCAAGACCCGTCTGAACCAACATCTGCAATCCTTGTACCAGGCAGAACAGATGGAAATTTACCAACGGATCCTGCTGCCAAATGCACGCGACTCGAAAGGTGAGGTTGTATCCCTGTTTACTGAAATGTCCGAAGTTTCCATATCCAAGGCGATTTTGCGTATGCAGATGATGCTGTTTTACCCGGAGTCGGTCATTCACAACGATTCAATTCGCCGTGCAATTGCGGGTGATGCAGGTCTATTGGAACAGCGAACCCTGAGACGCTTCAAGGGTGAGAATGTGCCTTTGACCTCTGTCAGCAGGATAGCAAGGGAACGTTTGTCCAAATTCAGCGAGGAGTGGTTAAATCAACCCGAGGCTCTACGACGCCAGGGTTCGTTGCCACCGAGCCTGGTGTACGCATTGACACGTATCAATACCCTTTACAGGCAGTTCTTTATTGCGCGGCCCGAGGTGTTGCTGGAAGTTGAAACAACCGTACCGGAAGAGCTTCCGCTACAACCCGAAACCTAGCTACGAATTCTATGAAGGTTGTTCACACCTTTTTTGCAGCTAAGGGTCAAAGTATTGATCATGCTGGAATTAACTGGGTAGAGAAGTTAGAAGATCACTTCATTCCAAAATGACCGGGGTGGGTTCAACAGCAGGGTTGCTACAGGCGAATGCAGGCCCATCCGGCCCTTTGGGCTACCCTCACTCAGGAACCCGCCTGATCAGGACCGAGCCGGTGGCACATCCTGTACCATCGGCTCTCGATTTTCTCCCTGAAAATCGCCCCTGGCGGAACCCTTCCTTCAGCGGATTATGCAATCGCCTGCAGCAACCCTGCTGTTGAACTTTCAAGACCTGAACGTCGCAAGGAACTGAAGACCCGGTGGGTGTTTGC
>Ga0102946_1000580_pt1 | contig 12706 bp, 10 predicted proteins | sample SalPon2A_A_D1_MG_FD_78209 | JGI IMG/M metagenome (GOLD analysis project Ga0102946, IMG submission 78209) | Soil microbial communities from South San Francisco under conditions of wetland restoration - Salt Pond MetaG R2A_A_D1_MG | ecosystem: Environmental > Terrestrial > Soil > Wetlands | place... | reverse complement strand
CTGAAACTGATTCCCTTGACGCTTATCGTGCTGCTGGGGCTAACCAAAATCAATCCGGAAATATTCATTGCGGCAGAATTGCCCGGCTTCGAAGGCCTGGGCGAAACCATTCTGGTGCTGCTTTACGCTTTTGTAGGTTTTGAAGGCGCCGTGGTGCCCGCAGGTGAGGCGCGTAATCCGAACCGTGATATCCCCAGAGCGCTGGTGTTCAGCGTATTGGCCATCACGGCTCTGTACGTCCTGATCCAAATGGTGGTGATTTCGGTTGAGCCCGCAGCCGCCGGCAGTGAAACACCGTTGATCGATGTTTCATTCATCCTCATGGGTTCGTTCGGCGCTGCCCTGATGGCCGCGGGCGCGGTGTTTTCCATTACCGGGAATTGTTCGTCGATGATGTTTTCCGGCCCGCGGATGATTTACGCCATGGCCCGCCAGCGCTTGCTGCCAGGTTGGTTTGGGGAAATTCACCAAACCTATGGCACACCGGCCAACTCCACGTGGTTTCTGGGCGCCATCGTTTTGTTCCTCACCCTGACAGGCAGTTTTATCTGGCTGGCCGCCATGTCCACGGCGGTGCGATTGCTGGTCTATGCGGGCTGCATTATTTCCCTGCCGCGGCTGCATACAGCACTGGAAGCAGGCAAGAAGCCGTTTCATTTACCAGGCGGCTATGCGATTCCGGTCTTGGCGCTGGGATTGTGTCTTTGGCTCACCACCCATGCCAGCGCAAAATCCTGGCTGATCACGGCCGTGTTTGCGGCATTGGGTGCTGTGCTTTATCTCATCTCGTTCAAAAGAAAGCCCAAACAAAATCAATAAGCCATCGTAGGAGTGCGCTTGCGCGCGATTCGGCCGCGAGCGGCCTCCTACAACAAGCTCAAAGCACTAGCTTTTTTGGGAGCGCGCTCACGCGCGATTCAGCCAGCGATTACTTCTTCACGTAATGGTATCGCTGTGCCAGCCGTTGCAGGCAGGATCCGAAGGTGCGGCTGATTTGTGTCGTGTTTCGGATACGTTCAATCCGGGGCCAGGTCGCCCGCCGTCCTGCGGCAATGATCTGGCTGGCGCCGTGCAGCGAGGCGTTGGCAAAAATCTGGCCCACATTGAACTCGTTTCGGGTTGGGTAGATGGTGATGTCACCGCTGTAGTTTTGCCCCACGATGGCGTGAGCCTTCTTGATGATGGAGCCAAGGCCCGGCACATCAAAATGACGGTGCACCAAATCGAGTACATGTTCCACCTGCACCAACGGCCCCTTGATGATCACGTCCTGTAAAAACGGAATCAGCCCCGGCTTGACGCCTTCTTCAGTGAGAAACGGCAGCACGTGCGGGTTGATCTGGCTGACGATGTAGTGGTTCACATTGTGCTGGCGGTTAACTTTTTCCTTTGGAATATCCTCGTGCACGGAGCCATCGATCCAGCGGCTTTGTGGCATGTAGGGAACCGATCGGCCGTTGTAGTTCCGCGCGCGCAGCTGAACCGGTGGATACAAGCCCGGAATGGCGCTGGACGCCATGGCAGCATGCCGGATCAGCGCATTGGGCGAGGACAGGTAGTTGAGCAAGCGGGGAAACTGGTGCGTTTCGGAGGGTGAAACGGAAATATTCAGAATCCGGCCGGTTTTCTCATAAGCCTCAAGAAAGGTCATGTCCTGGATGTTCCGATTGATCATCTGGCGCAATTGTTTGGGGTCGAAAAAGCCTTCGCCCTTGATGACCTGTTTGATGCCGAACAGCTTGAGCCAATGGTATTTCAGCTCGTCCGGCTCCATGGCTTTATCCAGTTCTTCGTCGGTGTGCGTAGCCAGAAAGCCGCCAATGATGGAGCCCACGCTGGCACCGGTGATGACGTTGGGCAACAGGCCCTGTTCCATCAATTCCTCGATCACGCCCACATGAAACAGGCCCAGGGAAGCCCCACCGCTCAGCAGCAGCGCAGAGCGGCCGAAACTGCGGGCTGCGCGGTTAAAAAAGCGCCGTTTTCGGGACGGCGGAAGGGCTTTTACATTGCTGTCACACAAAAGGTCCAGCGCCGCGGTAACTTCATCCAGGTAGGCCGTAATCTGGAGCTTTGTGCCAGCCCGGGCATGATAGTACAACACCGGGTTCGCCATGTTTCCCAGGTTGCCGTGAAGCTCCTCGCGCAAGCGGAAAACCAGCTGGTCATAGTCCCGTTTGCGGCGGAGCTTGCGCAACAGCTTGGTGCGCGAGGAAATGAGCCGAAAGTCATAATCATCGGACTCCAATTCCTCACGCCATTTCTGCGAGCCGTCCTCGCTATCCAGCCTACTGGCCACTTCCAGCCATTCGCCGTAGCTGTTTGCCGAGAGCAGTTCCAGCTCGTGTTTTTGAATGGCATTACTCATAGGTTTACTCTGCTTTTCCATGGTGTACCATTCGCCCATGGGTGCGGGTGATTCGAGTCAAGTGAAGGTGCTGGAAGTGGCAGGCCGCGCCATGGAAGACCAGTTTATACGAGTCCCCTGGTCGATTTACAGCAATGATCCAAACTGGGTGCCGCCGCTGATAATGGAACGGCGAGAGGCTTTTTCCCAGAAAAACCCGTTTTTCCAGCACGCACAGTGGCAATCCTGGATTGCCTTCCGCGATGGCAAGGCCGTGGGGTGCATTTCCGCGCAGATAGACCGCCTCTACCTCGAACGTCATGACGATGCTACGGGATTCTTCGGCCTGATTGAAGCACCCGATGATCCCTCCGTATTTTCCGCCCTGTTTTCTGCTGCCGAAAGCTGGCTGAGGGAAAAAGGCATGAATCGGGTTCTCGGCCCTTTCAACCTCGGAATCAACCAGGAAATCGGCCTGTTGGTAGATGGCTTCAATGCTCCGCCCTACGTGATGATGGGCCATGCCAGGCCTTATTATGGTGAAGCCGTCGAAAGGCTTGGTTACCGGCAGGAGCAAGACCTGTTGGCCTACGAATTGAACCCGAAGAATTTCGGCATGCCGCCGGTCATGCAAAAGCTGCTGGATCGCCAGGGTGACCGGGTGAGTTCGCGTATTTTTGAACGTAAAAACCGGCGTGACGAATTCGAAGTCATGCGCGATATTTTCAATGACGCATGGGCTGGAAATTGGGGTTTCGTGCCGTTCACGGAGGCTGAATTCCAGGCGGTGGGCAAGGAGCTCCTCATGGTTGTCCCCGATGAATTTATCCACATCGCTTATGTGGAAGGCGAGCCGGCCGCGTTCATCGTATTGATTCCGAACATCAATGAGGCCATCGCTGACCTGGATGGGCGTCTTCTGCCATTCGGTTGGGCCAAATTGGCCTGGCGTTTGAAAGTTCGCTCGCCAAAAACCGGCCGTATCGCCCTGATGGGGGTGCGGCAGAAATTCCAGCGTACCCGCCTGGGCCCGGCCCTGGCTTTTCTGACCATAGAAAGGCTGGAGATACCCGTAAATCGCCGGGGGATTGAAAAAATTGAGATGTCATGGGTGCTGGAAAGCAACCAGGGGACAAGAAACATCATTGAGAAGGCGACGGGCGAGATCACCAAGCGTTATCGCATCTACAGCAGGGAATTGGATTGAGACACACATGTTCTCCGCGGTAGTTCTGGCCGGAGAGCGGCCAGGCGGCAGCCCCCTGAGCCGGGAATTGGGCCTCAAGGCCAGTGTGCTGGTGGACGTGGCGGGCAAACCGGCGGTTCAGCGGGTGATCGAAGCCTTGTCGGACGCGCAATCGATTTCAAGCGGCGTTCTTTGCGGACCGGTCGAACAGGTGTTTCGCGATGCCCCCGAGTTCAGTGCCATATTGGCCAACTCAGATTTCTCCTGGCTTGCCCCGGCTGCCGGCCCCAGCGCCAGCGCCATCAAGGGGGTGGAGAAACTGGACCAATATCCCGTTCTGCTTACCAGCGGTGATCATGCATTGCTGACCGCGCAGCTGGTGGACCGATTTTGCCGGCAGGCCCTGGAAACCGGCGCAGATATCGTAGTTGGTTTAACACCCTGGGCGATCGTCCAGGAGGCCTTTCCCGATTCGAAACGAACCGTCCAGCACTACAGCGACGGCGCCTTCTGCGGCACCAACCTGTTCGCTGTCCTCAATCCAGACGGCCTGGCTGCACTGGAGTTCTGGCAGTCGGTGGAAGCGCAACGGAAACGGCCCTGGAAAATTGCCCGGAAACTGGGTGTCGGCTTCTTGTCCCGTTTCCTGCTGCGGCGGGTCTCACTGCAGAAGGCTCTCCAGCGTCTTTCCGAGGTGACCGGCTGCAAAGCTGATTTTGTGCAGATCAACTCCGCCCGCGCGGCGGTTGACGTTGATTCTGTCGCTGACCAGAAATTGGCGGAAAGCATTTTGTGCATGGAATCCCAAACAGGCTGATCGCACGCAAGCGCACTGCCACAGCCAAGATCAGCAGCAGGCTTGCCGTGCACGGGCGAGAGAGCATGATGGAATAAACCTTGATTGATTTAATCTCAAGGACGCTTGTATTGAACGCTTCAGGAGACCATATCTGCTGGGTACGGGTACTGGCAGTCAAGTTTTCCGAACCCAACCATGACCGATCGACTTAGCACTTCAAGACAGGATTCGTCTCATTCACAGAAACTCTACAAGAGCGGCAACAGCCTGGTGGGCATACGTCAAGAGCATGAGCCCCTTGTGACGGAGCAAACGGCCTTTCCGGATTTTTTTGTAATCGGCGCCCCGCGATGCGGCACCACTTCGCTGTGCCGCTACCTGGCGCGCAACCCCCAGGTGTGTTTTTCCAGGCCCAAGGAGCCACATTACTTTTCGCGCCTGAATGCGGCTCCAGGTCTGGACGAGGTCCGGCGCGATTACCTCGACACCTGTTTTGGCCACTTTGAACCGGCAGTGCACCGTAGCGTAGGGGAAGGCTCGGTTTCTTACCTGTATTTGCCGCACGCCATTGAACATGCCAGGCGCTTGAATCCCGAAGCCAGGTTTATTGCCCTGGTGAGGAATCCACTGACCATGCTGCCTTCCTACCACCAGCGCATGTTGTTCCTGTTGCAGGAAAATGAAACCGATTTTGCAAGGGCATGGGCGCTGGAGGCGGAACGCACCCGGGGCAGGTGCCTGCCCCGACGTTGCCTGGACCCGCGTCTATTGATGTACAGCAAGGTGGCTGAATTGGGCGCACAGGTTGAGCAGCTGTTCGGAATCGCAGGGCAAGATCACTGCAAGGTGATCGTGTTCGACGACCTGGTCTCCGATCCCCTGGCTGTTTATCGAGACGTGCTCGGCTTTCTGGGCGTCGATTACGATGGTCAGACCCGCTTTGAGCAACGCTACGAAAGCCGGATGTACCGCTCTCGATGGCTCCAGCGCTTACTGTTCGTGCCGGTGGCGCGTGGTGGGAAAATCATCGACACCGTGCAGCGGCGCACTCGCAAGTACAACGAAGACGGTTCAAAGCAACCCACTTTGTTGAAAAAAATAACTGGCCTCAACAAGGTGTCTTCTCCACCAGCGCCCTTGTCACCGGAGATGATTGACGTGGTGCGTGCAAGCTTGCGTGATGATGTGAGCCGGCTGGCCGGCCTGCTGGACCGCGACCTGGGATTCTGGTTCGACTAGTTGTTCTGGGCTGCTCAGGCTTTCACCAGCAGGCTATTCAGGTGTTTGGCGAGCCGCCGGACCAGTGCGAGGATGGTGAGTGTTGGATTGGCCCAACCCCCGGTCGTGAACACCGAGCTGCCCGCGATGTGCAGGTTGGACATGCCGTGAACGGTGCAGCGGGCATCCACCACGCCCGTCCGCGATGAAGCGCTCATGCGCGTGGTGCCCATGTGATGATAGCCGCCAATGGGATGATTGCCCACGGTTGGATCCACCGGCCAGGCATTTGAGCCATCCTGCAACCAGTCCATGGCGCTGACTTTGCCCAGGTCCAGTCGATCGAACTCGCGACCCAGTGACAAGGCAAGTTCCCGCACGGAATGTTTGTCCAGCGCCGACATCTGCCAATCCAGGTCCGCCCTCGGGCAGCCGAGCGCATCGAGTTCAGATGAAAGCAGCACCCGGCTATCAGGATTGGGCGCCTGCTCAGCCCGGGCCACCACGTAGAGCTGCATGCGCGCCGCTTTGACGCCCAGCCGCACCAGCGGCATGGAGACATGCCGTTGCAGCCAGTCGGTAATGCTGCGGTAACCGTGCCAGAGACGGCGACCGGAACGTGAGGGCGCAAGGTTGTGTTTCAGGCTCATATAAGCCTTCTTTCCCGCGGCCAGTCCTTTTTTCGGATCCCTTTGTGGCTTGAAGGTAGCGGCGCTGTTCAACATGCCTTTGTTCCTTTGCAAGCTTTCAGACGCCACCAGGGCCGGGGCCACCGGCGGTCCGTTGCGCGGGTAACGCTTCCGGTACAGGGCCCAGAACCCGCCCGGATCATCGGTGGCCACGTGGGCGATTCGGCCGTGAGGGTGCTCCATGAAATAGCGCCCCACCTGGTCGTGTTCATTGCCCAATCCGCCCGGGATTACGGAATCTGACATCAGCAGCAGGCGCGCATTTTCAATGGCGCCGCAGGCCAGGACATAGTGTCTGGCGCGCACGTTAAGCTCATGCCCCTGCAGTGATTTCGCCTGCACACTGCTTACCTTCCGGGCATGCTCGTCACTGACAATGGCCGTGAGGTTGGCATGCAGAACGATGCGCACTCTGGACGAGGTGACCAGGTCTGAACACTGGCTGCGGTTGAATCGCTCCTTCATGGCATCAAAGCGCCAGAATGCGGTGGAAATTTCATCCGCGCCAAATGCGATGGGATCAATACCCAGCTGTTGCCAGAGCTTTTGGCTGTAGTCGAACTCACCCAGCTGCAGGGAATCGTGCGCAATGTGGTACCAGGGATCGAGGTCCTCGCGGTTGATCGGCCATCCGCTGTGCGGAACCCAGTCACGACGTTCGAAATCGATCGGGTCCAGGGGCACGCATCGCCCACCCCAGATATTGGTGGTTCCGCCGAAAAATCGCAGCCGGGCATGATCAAGGTCGTAGTAGATTTCACCCACGTTTCGCCCTTCAAACAGAGCCTGTGTGTCAGCCTCGTAGTCCATGCCGCCGGCCTCCAGCAGGCAGACTTCCCGCCCCGCCGTCATAAGATCCCGGGCCAGGGCGACCCCGGCTGCCCCGGCGCCGACAATGCAAACCTCTGTTTCCACCACCATTTCGCGGTCTGCGGATAAAAGATCGATCAGCATTCTTCACTCCGGGGGTGTCTGGATGCGTGCAATTGTATTTCATTGGGAGGAGTGAGTGTCCCGGTCTGACTGCCGGTCTGACTGAAGTTCGGGTCCAAACCGGTATCCGTTCCAAACGCGTCATGTTTCCGTCTCTTTTTGACAAGTCCCGGGGCGGGCCTGTCGCTTACTGTTGGTAAAACCCCCGGGTTTACAGATTGTTAACTTAAAACCATGTAAAATGCCGCCTGTTTTAATGTCTGTAAGGCACCGTTGCTTTACACCCGTAAAACTTGGCCAAACCGATCGAAATGAGGTACAGATGCAGTGAAAGCCATTATCCTGAGCGCAGGCCAGGGGCGCCGCTTGATGCCCCTGACGGAAAGCATGCCCAAATGCTGTTTGCAGTTGAACGGCAAGTCTCTGCTCGAGTGGCAGATCGAGGCTTTGGCCGCCAATGGCGTTAAAGAAATCGTCGTAGTCACCGGTTTCGGGCATCACGTGGTCGAAAACGTGGTCAGCCGGATCGAAGGTATATTGGTTCGCACGCTGTACAATCCCTTTTACGCACTGTCGGACAACCTTGGAACCTGTTGGGTGGCAAGAGGCGAGATGTCCAGGCCTTTCCTGCTGATTAATGGTGACACTCTGTTTGAGCCTGCGGTACTCAAACGCCTGCTGACTTCCGGCAGTTTCCACCCGATCACCCTGGCCACTGACCATAAGGGCCAGTATGACGATGACGATATGAAAATCATCGCTGACGGCAGCCGTCTCAAGCGAGTGGGTAAGAAGCTGGACCTGGCCGAGGTCAATGGCGAATCCATTGGCATGATGATTTTTAACCAGGCTGGCGCCGAGGCCTTTGTCGAAAAAATCGAAAACCTGATGGGCGGCCCGGACGGACTGGTGCGTTGGTATCTTTCTGCTATTGATGAACTGGCGAAGGATGGCCAGGTGGGCATCTGCTCAATTCACGATTATGACTGGTGTGAAGTCGATGATCTGGACGACCTGGAGCATGCTGAACACGCGGTGAAAAGCTGGCGCGAACAGTTTTCAAAAGCCGGCAATTCCAAGTTGCGCCTGAGCGCAGCCCGGGAAGATCTGCCAAGCCGGCACTAGACCCTGCTTCCCGGTTTTATCCGGGATCACTCTTCGGTGGCCACCTGGATCTGTACCCCGGTGTCGCCGGCTGCGCGGAACCGGTTTTTCTTTACATCGTATTCCACTGAACTGCTTTGCAAAACATTTTCGCCCTGGCCAAGCCGGGCGGTGCCGCTCATGTAAATCAATTCGGATTCCCGGTCGTAAATAATTTCCTCGGCTTCACCCAGCACTTTCTCGGTGCGCCCATTGACGGTATGGGACAATTCCATGCGCGCCGGTGAACCCGCCAGTTCCAACCTCACAGGGTCATCCAGTTTCCCTTTGACGATTGCGCGGTCCGCCTGCACCAGCCAGTCATGCACACGCATTTCAAAATTTCCTTCAAAATGGATGGTGTTGGGTTGGCTGTCTTCCCAGGCCTGGTCGGCGCGGATGGCAATCATGTCTTCGCTGGATATCTGAAAGCCCTCATCCTGGGCCGGGAGTTCTGCGGCAAACCCCACCATGGCGATGCAAATCCACACATGAAACACGCTTTGCCTGGTTCCCAGGTTGTGCTTGGTGGCAGAATTTCGCATGCTTGGCTGGCTTCGTGGCAAAGTGTTGTCATGATACTAGCAGGCCAATGGCAAAGAGGGTGTGAATGCAGTGATAGCATCAGCTCGGGGCAACTTTTGAAACGAGGCGCGAATGATCATTGATCGGTACATGGTGCGCGAGGTGGGCCTGCCTTTCCTGGTGGTGGCTTCGGTGTTGGTGATCATTTTTTCCACCTACAGCCTCACCCGTTACCTGGTTGACGCAAATGCCGGCTTGTTGATGGCGGGTGAAGTGATACGGCTGACCGCCTTGCGTTCATTGGTCTCGCTGGAAGTGTTGTTGCCGCTCAGTTTCTACTTCGCCATCATCATCGGCATGGGACGCCTGTATAGCGATTCCGAAATATACGCCATGCGCAGCAGCGGCATCAGCGAGCATCGCATGATGCGCCCCGTCATGCTGCTGGCCCTGGTGCTGGCGGTGTTAACCGGCGTCCTTTCCGTGCTCGTGCGCCCCTGGGCCTATGACCGCAGCTATGAAATCCAGGCAGAAGCCAAGGCCAGTTCAGAGGTGGACCGCATTCGGGCGGCACAGTTTTATCATTTCGATGATTCCGGCAGAACGGTTTTTGTTGAAGATATCGCCCCGGATGGGGAATCCCTGGGCGGGATTTTTGTCCGCACCAGTAAAGGGGGGGATGTGCAGGTCATCACTTCCGTGAACGGCCGCTTGGAATACGATGCCAGGCCCGGATTTCACCGGCTTACCCTGTTTGATGCCTACCTCTTCAAGCGCGTCACGGGTGCAGCGGACCTGTTTGCCGAACTGGGCGCATTTTCGGTTTGGCTACCCGCCGGTGAAGTCGAGCCCGTGGGCTATAAAACCAAGGCCAGCCCGACGCGTAATCTGATCGTCGCGACTGCTTCTCCGGATAAAGCCGAGCTGCAATTCAGACTGTCCACGCCCCTTTCCGCCCTGTTGCTGGCTTTGCTGGCCATCCCCCTGAGCCGTGGCCGGCCTCGCCAGGGCCGCTATGCACGGATCCTCATCGCATTGGTGATCTACGCGGTGTACTTCAACGTCCTGGATGTGAGCCGCACCTGGGTGGAGCAGGGCACTGCGACCACCATCTGGTGGGTGCCCGGTATTGCCTTCCTGGTGGTTGCGGTGATGTATATACCCTGGGGCAAATGGTTTCGCGGCCGTGTGCGCAAGCGACCGGAACAGGAAGCTAAATGAAGCGGCTGGATCGCTACATCATGCGGAATTTCCTGCTCGGCATGGTGCCCGTCCTGTTGCTGTTGTTGATACTGTTCAGTTTCATGGCCCTCAGCGAGGAGTTGGAGGACGTGGGGCAGGGCCTGTTCACCCAATTCGACGCATTCATGGTGGTGCTGTACACCGCGCCGCGCCGCATGGTGGAACTGCTGCCGGTTACCACTCTTTTGGGTGGGTTGATGGGCCTGGGTGCGATGGCCAGCCACCAGGAGTTGATTGCGGCCCGCGTGGCCGGAATGTCGCGGCCGCGACTGGCCCGGCCAGTGCTGGCATTGGCCGCAGTCGTTGCCCTGCTCGTGCTTTTGGCCCAATCCTGGCTGGTGCCGGCCAGCGAGCAGAAAGCGAACGAATTACGCGCAAAATCCCTGGTGCAAACCAGCATGGAAGCGGGGCAGGACCTGGATTTCTGGACGCGTAGCGGGAGCCATTTCGTGCATGTCAATGACGTGCGTTTCGGGCGGCTGTTAAGTGACGTTGAAATTTACACCACGGATCAAAGGGGCCGGCTGGAGCAGTTGGTCGAGGCGCGACAGGCTTCCATTGCAGGCCTGGATAACTGGCTGTTGAGCGATGTAACACTTACCCGGGTTGAAGGGCCATTGGCGGTGGAAGAGCGGCGGGATGAGCTGAATTGGCCGGGCCTGCTGAGTGCAGATCAAACCGCCATCCTGGTATTACCCCTCGAAGCCCTGGCGCCGCTGGACCTCGCCCGGCTGATTGATTTTCAACGTGAAAACGGCCTTGATACCCATGGATACCGGGTGGTTTTATGGCAGCAACTCAGCATTGCCCTGGCCATCGTCGGCATGGCTTTGCTGGCCTTGCCCATGCTGCTGGGTTCCATCAGGGCGATTCCCGCCGGGCAGCGCGTCGTGATCGGAGGGATCATCGGCATCGTGTTCTACCTGCTGCAGCAGTTGTCCGGTCACGTTGCCGGTTTGTTCAAGCTGCACCCGCCCAGCGTGATTCTGGCGCCTGCGCTGGTCGTGCTGGCCGTGGGTATTTATGCTCAGTTCCTGGACGCGGATCGTAAGCGGCGGTCTCGCCGCAAGGCGGCCAGAGCGCTTAGAGGCTGAATCGCCAGGCCTTGTCTTCCGCAAGCATCATGGACCCGCTTCCGTCGCTGCTTTCAGGCGCTATGGTTTTCAGCTGCATCCGGATGGCCCAGCCGGGTTTGCCCTGCGCGGTAGCGTAATCGATATCAAAAATCCGGTAAGACGCGTCGAGACGGTTGGAAGCTGAAGCGGTGCAAAAAACATGCGTTTCACCCTCGGTGAGTTCCAGGTTGTGGTGCAAATGGCCGCAGCACACGATGGCGGGCGGTTGTGCCGACAGGAGCCTCTGCAATTCCTCTACTTCCTTTAGCGCTTTGCGCCACTTTGCCATGCCTTGCAGTGGAGGGTGATGGATGGCCAGCAAGGGGGCACGTCCGCTGGCGCGCGTGTCACGCAGCAGGACGGACAGGCGTTCCATTTGGGCTTCACCCAGGCTGCCCCGGGCCGAAAAAATGGGCGTCACGCAGGCAGAGGAAACGCCAATCATACGAACCGTGTCAAAGTCCCTCACCAGTGGATAAGCTTCGGCGGGGCCATCGGATTCGCCCGCATTCGGCCCTGGTATAAACCGCCCCCAATGACGACGTAAAGCCGGCCAGGAATCGCCGGCGTAAACATCGTGATTGCCCGGAACGAAAAAAATCTCCTTGGATGCTGCCAGGTCGTTCAGCCATGTGCCTGCCTGCGCAATTTCAGACTCAAGACCAATTTGAATCAGGTCGCCAGAGAGCACCAGAAGATCCGGCGCTTCTTCTTTGATGGCTTTGGTCAGGCGCTCCAGGGTTTCCCGGCGGTGGATCAAATGACGTTTACGTGTCCAGGACAGGTAGCCCGAGCGTCTTTTGGCGCTGAGTGAGCCGAAGCTGTGCCCGTCCAGCGTGCTCAGGTGGGGATCTGTGATGTGGATTATGCGCATAATTAGCAGACATCAGTTTGGGTCTGGTGGTGGAGCCGCTGGCGACCCGGGTTGTTATAATCGCCTGCGCTGGCCTACAAACTTACTCAGGGAAAGCAGGGCAGCATCCATCTCGCAGCGAGCGAACTATAACATGACGATATCCGCCCTGGTCCTGGCTGAAGCACCCATAAAATTATGGGGATTGAGCTCAACTGAACGGCTCAAAAGGCAGCTACTCGAAATTGGTGGCATAAGCTGGGCGGCAGATGGCCGCGATTTGCCGGGATCGGGGCAGGTTTTGCTGCTCAACGGCCATTTCCTGTTCGAGATTCGCACGTTGAAAGCAATTCTGGAAAATCCGGACTCCGTTCTGGTTTCACCCGCGGATGGTCAGCCAGCAGCCGCGCTGGTTGATGCGGCGCGTCTGGGTGAACTTGTCGATTACCTGGCAAGCGCCTCTCCGCATTCAACTGCCGAATTCCCGGATGGCTTGAAAAAATTGGAGCCCGGCGACTTTGCCGCCTTCAATGAAACATTGCGCAGCGCCTTACCGCCGCTGCTTGAGCACATCACGTTTTCGCGCAAAAGTGAGCTGGAAAATCTGCTGTACGGCAACGCCTATCGCGGCATTACGGATCTGGTGACCAAGTTTG
>Ga0102946_1000579_pt1 | contig 12723 bp, 11 predicted proteins | sample SalPon2A_A_D1_MG_FD_78209 | JGI IMG/M metagenome (GOLD analysis project Ga0102946, IMG submission 78209) | Soil microbial communities from South San Francisco under conditions of wetland restoration - Salt Pond MetaG R2A_A_D1_MG | ecosystem: Environmental > Terrestrial > Soil > Wetlands | place... | reverse complement strand
GAGGCGCTGGTGATTTGTTGCGGCGCGGATTGCCTCGCGGGAGATCCCTTGTCTACCATGATGTTGTCGAACGTCGCATTGTGGCAGGCGGTCGAGCGCCTGCTGGCGCTGGGGCTGCCGACCGTGGTCGTCGGCGTGATGTTCCGCTCCCTGCTCGCGCCCGGGGGGCCGGCCGGCTTCCTCGGGTGGGACGGTCACTGGGTCTCGATCCTGCTGGCACTGGTGTTCTTCAACCTGGCTGTCGTCGTGCGCACCGTCGGGACGACCTGGCACGGGATGGACCACCGCAGCGCCGACGCGGCTGCGGCCCTGGGGGCGACCGGGTGGCAGGTCTTCCGTACGGTGACGCTGCCCGCTCTCACCCCGGCCATCGTCTCGGCCGCGACGCTGGTGTTCCTCTTCTGCTCGACGAGCTTCGGAGTGGTGCTCACCCTCGGCGGCCTGCGCTACGGGACCATCGAGACCGAGATCTACTTCCTCACCACCCAGTTCTTCGACCTGCAGGCCGCCGCGGTGCTCTCGGTCCTGCAGATCGTGGTCGTGCTGGTCCTGCTCGGCGGAGCCGCTCGGGCCCGAGCGGCCACCCAGTCCTCGTTGCGCCGCGGCCCTGCCGCAGGCTCCGAACGGCCCCCACGGCGCGGCGACCTGCCGGTGCTCCTGGTCTCGGCTGCGGTCGTGGTCGCTGTGGTGACCCCGTTGGCCTCGCTGGTCTGGCGCAGCCTGCACGACGGACAGACGTTCACGCTGCGCTACTACCGGCTGCTCGGCGACCCCGACGCCAGCCCGGCCCTGCGGGTCAGTGTCACCGAGGCCGTGGCCAACTCCCTCCGCACCGCGCTCGACGCCACCGTGCTGGCCGTGGTGCTCGGGCTCATGGTCTCGATCCTGGTGACCCGGCGCCCGCGACGTGCTCGGGAGCGGCGGCTGCTCGCCGGGATGGACGCCTTGTTCATGCTGCCGCTGGGGGTCTCCGCGGTGACCGTGGGCTTCGGCTTCCTCATCACCCTGGACACGCCACCGCTGGATCTGCGCAGCTCACCGGTCCTGGTGCCGATCGCCCAGGCCACCGTGGCGCTCCCCCTGGTCGTGCGTACGTTGACCCCGGTGCTGTCGGGGGTGGACGCGCGGCTGGGCCAGGCCGCAGCGGCGCTCGGGGCCGGGCCCCTGCGCGCGGCATGGACGGTCGAGGCCCCGGTGCTGGCCCGCCCGGTGCTGGCTGCCGTGGGGTTCGCCTTCGCGGTGTCCCTCGGCGAGTTCGGCGCGACCAGCTTCCTGGCGCGCCCCGAGCGGCCTACCGTCCCCGTGCTCATCTACGACCTCATCTCCTCACCGGGAGCCGACAACGCCGGTATGGCCCTGGCCGCCAGTGTGGTGCTCGCGGTGCTGACGACCACGGTCATCACGTCGGTCGAGCGCTTGCGCTCGCTCGAGACCGGAGGGCTCTGAACATGATGGAGCTGCGCGACCTCACCGTGCGCTTCGGCGGCTTCACCGCGGTAGACCAGGTCGACCTCGACCTCCCGCGGGGACGAGTGCTGGCCGTGCTGGGTCCGTCGGGGTGTGGAAAGTCCACTCTGCTGCGGGCGATCGCGGGGTTGGAGGACCTCGCGGGGGGCTCGGTGTCGTTCGCCGGCCAGGACCTTGCCTCGGTGCCCACCCACCGGCGCGGCTTCGCCCTGATGTTCCAGGACGGCCAGCTGTTCGCGCACCAGAGCGTGGCGGACAACGTCGCCTACCCGCTGCGGCTGCGCTCGGTGCCGCGGGCGCACCGCGACCAGCGGGTGAGCGAGCTGCTGGAGATGGTCGGGCTGTCACGCTCGGGAGCCCAGCGCATCTCGGAGCTCTCCGGCGGTGAACAGCAGCGGGTGGCCTTGGCGCGGGCGCTCGCGGCGCAGCCGCGGTTGTTGCTGCTGGACGAGCCGCTCTCGGCGCTCGACCGCGAGCTGCGGGAGAGGCTCGCCGGTGACGTGCGCGGCATTCTCGCCGAGACCGGCACCACCGCTCTGCTGGTGACGCACGACCACGACGAGGCGTGCGCCATGTCCGACGACCTCGCCGTCATGATGCGGGGAAGGGTCGTCCAGCACGGGCACACCGCGCAGGTCTGGCGGGCGCCGGCCGACGCCGAGGTGGCTCGGTTCCTGGGATACACCACGGTCCTGTGGGGAGAGCCGGCAGGGCGCGTCACGGCAGCGGCCGGTGGAGGCGGGCGGCTCGCCTCGGAGGGTCTGGCGCTGCGGCGCTCGGCCCTCCGCGTCGTCCCGACCCTCGAGGCCCGAGGGCCGAGGTCGCTGACGGAGTCGAGGCTACACGGCCGGGTGGAAGAGGTCGTGATGCTCAGCGACGTCGCCACCGTCCGGCTGTCGATCGAGGGAGTGGGCCCCGCCACCGCCGTGGCGCCGCGCTCGCGCCCCCCGCAGGTCGGCGACGACGTCGCGGTGACGGTCGACCCCGAAGGCATTGCTCCGCTGCCCGACCTCAGGTCGACCCCGCACCCGCCGGCAGCGGCGGCCGAGGGTTCGGGCACCACGTGAAGGTTCCGCCGCGTCCCGCGTGGTACGACACCAGACCGTGAGGCGCTCCGGGCCCCGTGGTGGCTGCCTGCGAGCCTCGTGACACCCGCAGGACGAGCTGCTCCCCCGGAACGAGGGCCTGGCTGTACATCCGTCCCGGCTGCGGGCAGCCCAAGGACCCGTCGGGCCAGGTCACCTCGGCGTACCCCACGATGGCGATGTCTGCGAGCTCGACCCCGGTGCGGTCGGCGAGATCCTGCATGGCCGCCTGCACGGAGGCACGCGAGCGGACCTCCTCGCTCACCTCGCCGACCGGGAGCCCACCCGAGGTCGGCGGGGAGCCGGTAGGGCTGGTCTCGTCGGGCATGGCGCTCTCCGGTTCAGAGGTGGGGGATGTGGGGGCGGAGGTGGTGCCCGGCTCGGACGGGGACGCCTCGTCCGACGAGCAGCCCGGGACGACGAGCAGTGCCGCCGTCGCTGACCAGATCAGGGCCCGTTGCGGCGTGCCCCAGTACGGACGGGCCATCTCAGCCTCCTCGGTCGACCTGGGTATCTCGTCGCGTCTCGTCCCGTGCCGTATGGACGACGGTGTCGGGGCAAAGGTTCCCTCGCGCTGCATGCAGCGCTGTGCGCGGGGGCCGGGCAGTGTCACTATGGAGCAATGGTGACGGAGTCCGCGGGCGTCGCAGTCAAGCGCAGGCACGGCGAGTTCGACCCCGCTGAGCTCCCCTTGGCCCAGGAGATGGCCAACGTCGTGGAGGCGATGACGGTGGCCTCCGACCTGGTGAGCACGGCGCACATCGTGGCCGAAGCCGCCTGCTCCCTGATTCCCGGTACCCAGCAGGCGAGCGTGTCGTTGGCCCGGCGCGGGGTCGGCATCGACACCATCGCCAGCCACGGCCAGATCCCGCGACAGGCGGACGCCGCCCAGGTCGACACCGGGCAGGGCCCGTGCATCGAAGCCGCCTGGCAGCACCGCCTGGCCCGCCTACCGGACACCCAGACCGACCGCCGCTGGCCGCAGTTCTCGGCCCGTGCCCGGGCCATGGGGGTGGGCAGCATGCTCTCGCTGCAGCTGAGCCTGCCGCAGGAGACCGAGGAGGACCGGATCGGGGCGATCAACTGCTACTCCGAGTCCGCTCACTCGTTCGGCCGGGACTGCGAGACGATCGGGCTGTTCCTGGCGGTGCACGCCTCCGCCGGGATCGGGGCGGCGGAGCGTGAGGAGCAGCTGCGTCACGCGTTGAACAGCCGGGACGTCATCGGGCAGGCCAAGGGCCTGATCATGGCGCAGCAGGGTCTGTCCGCCGACGCCGCGTTCGCGCTCATGGTGCGCCAGGCGCGGGACACCAACACCCGCATGCACGACCTGGCGGTCGGCGTGGTCTCCCGGCACGCGTCCTGAGGAGTCCCACCCGGCGAGCCGGCCGTCCCCGATGTCCGGGCAGCCCACCGGGTGGGGGATGAGGGCCTACCTTCGCCAGGTCGGGTAGGAGCCGTTCAGCTCGTCTTCCACGGTATCGGACAGGGCGGCCGTGCCACCCACGATCGTCACCTCGTCCGGTGAGAGTCGATCCAGCTCGTTCATGACGACGTCCGGCACGTCGTTCTTGGCGCTGAGGGTGAGCGGCTGCTTCAGCAACCCCGACAACGCGGCCGAAGCCAGGGCGTCGGGGAAGGCCTCCCCGGAGGCGACGTAGGTGCCGCCGATGTCGGCTCCGAACTCCTCCGAGATGGCGACGGCCGTCTCCCAGCGGTTGTCCCCCGCCAGGCGGCGGTCAGCGCCCAGATCGTCGTACACGGTCTTCGAGACCGCCCCGGGCCCGCCGAGGACGACCACCTCGGCGGGGTTGAGATAGTCCATTGCCGACCGGGTCACGTCGAGCACCCGGTCGGGGTGGGTGAGCAGGACCGGAACCCCGTCCCTCCCGGCCAGGGCGCCGCCACCGAGGGCATCGGGGAAGGAGCCCTCGTCTCCGCTGGCGATGTAGACGGTGGGCACGTTGGTGCCGGAGCGCCGCGCGATCTTGGCCGACGTGTCGTAGCGGTCGACTCCACCGACCCGTTCCACCGCGCCGTATGCCTCGAGGTCTTCGGCCACGGAGCGCTGCACCACCCCCTCCCCACCCAGAACGACGACCTTGTCGGGGTCCAGGCTCTCCAGCGCGGAGACCGTGGACGAGGGGAGGCGGTCGGCGCGCGTGAGCAGGATGGGCGCGCCGACCTGGCCGGCCGCCTCGCGTGCGCTCGGCTGTGCCGTCGTCGAGGCTGCTGGCGCGCCGGAGAGGGAGTCGGCGAAGGAGAAGCCGTTGGCGACGTAGACGGTGTCGACGCCACCGGGGTACTCCCCGGCGACGAGAGCCGCCGTCTCGAACCGGTTGGTCCCGGCGAGCCGGTCCACCGTGGCACTGCCACCGTCGTCCACGGTGATGGACACCAGGGTCCGGCCCACGCTGGACGTGCCGTTGGAGTAGTTGACGCTGCCCAGGTAGCGCCCGTCGCTCAGGCCCGACCACGATGCGGTCAGGTCCACCTGGGCCGTGGGAGTGACCGTGGTGCTGGACGGGTCGACCTCGAGGTTGCCCCGGTCCCTCGATCCCACCATGAAGCTGTTCACGGGCACCTCAGCCGAGGTCTCGTCGGAGTACAGGGGGACGCCGACAAACCACTCGCCGGGCTCAGGGTCGACCACGGTGACCTCCTCCGTGGAGGAGCCCACGTTCACGCTGAAGTCCACCAGCTCTTGGTCAGGGTTGAACACGTAGAGGTCGGTGTCTTCCGCGCTGACCTCGGCGTCGAACGTGGCGAAGCGGGCGACCTCCGTCCCGTCTGGCACCGTGACCCCCGCGAAAACCGGGCTGGTGTCGCTCGTCACCGTCACGTCGGTGATCTCGGCCGGGACCATGCCGTCGACGTCCGTCTCGAGCGGGCCGGTGTAGCCCGCGGTGAGGGTGTAGTCCCGCGACCCCTGCGCGCCGGTGTCGACGATCTCGTCCGGGGCGTCGACGGCGGCGGGCTGGACGGCGACCTGGCTGGTGACGGTGTTGCCCCCGCCGGTGGGCTCCCACACCACGCTGCCGAAGCTGTAGTCGTCCAGCGGTGCGCTCACCTGCTGGAACGTGACCTCGTAGGTGGCCTCGCCCCCTGCCGGAACGGTGATCTGGGCCGGCTCCACCACCATGCTGACGTCAGGCGGCGCCTGGGATCCGGCAGAGCTGTAGGTCATCTCCTGGTCGGTGACGTTGGTCACGGTCCGGGTCACGGTCTGCGATCCCGCCAGGTCGCCGATCGCGATCGTGGGGTAGTTCAGGTCGCTGGGGTCGGCATCCACGCCGTCGCAATCGCTCGGGTCGCCGATGAGGCTCCACTGGTCGATGGCGCACAGGTACGCGATCCAGTCCCCGGCGCCGGCGTCGTACACCAGCCCCGGCTCGTACGACGGGGCCGGGACGACCTCACCGGATCCGTAGTCCAACGCGGTCGCGTCTCCGTTGCCGCGCTGGATCGGCTCGCCCTCGGAGTTGGTGGTCCGCGCGGTGGTCATCATGGCCGACTTCACGGCCGCGCTGCTCCAGGTGGGTTCGGCCTGCTTGAGCAGCAGGGCGAGCCCGGCGATGTGAGGCGTGGACATCGAGGTCCCGGACAGGCTGCCGAACTCCTCGTTGTACGACGGTGGAGCCACGGCGGCGAGGACGTCGACCCCCGGTGCGGTGATGTCGGGCTTGAGCAGGTCGCCGTCGCCCGCGAGCGCGGGGCCGTAGGAGGAGAAGCCGGCCATCTCCGGGGCGACCACCGGTGCGCTGCGCTGGCCTCCGATGGTGGCGGTCGGGTCGGCGGTGGAGCTCTCGTACGCCTTCACGCTGGCGCCCACGGTGCTGGTGACATGGACGGTCGGCACGGAGTGCAGGTCGGCGTCGACCGACTGGGCAGCGCTGGTGTTGGCGTGCACCATTCCTACGCCTCCCGCCTCGGAGACGGCGGCGCTCTTCTCGACACGGTCGACCTCCCCCCCGCGGTCACAGATGACGATCTTGCCGTCTGCGCCGGCGGCGTCGATCGCGATCTGGTCGCCCTCGGCGTCACCGTCGATGTCGAGCCAGCACTGCGCGGCCTGGCTCTGGCTGGCGTCCTGGGCCGGGATGTCTCCCGCGTAGACGAGGGGCTCAGGACCGAGGCCGGGGCCGACCCCCACCCCCTGGTAGGTGCTGTCGTCACCCAGGGTCAGCGTCTTGTTCACGTTCCGGTCGTGCGTGCTCGCCGCCACCGTGGCGGTCCACGGGGCGTTGTGGGCCACGCTGCCGGCGCCGATGTCGTCGCCACCGTTTCCGGCCGAGGTGGCTACGAAGACACCTGCTGCCGTGGCGGTGAGGAAGGCGACCTCGATCGGGGTTGCCAGGGAGTCCCGGGAGCCGGAGACGGAGTAGTTGATGACGTCGACCCCGTCGGTCACGGCCTCTTCGATCGCCGCCAGGATGTCGACGGTGGAGCCGGTTGCCCGCCCCTGCCCGTCGGACCACAGCGCCTTGTACGCCGCGATGTGCGCTCGAGGCGCCATGCCGCTGCCCTGGCCCAGGTCGACCCCGTTGACCTCCACGTCGGTGTCGACGTTGCCAGCGGCGGTCCCCGCGGTGTGCGAGCCGTGCCCGTGGTGGTCCCGGGGCGATTCGAACTCGAAGCCGGGGATGTCGATGTCGTCGTGGTAGTAGCGCGCTCCGATCACCTTGTTGTTGCAGCTCACTCTGTTGTCGGTGTCGGGGTCCGTGCCGTTCTCGCAGTCACCGTTCCAGTCGCCCGGAACGGTGGCACCGGGCATGTCGTCGAAGCTCGGGTTCTCCGGCCAGATCCCGGAGTCGATGATCCCGACGACCATCCCCTCCCCGGCGCTGCCCGGCCCGCCGAACTCCTCGTCCCAGACCCCACCGGACCCGGTGAGGCCGAGGTAGTCCGGCGTGGTGGTCGTGTCGGCGGTGAGCATCTCGCGCTCCCAGACGTTGATCACACCCGGTGCCTTGCGCATCGCGGCGGCCTCGCCGCCGGTCAGCTCCACCGCCACGCCGTTGAAGGCGGTGTCGAACCGACGGACCACATCCTTGCGATTGGCTCCCGACGCACCGAGAGCCTCGTTCTGCTGCCGGCGCAGGTAGTCGGCGTAGTTCTTGGCGGCCGTACTCTGCCGGTCCACCCGCTCCCCGGACCCGGGCCTGGTCGCTCGCAGGCCTCGCACACCGCCGTCGTACACGGCCACCGGCTCCGACTCCAGCTGCACGATGTAGGTCGTGGCGGGCTTCTCCTGCGGCTCCTGCGGCTCCTGCTGCGCCAGGGCCGGAGCCGACAGGGCCAGTGGAGCGAGGACGGCCATTGCCGTGAGGGCCGCCGCGAGCGGCGAGCGAGAGCGACTGGCGACAGGCACGCGGGGTCCATTCCGTCGAGGAACACCGGACGGGTGGGGAAGTGCCTGAGCGTGGAGTGACGCTGGCCCCTGCCTTCCAACACCCACGGGATAACTACCGTAGTGTTACTCGCCGGGGAGCGAGTGTCCAGGGCATGATGAGAATGTCGCTACCGTAGGGTCCGTGCAACTGCTGCCCGGATATCTGCTGCTCACCATGGCCCTGGCCTATCTTGCCAGCGAGGTGATCCTGCGTCGGCGGACGGTGGGGGGGAAGGGGCCCCTCAACTTCGGCACCCGCCCCATCGTGTTCACCCCACTGGCGATCTACCTCATCGCGGCGGTCGTGCTCTCGACGGCTTCCTGGAACATCCTGAACCTCACCAGCGTGTTGATCGTCTTCGCCTTGCCGATGGCCCTCGGGGCCGCGGCCCGAGGCTTCCGTCCGGACATGCACCCTGCCGTGCCGGCCGTGATCGCGGGTGCGCTCAGCCTGTTCGGCCTGTTCTCCGTCGGGGCCGGCTACCAGGGGTGAGCCCCCCACCGGGGACTGAGCCAGGGCCTCCCGCGACCACCTTGGGCTCTCGCTCGCTGGTGGTCGAGACCATGCTCGTGCTCGGGGTCAGCCTGGGCGCTTCGGCGGTGTGGTCGGTGCTGTCCCTGCTCCGCAAGCTGACGGCCGAGCAGCCGCTGTCAGCGCAGACGACGGCGATGAACACCACGGTCACTCCCGACCGGCCCTGGCTCGACCTCGCCTACCAGGTGGCCGGGATCGGCATCGCCCTGGTGCCCGTGCTCCTGGCCCTGCACCTGCTGGGCCGTGATCTCGGCACGGCCGCGAAGGCAGCCCGGTACCTCGGCTTCGACGCCGCGGCGGTGCGCCCTGACCTCGCTCGCGGGGCCGCGCTGGCCGCCGTGATCGGCATACCGGGCTTGGGGCTGTATCTCGCGGCGCGTGCCCTCGGGGTCAACACGACGGTGTCCACCGCGAACCTGGCCGACACCTGGTGGGCCGTGCCCATCCTGGTCTGTGCCTCGGTGCAGAACGCGGTGCTGGAAGAGGTAGTCGTGGTCGGCTACTTGTTCACCCGCTGGGCTCAGGCCGGGTGGCCGCTGGTCGCGGTCATTGCCGCCTCCGCCGCGATACGCGGCACCTACCACCTCTACCAGGGGTTCGGTGGCTTCGTCGGGAACGTGGCCATGGGCGTCATCTTCGGGCTCGTCTACGCGCGGACACGGCGGGTCATGCCCCTGGTGGTGGCCCACACGCTGCTCGACATCGTCGCCTTCGTGGGCTATCGCGAGCTGGCGCCGGTCCTGGGCTGGTTGTGACCGTGGCGGGTGGCGACACGCGTCGCCGACGTCCTTCTGGGAGGATGAGGCCGATGAGCCGTATCACCGTCGTCAACAACGCCGCAGCCTCCCGCTTCGAGATCGAGCGGGACGGCAACCTCGTGGGCCACCTGGACTACCAGACCCAGGGCGGCACGGTCGACCTCATCCACGCCGAGGTCGACCCCTCGACGAGGGGGGAGGGTCTCGGCGCCGCGCTGGTCAAGGGCGCCCTGGATGCGATCTGGGACGAGAAGATGACCATCATCGCCTCGTGCCCGTTCGTCGCGTCCTACATCGAGCAGCACCCGGAGTACGAGCCGCTGCTGACCCGCTCCTAGCGTCGTAGAGGGTTCTTCACCGCGACGCGAGCCTGCTGGCTGGGGCGCTGCTGCTCGCCCTGCTGGGCGCCGAGCACCACCAAGACACCGGTCACCACGGGGATTGCCCACTGGGTCCACTGCAGGTGCTTCTGCGCCGCGGCGAGGTCGCTGTCCGTCGTGCTGGCGGGCTCGGTGACACCCTGGACGGCGTCGCCGCGGTTCTCGTAGACCTGCTTGCCCAGGCTGCCGCTGTACGCGGTCAAGCCGACGGCGGCCACGGTCAGCACGGTCTTGACCGCGGTGTTGCCCTGTGCCTCGTCCTGGTGCTCCAGGCGGCGCCGGTTGCCGGCGATGAGCCCGATACCACCGAGTGTGTGGGCAGCGATGGCGACCGTCTGCACCGGTGCCCACCGCCCCCAACCCACCGAGGCCAGTCGCAGGGCCTCCGGCGAGCTCGTGGCCTGCGCGGTGGCCCCGTTCAGCCCCACCGCGCCCATGAGTGACCCGCCGAACCATGCGGCGGCTCCGAGGTCGTGGGCGGTCCGGGCGAGCGTGTTGCGTTCCGACATGGCGTTCCTTCGGGGTTGGGGGTGCGCCTCCACCCACGGTGGAGGGCTTGGCTTACAGCGTATATCCCTGGTTCGTCCCCGTCGCGGGCGGGCTCCCACCGCTCAGGTCAGCGGTGCACGGGAGTCAGGCCGGCCCCCGAGTAGCGCACCACCATCCCCGGGCGGATCTGCGTCCCCCGCCGCAGGACCTGCACGCCGTCGACGGTGACCTCACCGTTCTCGATGACCATGCGCGCCATCGCACCGTCCGGGACGACGCCGGCCAGCTTGAGGAGCTGACCCAACCGGATCGCCTCGTCGCGGATCGGGACCTGCTCCACCTCGCTCACGGCTGTTGCTCCTGGGCTCCGTCGCCGAAGCCGCTGCACCGCACACGCTCGATCAACGCCTCGGTGACCCGGTCCAGCACGTCGAGCTCGTCGTCCGAGAGGTGGTCGAAGAGCACGCTGCGCACCAGCTCGGCGTGACCGGGCGCGGCCTGCTCCACCGCGCGACGGCCTTCGTCGGTGAGCTCCGCGAACTGTCCCCGTCCGTCCTCCGGGCAGTCCCGGCGCAGTACCAGGCCCCGCTTCTCCATCCGGGTGAGGTGGTGGGACAGGCGGCTGCGTTCCCACTGCATCCCGCGCGCCAGCTCCACGATGCGCACCCGCTGACCCGGCTCCTCGCTCAGCCGCACCAACACGTGAAAGTCCGGCGCCGAGATCCCGTTGTCCTGGGTCAGCTGACGACCCACGGCGGTGCCGAGCTCGGCGTTGGCGGTCAGCCACTGCCGCCAGACGCGCTGCTGGCTCTGGCTCAGCCAGGGTCGGTCGACACGCTTCATGACGGCCACTATACGGGACGTAGTTGACACGTCATGTATCTACCCGTACTTTTGATGACATATCACTAACCAGGCCGGTGAAGCCGGCCCCACTTCCCAGGAGCAACCATGACCCAGACCGCGCAGAGCACCGCCTCCCTGTCCGACCTGACGGGGGACTACACCATCGACGCCACGCACTCCCAGATGGGTTTCGTAGCCCGGCACGCGATGGTGACCAAGGTGCGGGGCACCTTCAACGAGTTCGAGGGCACGGTCACCGGGGGGGCGAGCGTCGCCGACGCCGCGATCGCGGTGACCATCCAGGCGGCCAGTGTCGACACCCGCAACTCCGACCGCGACGCTCACCTGGTTGCCGGTGACTTCTTCGACGTGGACTCCTACCCGACCATCGAGTTCGTCTCGACCCGCGTCGAGCCGGTCGACGAGCAGACCCTGCGCATCGCCGGCGACCTGACCATCAAGGGGGTCACCCGGCCGGTCAGCGTCGACTTCGCCTACGCCGGCTCGGCCACGGACCCCTTCGGCATGCAGCGAGTCGGCTTCGAGGGCTCCACCACCGTGCGGCGCTCCGACTTCGGGATGACGTTCAACGCCGCCCTGGAGACCGGCGGCGTGCTGGTCTCGGACGCGATCGTGCTGGAGATCGAGATCTCGGCGGTCAAGAACGCCTGACCGCCTCCCAGGCCCGACCGACCATGCCTCACCCGGCATATCGGCCGGGCCTGCGGCGTTGCACACGGCGGCCGACCGCCGACCGGCGGTCGTGCCTGCTTCCCGCCCCTGCTCAGGAGTCACGATGAGTCGCGCCAGCACCCGGGTGCCCATCCCCGGTGAGATCAAGGTGCTCGTGGCCTCGGCGTTCGTCATCGCCATCGGGTTCGGTCTGGTCGCTCCCGTGCTGCCGGCCTACGCCCGCAGCTTCGACGTCGGCGTCGCCGCAGCCTCCGTGGTGGTGTCGGCCTTCGCCTTCTTCCGGCTCGTCTTCGCCCCGGCAGGGGGTGCGTTGGTGACCAGGCTGGGCGAGCGTCCCATCTACCTTTCCGGGCTACTGGTGGTCGCCGCTTCCTCCCTGGCCACCGCGTTCGCGCAGAGCTACTGGCAGCTGCTGGTCTTCCGGGGCCTCGGCGGTATCGGTTCGACCATGTTCACGGTCTCGGCGATGGCCCTCCTGGTGCGTCTGGCGCCGCCGACGATCCGCGGGCGGGTGTCGTCCGCCTACGCCAGTGCCTTCCTCATCGGCGGCATGGTCGGCCCGCTGCTCGGGGGCGTGCTCGCCTCGCTCGGCCTGCGGGTGCCGTTCGTGGTGTACGCGGTCGCGCTCGTGGCTGCAGCCGCCGTCGTGGGGGTCCGACTCTCGGGGGCGGCACTGCGGCCCGACCCGAACAAGCCGGTCGAGCCTCCCATGCAGGTGCGCCAGGCGCTGGGCAGCTCGGCATACCGCGCTGCGCTGGCGTCAGGCTTCGCCAACGGATGGTCGAACTTCGGCGTCCGGGTCGCCGTGCTGCCCCAGTTCGCGGTGGCCGTGCACGACGAGACGTGGGTCGCGGGTGCGGCCCTGGCCGTGGCCGCGATCGGCACCGCGCTCATGCTGCAGGTCGCCGGCCGGCTCGCCGACCGTCTCGGGCGACGTCCACTGGTCATCGCGGGGCTGGTCATCACCGCCGGTGGCCTCGGGCTGATCGGGTTGTCCACCGACCTGCTCGTCCTGCTCGTGCTCTCGGCGGTGAGCGGGTTGGGGGCGGGCTTGGTCAACCCGGGTCAACAGGCCTCG
>Ga0102946_1000578_pt1 | contig 12744 bp, 8 predicted proteins | sample SalPon2A_A_D1_MG_FD_78209 | JGI IMG/M metagenome (GOLD analysis project Ga0102946, IMG submission 78209) | Soil microbial communities from South San Francisco under conditions of wetland restoration - Salt Pond MetaG R2A_A_D1_MG | ecosystem: Environmental > Terrestrial > Soil > Wetlands | place... | reverse complement strand
GACGATTGGCCCGGATGGCCAATCGAGCTCATCCAGCACAGGGATGTGCTGTATGAGCGGCCGCGTCAATCCGCCTGGAGGTGAGGGTAGTCCCGCAGGGACCGGGCGGACATGAGCCCAATGAGTTGCCATTGACGGCGTCGGTTCGGAGCGACCACTTAGGCGCAAGAAGTGGTAACAAGCTTGCTGGAATTCACGGCCAGCCCGCATACTTCCATCCTTTATTCGACTAAATGATTGATGTAGGCTGAATACAGGTGCCCTATGCTTGGGTTTCGAAACAGATTGGGAGGAGACCGCTATGGCAGGTGGTTGGAGTAGTGACGGCGCGGTGCAGGATCAAATTGATGCGACCATTGAAGATGCCGTTAAGCGGGCACGCAGCGCCATTCCCCGTGGTGAAAGCCTGGCAAGCTGTGAAGAATGCGAGGCTGCAATCCCTAAAGCACGTCGTGAAGCCATACCCGGTGTGCGACTGTGTGTCTCATGTCAGTCAAAACACGATGAAGAAATGGTCAGCCGCAGCGGCTATAACCGGCGGGGCAGTAAGGACAGTCAATTGAGGTGAACTGTGCGAATCATCAGGCGACCTGTTCGATATGCAGGGCTTACCTTGCCACCGGTGTTACAATGGATTGCTGAAATGAGGCATGACATTCAAAAACAGCCCACATACGGGTCAAGCGCTTGTCCTCAATTGCCAAGAATTAGAATAATTTTCCACTTATGCTTACAACCGTTATAAAAAAGTCGGGAAACAAAGCCATTTAAGCCTTACGGGTATTGGCCACTTACCTCATTAGTCTGGATGCAAAAGGTAATGAAGCATGGATAAAATTCACAGTATCGGAAATGAACGCAATGATTCTGAAATGATTCAGCTGCAAGCAACACCGGTCAATCGATCTTTGCCATTCAAGCCTGAAGGTTTTACCAGCCTTTTGGATGCATTGGATTATGCGGCAAAAGGTGAAAGCGGCTTTAATTTCTACAACCAGCGTGGTGAGCTTGAAACAGTTCTGAGTTACGTGGACTTGCGTAAACAGGCAATGATCCTCGCTTCCCGGCTACTGGGCCTGGGTTGCGAAGCCGGGGCGCGCGTGGGTATCGTTGCGGAAACCAGGCCGATGTTCCACCGTTTCTTTTTTGCCTGCTTATATGCAGGATTGGTGCCCGTTACCTTACCAGCGGGTGTGCAACTGGGCGCCCGCCAAGCCTATGTTAACCAGGTTTCGCGTATGCTTAAAAGCAGTGGCGCAACGCTTGCCGTTGCCAGTGAATCGCACGCGGGTTTTCTGGAAGAGGCCACGGCAGAGTTGAACCTTGTTTATTCAGGTACGCCGGAAGATTTCGACGAATTGCCTGTTAGTAAAGAAAGGCTGAAAACGCCGCTGTCCACTGATATTGCCTACCTGCAATACACCTCTGGCAGCACCCGTTTCCCACGTGGTGTCGAAATCAACCATGAGACGGTATTGAATAATGCACGTGAGATCGCCCATCACGGTTTGAAACTGACAAATGAGGACCGCTTCGTTTCCTGGTTGCCGTATTACCACGACATGGGTCTTATCGGCTTTATCCTGTTACCGCTCCTCACGCAGACGTCGGTGGATTACCTGTCACCACAAACCTTCGCCATGCGGCCAAGGTTGTGGTTAAAGCTGATATCCGATAACCGCGGTACGATTTCATCCAGTCCCACATTCGGCTATGCCTTGTGTGCGCGTCGCTTACGGCCCGGTGATTACTCACGCTACGACCTCAGTAGCTGGCGGGCGGCCTGTGTGGGTGCGGAGCAGATCAACCCCACGCCATTGAAGGATTTTGCAAAAGCACTGGCACCTTGCGGCTTTGATGAGAGAGCGTTTGTTGCCTGTTACGGCATGGCAGAATGTGTTTTGGCAGTCAGTTTTGCACCGTTAAACCTTGGCTTGAGTGTTGATTATGTAGATCAGGACATCATGACAAGGACGGGGCAGGCGGTACCGGTGGATTCATCCGAGACCAATGTCGCCAGATATGCCGATTGTGGTGTGCTTTTGCCGGGATTCGAATTGTCTATACGTGATGACCAGAACAACGAGGTAGGACAGCGTCAGTGTGGTGAAATCTTTTTGAAAGGTCCCAGTGTCATGAGTGGTTATTTCCAGGATGAGGCTGCCACGCGGCAGGTGCTGAATGTAGATGGCTGGCTCGATACCGGAGATATCGGTTACCAGGTGGACGGACATTTATTTATCACCGCACGCAGCAAGGATGTCATTATTATCAAGGGTCGTAATATCTGGCCGGTGGACATGGAAGTGGTTACCCAGCGCATTGATGATGTACGTCTTGGTGGGGTTGCCGCGTTTTCAGTCCGCGGCTTTGAACAGGAAGAAGTCACGGTGATGGTGGTTGAAACACGGTTGAGGGATGCTGAAAAACGCCAGCAGCTGAAAAACCGGATATCCGAACTGATACATATGCATTTTGGTGTCAATGTCATCATCGACCTGGTCAGGTCAGGCTCGCTGCCACGAACGACTTCGGGCAAGCTGTCCCGTTTCCAGTCACGGCATGATTACCTCGAGCGTCAGAAGCTCAGCGCGGCAGAGGTGAGGTTAAATGACATGGGGAAACTCAAAATTGCCTGAGACCCCGGTTACTCCCTGTTCTGACTGACGCCGGGTTGATCCGATCAATCCGGCGCCAATACCTCAATAACCGCTGACGCAAGCGCTTCTATGCCCCGGTTGGGACTGTTACTGAAACCCAGCCGTACCACCACCAGGTCCTTTGACGGAATAATGATCACCCGCTGACCCTGGAAGCCGTTCATGGAATAGGCGTCCGGGGGCAGGTTCGGCCAGGTTCGCGTCAGCCTGGTATCTTCAGGGTCGGCATTCAGCCAGAAGTGCGCACCGTAGTTGTTCAGCGGATTATTGGGTGTAGGTGTGGTGCTGTAGTCTATCCAGCCCTCCGGTAACAGACGTTCTCCAAACCATCGTCCGTCCTGCAAACAGAACTGACCCAGCCTGGCCCAGTCCCTCGCGCTCGCATACATATACGATGAGCCGATAAAAGTGCCATTATTGTCGGTTTCGAGTACTGCCGTGTGAATACCCAACGGCAAAAAAAGACGATTCTGCGTGAAGTCGTAGTATTCCTGCAAATAACCGCCCACCGTCCAGCGGATGACACCGGCAAGTATATTGGTGGTGCCTGATGAATACGCCCAGACATTACCGGGTTCCGCCACCAGTGGTTTTGAGGCAGCAAAACCGGCTGCATCCGCTTCCACTGACAACATGCGTGTGACGTCACTGTTCAGTGCGTATTTCTCAGCAAATTTCAACCCGCTACTCATACGCAATAGCTGGTCAATCGTGATGTCACCACGCGGGTCCGTGACATCCTCATACCATGGAGGCACCGGTGCGGTCTGCGTCAGCCTCAATTTGCCATCGTTCATCAACAGGCCAATCAGCAGGTTGGTGACACTCTTGGTCATGGACCAGCCGGGCAGTGGTGTCTTGGCATCAACCCCCGGGGCGTATTTTTCCGCGACCAGCTGACCTTTGTGGATAACAACCACGGCCTTGGTGTTACGAGCGTACTGTGTGTCGGGTTCAGCGAATGCCTGTTCCAGAGCGGGGTTTAGCAGGTTATTCACAGATGCAGCCTGGGCGCCATCCGGCCACGGCACCGAGGTGCTCAGTTCATCGGTCCGGGCCAATTCAAGCCGCCGGTTCAACTGTTTGCGACCGGCACGTAACAGCGTACAACCCGTACCCTCGTTAAAAACGGCGCGGCGCTCAAACATGCCAAACAACCGCGCATCCACCAGGCGGTTTACCGTATCAATCTCATAGCTGACATTCGACAGGTAGGGTGAAACGGTGACAAGTGTCTCATCAACAATTTGCTCACCGGTCATACCACTGATGAAGTAATTGGAACAGATGTTCTTGGCTGAGAATCCACTACCCGCGCTCAACGCAGATGATAAATAAATGCCCCCGTAAACCAGCGCCGCGACCAGCGCCAGCACGAGTGAGAAAATCAGTTTCTTCAACATGACCGGGGTATCCGTAATTTAACGCAGTGGAGTCACAACGTTATAGTCACTGAAGGGTGACAGGTTTACAAAGGAGTAGCGAATGTTTTTTTATCACCTGCCCGGACTTTTTATGGGCTTTTAAGGCTTGGCAGAGTGACACCTGCACCTTATGATTGCCACTGCAAAGAGATGACATCGCTTCTATTTCCAATTGGAAGGAACCCAATGAGAAACCATCATTTATTACTCTTTATAATGCTGTTCCTGATTGCCTGCGAACCGGCTACTGATCCGGTGAGTGATACTGAGTAGCAAACCGAAGGCCAGGACTATTCAAACTCTCAATCAACCAATGTGGATGAGCCCATGCCCGAAAAACGCCCGCACGAAATGACACTTCATGGCCATACCCGGGTCGATGAGTACGCCTGGTTGCGCGATGATACGCGCAAAGACCCGCAGGTGCTGGCTTATCTTGAAGAGGAAAACGCCTACTTTGATAAAATGATGGAGCCGGTTGCCGCCATGCAGGAAACCCTGTTCGAGGAGATGACGTCGCGGCTTGACCCGGATGAGTCGAGCGTACCCTACCTTAAAGACGGCTACTGGTATTACTACCGCTATGAGCCGAAACTCGAGTACGCGATACATGCCCGTCGTCAGGGCAGCATGGATGCCGAAGAAGAGGTGCTGGTGGATGGCAACAAGCGTACCGCCGGTCACGAGTTTTACCAACTCATGGGCATGGAGGTGAGTGATGATCACCGTTACGTTGCCATCGCTGAGGATTTCACCGGGCGTCGTATTAATGAGATTCGAATACTCGATACCCGGAACGGGGAGTTTTTGCCGGAAGTAATGGGCAATGCATCCAGTTCACTGGCATTTTCGGCCGATGGTCAATACCTGTTCTACATGAATAAAGATGTGGATACCCTGTTGGCTTACCAGTTGATGCGTCACAAACTGGGTACCGGTGTTTCGGAAGATGTGCTGGTTTACGAGGAAAAGGACAATACTTTTTACAACTGGGTCGGGCGTAGCCGTTCGGGTGAGTACATTGGCTTGACGCATCAGAATACCGATACCACGGAGGTTCAGTTGCTCCCGGCCGATGACCCATTGGGTGAGTTCAAGCCGTTTTTGCCACGTGAAGTGGGTCATGAATATGATATCGATCATGCCAATGGCAGGTTTTTTATCCGCACCAACTGGCAGGCGCCAAACTTTCGAGTGATGACGGTTGACCTGGATCACTCGGCTGATAAATCGAAGTGGAAGGAGGTGATACCCCACCGTGATGACGCAATGGTCAGGGATATCCAGGCCTTCGACCATTGGCTGGTCGTGGGCGAACGCCAGGATGGCCTGCGCAAGGTCAGGGTGATGGCACACGATGGCAGTGTGGATAGATACCTCGATGGGGGTGAAGAGGCGTCGGTCATGTGGCCTGGCAACAACGTCAATACCGGTACCGAGACCATCCGTTACGGTTTCTCCAGCCTGGTGACGCCCGATCAAACCTGGGAGATCGACCTGAAGACCGGGGAAAGTGAATTGCTGAAAGCCAAGCGCGTGTTGGGTGGTTTCTCCAGTGATAACTACACAAGCAAACGCATGATGATCACCGCGCGTGACGGAAAAAAGGTACCGGTATCACTGGCATGGCACAAGGCTACTCAGTTGGATGGTTCAGCGCCCGCCCTGGTCTATGCCTATGGCTCATATGGCAGTTCCACCGACCCGTGGTTTCGCAACTCCATCATAAGCTTGCTCGACCGTGGTTTTGTCTACGTGATTGCACACGTGCGGGGCGGTCAGGAGATGGGTCGTGCCTGGTATGAAGACGGTCGCCTGATGAACAAGAAAAACACCTTTACCGATTTTATCGATGTTACAAAGGGCTTACAGCAAATACCCGCAATTGATCCGGCACGGACCTATGCCATGGGTGGCAGTGCCGGTGGCCTGCTGATGGGCGCCGTTGTCAACATGGCGCCAGAGTTGTATCACGGCGTCGTTGCAGCGGTACCTTTTGTGGATGTGGTTACCACCATGCTGGATGAAACCATTCCGTTAACCACCGGTGAATTCAACGAATGGGGCAACCCGAAAGAGAAGGATGCCTACGAATACATGCTGTCGTACTCACCCTACGACCAGGTCAGTGAACAGGACTACCCGAATATCATGGTCACAACCGGTCTGCACGATTCACAGGTTCAATATTTTGAACCCGCCAAGTGGGTTGCGAGGTTGCGTGACCGGCGTACCGATGACAACAAACTGATCATGCACACCAATATGGAAGCGGGCCATGGCGGTGCATCCGGGCGATATCGCCAATACAAGGAAACCGCGCAGGAATTTGCTTTTCTTGCGGGTCTGGCCGGATTGGAGCGTTAGTTAACGTCAGCTTAATTCGAGGTTAATGATGACTGGCAATTCAGGTCACATTAATATTGGTATTACCAAAGAATTCGTACGCAGGAATAGTCATGTCTTTTGTCAATAAACTGGTTATGAGTTTTTTCGTTCTGAGCATGATGGCCTGTGAGGATTCTTCCAGCGTTCAGGCAAGTCCGGAATCACCGGCCGCGCAGCAAACCCCTACCAGCGTGGACAGTGCCGCTACACTTTCCGATTCCGGGCGCCTGGAACAATCACTTTCAGCAATAAAACAGCAGCTTGGAGCTGATCTGTTTGCTGAACCGTGGACGGGTGATCTTGATGTGATGGCTAAAAAGCGCGTTATTCGCGTCCTGACGGTTTACGGCTTGGGGCGTTATTACCTGGATGGTGGACAGGAGAAAGGAATCACCTATGAGTGGCTCACACAGTTTGACAAATTCATCAACAAGAAGTTGGAAACTAAGCACATTAAGGTTCACATGGTCTTTATTCCTGTGGCCAGGGACCAGTTGATACCTGGGCTGATCAGTGGCCGTGGTGATATTGCTGCAGCAGGTCTTACCATCACACCCGAACGTGAAAAACTGGTGGATTTCAGTGACCCCACCACCAGGGAGTTGTCCGAGTTGTTGGTTACAGGACCGTCGGCACCTCCCATTGACAACATTGATGACCTTGCTGGTAGGACAATCTATGTGCGGGCATCGAGCAGCTACCGGGCCAGTATTGATGGCCTTAATCTCAAATTCCAGGAACGGGGCCTGGCGCTTATCGATATTGAAGACGCGCCTGAGCAGCTGGAGGACGGTGATCTCCTGGAAATGGTCAATGCCGGTATGCTGCCATGGGCAGTTGTTGACGATTACAAGGGCAGGATTTGGGCAGATCTTTTTGATGATGTGAAGGTGCGTGAGGATATTGTTTTCCGGTCCGGCGGCCGTGTGGGCGTGGCGTTTCGGAAAAGCTCGCCACAACTCGCAAACGCGCTTAACGAATTTGTGAAAGACCACCAGGAGGGTACGTTGCAAGGTAATATCCTGATCAACCGTTACCTGAAAAACTTTAACTGGACGCAGAATGCCCTGGCTGCCAACCACTACAAGCGCTTCGAGGATGTTGCGGATATTTTCACCAGGTATGGTGATCAATACGGTGTCGACTACCTGATGGCGGCTGCCCAGGGTTACCAGGAATCGCGCCTCGATCAAAGTGCAAGAAGCTCGGCGGGCGCCGTCGGTATCATGCAATTGCTACCCAGCACCGCGGCCGACGCCAATGTTGGTATTCCGGATATCACGACAGCCGAAGCCAATATCCATGCCGGGATAAAGTACCTGGATTTTATCCGTAACCGGTACTTTTCAGATCCGGAAATCAACCGGTTTAACCAAACCATGTTTGCATTTGCCGCCTACAATGCCGGCCCTGCACGGGTTCGTAAATTGCGCGATATGGCGTCCGGTCAGGGTTATGACCCCAATGTATGGTTTGACAATGTAGAGGTGATGGCGGCGAAAGACATTGGCCAGGAAACGGTTCAGTACGTGGCCAATATTCTGAAGTATTACCTGGCCTACACGCTGTCTATGCAGCAACAACTGGACCGGGAACAAGTACGCAAAGAGGTTGGAATAGAATAGGGCCCCGGACAGGATGCAGGCGCATCTTGGCCATCAACTTATTGATCGATTGCGAAAGAGACGTTTACCGTCACCTTGTAGCTGTTTTCACCAGCCGCTACGGGCACAGAATCCGCTGCCATACCCATCGACACTTCTGCCCTGGCCATTTGCACCGGGCGTGGTGTATAGGATTGCTCTGAAATCTCCAGGATCTGCCCGGTTTTGACGCCTGCCGCTTTGGCAAGTGTGCCGGCTTTCGATATGGCGTGCTTCATGGCCCTGATGCGGGCCTCGGTGATGGCCTCTGAAGGATCCTCGTTGGTAAACGAGATATTGCCACCCTCGTTAACGCCGAGACTGACCGATTTGTCCAGGATCGCACCCACATTGCTGATGTCCCGCACCCGCACGGTAAGGCTGTTGCGCACCGTATAACCGACGATCCGGGGCGGTTCACGTTCTCCCGACTTCTGTTGTGGCGGGTAAAAGTATTTCGGCTGGATAGAAAAACCGGAAGTCTGCAGGTCGCGGGCGGCGACCCCAGCCGATGTCATCGCTTTTTGCACGGCTGACATGGCCATGGAGTTTGCATCCAGCGCTGCCCGGGCGGTTTCTTCCTGGCGGGTAACGGTAAGTGACAAAATCGCCATATCGGGAGCCAGGTCAACATGGCCTTCTCCGGTGACAACGATACGCGGTAACGGTTGCGAATTATCCGCCGGCAGGGCGGTGCTGAAGGTAACGCCAGCCAGTGACAGGATAAGCAGGCCTGTGTATCTGAAACTGAAAACGGTGTTCATAGAATGTCTTCCTTTCGAATTAATGACCGATCACTTTGTAGGCACGAGTCAGTCGTTCAGCCAGCACTTTCATCACGTGCAGGGAAAAGTCGGGTACATGACGGAGCAGGGAGTTAAAACTGGCCTGGTCGATCATCGCCAGCCTGCAAGCGGTTTTGGCCGTGAGGGTGGCGCTGCGTATATTTGAATTGATCAGGGCCATTTCGCCGACAATTTCGCCGGCAAAGGCATCTGCCAGTGTCTGCTTGTTGATTGAAATGGTCACTTCACCACTCATGACCACGTACATATGTCCGCCTTCTGCACCTTCGGAGGCGATAACCGTTCCGGCCGGATACTCAACAACGTCCTCCGAGTCCTTGAAAACTTCCAACAAATCCATAGTCAGACCCTTCCGGTTAAAAGACTCTCAATCGTGCTGGATTCCAATCCATCAGGCTGAATCCAGGTGAACGTCGATATAGTGATTTACGGCGCGTAACCTGTCGGCCAAGACCGCCATGACATGAAGCGAAAACTCCGTGCTTTTTGTCATTAGCATATTGAGCTGATAGCCGGTCAATCGCGCCAGTTTCACGTCACCAAGCGCGGTAGCAGTCGCGGTCCTGGTTGCTGAAGAGGTTATGGCTGATTCACCGATAATACCGCCAACGCCCTCGCTTCCAATAGACTCACCGCGCAAATTTAACTCGACTTCGCCGGCAATAATGACATACAGAAACTCGGCCGGATCGCCTTGTTTGAAAATGACACTCTGGGGGCCGAATTCGACCACGTCCTTCCAGCCACTGAAAATTTTAAGCAAGTCCATTTTTCATCGATCTCATTCAGATGTTTATTTATATCACATTTAGTGCCGCCAATTGAGCATGCTGGCTTTTTGCTGCTGTTGCTCACGGGCCATGTCGCTCCAGGCGTCACCACCTTCAAGTTCAAAGAACAATGGCTGACGGCTAACTGCAGATGGTGCCACCTGGTTCATCGTCGCGGCCTCGTAAAGCCGTCCGTTGATCAGCGTATGGCTGACGTATTCGGATTGGAAAATATCCTCCAGGGGATTGCCGTCCACGATAACGATGTCCGCCAGCTTGCCCGCTTCCAAAGTACCGATATCGTGATCCATGCCAAGACTGTATGCGCCGTCTATGGTGGCTCCACGCAATGCTTCCCACGGTGTAAAACCGCCTTGCACCATCGACCACATTTCCCAGTGTGCCGCCAGGCCTTCACGTTGGCCATGGGCGCCGATATTAACCCTGACACCCACATCGCGCAGGGCTTTTGCAGCACGTGCTACGTAAACATGATTGTATTCAGAATCCGGTGCCTTTGGCCGGCGGATCGAACGTGGATAGAGAACACTCTTGGGGGTGTAGCGCAGCAGACGCGGGTTTTCCCATACATTGGTCCGGTCGTACCAGTACTCTTCGCCCATCAAGCCACCATAGGAGACGATAAATGTCGGTGTATAGGCTGTATCAACCTGTGACCAAAGTTGCAGGACATCAGCATAGACATTCTGCACCGGCACTGAATGTTCGATGGTGGTATGACCATCGATCAGCATGGTCAGGTTATGTTGAAAACGCATACCACCCTCGGGTACAACCATCATGTTCAGTTCAGAGGCCGCCTGGATAATTTGCTGACGCTGGTCACGCCGCGGCTGGTTGTAACTCTTGACCGAGATCGCGCCGACATCATTTAAACGCTGCAGGTGAAATCGCGCATCTTCGAGGTTATTGGTCTCAGCGCTATATCCGGGGACATAGGCGCCATAGAGAATGGTACCGGTGCCGAATACCCTTGGTGCAACCAGTTGACCGGTTTTCTGCATTTCTGAGGCGGCAAAAAACTCGCTGGTATCGTTGGAGGGGTCATGGATGGTCGTCACACCGAATGCCAGGTTGGATATTTGCATCCAGTTCTGCTGCGGGGTGATTTCGCTGGTGCCCATGCTGCCATGCGCATGCGCATCCACCAGGCCGGGCAGGACGGTTTTACCGGATATATCCAGTTGAAAGGCATCATCCGGTATGTCCACGCTGTCACGTGTTCCTACGTTGGAAATTCGATTGCCGGTGATGAGCACCACACCATCCTCGATAATTTCGGTCTGCTGGTCGGCGTCACGCATGGTCACAACCCTGCCACCTACCAGTGCAATACTGCCTGACGGCTTATCACCATTACGCTTAAAGGCCAGGTCCAGCCCGGATTCAAGCGGGTCCGGCAGGGTTTCGGGCGCACCTTCCTCAAATGCAAAAGCCTGCTGCAGATCGCGACGGTACACATACCGGCCATGTGACCATTCCAGGGCCCTGCTATCGGCGGACCAGCTGAGAAACTCGGCGCTGCGGGCGGATACCTGCCTGACGCTGAAGTCCTTGGTAGAAGATGTCAGCGTAATGGTTTTGCCATTGCTGAAAAACGGTGCCAGGTAGGTTTTGAAATTCTCGGTGAATGCCACCCATTGACCATCCGGTGATACCCTGAAGCGGGTTGCCTTAGCGCCCTGCAAGTGATCCCGTTTGTCATTACCAACCAGGTTGACACTGCTCAGTAACAGTTCCGTTCCTCTTTTACCCGTGTTGGTGGTAAAGAATACCCGGCTGGCATCCGCGTTGAAATGCGGGTCATCGCCTTCCTGGCTCACTCGTTGCGGTGCTTGCTTACCATCGATGCTGACATGGTAGATCCCCGGGTCCATCGACCACAATGGAGTCAGCAGGTAGCCACCTTCAATCTTGCGGTAGACGGCCCGCTTTCCATCCGCTGAATATGCTGGTTCAACAAAATGGCCGGGCTGTGGTGTCAGAACCGTTGTCTTGCTGCCCCTGATGCGGCTGATGCGAACCGAACCCAGTTGCTGGTCATTCCAGGTGGTGTAGAGCACGGATTGCCCATCCGGCGACAACACCGGATAAAACTCGTAATGGTCATTCTGGTCTGTCAGGCGTCGTTGCTTGCCGGTTTCCAGCTCCTTGATCCAGATATAACCCAGCGCCTGGAATATGACCTGCTCCTTATCCGCGGTGTAGCTGGCCCAGCGTATGCCATTGACTTCAAACTCGTCGGCCGCCACCTGTACCTTGCTGCGCAGCGCCGGACGGGTTTTCTTGGTGGTTTTAACATGCACCGGAATGGTGCTGACGTTGCCATCGCCGAGACTCACACGATGGAATTTACCACCGGTCCAGAATGCAATGGACTGACCATCCGGTAACCAGGCGATAGCAGGCGCATTGCCTTCTGAACCGCTGGATTCCTGCATGTCCCGTTCAAACCCATCAAACACCAGTTTTTCCAGGCCGGATTCCAGGTCCTTGACCATGATCTGCGTCACCAGGCCGATACGTCGTTTCAGATAGGCCAGTGATTTGCCATCGGGTGACGGGGTAGGGCGAATGGCGCCACCGGGTCCACTGACGATGGTCTCGGTATCACCTGTCGCCAATTCAAGCCGTTTGATGGCAAATACCGAGCCTACCGAATCCTTGTTGTACTGCCAGGTTTGTCCGGAGGTGATATCTGCGCTGTAGTAGACATATTTACCATCCGGTGAAAAGGCGGGTTCTGCGCGGTTTTTCTGATCGGTGTCGCCGTTGGGACGTTCCACGAGATTGACACCATTGCCACCGCCATGATGAAACATCCAGATTTCGCCTGCCGCGATGGAGCGGGTTGAATAGTAAGCCTTACGCCCCACCAGGTAGGTGCCATCCGGGCTCCACGTGGGGTTATGAACGATATGCTCAGCCTCATCGGTAATTGCATGCGGATCACTGCCATCGGCATTCATTACCCACAGGTTGTCACCGCCGGCACGATCACTGACAAAGGCAATGTGAAGGCCATCCGGGCT
>Ga0102946_1000577_pt1 | contig 12744 bp, 7 predicted proteins | sample SalPon2A_A_D1_MG_FD_78209 | JGI IMG/M metagenome (GOLD analysis project Ga0102946, IMG submission 78209) | Soil microbial communities from South San Francisco under conditions of wetland restoration - Salt Pond MetaG R2A_A_D1_MG | ecosystem: Environmental > Terrestrial > Soil > Wetlands | place... | reverse complement strand
AGACAAATACGAGTTCACTTTCAGGATCTACCCAGACACATGTCCCCGTAAATCCGGTATGTCCGAATGTCTCCTCGCTTGCCAATTCCGACGTCTGAAGACCAACATCCACTTCGAGGTTCTTCATATCGAACCCAAGAGCACGTCGCTTGGATCCCGGTACACGAGACGTAAACAGCTGAATTGTCTCTTCATTCAAATACCTGCTACCACCATAATTCCCTCCATTCAACAACATCTGCATCATGATCGCAAGGTCTCCGGCAGAACTGAATACACCAGCCTGCCCACCAACTCCACCCATCAGCGCAGAACCCGCATCGTGGACGAAACCCTGCAGTCTCTGCTTGCGGAATGATTTGTCTTCTTCTGTCGGTGCGATCCGCTCGCTGTCAAAGCGCTGAAGCGGTCGGTATCCAGTCGTAGTCATACCCAGCGGTCGGTAAAATTCACGTGCGCAAAAGATGTCGAGAGAGTTGTGAGCCTGCCGCTCAATAATCTCGGCGATGATATAAAATCCGATATCGCTATAGCGGTAGCCCCTGTTGGCCCGTAACTTAGAGTCGAGGATCCGCTTCCAGATCGAGTCGACCTGGGTGTCCTTGAGATAGAGCCCTTCAGCCACCTGAATATTAAAGTCCTTTTCCTGGTGGGTTCGGTAAAAGTCAGGGGAGGGTTTCTCACTTGACCCATCCTTTACCACAGTTTCCGCATGAAAGGGTATCCATGGCTGAAGCCCGGCCTGGTGAGACATGACATCGCTAATGACCAGATGTTCTTTATTGGTATTCTGTACATCATTCAGATAGAAGTCGAGGGTCTGCTTTGGATAGAAATTACCAGACTCGTGAAGCTTCATAGCAGCCATCGTTGTTGCCACGACCTTGGTGACCGACGCGATGTCATAGAGGTCATCATTGCGCACTGGCCTTAGCTTATCATACATAAAGTGGCCAAAAGCCTTCTGATAGACTATTATCCCGTTTCGGGCTACCACTATCCGACACCCCGGTGCGGCCTCTTCTTCGACCATCTCGTCAACCACCTCCGCGATTCTGGCGAGGGTATCGGACGACATATCCACGCGTTCCGGTGTACTGTACCCAAGTCTGCCGAGAGATGGCATCATTAACCCGTGATTGACCCTGAATGTCTTGGTCGCAGTGACAGGCAGCCTCCCCTGGATAGAAATAGCGCCGAAAAGGGCCTGGGCAGCAATGTCCTGAAACTCGGCGTCGTCCTGATATGCAATAACAACCCCTTTGAAACCCTCAAATAGCTTGAGTGAATAGGGTGAGCCGAAAACCACGACTACAAGGTTTGTCTTGTCGTCAAGGGCGCGGAGCAGTTCAATCTCAGCTGCATCCATGCCAAAGCCCTGACTTGCGTATTTCTTCATATTCACAACCCCTGCAATGACCAGGTCGTTGACTCCCAACAAGTCGATCAATGCTGATTTGCGTCCCTCAGCCTGACCATGCTCAACCGATACGTGCCTTACATCCGCATAAGATTCAATGCGACGCTGAAAAGGTGTCGTTCCTCCGTCTCCGATCATCAATGTCGCGATCGACTGGTTCAGATCGTGTACCGGATATGCAGAATGGTCATTGGTAACCGCTGTGATCGATTGCTCGATAAGGGATTCCTTGATGGCAATCCCGCTTTTTGGAAACATATTGGCGGTGACATCCGCAGCGGTCAGTTCGTACAAACCGAGTGACAATTTTGCATGAAGAATCCTTTTCACACTTTGCTCCAACCTCGTTTCAGTGATTCTTCCCGATTCGACTGCATTGAGGACGACGGGGTATGCCGCAGCAATATTTGCAGGCAAACAGAGTACATCATTACCGGCTAGGATCGCGGCCACTTCCACCTCACCCGGATCGAAGTGCTTGGTAACACCTTTCATCTCAAGGGCATCCGTAAATACGAGCCCTTCAAATTCCAGATCGTGGCGAAGCAGGTCGGTAACAACAGGTCTCGAGAGAGTGGTAGGCAGATTAACAGTGCTATCGAGAGCAGGCACACTCAGATGCGCAACCATTATACTCTCTACGCCCTTGTCAACCATCACTTCGAATGGATAAAGTTCAAGGCTGTCAAGCCTGTCGCGGTTGTGGCCGATCACCGGCAGATCCAGGTGAGAGTCAACATCTGTATCTCCATGCCCGGGAAAATGCTTGGCACATGCCATCACACCGGCTTCCTGCATCCCGCGCATATACTGGTACGACTTTGCAGTAACATTGAATTTGTCCTCTCCAAAAGACCTGTCATTGATGACAGGGTTAGCGGGGTTATTATTGATATCTACGACTGGTGCGAAGTTGACGTGGATACCGATTTGGCGAAGCTGCTGTCCAACCTCAACTCCCATGTCATAGAGAGCCAGGTTATTCTGGATCGCCCCAAGCGTTAATTGCCTTGGAAAGTTCATTGCCTGTTCCTTAAACCGCATCCCGGGTCCCCATTCAGCATCCATGGCCATCATGAGAGGCTGCGATGACATCTTCTGATAGTCATTGATGAGTTTCGCATGCTTTTCAGGGGCGCCCTGAAAAAAGCACATACCGCCCACATGAAACTTTGCGATTTGTCGCTTAACAGAGGTGATGTGATCTGCACCGAGGTCTGAATGGGCCCGGATCATGAACAACTGACCAACCCTCTCCTCAGTTGACATTGAGTGATAAATGCTATCCACAAATGCAACCGACGCTGGTTGGGACCAGCCAGATTGAAGCATTGTGCACACAAAGGCAGCCGCCATCAGTATTCTGATCCCGCTTTCTCTCAATTTCTTGCCTTGTGCCTTCATCATCAAAATTCTTTCCCTTCTTACCTCTTGCTTTTTATTACTTCAAAGTGCTCTTACTGTGAACGTCCTTTCAGTATCTCCGGGTCTAATTCAAGTGCAATTTCTCTATGTTTTTGGGCACTTACCGGATCGCCTGACCTTTGATACGCCAGACCGAGATTAAAATGCGCCATTGCATTCTCAGGTTGCAGTTCAACTCCCTTCGAAAGCATCGTCACCGCCGGGCCCGGCTGTCCGCTCATACCATATGCTACACCCAGGGAGTGGACAGTTTCATAATCCGTTGGAATCAACTGGTAAGCCCTTTCAAGATATTCAACCGACTTTTGAAGATCTCCGGCCTGTTGTCCGTAATAACGGCCCGCGTCCCTTAAAGTTATTCCAAGGTTCTTCAAACCTTCGGAATTCGCCGGATCAAATGACAAAACCTGCTCGTATGACCTTATGGCCGCCTCCCACTGTTCAAGGTAGTAGTTCCCATTTCCTTCAAGCAAATAGGACATCTTGTAGTTCGGATGGATCTCCTGCGCCCGATCAAGGTAGTCGAGCCCATCGCGTATCTGCTTGTCCTTGAGAGGGCCTTCCTCCATTTTCGCCGCCCGGGTGATGAGCTCACCTGCACAAGCTGCCAGGAGTTTCGCACTGTTATCCGATGTTTCTACGTCACTCATGAACAATGTATAATTGCTCTTCCAGACAGTATTTCTAACAACTGTTTTTATCGCGAATCCCAGCAAGATCAACCCGACCAGGACATACATGTTCCGCTTTGACGCAGGATACATTTTCATTAGCATCCATCCCACTGCAATCGCCCACCCCAGTGATGGCATGTATATGAATCTTTCCGACATGTTTGTCCCAACCGGAAATACTACGTTCGAAACGATTGACAGTGTAATCAGGAAAAACAATATTCCGTACGTCAGCAGAGGCTGCTTCTTCCAACCTTTAATTGCAGCAACAATTAGTCCGAGATAAGCGGCTAAACTCAACAATACTTTCCAGTCACCCCAATGCATAATATCAATGTGACGTGGATAGTAATCATGTGTAAGAGGGTGAGGAAAGAACAGGAGTCGGATGTAGTTACCAAGAGTGTACATGATCGTCGCCGACTTCTCACCAAATGTGAAATCTACGTAGCGGTTTCCCTCGACTTTGATAAATGGGTTATTCAGTAATTCTCTCGGTGCATCTCCGAGTTCCCAGCCAATGACAAGCCCTCTTATCCAGAGAAATACTCCCGTAGCCAGGATCAATGGCACCACACTCATCAATGCAGGACGTACCTTTCTACCCTTGAACAAATAAACCGCAAGCGGCACGACAGCCAAAAACGTAATTGAGTTTTCCTTTGATAATAATGCTGCAAAAAATGCAAGGAAGGACAGCGCAAAAGGGGCCGGCCCAATGCGTTCTTTCGGCTTGAATAAAATGTAAAAGGCCGTCAATGAAAGGAGAAGGGCCATAATCTCATCACGGCCTTTGATATTGGCAACAGCTTCAGTGTGGACCGGATGAGCTGCAAACAACGCCGCGCCAATTAACGCAAACAACCAGGCCTGCTTCTTAAGGCCGGGTGAAGCGATGCGCATCAATAGCAGATAAACGAGCATGGCGGTCAAACCAAACAGAAGGACATTCATTAAATGTCCGATCCAAGGTTTCATACCGAAGAGTTCATACTCCACGGCAAACATCATTAATGTCAGCGGCCTGTAGCGGCCACCGGCGACGAGGCGCGATTTGCCCTCCTGCTGGAAAAATCCAAAGAATGTATCCTTAGTGAGAATATCCGGTATCCCCTGAACCCCTTGTTTGGTCAAGACATTTTCGGTTATGACGATAGCGTCATCTTGTGTATAGCCATGTCCAAGAGTATTCGCATACAGCAGAAATGCAAACAGAAATACTACTAACGGCCCCCGTTTCTTGAGAAAAGTCAAAATATCACTTTCCCTGCCAGACTTGTTTCTGGTTTTCTTCTTAGACATGTTTAAAAATAAGGCAATTATGTTATATGTAATCGCCTGAATGCGACTACTTTAATTCAAGGCCTTGTTCAGACCTGTGAAATGCCTTGTAACGCCCCTTGCTGAAGCGGGTTCCGTTAAATTCAAGAGTCTTGCGCAATTCGCGTTGCTCTTCGTCCGGTAACTGATTGAATTCCGCACATTTGGTCGAGCAGCATTGCTTGTATTTCTCCGCACAAGATTCACACTGGATAAACAGCAGATGGCATGCGTCGTTGGCACAATTGGTATGTGCATCGGCCGACTTACCGCACTGGTGGCACCTCGCAATGACCTCATCACTGATCCGCTCACCCAATCTCTCGTCGAAGACGAAATTCTTGCCGTGAAATTTATTATCCAATCCCTGATTGTCTACCTGTCGACGATACTCTATGATACCGCCGTCAAGTTGAAATACATTCTCAAATCCCTGCTGGCGCATATACGCACTCGCCTTCTCACAGCGAATGCCCCCTGTGCAATACATGACGATAGGTTGCTTTTTATGATCGCTGAGCATATCCGCGACAATCGGCAGAGAGTCCCTGAATGTTTCAACATCGGGTAATATCGCACCTTCAAAATGACCAACCTCGCTTTCGTAGTGGTTACGCATATCCACAACTATCGTCTCGTCCTTGTCCGTCAACTGATTGAATTCCGCAGCATTCAAATGTGTACCACGCTTCTCAAAGTTGATCTCACGGTCATCGAGGCCATCGGCGACTATCTTGGGACGTACCTTGATCACAAGTTTATAAAACGACTTTCCGTCGTCCTCTATGGCATAGTTCAGGCGAATCCCTTCAAGTCCAAACTTCGTCAGGCTGCCTGCAAATACCTGCTCTTTGTCCTTCGGTATTGAAATCTGGGCGTTGACACCTTCAGTAGCCACGTATGTCCGACCCAGGACTCCTACTTCATTCCACTCTGCGTACAGTCCATCCCGGTAGTCAGCCGGCGCATCGATATTGAAGTACTTGTAAAAGCTCAAAGTCATCCGTGCTTCCTCACTTTGGTCGATGCGCTTCTTCAACTCCCTGCTGTCGATAGTATTGTAAAGCTTCTTCTTTGCCATGATCGTCAAAATGAAAGCACAAATTTAAGGATTGTAGAGACCATATTGGCATGATCTTACTCACGATTGAGGGTTTACCATTATCAAGCTATCACCAGACTCTCTGCAAAACTCGGCTACACTGCCGGGCGATTCTGTCTGTACTCAGCCTTCTTCTGTCAAAAGAAACGGAACTTGCACACTAGCCGTTTTGTTGCCTAGCTTCTTACAGCGATAGTGAAAGGCGCTGATGGTTAGGTTATGCTATGCCCAGAACGCTTTCCGCCTTCCTTCAATGTTTTTTAGAAACCCTTTGTCCCCCTTTTTGTCGGGAGGGAGAGGTTCTTATATGATTTCCTTCCTTCATCTTCTTGGTAGCAGTCAACCATGCGTTGGCATTTTGTTTTTGCTACCACAGGAACGAGGGTGGCAATGTGCAAAAAGCGCTGAAATCAGCTGCGTACACTGTAAAACTCTTTCTTAACTATTTCTGGGGTGATGTCGCAAATGTTCTGATTCCTCATTGTTAAATGATTAACTGTATAAACAACATTGCTCAATGTTATTGGCATTGAAATCTCTGAATCAGAGATGAAATCTAAGACCTGCTTTCTGTCCGACTTAAAAATTCCTTTTGCAAGATCAAGATTCCCGGTTAGGCATTCAACTATACTTTCATCTAATGGTTTTAATTTGAAACGCAGGCGATATTTATTTCTAACCATGCCTTCCCAATTTCCCGATTTAAACTGCCGGTAGGAGAGTGTATTTAGTCAGGTTTTAGGCTGGATCAACCGGAACAACTTCTCGTGCGTCGTCAATCACTATGATACAGACAAGCACAGCAATGGCCTCAATAGCTGGACACACTTTGTCTCTATGCTCTATATGCAGCTCCCCGGTGCTACGTCATTGTGTGACATCAGCAATGGCCTAAAAAGTACTAGGGGCAACTTGAACCATTTGGGCCTGTCCAGAGCCCCATGCGAGTCTTCACTGAGCTATCTGGATTCGGCATCGAACCTGTGAATTGCTGAGGGAGCTGTACGTTGCTCTTTTTGACGAGCTGGAGCCATCTCTTAAACGTAGGCGGGCAGACGACAGAAAGCTCAAGCGAAAGGTCTTTATGGGTGCCAGCATTATCCCGCTCAGCCAATCCGTATTTGACCGGGCCATGTTTCGTATCAAAAGCGGGCGGTATAGCTTCAAGCAGTGCTGGATCTTGACACGGGATTGCCCTGCTATGCGGTTTTAAGTGATAGGAAGACTCACGATGTAACAACAGCAAAAAACGCTGTATTCCCTACTGGATGAGTGCTTGTAGTGGATCAGGCATACGTGGATCTCAATTGGCTCCATCATTTACACAGCTCCGGGGACCTTTTACCACAAACCACTAAAGCAATGCCGACATCGAAGTGGTGGAGCAGTTTCTGACCTATCAGAAACGCGATCATTCAGCACTTTCCCGTTGCTACATACACACAATGCTAGCGACTGGCATTTTACTCCAACCTTCTTAAAACATCATTTTTATAAGTCTCGCCAATGGGAATCTTTTCATTTCCAATAGTCAAATCACTACTTGTGTAGCTTACAACAGTGTCCAAATTTACAATCCAGGATTTGTGCGTCTGAATAAAATTATCAGGCAATTTCTCAATCGCCTCCTGAATCGTCTCCCGCGCCACAATCCTCTGATTCACGCAATGGTAATTCATATAGTTCCCGTCCTTTTCCAAAAACAATATGGAATCACTTTCAAATCTATAAGTTTCAAATCCGCTTCTCACAAAAATTAGTTGGGTTTCCTTCACAGCCGGTTGTCCTTTCGACGACAAAATCCTGCTTATCGATTTTGTGAACCGTTCCAAAGTTATAGGTTTTACGAGATAATCCACCGCCTGTATTTCATAGCTTTCAACGGCATACTCAGAATACGCTGTTGTGAAAATCACCTTTACATTCTCGGGCAACATCCTGGATAAGGATATTCCCGATATATGCGGCATATTGATGTCGAGTAAAATTAAATCGACAGGTTCTTTCGATAAATACTCAAAGGCTTTCAAGCCATTTCTAAATGTGCCAACCAATTCGATACTGCTAAAATGGCTCAAGTAGCTTTTCAGCAACTCAATCGCTTTGGGTTCGTCATCTACTATTATTGCTCTCATTGGGTACTTAGGGTTAAATGGACAATGAAGTCATCTGTATTTGTGATCTTCAGCTCGTGTTTGTCGGGATAAATTAGCTCCATTCTCTTCTTCGTGGTTACTATGCCTGTTCCAATGCTGCTAGCGCCAGTCATCATCTTTTTGTTTCTAATTTTAAACTGGACAGCATCGGCTTTTGACAAGTCAAACTCAATATATATTCTTGACGATTCTTCGGGTTCCGTGCCATATTTAAAGGCGTTTTCCACAAACGGAATGAATAATCCGGGCTCTATCCTTTGCTCGTCATATTCTCCTTCTACTTTAAATTGAACAGATACCTCACCTTCTTCAAACCGCAACTTTTGCAAGTCGATATAGTTCTTCAGAAAGTGGATCTCTTTAGAAATCGGAATCCCTTCAGTTTTATTGTCTTCAATAACGAATCGCAAGAGTTGCGAGAGCTTATCAAAAGCGCTCACCAATCTGGGGTTGCCAGAGCGATCCACCATTGATAGAAGGTTGTTGAGCGCATTAAACAGAAAATGGGGTTGCAATTGATTGCGAAGCAGGTTTAATTCTGCTTGTTTCATATCAATCAATAGCTGTTGGTGACGTTGACTATTGAATATCGAATTTTTAACCAGACCATACGCAATAGATACGGAAAAGTAAAAAACAGCAACCCCAAAGGCTATTTCCTTTGGAACAGGAGGCGAGCTGCTGAACAATCTGATTTCTGTAACCGCATATATCAAAACGGTTAGAATTGCGAAAGATAAAGCGATATACCCAATTGGGCTTTTTGTGCTTTCGGCTTGATTTCTTTTGATTATCAACCAAGCGTTAATTTAAAAGGCAAGTAGTGAGAAAAATATACAAATAAGCAGCTGATAAATCAGCCCGTTGCTTCTAACAATTTTTACTACCTCAAGTCCATCAGTTACTTCAATCTCGTGTGATTGTATGGAGAAGCCGGAAGCTATCAGCCAGGTAGTGCAGAGCCAAAAAAGGACATGAACAATAACTTCCAACCATTTTCTCATAAGTCAAAGTTACGAACAGAAGGGCTTATAGTGGTCAAGATGGGATGAATACTCGATTTAATGCTATGAAATAACTTCAAAGTGTAATATCCCTTTTTCAGAGGGTTTTATAACACATACATGGCTACTCATAACTTTCAGATAAACGGCATTTTCTCTATTAGTAATCTTGTCATGCTAATCATCAATAAACAGCAAACAATGAATACATATTCATCAAATAATGCTAAAGCCAGAAGGAACTACACCTTTACCGCTCAACTAAAAAGGCAGTACTTTCTGATCATGTGGGTTCTGACAACCTGTGTCGTAAATCCATATGCCCAGCCACCACAGTATGTAAAAAATGCTATACAGAACGTTGAAAATATGTTAGACTCGCAAGATGATGAAGCATTAATCAAGTTTATTGATCAATCAATGGTCAATATTCAGAATCGTGATAAAACCAAGTTAGTCGATTCCCTTAAAGCCATACGTGCCGAAATGAAAGGGTTACGTGATGGTATATCAGTTGAGGCTGAGCCAGAAGGTTTACGTTTGATCATGTCGGATGGGAAGGCAGAAAAACATTTGATGATAGTCATGGATGAAGAAGCCCAGGCCATTTCTCATATATATACTATCAAACCGCCTGACCCTATGATAATAACTAAAGAAAATATTGCCGAAACTCTCCTTCAACTTGAAAAAGATGGTGCTGCAGGCTTGATTTATGTAAAAATTGATGGTGAAACGATAATTAAATCTGGCTTTGGTTTTGCCAACAAAGAACTTGGAATACGCAATGATCTAAACACCGTTTTTGGGACTGGTTCCAGACCGATTGATTATACAGTTGCTGCCATTTACCTACTTGACCAACAGGGACTTCTAAACATTGAGGATAACATAAGTAAGTATTTCAAAGATGCCCCAAAAGATAAAGCTGAGATGACAATTCAACATTTACTTTCGGGTCAATCAGGATTACCTGATTTCTTTGATACCGAGGAGGACTGGGATCCAGATCTGGGATGGGTCGATCGTGAAACTGCCGTGCAGCGCATGCTATCCCAGGAGCTACTTTTTGAACCCGGAACTGATCGTAGCCATTCCCATGGTGCTTTTGGAATGCTCGCTGCTATAATTGAAATTGTTTCGGGTCAAGGGTACTACGAATTCATAACTAGAAACTTTTTTGAGCCCGCAGGAATGACAAGGACGGGGGAATATGGTGAAGCAAAAGGACTTGCAATCAGCGATTTTGCAGCTGGTGGTGGTCCGCTGTTTGTTGGGTTACCAAATATCCCGCCCAACTGGGGCCCTACATCCTGGCTGGTAAAAGGTAGCGGAGGAATGTATTCTACTTTAGATGATTTGCTTAAATTCTACACCCTAGTTCGTTCTAATAGAGTACTTGACACTGAACATAACAAATGGTTTATAAATTCATCATTTAATCTTGATGGTTCAGATCGAGGTTTTGAACTGTTCAGTGCATACCTTCCGCCAAACAGCGAAATCTACTTATTTCTCAACAATTCGGGTAATGCTGATTTACATCAGATAATCAGAGCACTGGAACAGTTAATTCAAACTAACGAATGAGTGAAATGAGTGAATTATCCGAAATAACAAAAATGTGCCGCAACCCATCGCTTTCGACAATTGCGTCTTCGGCTGGTGTGATAGTCAGAATATCACCTTCCTAATGAAACATGAAAATTGGCGCAAAGCGGTTGATCTATGAATGAAACTGCAAATTCCACACAATCAGACCCATCATTCATTGGCCGAATACAACCTAGTATTGCATATTTAGAAAAACAAGACTGTCAAACATACCATTCCTTTCGGCAGCAATGACATATGCGCCGGCGGGGTTGTTAAGGCACTCCTTCTGAAGCGGAATACTTGCCCTTCCATTTACAATATTGGCCTCTGTTGAAAAAACCACTCGACCGGACAAATCCATGATCCAGACCCTGACATCTCCGTCAACCGGGCTTTCGATGGAAGCAATTGTGCTCCCTCCTATGGGGTTGGACCCGAGCAATTCAATACTTAATTTTCCGTCAGGCGCTGTGTATCTTACTTCAAACGGGAAATCCTCAACATCGTCGCTCCCCAAATAGATCTCTGCCGGAGTCAATGAAGAAGAAAGGCGGAATACCTCACTGAGTTTGCCATCTTTCTCCGGTGTTACAACCAATGTGAACAGCACCTCGCCCGGATAAGTCTCCGCTGGAAGTGCCTGAGACCACGAAAACGTTGCGGACGATTTATGTACAGCGAAGTCTTCTATTTCAATATCTATAATACCGGGTAAAACGTTGACAAAATTTGAGTTCATGAACTCGACAGTACCCTGTATCCCATTGATATAGTCATATCGAGACGATTTGAACTGAACTTCAACCGGTTTGCCCTCAAACACCCACTGGTCAGCAACCTGGACATTGTACGGCTCGCGATTTATCTTCGGCTCAGTGATCGACTCATTTACATCTCCGACTTTTATCCCGACAAAATCGAGATTATCAATATTAGATGAAGACGGGAACGGCCACGGGTTGAGGCTGTCGGAAAACACATGGCTTCTTGGCACAAAACGCCAGCTGGTATTATTAGGCAGTGTCGATGTTACACGCAGAATTATTTTTCGCAATTCGAGAAGATCTACGGCGCTGATGTCACTGTTATTATTGGCATCTGCCGCAATCATCTTATAGGGGCTATCCAGCTGCTCAATGCCCAAAAGGTGCTTTTGGATCTTGATCAGGTCAAGCGTGCTAATGCCTTCCGGAACCCCGGTCGTTTTGATTGGAATGACTGTGTAGTTTACAGTAGAATCTATTTCGGGCAATCGGTAACGGCCAAGGGAATTTGTTTCTGTTGTGAGTATTGTGGGCCCGCCATGCAGTGATACTATTACATTATTGACAGGAATCTGATTCTCCGACAGGATCTCTCCGTCGAAAAGCTCTCCACCACAATCATCATCCACAAGGACCAGAACAAATAAATTGGTTTTTGCCCTTTCATCCCATGAAATTGTGCCGTTGCAATCGCGGTCTACACCTGCGTCAGCAACCCATATATCGAATTGAAATGCAGGGCCGCCATTCGCAGAGATCGAATCACAATTGAGTGTCTTGATTGGAGTAAAAACGTCTTCCTTCCAACTATATAATATCCAATTTGCCGGGCTGCAGTCGTCTATCGCATTTTCAACATAATCCTGAGCGCTGATCGATATTTGTTGCTCGAGGGGAAACACAATTGTGGAGGCAGGCACTCCCTCAGCCAATGGGGCATAGCAATCCTCCATCCTGAAATTAAACGAACAACTGTCAACATCGCCACACTCATCGATAATGGTCCAAACGAGTCTGTGAAAACCACCGGGCTCGCTTGGGCAATCTTCGTTGTAAGGCAGTCCATCAAGAAGGATACCGGGTTCACCGTACAACTTGGTATCCAAGGTTACCTGAGCCACGTCATTCGCATTGACAAAAGCCTCTGAAGTGTCTTGAAGCCGTACGCGTTGCGCTCCGTCAAACGGATAATAGTCGACCAGAAATGAAACGATGACCCCACACGAACTTGTAACTGATTGCTGAAACCGTATGTGCGCAGAGCAAGAAGAAGCCACAGGGTT
>Ga0102946_1000576_pt1 | contig 12752 bp, 10 predicted proteins | sample SalPon2A_A_D1_MG_FD_78209 | JGI IMG/M metagenome (GOLD analysis project Ga0102946, IMG submission 78209) | Soil microbial communities from South San Francisco under conditions of wetland restoration - Salt Pond MetaG R2A_A_D1_MG | ecosystem: Environmental > Terrestrial > Soil > Wetlands | place... | reverse complement strand
GCCCTTGCATGCCTTGACCCAGTTCCCGGATCGCTGCTCTTTCAAGCTCGACCTCTTTGCCAACCAGTGTTACGGCGGCAATACTGGTACTGGCGTTAACGGCCTGCATCAATGTAAATGGGTAGCTGGCGGCCAGGCTGGCGGTCAGGGTGGTTTTACAAAAATTACGACGATCCATGACTATCCCTCTTTTGAATATTTGATTGATACATTTAATACTAGTCGGGATTTCACAATTTTGCAGACATCGACGCTCTATTTTTGGCTACACTACAACCATGAAAAATTTTTTAGTGCTGATCTCCTCGTGCCTGTTTTCCGCGGTTGTCTTTGCTAAATGGGTTCCAGACCCGCCAAAAGAATGTGAGTGGTGTGAAAGCTGGAATGAGCCGCAACCTGCTTTTCATGTGTTCGGTAATACCTGGTATGTCGGGACCGCGGGGTTGGCGGCAATACTGGTGGTCACGGATGCTGGCCTGATTCTAATCGATGGCGCATTGCCTCAGTCCGCACCACTGATCAAGGACAACATAGTCGCTGCAGGCTATGACGCCAGCGAGATCCGCTACATTCTCAATAGCCATGCGCATTTTGATCATGCCGGTGGTATCGCGGCACTACAGCGGTATTCGAATGCCACGGTGCTGGCCAGCCCTGAGAGTGCCCCGGTTCTGCAAAGTGGCGAAGTAAACCCGGCCGATCCGCAGTTTGGCTTTGGCGTTGAGGCTAATCAGTTTCCTGCGGTACAAAACGTTTACCCCATCAGGCACGGTGCGCTGGTCTCGTCGGGCGGTATCACCCTCACTGCGATCTTAACCCCCGGTCACACACCGGGTGGTACCACCTGGACATGGCAAAGCTGTGAGAAGGACCGGTGTTTACAAATGGTTTACGCCGACAGCCTGAGTGCGGTTTCGGCTGAAGGTTTTCTCTTTTCGGAGCAACAGGACAAGAACGGCGCTGCCGCAAATATCCGTGCCAGCACGCAGCGAATCCGCCGGCTCAGATGCGACATTCTGCTTGCGCCGCACCCCTTCCTGATCAACATGAAGGAGAAGCTCGAACAACGGCAACTCGATCCATCGAGCGAACCGTTTATCGATGAAGGAGCATGCGCACGTTACGCCGATTATTTTGATGAATGGTTGGTACGACGCCTGGCTGAGGAGTCGGCACAAGACTGAGCTGTTTGTCAGGGCCCTCTGAAAAGACGGGTTTTCATCACGCCAGCTCGCGCTCGAACAATGCAAGCAAGCGGCTCCAGGCGCGCTCTGCCTGGGCCTCGTTGTAAACGCGGGAGTCAGGTGGGCACCAGCCATGCAGGGTGTCTTCATAGACTTCAATTTCTGCTTCAACGCCGGCCTCATCAAACGCTTCACGCAAAAGCACCTTCGCGTTGGGGTCCTTTTCGTCATCATTTGCAGCAATTGCAATCAGGAAGCCCGCCTTCATTTTCGGCACCAGCAAGTGTGGACTGTCTGCGGAGTCGCTAGCCAATCCACCACCGTGGAAGGAGCCTCCTGCGCCGATTCGTTCAGGCATATCTGCTGCAAGACGCATCGTGTAAGACCCTGTCATGCAGTAGCCGGTCGTGCCAATTTTTCGGGACGTATCAACGGATGGTTGTTCATCGAGATAGGTCACAAAGGCGCGTCCATCGATAACACAGGTTTCCGGTGACAATGACTTGGCGTGAGGCATCAGTCGCTTACGCACGTCCGGATCACCAAAAGACTCACCATCCTCGATCACCGGGCCTTTCGCGGTGCGATAGTAAGGGTTTACAACCAGCACCGAATAGCCTGATTCCGCCAGCCGTTTACCCATCATTCGAAAAGAGGTACGAATACCCATGATATCCGGCCAGATAATAACGGCGGCATATGCGCCAGCTGCCGGACGGACAAAGTAACAGTCCGCCATGCCATCAGGCGTTTCAACTAGAACATCTTCCTCATTAATGTCCAATGCATTGGCCACCGGCGGTAACATCATCGCCAGCGCAATGCCCATTCCAAGCTTGCCAAATTCGCGGCGGGTTAAACCCTGTTTGCGAAAGTACTCTTCATTGTCTTTTTCAGTGAAATCATCACACATGGTTTTTACCTGTCTCCCATAAGGGTCAATGCTGATATAACGGTTGCCTCAACTCCGGACTTGATACTTGGTTCGGGCTCGACCTTGAAAAAGGGTGAATGGTGCGACGGGGCGCTGTCCAGTTCACTTTCCGGTGTACCGCCAACAACAAAGTACACACCTTTTACACCCAGTTCCGGTTGCACGAAATACGCAAAATCCTCGGCACCCATGCCTTCTCTTGGTTCTTCATACAGGAACTCTTCACCCATTTGCTCACTCACAGCTGACAGTAAACGGCTGGCGGTTTCAGGGTCATTGACTGTCGGTGGTGTGGTTTCGACCGGTGATCGGATCACTTCGGGCATACGGTCTTCCGGCACACCAAGAGAAATCGCCACACCCCTGGCAACGCGATCGATACCATCAAGTAATTGCAGGCGAACTGCGGGGTCGTCAGAACGGACGGTCAGTTGCATTTCAACCCGGTTACCGATGATATTGTGCTTGGTTCCACCATGAATCGCACCAACGGTAATAACACCGGCGGATAGTGGTGCAATGCTACGGCTGACAATCGACTGCAGGCTCACGACAATCTGAGATGCAACCAATACAGGGTCGATGCCCCTGTGAGGTGCTGCACCATGGGCACCCACACCATGGACGATCATATCAACCGAATCGGAACTTGAAGCAACTACATCCAGGGGAATGGTTACCTTGCCGGAAGGCCCGTCCGCACTGACGTGGAAGGCCAGTGCGTAGTCCGGTTTTGGAAAGCGTTCGTATAGACCGTCCTGCATCATCGCCCGCGCACCGGATATGCGTTCTTCCGCCGGCTGACCGATCAGCACCAGGGTACCGGACCAGTCCTCGCTGCGTTGTGCCATTTGCCGTGCGGTACCCACCAGCGCGGTGATATGAACATCGTGTCCGCAGGCGTGCATTGTTGGTTGCTCGATACCGGCTTCATCCACCTGCGTTGCGGTTGAAGCATATTCCAGCCCGGATTGCTCCTTCACCGGCAGACCATCCATATCGGCACGAATCATTACCGTAGGACCCGGGCCGTTTTTCAACACGGCGACAATTCCGGTGCCACCGACCCCTTCCGTCACCTCGTATCCAAGCGCACGAATCTCTGATGCCAGTCGCTTTGCAGTCTCGGATTCCAGGTTGGATAGCTCGGGGTTGCGGTGGAAATGCAAATACATTTCTTCCAGGTTTTCATCGTAATCACTGGCAATGGATTCACGCAGATATTCGGCTGCTTGCGCCGACTGAAAGAGCAGGGCAAGGGCAATGATCAGAGCGATCGAAATTTTGTTCATGCAGGAATCCTTTATTTGAAGATGGTGAGTATAAGGAATAAGTAAGTGGTTTCAATCAGGGTTTGATGAAGGATAGCATGGTAATTTTCAACGCTTCACTAAATACGGCCCGATTCAGCGGCAGTTTTTATCCATCCAATCAATGACCAGGCGCTGCAGACGTATACGGCTGACGGAAAACGCATGATCGCCGGGAATGACTTCAGCGGTCAGGTTGATGTCCGGGTTCTTTTCATAAACGGCGACGACACGGGATTGCATGTCGGGTGGTACTTGCTTGTCTTCGCTTGCGGCAATCAGCAGCACTGATTTACCACTCAGTTTCGCGGCCAGATTACGTGTATCGAACGCCTCGGTATTTGCTGCTACCTCGGATGTCATCCTGGCGCCGGTCAAATTATGGAGCATGAACAATTGGTCAACGTAGCCTTCCATTCCCTTTTGCTGCTCTTCGCTATAGGTTGCTTCGGGCTCGAAATTATAGGCAGCAAGCCCGACAACACAATTCAGTTCCCTGGACTCGGCGGCGGCCCTTAGTGCGGTAAAACCACCCAGGGAATGACCGATGATGGATAGTTGACCTGTATCAGCACGCAGTCTCTGGGCATTTGCACGAATGTAGTCGAGCACTGCCGCAACGTCTCCGGTCTGTCCTCCAACCGTGTAATCACCCTGGCTTCCCCACGCGCCGCGATAGTGGAAAAATAAGACGTTGTAGCCAGCACGTCTTAACGATTGTGCGAGGTCGAGGTTTTTTTCGTTGCCAGGAAAACCATGCAACAACAGCACGGTGGGATGTGGGCCTGCGCCATTAGCGCCGAGCATAATGCCGGAAAGCATCACTCCGTGACTTGGAATCAGCAGTTCGTGTAATACCGGTGGAAAAGCGGCATCCGGCTTGGGCGGGTCCATGCTCACCGGGTCGTATGGTGTGTCTCCAGCATGCACGCTTGATCCGACTAACATAAATCCGGCTGCAAAAACTGAGAGTACAAATCTGGACATTGTTAATATTTCCTTGTGGGTTGGGTGCAAGTATAGAGTGCGGCCAACTATGGCGGTTATGAATTGATACTGACCACGCAACCATAGATCACCGGTTTCCGGATGTAAATCTTCTGCGGTTGTCCCGTTTACGGGTTTGAATGGAGACTTTGCAGTTCAAACAAAAAGCAAGGTCCGGCCATGAAGCGCCAGCCGGGGCCGAATCACCTTACATTTGTTGAGATGACGAAACTTCAGACCTTCGCTCGAGTGCGCCTTCAACCAATGAATAGACCGCCGGAACCACCACCAGCGAAAGCAAGGTTGAACTGAGCATACCGCCAATAACCGCGACCGCCATCGGTGCGTTGCTGTCGGAGCCCGCGCCAACGCCAATCGCAGCCGGAATCATGGCAAGGATAATGGTCAGGGAAGTCATCAGGATCGGTCGAAGACGTATCGGACAAGCCTCCATTAAAGACTGTTCGATACTCTTGCCACTCTCGCGTCGCTGGTTGGTCAGGTCTACCAGCAGGATGGAGTTTTTCGCGACCAGGCCCATCAACAGCACCAGGCCGATCATGGAAAATATGTTCAGCGAGTGACCGGTTGCCCACAGTGCGACCACACCACCGATAATTGCCAGGGGCTGTGCAACCATGATGATAAAGGGCTGAATGAACGAGTTGAATTGACTCGCGAGCACCATGTAAACAAGGATGATGGCAACCACGAAAGCGAAAATCATATAGAAGACTGTCTTGCCAAACTCTTCCGCCCGCCCGGCCATTTTGACCTCGTAGCCGAGTGGCAGCAATCCTTCAGTGGCCTTGTAAACCATGTCGACAGCCTCGCCCAGTGAAACGGTGGGGGTGCTGTAGAAATTGGCGGCGTACTGCAGGTCGTAGCGTGAGACCACCGCAGCGCCCAGCTTGGGCTCCAGTTTTACCAGGTTGGCGAGGCTGACCATCTCGCCGTTTGATGAACGCAGGTAAATTTTTGAAATATCGTCAGCATAGTCAACCAGGCCTTCACCTGCTTTGAGCCTGATATCGTAACGCTCACCATCACCGGGGTCATCATTGAACCGTGCGATATCATGGCCACCGGCCAGCACGTTAATCGCCAGTGCGACCTCTTCGGAGCTAAGGCCCAGGCTGCGTACCAGTGAACGGTTCATTTTTGTTTCAAGTTGCGGCAGATCGAGCTCCAGCTCAAGATCCAGGTTTCCGATCTCGGTTTGTTTATCGAGGCGCCGTTTGACGGTCTCGGCGAGACGTGCGACTTCGCCAAGATCAGGGCCCCGAAGAATAAAGTAAAGCGGTTCACCACGGTTACCGCCGACCATCGGCATCGGTGAAGGAAAAGCCTGTACACCGGCAATTCCTGCCAGCTCATGCTGCAGTTTCTGAATCATCTCAACCTGGCTTATATCGCGCTCATCCCAGGTGACCATTCTCACCAGGCAACTCGCCTTGCTCACCTGTCGTGAGCGATCCGCACCCACCGTGACAAAATAGCTGGCGATGTCCTCGTCCCTTGCAAGGATCCTCTCAATTTCCTTGATCTTCTCCTGGGTATAGTTGATGGAAGAGCCAAGCGGTGCTTTCACACTGATAATAAACCGGCCTTCGTCCTGCTCCGGCATGAAGCCGGAACCGGTATGGCTGAAAAAATAGCCGCTGGAAAGCACCACGGCGAGTGTCACCCAGGCGACAAACCGCCGGTTGCCGAGGGCGAACCGCAAAATTCTTGCGTAGTAGGCGTCCATGCCATCAAAGAAGCGATCGATTTTTGAATATAGTTTTCCATGCTTTTTCCCGACCTTGAGAAATCGTGAGCACAGCATGGGTGTCAATGTGAGTGAAACAAACAGGGAGGCCAACACGCCGAAAGTTACAACGACGGCAAAGGCTTCAAAAAACCGGCCGATAATGCCTTGCATGAAAATTACCGGTGCGAAGATGGCGACCAGTGTCAGGGTGGCTGCCAAAACTGCAAATACAACCTGCCGTGTACCTTGCGTGGCGGCATCCACCCGGCCGGAACCATGTTCCTCCGCGTGCCGGTAAATGTTTTCAAGCACCACGATAGCATCGTCGACCACCACGCCGATCAGCAGCAGCAGGCCGAGCATGGTCATCGTGTTGAAGGTGTAGCCGAGGAAATACATCACCGCAATGGCGCCGAGAAGTGAAACCGGAATGGCCACCGCGATAATAAGAGTGGAACGAAGGTTTTTGAGGAACAGTAACACCACGAGCGCAGTCAAAAGTGCACCGGAGAGAAGGTGCTCTTCCAGTGAATCAACCACGCCCTGGGTGAGCTCTCCGTCATCATGGGCTATACCAAGCTCAATACCCGGCGGTAGACGTGGTATCAGTTCTTCATTCATGCGTTGTTTTATTTCATCGACAATCGCCACGGTATTGGCGTCCTGAACCTTCAGAATTCCAATACCGACCGCGGGTTTTCCGTTAAAGCGGGCCAATTGGCGGAAATCTGCGAGGCCGTCATCGATTGTTGCGAAATCACGCAGATGCTGAGGCGCGTCACCAGTGTAAGTCACTATCATTTCACCCAAATCCCCCGGGCTATGATATTCCAGGTCGAGTTCGATCAGCGTTTCCCTGCTTTCGTTGATGAGAAACCCGCCTGGCAAACGCAAATGCTCACGGTTAAATGTGCGCACAACATCGGGCACCGTGATCCCCAGCTGTTTCATGCGGACCGGGTCCAGGTTAACCCTGATTGTACGTCTCAGTTCACCACCCAGTTGAATTTCGCCAACACCGTCAATGGTCTCGAGACGTTTCTTGATCACGTTGCGTGCGTATTGATTCAATTGCTGCAAGGTACGATCACCGCTAAGCGTCAGCCACATGACCGGCAGGGCGCCAATCTCAACCTTTGCCACCACCGGAGGTTCCGCTTCGTCGGGTAAGTCCCTCAGTATCCGGTTGACCCGTGCCTGGACTTCGTTAAAGGCTACATTCACATCCTTTTCCATGTTGAAACGGATATTGATAGAAGAAACACCCGGTGAAGAATTGGACTGGATATGATCGATGCCGGGTGAACTGTTCACCACGGATTCGATCAGGTTGGTGACACTGGCATCGATGATTTCGGGTGTTGCACCCGGTAAAATCGTGGTGACGGAGATCATTGGAAACTCGACGGTAGGGTAGCGGTCAACACCGATATCCTTGTAACTGATGACACCGAACAACACCAGCACGGCAGAAAGCATATAGGCGAACACGTGTCGCCTGATAGAAACCTCGTACAGGTTCAACTGGAAGACTCCGCGATCTTTATGTTCGCCCCGTCGGTCAGGAAGGCGGCACCGTCTGCAGCGATTGTTTCACCACCAACCAGGCCGCTGGTGATCTCAACCAGTCCGCTTTCGCTATAACCCGTTTTAACCAATCGAGCTTCGGTCTTGTTCCCATTGACGATGTAAACTAATTGACCCGCCGGCCTGCGGACAACACTGATACCGGGGACCATCACAGCCTGTCTACGGGTTTCTACCAATACCTGTCCGGTAAGTGTCGCGCCGGGCCTCAAGTCGCCGGCGTTCTCCAGGTCGACAATGGCCATGACGGCGCGACTGCCGTCACCAACGCTGGGTTGAAGATCAGTAATTTTGCCCGGTGTAAAAACACCGGGTGTCAGCGGGCTGGAGATTTTCGCGGGTTGGTCGATCTTGATCTTCAACGCAATGGATTCGGGATAAGGCAACCAGGCCTGAAGACGGTCGGGGCTGGTGATTTCAAAAAGCGCCTGGCCCCGTTTTACAAAATCTCAGGTGGCGCTGAACCGGTTCTGAATCACCCCGGCGACGGGTGCAACAATGTGCGATTTTTCAAGTGAATCCTCGACAATCGCCAGGCGTGCAACCGCAGCCTTGTAATCTGCCTCGTAGGCTTCGAGTTGCTCCAGGGCATCATCGAGTTGAGTCTGGGAGGTCAGGTTTTTTGAAGATAGTTTCTGCAAACGATCGACCCTTCGTTTGCCATTGGCGATGTGGACTTCAAGCCGCTCAATCCCTGCTTGCGCTGCTTGTTTTTGTAATAGCAGGGCGGAGGTATCCGTTTCAGCCAGCAGTTGACCAATCTCTATCCTGTCACCGGTGTCTGCCAACACGGTGGTAATCCGGCCCTCGACTTCCGCAGCCAGTGTCGGTGCCGACAGGCTGCGGACCTGTCCAACCGTTTTCAGCCATATTGGCAGGTCCATCGTCTGGACATTGTGAACGGAAATCAGAACGGCCTTGTCGTTGTTTGTCGTGCCAGTGGCGGATAAATTGTCAGCACCACAGGCTTGCAGCAGAAAAACAATAATAGAGGAAGACAGCAAGCTGATCAGTGGGTTGTTGTTCCTAAGTGGCAGCATTTGGGTTTCCTTTCCGAAGCATGCCGTTGATCAATATGTCCATAACATTCCGGCCATACGTGTCGGCATCATCGGTAAAATCGAAGTCTGGTATGTGCTGCATGACGGGGGAGGCCTGGAAAAAGAACATATTGGCCGCCACAATCAGGAAAGCTGCCATAGTCGGATCAATGTCGTTGCGGAACTCTTCTTCCTGCTGACCGTGATGCACCATTGCCACCAGGCGGTTGAATATTTCTCCCATGACCAGGCTGGTCAACTCCTGTCCATGTTGCGAGTTCTCAGACAGGGTCTCGCGTAAAACCAGTTGTGTGCTGCGCTTGTGCTCGAGAATATTGTTTAGTTGACCCGTGGCAAATTCGGTAAGACGCTGCTTGTATGTACCGGGCGCTTCTTCCAGCGCATCGAGTAATGCAGAGGTGCGCAGCACGGCCGCTTTCATCACCGCCAGGTAGAGGTCGTGCTTGTTCTTGAAGTGATGGTAGATATTGGGTTTGCTGGTATTGGCGAGACCGGCAATCGCGCTCATGGATACGGCATCAAAACCTTTTTCCGCAAACAGGGTTTCCGCAGCATCCAGTATTGCCTGTTCACCATTTGATGGGATTGTCTTTTTTGAGTCTTTTCTTTGCATGGTTATCTTGCCGTATTGCATAAACTGACCGAACGGTCGGTAAGTAATTATATGCCGGTCCTTTCCCCGAAACAAGAAAACTTCGGCTCTTGTCACCCTGTTCAGGTAAAATCTGCATCTCTAAATTGAAACTACCCGGTGAAAGTGACGTCTATTGCCAGGCGATAAACACAAATCAATCAGGTCACGGTCTTATTCAGATGATTAAAAACAAAAAGTTCAAACGTTACTTTTGTCGAACCATAACGGCCGTGCTGTTGTGTTTTCCGCTATTGGCGGCGGCATTGGAGTTTGATGAGATCAGGGAATTTGGTGAAGTCTTCGAGGTGTCAGCAAAAGCCATTGACCGTCAGAGTATTGAGGTCAGCTGGAAGATAGCAGAAGGCTTTTATCTGTATAACAACAAGTTTCTGAAGTTCAGGACAGAAACCGCCGGTGTTGTTCTGGGCGAGGCACAGATACCTGAAGGTGAAAAAAAGTTTGATGAATTACTCGGCGAAGAGGTCATCAAGTTTCACGATCGTTTGACAGTCACATTACCGCTGGAATCGGTATCGCCAGGCATTGACCTGGTCAGTTTGAACTTGCGCTCCCAGGGTTGCATGGAGGATGTGTTTTGTTACCCGCCCACCAACCAGCTACTGGCGGTAAACCTGCCTGCCGCTGCCGAGGGCGGATCATTTCTACAGCCACCTCAAGCAGCGACAACGCTTTCTGGCGTATTTGAGCAGCCACTTGATGGTCTTGGACAGGATAAGATCAACATGGAGCCGGCGCTGCCGGCAGAAGAGGCGTTTCTCTACGAGGCAATCGGCCTTTCAGAGAAAACCATCCTGGTGCGGTTTACGGCTCAGCCTGGCTATTACCTGTACCGCGACAAGCTGGCTTTCAGGGTAAAAGGTGACAGTGGATTCAAAGTTATTGGTGTCGAGTTACCCGAAGGTACCATCAAGGATGATCCCGAATTTGGCTCCGTACAGGTGTATTTTGGGCAGATTGAAGTTCCGGTCCATGTCAGCCGACCGGCAGGGCCGGAGCAACAGATAAGCCTGGAGGCGGATTACCAGGGTTGCCGTGATGGTGATATATGTTATCCGCCACAAAGGTCCAGTGCCGAACCCACAATGGCGTCTTCAGAGACAGCTATTGAACATGACGGGAGTTCAAATAGTGTCCCCGCCTCATCGGCGGTAATCCGTACAGGTATACCGCCTGTTTCAGAGCAGGATGTTCTGGCGCGAATGCTGCTTGATAATCCCGCAGGCGCACTACTTGCCTTTTTTGTCGCCGGTCTCCTGTTGGCATTCACACCCTGCGTGTTTCCGATGGTTCCCATACTCTCGGGAATAATTGCCGGTCACGGAGAGCGCATGACGACCTCGAAGGCCTTCTGGCTGTCGCTGGTTTATGTGCTGGCCATGGCTGTGACCTATACGGTTGCGGGTGTGCTGGCCGGTTTGTTTGGTCAGAACCTGCAGGCCCTGTTTCAGAACCCTTGGATACTTGGGTTCTTCATTGCAATATTCATCGCACTGGCCTTTTCCATGTTCGGCTTTTTTGAGCTGCAGTTACCTGCAAGTCTTCAAACCCGGCTGACAAATGCCAGTAATCAACAACAGGGCGGCAGCCTGGCTGGTGTTGCAGTGATGGGCTTTTTCTCCGCCCTGATCGTCGGGCCATGCGTGGCACCCCCGCTTGCGGCAGCCTTGATCGTGATCGGTGCATCCGGTAGTGCTGTGTTGGGTGGTGCTGCACTGTTTGCACTTTCAATTGGTATGGGTGTGCCACTTATTCTGTTTGGTGTATCTGCCGGAAAGCTGGTGCCGAAAGCCGGGCCCTGGATGGATAGCATCAAGGCGGTATTTGGTATCGCCTTGCTTGCACTGGCTATCTGGATGCTGGAACGTATCGTGCAAGGCCCGCTCATCCTGTTGCTGTGGGGTGTGCTCGCGATTGCCAGTGGTGTGTATCTTGGCGCCCTTGAGGCCATACCGGCCGGAGCCTCCGGGTGGAGACGTTTATGGAAGTCGCTGGGGCTCGCACTGTTGCTGATAGGTGCAATGGAAATTATCGGCGCGGCGAGTGGTGGTGACAACTGGATGAGACCTCTTAAAAACCTGGGCCAGGGTGGCCAGGGAGAATCTGTTGAACACGTTACATTCCAGCGGGTGAAATCACTCGAGGACCTGGAAGCAGCGGTAGCGCTGGCAAACAGGGCCGGTAAACCTGCCATGCTGGATTTCTACGCCGACTGGTGTGTCGAGTGCATTCGCATGGAGCGGAACACTTTCATTGAACCGGAAATCCAGGCATTGTTTGAGCAGGTTCAGCCGTTTCAGGCCGACGTAACTGACAATGATGATATCGACCAGGCGTTGATGGATAAATATGACATTATCGGCCCGCCCGCCATTTTGTTTTTTGACCGCAAGGGTGATGAAATGCGCGCATATCGGCTGGTGGGGTATTTTGAAGCCGACGAATTCGCGCTACACCTTAATAGCGTTCTGGATAGTAAATAATGCAGAAGTTAGTCATTACATTGGTCGCAATTTCAGCCATGCTGGCCGGGCTCTTCCTGTCAGCAAGCCACTTTGCTGAACCGGTTGTCACACCTGCGGTTAATTCAAATACGGATTTGCTGGGTAACTTCAGACCGGACTTTCAACTGGAAAGTAATGCCGGCGGCATCGTAAGTGCCTCAGATTTTTCCGGCAAAACCATCCTCATCAACTTCTGGGCAACATGGTGTGAACCCTGTAGAAAAGAAATGCCGATGTTAATGGACCTGCAGAGGGCACATGCATCGGACGGACTTCAGGTGGTTGGAATCGCGCTGGACGATGAACAGAGTGTCGCAGATTTTGTTGGGGCTTTTGGCATCAGCTATCCGATCCTGGTGGGTTCAGAGGATGTATTTACCACCAGCATGGCCTATGGAAATGCGGAAGGCGTATTGCCATACAGCGTGCTCATAGACAAGTCGGGCATTGTCCGTTGGCAATATTCGGGCATCATCAAGCATGAGAAAATCGCTGGCTTGTTAAACGAACTGCTTTAGCCCGCATATTTCACCAGTCGGTGGCGAGCCTTTTTATATGTAAAGGATTTACTGAGATCAAAAGGAATTAGATCAGGTTCGCGCGTCATTTCCCCGTTTCGTTTGACCAATACGGATACTCCTGTTCTCTCCGATTTGGCAGGAGTGGGGCTGCGGTGGGTGGTAGTGCTTACCAGGACACGCCGTGAACCCATCCATGGGGGCTCGGTCGCGACATCCATGTCGCTCACGGTCCTGGTAAGCACTACCACCCACCACAGCT
>Ga0102946_1000575_pt1 | contig 12756 bp, 7 predicted proteins | sample SalPon2A_A_D1_MG_FD_78209 | JGI IMG/M metagenome (GOLD analysis project Ga0102946, IMG submission 78209) | Soil microbial communities from South San Francisco under conditions of wetland restoration - Salt Pond MetaG R2A_A_D1_MG | ecosystem: Environmental > Terrestrial > Soil > Wetlands | place... | reverse complement strand
GTGACTGGGTAGAGGCAGGTGATTACCTCGGCGTGGTGGGCAGTTCCGGCTTCTCCACCGGACCGCATCTGCACCTGGGGGTAGAGGACAGTGGTGCCAACCTCATCGAACCCTTCGCCGGGGCGTGCAACGCACTGAACCTGGAAACCTGGTGGGAAGATCAGGAAGAGTACGAGAGCAAGAAGCTCGGCCTGGTGGCTACGCATAGTCAGCAGCCTGAATATCCCCCGTGCCCGCAGTCTGAAATACCGCACCTGAGCAAGCAGTTTTCACCCGGCGACACCATCTACCTGTCCGTATTCATGCGTGACTTTACCGGCGCGGATACGGTGACCGTCGAAGTTCGCAATCCACAGGATCAAGTCGTGGTTCAAACAGGCTACTCGGATTCCGAAATTGGCCATGCCGGCAATTTGTCCATCGTGTTTGGCATTACCTCAGACGTGGCTGCTCCCTCCGGCGCCTATACGTTTTCCGCCACATACGATGGCAATACCAAGGTGCATGTGTTTTACCTCAACGCAGGGCCACCCCCGGTACCCGTGGCCGTGGAAGCCAATAATGCCTACAACGGCTTGTGGTACGACCCCGACCTGGATGGTGAGGGCTACAACGTGGTCACCACCAGCAGTGGCACCATCGTTTATTTCTATGGCAGTGATATCAAGGGTAATCGCGTCTGGTTGATTTCCGACCTGTTACCCGGCCCGATCAACAGCGGGCAGTCGATTGAAATAGCGATGTACGAATCCACCGGCGGCGTGTTCGCCAGCCCGGTGTCGAGCGTCCGTGGCCTGTCGCGCTGGGGCAAAGTGATCTTTGTATTCACAAGCTGCACGCAAGGCACGGCCACTTTGGAGGGCGTGGACGGCAGCAAGGTTTCCAATATCGTCAAGCTGGCCGGGGTGGCGGGCACCAACTGCACGACGGGAGCTATTCCCAGCGATGCCGCCTGGTCCGGCTTGTGGTTTGACCCGGCTGACGACGGCGAAGGCTACAACCTCCTGGTCGCCCCGGTGGGTTCCATCCTGTATTTCTACGGCTTTAAAACCAGCGGGCTCCGCCTGTGGCTGATCAGCGACCTGATCACCGACGTTCTGGCGGTGGGCATACAGGTCGTGGTGCCGGTATTTGAAGCCACCCAGGGCGTGTTCAGCACCCCTGTAAACAGCAGCGATGCCCTGGTGCAATGGGGTACAGCCACCATCACCGTTCAGGACTGCAGTCACATCACCATTGTTCTGACCGGAACCGACGGCACCAAGACCAGCAACACCATCCTGCTGGCGGGGATAATTGGTATAACCTGCAGTTAATTATGATCAGCACCGGAGATTTCCCCGGTGCTTGTTGACATCACTTTCCCTTTGGCTCACCCTAGCGCTACGTCTGCAGGTGTCCCGCCGACTGCTCAGTCACGGGATTAAACGGGAAGATGGTGCGCCAGGCTTAAACACGGCAAACCCATCACTGCCCCCGCAACGGTAAACGAAGACAAGGATCATCGCAGCCACTGTGCATTGCATGGGAAGGCGGTCCTTAAGAGGCGATTCCATCATCGCCCTTCGTGAGTCCGGAGACCGGCCCGCAGTTTATTCACAGCGACCTTCGCGGCGGGCGAATGCATGTGAGATTTGCCGGCCCTGCCAACGGCTCTCCGACAAAGCTCCCACACGCCCCACCGCCCAGGCGCTATTACCGCGTTCGGGTGAGAACGCAGGGGAAATGTTCATGAATTATTCTCTTTCTGGCGCCGCCAAGCGTAAGCGGCATTTTGTCCTTGGTCTGTTGCTCACATTCAGCACCCTGGCTTCAGCCGATGAAGAAGCCACCGAACTCGATGACCTGGTGGTTACTGCCGGCCTGGAGCCCATTTCCATACGCGATGTTGCGAGCTCCGTAACCGTGATCAGCCGTGAAGAAATTGAACAACGGCAAGTGAAATACCTGGCTGATTTGCTGCGCACCGTGCCGGGGTTTTCTGTCAGCCAGGCGGGCGGCCCTGGCAGCCTGACCCAGGTGCGGGTGCGCGGCGCGGAGGCCAACCAGTTACTGGTGCTGATCGATGGAATCCGCGCCAATGACCCGGCTTCCGCTGATGAATTCCAGTTCCAGTACGCGCTGACATCCAATATTGAACGCATTGAGATCATTCGTGGCCCGCAAAGCGCCACCTGGGGCACGGATGCGCTGGCCGGTGTCATCAACATCATCCGGCGCAAGGACGTCAGCGGTAAATACCTGGCCGCCACCGCGGAATACGGCTCATTCGACAGCCTGGACCTGGGCGTGAATGGCGGTGTGAGCACGGATCGTTACCAACTCAACGGCGGCGTGGCCTACGTGGAAACGGATGGCATCAATGTGTCGCGCGAGGGCGATGAGAAAGACGGCAGCCGAAACACCACGGCCAATCTGGCCCTGGATTTCAAGGCCACGGAGTCCGTACAGTTTTCGTTTTCCGGCCAAAGCGTTAATGCCCGCACCGATTTTGACGACTCTGATTTTGTGGTCACGGGCTTGCCCTTCGATACCGACCGCGAAACTAAGGCGCAACGCGATTACCTGCGCGGCGCCGTAAGCTATCAGCCCGCCAACAGCCGCTGGAGCGGCAGTCTGTCGGCCAATTGGCTGGACACCGACAACCAGAACTACATTGATGGCATACCGGAAAGTTCCACGGCTGCTGATTCGCTGGAGTTCCGGCTCAAAACCAGCGTGCTGCTCGGCGATGCAGCCGCCCAGAACCATCGCCTCAGTTTCGAGATCGACCTGGACAACACTGATTTCAAACAACGCGGTACGGCCACGCCCTTTGGCGATCCGAACCAGGACCAATCCTACAACGATACTGGCTATGCCGCGGAATATGTTGGACAGCCTTTTGAATCGTTCACCTGGACTTTAAGCGGCCGACTGGATGACTTCAGCGACTTCGACAACGTGTTCACCTGGCAGATGGCTGCCTCGAGTTATCTCACAGACACTTTGAAACTTCGCGGCTCGGCAGGCACCGGCTCCAAGGCGCCCACTTTCACTGAGCTATTCGGTTTTTATGCCGATTACTTCGTCGGAAACCCCGAACTCATGCCGGAGAAATCCAAAGGCTGGGAACTGGGTATTGACCTGGAAGTACTCGATCAGCAGCTGAGCCTGGGTGCCGCTTACTTCGACCAGACGCTCGAAGATGAAATCGATGGTTTTGTGTTCGACCCCAATACCTTCCTGTTCACCGCCGTCAATCGCGAAGGAAAAAGCCACCGCAAGGGAATTGAACTGGTGATCAGCGCTGAAGTCACCGACTCCCTTTCAATCAACGCCAACTACACGTACTTCGATGCCACCTAAAGCGACACTGCCGGAAATACCAGGCGCGAAGTCCGAAGGCCCCGCCACCTGGCCAGCCTGGTGGCCAATTACGACTTTGCCGAAAGCCGTGGCAACCTGAACCTCAACGTGAATTACAACGGCAGCCAGCTGGATAACTATTTTCCACCGCCATTTTTTGCCACCGAAACCGTGGAGCTTGAAAGCTACACGCTGGTCGGCCTGGCCGTCTCGTGGAAGTTGACGTCAAATCTGGAGTTGATCGGGCGTGTCAGCAATCTTCTGGATGAAGACTATGAAGATGTGCTCGGTTTTTCTCGCCCGGGAAGGGGTGTTTTCGCCGGCCTGCGCGGCAACCTGGGAGACTAAGCATCGTAGGAGGCCGCTCTCGGACATCCTGTCCTTCGCGGCACCTGTCTGTCCTATACATTGGCCGCTTGTGGGCGAATCGCGCGCAAGCGCACTCCTACAACATCACGTAGGTACCCGGTGCTTTCTCCAGCGGCGGAAATCCAGGTCCGCCGCGCTCGCGTGGTGCGTCAACCTGCTCGCCTGAGCGCTCCGCCAGCCAATCCACCCAGTAGGGCCACCAACTACCCTGGTGTTGCTCGGCCCCTTCCAGGAAGTCCGATGCGCTGGGTGGCTGTGATGCATTTGTTGCGAAACTGGCCTTTGGGTTGCCGGGCGGATTCACCATGCACTGGATATGCCCGGAGTGGCTAAGCACGTAAGTGACTTCACCGCCAAACAGGCCAATGTTCCGGTAGGTGGCCTTCCAGGGTGTGATGTGATCGGTTGTGCCGCCCACTATGTAAATATCTGATTCAATCATGCCGAGGTCGATGGGCATACCCGCTATTTCCGCCGGGCCGGGGGCGGCCAGCGCATTGTCCACGTACAGGTCAAGAAAGTGGCTGTGCAAGCGGGCCGGAAGATTGGTGGTGTCGCTGTTCCAGAACAGGACATCAAAAGCCGGCGGATCGTTACCCAGCAGGTAATTGTTTACCCAGTAATTCCATACCAGGTCGTTGGGGCGCAACCAGGAGAACAGCCTGGCCGTATCCTCACCTTTCAGCACACCGGCAACGGCGGATTGTTGCCGCGCCAGTTCAATCGTCTCCGGCGTGATGAACAGCCCAAGCGTAGTGTCCTCTTCATGCTGTGTGTCCAGCACGGTGACGAGGAGGCTAAGCGAATTTATGCAATAGTCACCGATGGCGCTGAAGTGAGCTGCGGCGATGGTGGTGGTAATACCCCCGGCGCAAACGCCCAGCATGTTCACCCGCTCCTCGCCGCTAATGCACAGGATGGCGTTGATGGCCTCGCGCATTGCCCGAACGTAGTCGTCCATGCCAAGCTGCGCGTCGGATTTCGTCGGATTTCGCCAGCTGATGGCAAACACCTGAAAGCCGTTTTCCACCAGGTAGCGCAGCAGGCTTTTTGGCGGGGACAGGTCCAGCACGTAGTACTTGTTGATCTGGGGCGGAGCGAAGACAAACGGAATGGCATGAACGGCCGGTGTTTGCGGGTCGTACTGGATCAGCTCCAGGATGTGATTGCGGAATACCACCCTACCCGGTGTGCAGGCCAGGTTTTCGCCCACGGCGAACTTCGACTTGTCCACCTGGGAGGGCATGAAGTTGTTCTTGCGCATGTCCTGGATGAGATTGCGTATGCCCTTCAGGCCGCTGCGCCCCCGGGTGTCGATCAGTTTCTGCAGGGCATCCGGATTACCGACCACGGTGTTGGTGGGGGCCATCGCATCTGTCATCAGTGACAGCATGAATCTGGCCCGTGCCGTGTGTTTCGGGTCGAGCTCCAGGTCTTCAAGCCAGTTATTCAGGGCTTTAACCGCGGCCAGGTAGGACTGCATGGCGCGGCGATAAAGTTTTCCTGTACTGAATCGCTGATGGGTAAAGCGCTTGTCACCTTTCTCGGGCGCCAGCTCACTGGTGCCGATCAGCACGCGCAGGAGCTCCATCACGAAACTGGCCGAGTTGATGACCACGGAAGTCGGCTGGGAAATGGCGCTGTCGAGCACCTTGACCCAGGCGTCCAGCACATCTTCGCGGCTGAACCCGACGAACGGATTCGGCCCCAACATACTCTCAGTGGCGCGTGTAGCTACATCGGTTTGTACCGAATGAGTTTCCCGCTCAGCCATGCCGTTCCATGAACTGTTTCATGCAGGGTGCGATCACATCCCGGTAGCGCGATCCATTGAAAATGCCATAGTGACCCACGTTTTCAATAAGGTGATGTTCGCGCAGACCCTGGGGGAGTTTGCTGCATATATCCTGAGCGGCGCGGGTGACGCCAATGCCGATCATGTCGTCGTTCTCACCCTCCAGAGTTAACAGGGGAATGTCCCGAATGGCCGCGCAATCGATGGTCTCACCCTGGTACTGCATAATGCCCTTCGGCAGTTGCTGATCCAGGAATATACGCTCCATCGTCTCTACCCAGAATTCCTCGGTAATATCCATCGCTGCGTAATACTCATCGTAAAACTGGCGATGCCTGTCGGCTTCGGCTTCTTTGCCCAGGGTGACATCCAGAATGAAGTCCAGGTTGGATTTCAGATGGGTTTTGGGGTTCATGGACATGAAGCCGGCAATTTGCTGCACGCCCGGGTAGACCTTTCGCCCTGCGCCCTTGTAAGCCATGGGAACGCGATGAATCAGCAACTTGCGCATCAAGGGCAGATTGTAGTTTTCGCACAATCGGCTCATGGGGTTGCGCACCACGGAAATATCCATGGGGCCAGCTAACAGGGAGAGCGAAGCAGGCCGGGCCGGATCGTCATCGGAAGCCATGACCGCAGCCGCCATAAGAGCAGGCACAGCAGCCTGGCAAATGCCTACCACGTGTGTGCCCGGGCCCAGGTGCTGCATGAATTCAAGCAGGTAGGTCGTATATTCCTCCAGGCCGAAACGGCCTTCATTGACTGGAACATTCCTGGCATCCTGCCAATCAGTGATGTACACATCGTGTTCCGGCAGAAACTCGGCCAGGGTTTCACGGGAAAGCGTGGCATGGTGGCCTGACATGGCGGCCACGAACAAAACTTTGGGTGCCCCCCGAAGGCCGCTGCGCTCAAAGCGTCTCAAATCGCAGAACGGTTTGCGCAGAACCACGCTTTGCTTGACCGGGTATACACCGTCGCCCAGCTGCACCGGACCTAATTCAAAACCGCGTTTGGGGTATTGCCGGGTCATGCGGGAAGCAGACTCCAGCAAAGCACCATGAAGTTTTCCCAACAGGCTGTAGGAATAGGGGTTAACCGGATGGGTGACGATTTCGTGGCCGAAATTGAATGCCTGGTTCACTGGCATCATGGACCGGGCAGCCCAATCCGATAACTGGTATCTCATTACGCTCTTTTCTCCTTGATATTGGTGTGGCGCGGCAACCATAGTACTCTGGATACACTTGTGACCCAAGCCATGAAGCGGCCTGGAGCATGGTGATCACAGGGTAAACCAGGACCAAAGCTTTGCAAAAACCAGCCATACTGATTCTGAGTGAAGACGCAGGGGATTACGTACCCCTGCTAGGCGGGCTGTCCGGGCGCGGTATCCCCATCAGCACGGCACAAACGGTTACCGAAGCGCGCACGAACGGCTCCGGCCAGCAAGTGTTGTTGGCCCAGCCAGACCTCGCTGCCGAAGCACTGCCGTTCATGCCCGAAGTTCGCTGGATTCAGTCTACCTGGGCCGGCATTACGCCATTACTGGGATTCCAGCGTGATGGATTACAGCTCACAGGCGTCAAGGACGTATTCGGCTCTCAGATCTCGGAGTATGTGCTGGCTTACCTGCTGGCCAGGGAAATCCGGCTGTTGACGCGAGTTGAACTGCAAAAAGAAAAGCGTTGGAGCAACACCCCCTCCGGCCACTTACACGACAAGACTTTGTGCATCATGGGCACCGGGTCCATTGGACAGCACCTGGCCTCGGTAGCGCGAGCGTTCGGCATGCGAACTCTGGGGTACAGCCTCAGCGGACGGTCAGTGCCTGGCTTTGAGCAGGTCTACACCCATGAATCATTCCACGAATTCCTCGCTGAGGCAGATTACCTGGTGGCCATATTGCCGGACACAACCGAAACGGACAGCTTGCTGGATGCCACGGCATTTCGGAAAATGAAAAACTCCGCCTATCTGGTCAACGTGGGGCGAGGCAACGTGCTTGATGAAAAGGCGCTGGCCCGGGCGCTGGACAATTCTGAGTTGGCTGGCGCCGCCCTCGACGTATTTCAGCGCGAGCCATTGCCCGTCGACAGCCCCTTGTGGACTACCAAAAATTGCCTGATAAGCGCTCATGTCGCTGCAAAAAGCAAGGCAGCAGACATTGCCGATATTTTTCTGGAAAACTACCGCCGCTTCGAGCAGGGAGAGGCACTGAAGTTCCTGGTGGACATGGAACGCGGGTATTGATGAAAGATTTCTTCCGCCAATTGCAGGAACGGCACGTGGTCAAAGTGGCCATTGCCTACCTCGTGGCCGCCTGGGTTGTGCTTCAATTAGCTGACGTGATCCTGCCGGCCATGAACCTGCCGGAATGGACCATTACCCTGACCCTGGGCCTGCTCGCCGGAGGATTTCCCATCGCCCTGGTACTGGCCTGGGTGTTCGACATCACCCCGGAAGGTCTGCAGAAAACGAACGACATGGCAGGCAGCCCTGCAGCGGCCCAGGAGGCCGGTGAAAACACCCACCAGCATTCCCTTGCCGTATTACCGTTTCCTGACATGAGCGCCGAGAAGGACCAGGAGTATTTCTGTGACGGCTTGACCGACGAGTTGCTGAATGTGCTCACCCGCATTCCCAACCTGCGCGTTGCCTCCCGCACGTCCTGCTTTGCCTTCAAAGGCAAGGAAACAAACATGGCCGAAGTGGCGGAAAAACTGCAGGTCGGCCACGTTTTGGAGGGCAGTGTACGCAAGGATGGCAACCGCATCCGCGTGATGGCCCAGCTCGTGGAAGTGGCCAGCGATACGCGCTTGTGGTCGGAGACCTATGATCGGGAACTGTGCGATATTTTTGCCATCCAGGACGAAATTGCCGGGTGCATACTCGAGGTGCTGAAAATCCGTCTTAGGACCGATCACCTGCACGACCCGACCACCCAAAGCGCAAAGGCTTTTGAGTATTTCCTTCGCGGTAAGGGCTATGGCATCACCCGCAGCGAACAAGGCGTGCAAAGAGCCATAGAGTTGTTTCAGAAGGCCGTTGCAGAAGACCCGGGGTTTGTCCGCGCCTGGATTGCCCTGGCGGAGTTTGCCGCAATCCAAACCTTGTTCCTGGGCGGTGGAGAAGCATCCTGCGACATTGCCTGTGACGCCGCGGACCGCGCCATGGATATTTCACCCTGCCGGGCCGACAGTTTCATGGCGCGGGGTTTCAGCCACTTGGCGGCACACCGTTACCAGCAGGCCGAGCAGGATTTCCACGAGGCGCTGAAGCTCAATGAGCACCAGGTCAACGCCTGGCACTACCTGGCGCGCGCCGCGCACCACCAGGGGCATAACGAACGATCCGTCGCGTACTTTTTGCGCGCCACCGAACTGGATGAGGAAGACTGGGAAAGCCCGCTGCTGGCAATCTCGAATTACTACAGGCTCGGAGACAAAAAGGCCGCCAGACGCATGGCGGAAATTGGCGTGAAACGGGTCAAACGGCACCTGGAAGACTACCCGGACAATCCTCGCGCCTACTATCTGGGCCTGGGAGGATTGGAGGCCCTGGGCCAATTGGACCTGGCCCGGCAATGGGCAGAACAGGCGCTGGAATTATCGCCAGACGATCCGCCAACACGTTATAACATGGCCTGTTTTTACGCACGAATGGGCGAAACGGAAAGGGCCCTGGACCTGCTCGAGGGTTCCATCCGCTCGCGCAGCTGGATCGAAAACGATCCGGACATGGATTCCCTGCGCGATTCGCCACGCTACAAGGCGATCATGGACTCACTCGATAATTAGTTAATCCGCCTGAAATTCGAGCGGGATGAGCCATCAGCTTACGGGGTGATCCCGGGACGGCGATACTGTGATTGCTTGGCTTTGGTTCGCCAACAGGATTATTTTTCTATAATCAGCCGATGAGAGAATTCTTCCGCCAATTGCGGGAAAGGCACGTGGTTAAAATCGCCATTGCCTACCTCGTCGCCGCCTGGGTCGTGCTTCAATTGGCTGACGTGATTTTTCCGGCGATGAATCTGCCCGACTGGAGTATCACACTTGCTCTCGGATTGCTGGCCTGTGGATTTCCAATCGCCCTGATGCTTGCGTGGGTGTTTGACCTGACGCCTGGGGGTGTTGAGCGTACGAAGCACTCTGGCGGCCTGTTAGTAGTAGACTCCATAGGCGACAAGACCTCCAACCAAAACGCTATTGCCGTGCTGCCTTTCCCGGACATGAGCGCCGAGAAAGATCAAGAGTATTTTTGCGACGGCTTGACGGACGAACTGATCAATGTGCTGACCCGGATTCCCAATCTTCGGGTCGCGTCCCGAACTTCGTGTTTTGCCTTCAAAGGGAAAGAAACCAACATGGCTGAAGTAGCTGAAAAGCTCCGGGTTGCCCACATCCTTGAGGGCAGCGTTCGCAAGTCTGGCAATCAGATACGCGTGACAGCTCAGCTCATTGAAGTGCGCAGTGATTCACACGCTTGGTCAGAAACTTACGATCGCGAACTGAGTGACATTTTCAAAATTCAGGATGACATTGCCGCGCATGTCCTTGCTTCCTTAAAAATCAGGTTAGGGGAACATCGTTTGCCTGATCCCACCACCCAAAACGTCAAAGCGTACGAATACTACCTTCGCGCCCGTGGGCATGCCATCACCCGAAAAGAAAACGATATTGAACGTGCCATCGACCTGTTTCATAAAGCCCTGGAGGCCGACAATAAATTTGTACGCGGCTGGATCAGCCTGGCGGAAGCAAGTGCATTCCAGGCCATTTACATCCCCAAACACGCGAATTCTCGTCAACTTGCCATTGATGCCGGAAAGGAAGCCATGAGGTTGGCGCCAGAACGCGCGGGCAGCCACATGGCCCGTGGTTTTGGGCGCCTCGCCAACGGACAGTACGCCGAAGCGGAGAAGGACTTCCTGCAAGCCCTGGTGCTTGATCCCACACAGCTGGACGCATATCACTATCTGGCCCGAGCTGCGCAGCACCAGGGTGAGAACGATCGCGCCTTGCAGTATTACAGTCGGGCTACTGATTTGAATTCTGACGATTTTGAAAGCCCTCTGATCGCGCTTTCTTTCTATTCTGATTCTCGTAATTCCGATGCTGCCCAACGCTTCGCGCAGATTGGCGTACAGCGCGCCGAGCAGCACCTGGAAGACTATCCTGACAATCCCCGCGCTTACTACCTCGGAATTGGTGGCCTGGCAGTGTTAGGCGACATGGAGAGAGCTCAGCGATGGGCCGATCGAGTCATCGCGCTGGCCCCAAACGACCCATCAACTCGATACAATTTGGCGTGCTTCTACAGCACCATCGGCGAAACCGAAAAAGCGCTCGACCTGCTGGAAGATTCCATTCACTCTCGGAACTGGATAGAAAACGACCCAGAACTTGAACCTTTGAGAAAGTTTCCTCGTTACCAATCCATTATCGCCTCTCTTCCCGACTGATGAGTCCAGCAAACCAGCGCCAGGCCCAATCCCAACTGCTTTGTCGACGTTGAAGATACGTTCATCCTTCCTGGATGGCATGGCCTGGCTGGCCGCCTTCCTGGGGGTGATGTGCCTGCTGGCCGTGGTCGCCTTTCACTTCCCGGAATACCTCACCACCCCACGCTTGCGCGCCATTTACGACGAGCACCAGGTTCGCGCCCTGCTGTATACGGCCTTGATGGCGGCCGGCCTGTTTTCCGTTCTGGCTCTGCTGTTTTCGCGCCTGAAACCACAAGCGCTCCTGGGCCTGGGCTGCGTATTGCTGGCCTGGCTGGCCGGTGGTCCAAACGTGCCGCTGAGCGACACCATAGAGCAGCCCCGCTTTTACCTCAGCCTGGATTGGGTACTGCTGGACCTGGTGTTCATGGCGGCCCTGTTTATCAACGTGGAGCTGTTTTTCCGACTGAAACCCGGGCAGGGGATTCTGCGCCATGGCTGGCAGGTTGACCTGACGCATTACGTGGCCAATCACCTGTTCAACGGTTTGATCGTGGTGGCCCTGTTCGTCCCAGCCCAGGTTCTTGAGCGCTATGTGTCGCTGAGCCCGCTGCAGCAAGCCGTGGCCGGCCAAGCGCTTTGGGTGCAGATTCTCCTGCTGATGTTCGTCACCGACTTTGCCCAATACTGGGTTCACCGCGCTTTTCACCGTGTTCCCTTGCTTTGGCGTTTTCACCGAATTCATCACAGCGTGACGGCCATGGATTGGCTGGCCGGTTCACGCCTGCACATCGTGGATGTTCTCGTCACCCGTTCACTCAGCCTGGTGCCCCTGGTGCTGCTTGGGTTCACCAACCAGGCCATCAACCTTTACCTACCCATCCTTGCGCTGCAGGCCGTCTTCATCCACAGCAATCTCCGCTTCGAGTTCGCGCCGCTGCAGAAGATCATCAGCACACCCAAGTTCCACCACTGGCACCACACGCTTGATGCGGGATGCAAAGACAAGAACTTTGCCGTCTCCCTTCCCTTTATCGATCTGCTTTTCGGCACCTACCACAGCCCTAAAGGACAATGGCCCGAATCCTACGGAGAACCCGGCAAACCCATCGCCGAGCACTACCTGGCCCACCTTCTGGCGCCCTTCAGAAAACAAACCTGAAGCCATAATTTGGTGCCACCACGCCGAGACTGAGGCACCGAGCGAGCACAGGGGATGGGGTAAGTTTCATTCAGGGGTGTTTGAAACAGGGATGTTTCAAGCCAAGCGCCACAGGGATGTGCTCGTGCGCGTCCCCTGGAGGGAACTTACGCCAGCGCCTGGGCGGCCTAATGGCACCAATGAACACGGACCATTGGCACTTTAGCGATAAGGTTCTTGCTATCCTGCCCAGCATGCCCAGCTCCAAACTCGACACAATCATCATCGGCGCCGGCGCCGCCGGGCTGATGTGTGCGCTGACCGCCGGCCAGCGCGGCCGCCGTGTGCTCGTATTGGAGCGCTCCAACAAGGTGGGCAAGAAAATCCTCATGTCCGGGGGGGGGCGCTGCAATTTCACCAATCTGCACATCAGCCCGGAGCGCTTTATATCGGCCAACCCGCATTTCTGCAAAAGCGCGCTCAGCCGTTACACCCAGTGGGACTTTATCGAACTGGTCGAAAATCACGGGATTGAGTATTTCGAGAAGCAGACCGTTAACGGGCTGAGCGGGCAATTGTTTTGCGAGGAATCTGCCAAACAGATCGTCGCCATGTTGCTGGAAGAATGCAGGACGGCCGGCGCTGAGGTGCGAACTC